>Ga0315910_10003119_pt1 | contig 14247 bp, 11 predicted proteins | sample EdamamesoilMG_FD_204470 | JGI IMG/M metagenome (GOLD analysis project Ga0315910, IMG submission 204470) | Garden soil microbial communities collected in Santa Monica, California, United States - Edamame soil | ecosystem: Environmental > Terrestrial > Soil > Garden | place: USA: California...
TCCAGGTTATTGCCGGATACGGAGCGTAGGTAATCCAGATTATAGGTAGGTGTTCCGGATGGTTTAAAGGATTTCAGAATCTCTTTATCACTCGGCCTGATCTTCAGGTCTTCGAATAGCTTACGATACAGATCTTCCGGGGTAAAGGGCTTCGGTAAATAATCATTCATACCTGCTGCCAGGCACTTGTCGACATCATGCGGTGTAGCATTGGCCGTCAGTGCAATAATCGGAACCTGTGAGGACTGGTCCATAGCCCGGATTACTTTGGTAGCTTCATAGCCATCCATCACGGGCATTTGAATATCCATTAACACGACATCGAAAAAGCTATTCTTAATTTTTTCAATTGCCACCAGGCCATTTTCAGCCGTGTCGATAAAACATTGCCATTTCTTCAGGATGCTCTTTGCATACAGCCGGTTGATATCATTATCCTCAACCAATAACACCCTTAACTCGTCCACCTTGCTATCCCTCAGCATTTTTTCCTGCTTTGGATTTGTGGTATTGAGGATCGCTTTTACTTTTCCAATGGCATAGGGAATGGATACCATGAACGTGGAGCCTACATTCTCGCGACTCACAACGTGTATCTTTCCATTCTGCAATTCTACAAGCTGACGCACAATAGTTAATCCAAGGCCAGTTCCGCCATACCTGCGTGTTACGCTTTCATCCGCCTGGCTGAAACTTTCAAAGATGGTGTTCAGCTTTTCTTCGGGAATTCCAATGCCGGTATCTTTGACTTCAATTTTCACCCAACAGAGGCCGCGTTGTTCACGTTCAGCGTAACAGTTTATCTGGATAGAACCGTTGTGGGTAAACTTAACCGCGTTGCTAATCAGGTTGATCAGAATTTGATTCAATCGAACCGGATCACCCAGCAGAATCTTGTTGAGCTTTTCATCAATCGTGTAGCTTAAATCAATTTTCTTTTCTTTGGCCTGGTAAGTAAATGTTCCAATAAGGGAGGGGAGAAGATCCAGTAGGTTAAAAGCGATTTTCTCCAGGCGCAGTTTGCCGGATTCAATTGCCGCCAGGTCAAGGATATCGTTGATGATTACTTTGAGGTTCTCGGCCGAGTGCCGTATGGCATTCAGGTAAGTTTCGCGCTCATCCGGACTCGGACTTTGGCTGAGCAGGTTGGCCATCCCCGCGATGCCGTTGATGGGTGTTCTTATCTCATGGCTGATGTTAGCCAGGAATTGTTCTTTCGCCTTTTGAAGGCGTTTCAATTCAACTTCATCGTGCTTACGTTGTTCGATGTCGCGGCAGTCGAGAATGAACCCGTTAAGTCCCTCTTTATGCTTCAGGTTGATGGCATTGAATTCCAGGTAGTGATATTTGCCGTCTTTGCTGAGGAATTGAAATTCTACATTTTCGGTATAAGCCCGTTTCTGACTTTGCTTGAATTTCTCGCGCATCTCCTTGATGGTAGAGGGGAGAATGTAATCAAAGAAGTTCTTGCCGATGAGACTCTTTGCGCGATACCCCAGTGTTGCCAATACAGACGCATTATGGTAGTTGATGTTTCCGGAATAATCGACAACGAAGATAATATCCGAACCATCTTCAACAACCGCTTCGTAAAAGGCACCCTTCTTAACGTAGTTCTCTAATTTCATTTAAATACCCGCTGCCTCCATTTCTTTGAGGTATCTGTAGAGAGAGGATTTTCCGATATCAAGTTTACGCGCCACTTCCAATACATTGTTGTCATACTTGTTGAGGTAGTGGCGGATGATGCGATACATAAATTCCTGCATCGTCATTTCCTGGTACAGGAAAGACTCCATGCGGGTAGTACTATTGAAGCTGATATCCTGCGCCCGGATCTCCTGATCTTCGGCCATCACAGCAGACAATTCGATGATAGACTTAAGCTCCCGGATGTTTCCGGGAAACGGATACTGCAGCAGTTTTTCCTGTGCTTCCGGACTGATTTTAAACTTGCGCATCTGGTTATCCTGAGCAAACTGATCCAGGAAGTGTTTAGCGACAAGTAACACATCCTGACCACGTTCACGCAACGGAGGTAAATGAATAGGTAAGCCCAGCAAGCGGTAATAAAGGTCTTCACGGAAACGTCCGCCCTTCACTTCTTCAGCCAGATCTTTATGGGTGGCGGCTATGATGCGTACATCAAGTTTGATCACCTGATTCCCGCCAATGCGGGTCACTTCACGTTCCTGTAAAACACGAAGCAGCTTGGCCTGAAGGTTCAGGTCCATCTCACCGATTTCATCCAGGAAGATGCTGCCCCCTTCGGCTTCTTCGAACTTTCCGATTCTGCGCGTAACCGCACCGGTAAAAGCACCTTTTTCGTGGCCGAAGAGCTCACTTTCTATAAGGTCTCGCGGAATAGCCGCGATGTTTACGGCTACAAAGGGTTTACTTTTTCGCTTGGAATTATAGTGAATGGCCTTGGCCACCAGTTCCTTTCCCGTACCGGTTTCGCCCGAGATACTTACTGAAATATTAGTCTGTACCGCTTTTTCGAGAAGCGAAAAAATTCGCTTGATAGCTACGCTGGTACCGATAATACTTTTCTCAAACTCATACTTCTCCGAGATTTCTTTTTTGAGATGGTCTATTTCTTTGATCAGGGAAGTACGGTTGCGTGCATTATGGATGGAGTTCAGCAGTCTGTCTTTGGTCTCGTGATCTTTTGCGATATAGTCATACGCGCCAAGCTTCAGCAGTTCTACCGCGGTGTGAATCTTCTCCTGAGCGGAAACAACGATGACGTTAATATTTGGATCGTGACTGCGAATCTGGCTAAGTACCTTTTCCCCGGGCATGTCGGGCAGGGAGTAGTCGAGCGTGATGACAGCCGGATTTTTATACAGATTAGCCAGGCAGTCTTTACCGGAAGTATAATACTCCACCTCATAATCGGGGTTCAGCTCCAGGACATATTTCAGAAATTTGGTGTAGGCCGGATCATCCTCAACAACAAACAATTTAACGGGGTCTTTCTCGTACATGCTTTACAGGTTCAAAGGAATAGGTAAATATACAGGTGAAATAAGCATCAGCCAAGCGGTAGGAAGCAGTGAGGTAACCAGGTTGCGATCGGTCAAGGGATGTTTTTGTCCTGAATATAATGTAAAGAATAGTTTATCAATAGCCATTAATTTATGAAATTTATAGAGCCCATGTCTTAACCTGATGATCGCTGAATTCAATCAACTCGATGACGCTGAGATAGAGTTAGTCTTGAAGGCGCCTGTACTAGTGTGTATCCTCATTGCCGGTGCCGATGGCGACATCGACCGGAAGGAAATTAAGGAAGCTATTACGGTCGTAAAGCGGCAAAAGAAAGGTCATACCGTGCTATCCGGATTTTTTGGGGTGATGGCCGAGGATTTTGAGGATAAGATCAAAATTCTGATGCAGAATTACCCGTATGAATCAACGCAACGAAATCCGCTGCTGGTTGAAGAGCTTAGTAAACTTGGTCTGATCTGGAACAAATTAGATCCTTCCTTTGCCAAAGCCTATTATGAAATGCTCAAGACGCTGGCGGAAAAAATCGCGGAGTCTTCCGGGGGCTTGTGGGGAATTAAAACAGTAACATCGGAGGAAGCTGTCTACATCGGGCTGCCCATGATCCTTGATCCATCGAAAAATTAACCATCTTTCTTTTTCTCCTGGCTTACCCTTTCCGAACAATTTACATCTTTGCAGCGCGGTTTGAAGCGTTATGGCAGGCCAATCATCTGTTTTCGGAAGTTCAGTAGTGCCTTTCAGGCTGGTGTTCCTGATGTGGGCTTTTTTCTACCTGGAAAATGTAATGGCAATATTTCCATTTAGCTGGTATGGTATTGAGCCCAGAACTTTTAAAGGACTGATTGGAATTTTCATTGCACCTCTCATTCACGGTGATCTTGCTCACCTGATTTCGAATACGGTGCCGATGCTCTTTCTGGGCGCAGTTTTGTTCTTCTTCTACGAACGAATAGGTGGACAGGTATTTTTCCGGGCTTACTTCTGGACTAACATATTGGTTTGGTTGTTCGCCCGGCCGGCCAATCATATCGGAGCGAGCGGGGTGGTGTATGGATTGGCTTTCTTCCTTATTTTTTTCGGAATATTCAGGCGTGATTTCCTTTCTATATTTATCTCCATTATTGTCATCTTCCTGTATGGTGGAATATTTTACGGTGTACTGCCCATCGACCCGCGGGTTTCCTGGGAATCGCACCTGGCCGGAGCTTTGGTTGGCATATTCACAGCCATTACCTTTCGAAATCAAAAGAACGTATAGATAATTTCAGGCATGGATGCGAACGCGAAAAAGATTATCAGTGACCTCAAAGCCCGAAAGTATGCCCCGGTTTATTTTTTGCAAGGCGAGGAATCCTATTACATCGACCTGATCTCGGATTATGTTCAGGCACACGTGCTGGAAGAATCAGAGAAGTCGTTCAATCAAGTGGTGGTATATGGAAAGGATTGTGCCATGTCTACCATTCTGACTCACGCCCGGAGATTCCCAATGATGGCTGAACGCCAGGTGGTCATCGTAAAAGAAGCGCAGGATATCCAGGACTTGAATAAAGAAGGTGGTGCACGTTTGCTGCTCGACTACCTCACCAAAGCTGTACCCAGTACGGTGTTGGTGTTTTGTCACAAGTACAAAAGCCTGGACAAACGAAAAGAGCTTGGAAAGAAAATTGACCAGCTCACGGTATGCCTTACAACCAAAAAACTGTACGATAATCAACTGCCGGATTTTGTCAGTGAATACATTGGTGGCCGTAAAGTGGCGATCGATGACCGGGCTGTTCAGGCTTTCTGTGAATACGTGGGCAATGATCTTAACCGACTTACCAATGAGATCGATAAAGTAATCCTGTCGCTACAGCCAGGGGAAAGTATTACCCTTGATCGGGTGATGAACCAGGTAGGGGTGAGCAAGGAATACAACATCTTCGAACTGCAAAAAGCAATTCTTAACCGGGATGCACTGCTGGCAAACAAGATTGTAAATTACTTTGCGAGCAACACACGTAAGAATCCAATGATCCCGGTAGTGGCCTATCTATATTCATTTTTCAGTAAGGTATTGATGGCCTCACAGGTTAATGACAAAAGTGATAAAGGCTTAGCTAGTGAACTGAAAGTGAGTCCATACGCGGTTCGTGATTATAGCTTGGCTTTACGTCAATATCCGGTACCTAAACTCATCGACAACATCTCGTCATTGAAAGAAGCTGACTTAAAATTGAAAGGTGTAAACACCGGAGCAGATGATGAAGGCCAGGTGTTCCGCGAGTTGGTCTGGAAGCTGATGAACTGAGTTAGCGGTTAATTCAACTGCATACTTGCACGTTGGCCTGAAGAGTTGCTATCTTTAAGTCCATGCAAAATGGACAGCGAGGAATTTTTTATTCTCACTTTTTTGGTTCTTTATTTGCAATAATTTTTTGGCAACGCTGTTTTTATCACAAACTGTACTTCAACGTAATGCAAAGGTTTATTGCCCTTTTATTTTTTTTCTTTTGTATTCAGTCTCTCTACGCGCAGGATCAGCTATCACAAAATAAAGTCGAACGACTTTATCAGCAAGGGACAGATTTAGTAAATCACGCTAACTACGGTGCAGCCCGCGAGGCATTCACTGAGTTCTTGTCGCTGACTTCATCTTCCGACTCACGCAGGAGCGAGGCCGAGTACTACATCGCGTTTTGCGCGCTTAATTTAGGTCACCGCGATGGCGAAAAACTGATTGACGACTTTATTGACAACAATCCGGCAAGTCCCAAAGCATCAACGGCATTTTATGATCTGGCCGTGTTCTTTTATGGCGAGGGTAACTTCATAAAGTCATCTCAATATTTTTCGAAAGTAGATTTTCCAGCACTCACCCAGGAACAGCAAAATCAGGGTCACTTCAAATGGGGATACAGTCTGTTCAACCAAAAGAAGCTGGATGAAGCGCTTGAACAATTCAACTTTGTAAAAAGACAAAATACGGAGTTCACTCCGGCAGCAAATTATTATGCGGGCTTCCTGGAGTATTCCAAAGGATTGTATGATGAAGCACTATTTGACCTGAAGCGTGCGGAAGCAAATTCATCGTATGCCTCGATCGTGCCCTATCTGATCACGAATATTTATTACCGGCAAAAACGTTATGATACGGTTATCGAATATGCCAACAGTATAAAAGGCCGCACGGACGTCTCCAATGCATCCGATATCTCCATGCTGGTTGCCGAGGCCTATTACTTTAAAGGTGATTTCAAAAAAGCAGTCGATGCCTATCAGCAATATTTCGATGCCAACGGCAAACCCGAAAGTGGTTTGGTGTTCCGTGCAGGCTATGCAAACTATGTGGTTGGTAATACAGATAAAGGTATCGAGTACCTGGACAAAGCAGCAGCTTCTAAGGATACCGTCAGCTACTACGCTTCGTACTACCTGGGCATACTTCACCTGAAGAAAGGGAACAAACCGTTGGCGCTAAATTCCTTCAACTACGCGCGGAAAAATCCGGTTGACAAGAATCTGGCTGAAGAGAGTTCCTTTCAGTTTGGAAAACTGGCGTATGATGCCGGCAAACCTGACCTGGCCATTCCCGAGATGGAGTACTTCCTCAAGACCTATCCGACCAGCAGTCATACAGTAGAAGTAAAGGAACTTCTGGCACAGGCCTATATAAATGGAAATAACTTTAACAAAGCGATTGAATATATAGAGTCGCTACCATCACGCAATCAATATATTAACCAGGCTTATCAGAAGGCTGCTTACCTGAAGGGCTCTGAACTTTTCAATAAGGAAAACTACCCTGAGGCTGTGCTCTCTTTTGAAAAGTCATTGGCGTACCCAATTGATGCAAACTATGTGGCACTGGCTAACTTCTGGAGCGGAGAGGCGTATTCCATTGGCAAAAAGTACAACGAAGCTATTCCGCATTATCAAAAGGTGATTAGTAATTCATCTGCTGAGCCTGAAATCGTTTTGAAGACACGTTATGGCCTCGGGTACGCGCATTATAATGTAAAGGAATATGACAAAGCGCAGTACAACTTTAAAGAGTTCACCAACAAGGCAACCAAGACCACACCCAACTATAGTGATGCGCTGATCCGCCTTGCTGATTGTTACTACATCAGCAAACAGTATGGTGACGCACTGGCAACTTATAACCGTGCTAAATCAGCAAACTCGCCAGATAATGATTATGTATTGCTTCAAACCGGTATTGTTAATGGTATTCAACGCAAGTATGCTGAAGCAAAAAATCAGTTCAATGAGTTAATCCGGAATTATCCGAAATCACAGTATCGTGATGAGGCGATTTTTCAACGGGCTCAATTTGAAATCGAGCAGGGAAATTATCAGCAAGCCATTGATGGCCTTTCGCAACTTATTAATGAAGGTAATAATTCGCCCTATGTTCCTTATGCCTACATGCGGAGAGCTGCTTCTGCATTTAACCTAAGACAATATGATCGCACGGTTCAGGATTACGCAACGGTAATCCAGAATTACCCCACACATCCGGCCGCGCAGGAAGCTTTGGTTCCTTTACAGGAAGCACTAAGCCTGTCGGGTAAATCGGGCGACTTTGATTCGTACCTGGAAAAGGTGGAGAAGGCTAATCCGAAAAGCGAGGGGCTTGAAAACCTGAAGTTCGAAACCGCTAAGAATCTCTATTTCGATCAGCAATATCAAAAAGCGATAACCAGTTTTAATAGTTTCTTGAGTACATATCCCGAAACGGCAAAGGCAAAGGAGTCGCGTTTCTACATCGCAGAATCGTATTATCGTCTGCGCGACTTCGACAAAGCCATTCCCATTTACACGGAGTTAAGCACAGACATGACATTCGAAAGCAGCAGCCGTGCCGTGGCACGTATGGCTGAGATAGAGTTCAGGAAAGGAAATTATGAAAAAGCCATAAGCAGCTTTCACCGGTTGGAAGGACTGGCAACGACAAGTATAAAGGATCGCTACACGGCATGGTCGGGGTTGATGGAGTCGTTTTTCCTTACCGCTAAATATGATTCGGCCGATGTCTATGCGCGTATAATTCTGGAGAAGGGCAACATCAGTCCGGGCGCACAAAACAAGGCATCTTTATATCTCGGTAAAACGGCCATGGCAAGAGGTGACTTTGATACCGCTAAAGACGAGTTTCTCAATACACTCAATGCCGCCCGTGATGAATATGGAGCAGAGGCAAAATATTTGCTGGCGCGAATTTTCTTTGATCAGAAAGAACATAAACAATGTTATGAAACGCTGATCAGCCTTAATGCCGATTTCGCGGCTTACCCGGAATGGGTTGGTAAATCCTTTCTGTTGCTTGCCGATAACTTCATTGTGCAGGACGATGTTTTTCAGGCACGCGCCACCTTGCAGTCACTGATCGATCAGTTCCCGCTTCAAAATGTGAAAGATGAAGCCCGGAAAAAGCTGAAACAACTGGAGGATGCGGAACTGGTGAAAAAGAAGAAAGCCGAAGCGGATACATTGGACAATTAATCGTTTTAATTTTTTTGCGATGAAAATGTTTTTTCAAAGGATGGCAATAAAGGTAGATCGTAAATTATTTATCGTTGCCTGTTCATGCTGTTTTGTTGTCCTGGGTGTACAGGCACAAGAGACAAAACAGTGGGACGGTGAAGGCGAACTCAAACCCATTGAAGTTATCATCACAACGGATCGGCAGATCACACTTCCTACTGCGAACCGTAATTTTGATAAAGTGCCACCCCGGCCGGTTGAGGCAACCAAACCACCTTTTACATACGATTTCAGATCGTTCAGTTTCCAGGCACCGCAGGTGACTTTGCCCGTGCGGCCACTGAAGCTAAAGGCGCAAAGTAAGCCGACAGTCTATGGTGGATACTTGCGTGCAGGCTATGGGAATTATGCTTCACCATTGCTGGAAGGGTACATAAATTCCACACGCGATAAGAATAAATTGTTTGGTGCTAAAATCTACCACCGAAGCTCCGGTAAGGGCCCGGTTGATGGAAAAAATTCGGCAAGTGGTGCTACGGGTATTTCCGTCTTTGGTCGATCTTTTAGTGACGTCATTGCACTTTCCGGTAACCTGAGTTACGATAACCGCACAACTCATTTTTATGGATATCCGGATGATGCGGAAATAAATAAGGACAGTATAAAACAGTCCTTTAAACTCATTAAGCTTTACGGTGAATTAACCAATGCCGAAAACTCCAGCGTCTCCTACAAACTGGGGGCAGGTTTCAATTTTCTGACGGATAAGTATGATGCCCGGGAAACCGAGGTGGATTTGCTCCTGAGTTCAACCTATGAGATCGATGATGATCGTCACGCAGACCTGGTGGCTGCCTTCTATAGTATAACCCGGAAGGATGAAGCGGTGGAGGCAAAGCCCAGGGCCCTGTTCACGCTTTCTCCGTCATATTCTTTTGTTATCATGGAGAACCTCAAGTTGGACATCGGGTTGATCGGAGCGTTTGAAAATGACAGCATTGATTCAAAGGGTGCCCACATTTATCCGAATTTCAGAGCCACTTACCCGGTGAGTCCTTCGGTTGATTTTGTAGCATCGCTAACCGGTGGGATGGAGAAAGTTTCCCTGCAATCACTGAGCTATGAAAACATGTGGCTTGCTCCCAATGTCCCCATATTTCACACCAACAAGGTATTCGATCTTGAAGCCGGGGTTAAGGTGAGGTTGGGAAACAAGGTGTTTGTTCAGACAGGCCTTTCGTTGGCAAGCCTGAAAAATTGGTATTCATACGTCAATCTTCCGGAAGACCCTTCCAAGTTTACGGTGGCCTACGATGAAGGTGCTGTTAAGCGTACTAACCTGTATGCTTCGTTGAGTTATTCACAATCGGAGCAAGCGAAGTTTATGGTTCGGGGAGATTTCTTCGGATATAATGCCGATGAATTGGGTGACGTATACCATCGCCCAACGTATCGATTGGCTGCCCACGGTTCGTATAATGTTTTTCAGAAAATGATCTTCAGTGCCGACCTGATCGCACAGGGAGGTATGAAGGCATGGAATCCCGAAACTGGCAAGAAAGTTACGCTGGATGGAGCCTTCGATCTGAATCTGAAGGGCGAGTATCTGTTCTCAGAGACGTTCTCAGCCTTTGTTCAGGTGAACAACATTACATCCAACCAGTACCCGTTGTTTCTGAATTACCCCGCCCGTGGTTTTCAGTTGATGGCTGGTATAACCTGGAGTTTCTGACTCGGGATTGGTGACAGGGTGAACCCTCAACCTTGTAATACTGGGGCGTGAACGTTTGTATCCCTGAAATTTTAGCTTATTTTTGTATGATAACCTGTTCCTTAAAACCATAATATTCCGAACATGGCTAGAAGAAAAAAGCAAAACGAAGATCAATCTGCCGAAGATAACGATAACCTCAACAATGAATCTGATGATAGCTTCGGTCTCCCCGAAGTAGAATATGAACCGTTAAAACGCGATGAACCTCAATCATCAACCACCGAGGAGTCATCTTATCAGGAATCCAGTGAACAGACTTCCGAAGAGACTGTTCAGGAAGAAGAAGTAATAGAAGAACCTCAGTACAGACCGGTCTACGATGAGGAGGAAGAAAAACCTTCCGTATGGCCAAAAGTAATTGTGATTCTATTGTTGCTTGGAATTGCTGGCGCAGGAGTTTGGTATTTTGGTTTCGAACGGCCCAAGCAACAACAGGCTGCTGAAGATGCCCGCAAGGAAGAACTTCGGAAACAGGAGATGGCCAAAGCCGAGGAGGAACGCAAAGCAGAGTTAAGAAGACAGGAAGCAGAGCAAAGACGTGCCGATTCACTGGCAAACCTGGCACCGAAGGAAGGTTCCATTGAAAAGCTCACTGACCGGACACGAAGATATTACGTAGTAGTTTCCAGCGCTATCGATGATGATCTCATCATGGACTATGCAAAGAAACTTAGCAAGAATGGTGTGAACTGTACGATCATTCCACCTTTCGGAAAGACCAAATTCAGTCGCCTGGCGGTAGATGTTAAAGATTCATTCGCGGATGCACAAACTGCTGCGGATGCACTCAAAGGAGGAGATTTTGGGAGTGAGATTTGGGTTGTAAAATATTAGGTTCGTCTTAGCCGCTGCAGGCTGACGAATGTGAAATGGAGTAGCAGTAACATTTTTTAAACTTACTTCTTTCATGTTTTTACTTCAGATTACAAATGATGCCGTTTCGGCAACAAATCAATCTATGCCGGGTAGTGAACTTACGCTATCCGGGTTACTGATTTTGATTCCTATTATTTTGCTTTTCATTTTGGTGATTTATCTGCTGGTGGATCGCCTGATGGTGCTCAATAAGGCGAATAAAAATCCCGACCAGTTTATGGCCAAAGTAAAGGTCCTTGTCTTAAAGGGGGATATCAACGGAGCCAGAGCACTATGCGGTCAATACGATACACCAGTTGCCCGGATGATCGAAAAAGGAGTCTCCCGCATTGGAACTCCGTTGCGGAACATTGAAGCGGCTATTGAAAGCGTTGGCAAGATCCAACTGTTTCGACTGGAAAAAAATCTGCCTGTATTAGCGACCGTAGCGGGCGCTGCACCCATGCTCGGGTTTCTTGGAACGGTGCTCGGTATGGTGGAAGCATTTAAGTCGATATCCCATGAAGAAGGGTTTATGAGTCCTCAGTTACTATCATCGGGAATGTTTACCGCTATGATCACCACGGTAGCGGGACTGGCGGTAGGGATAGTAGCCTACACGGCCTACAACTACCTGGTAACCCGCGTGAAGAGCATCGTGCACAAAATGGAGTATACTTCCATTGATTTCATAGAGTTGTTGCAAGAACCAAGATCATAAAGACGTTGTTACTCTGGAAATGAATTTGACACCTCAAAATAGAATTGAACCCGGTTTCAGCCTCTCCTCGGTGGCTAACCTGGTCTTTTTATTGATCGTATTTTTTGTACTGAACTCTTCATTCGTTACGCCTTCCGGATTGCCAGTAAGCCTTCCGGTGAGCTCGCAGGGAAAGATTGAGATGCAAAAAGTAGCCGTCACCCTTACCAAGGAATTGCAATATTATGTGAATGATAAGAAGGTGACGCGTGGCACGCTTGAAGGTGAACTCAAAAGCAGACTCACGGGAGATGGAGGGTCTGTGGTTTTATTAATAGATAAATCAGTTCCTTCGGAATACCTGGTTGATATTGCCGGTATTGCTGCAAAATTAGAAGCCAAGGTTGTGATTGGTACAAAGCTTAAGTAAATTGAATGGTATGATAACCCGGAAAAAGGAGAAAGAAAATCAACGTATCGCGCTGCTCACATCAATCGGGATTCACTCCGTGTTGGTGTTCGGCTTATTTTTTCTGGTTTCCTGGCAGGCTCCCGATCCTCCGCTGGGTGCGTTGGGTTATGGTGGGGTAGAGGTTAATCTCGGATTTGATGACCAGGGTTATGGCGATGTTCAGCCAGAGACCCTTGTAGGTTCTGAAGGCACGCAGGAAGAGGAACCGAGCAAAACAGAAGATGTTCAACCCGAAGTGATTGAAACAAAACCCGTGGAGCCCGAAATCACGTCCAATGATGAAGAAAGCCCGGTAGCCATCAAAGAAGAAAAGAAGGAAGAGAAAAAAGAAGAGAAAAAACCGCTTGATAAACCCGTAGAGACAAAGAAGGAACCTGAAAAAAAGGTTGACCCGGTAGCTACCTATAAAGCACCAGCACAAAAAACGGAATCGAGTAACAAAACAGCAGAAGGTAAATCGGGCACTACAGGCAATCATGGTGATGATCCCGGAACTACCGGTGATAAGGGAAATCCACAGGGATCGATAGATGCAAAAGCCCTATACGGCAATCCCGGAAGCGGTGGCGGAGATAAAGGTGGTGTTTCGATGTCGGGCTTTAATGGTTTTGAGTGGCCCAAGGTTGAGACCCCGCAATTGCCGGGTAATGCCTTTGGTGTCTACGAATTCATGGTTAAGATTGATGACCAGGGCGAAGTGGTAAGCGTCACACCTTTACAACGTGGACTTAGTCTTGAGGCTGAGAAAAAACTGAAAGACGTTATCCAACACCTTTCCTTCATCGCAAAGGGTTCCAACCTTCCTCCTCAGACAGAAGGCAAAATAATTTTCAGGGTCGTTTCAAAGTAGGCACGATTGTCTCATCAATCCTACATTCTTTTCCTGCAGGATGTGCTGATTACCCTTCACGCCAATATCCGTGACCTGAAAGAGCGAAAGAGCTTTGCCGATCCGGAAGAACTCACGCACATTGAGGCTAAACTAATTGCGTATACTGAAATGCTTTCCATTCTACGCTCCAGCGCGGACGAGTTTGGTATTGACAGGAATGAAATTGGGCTATAAGTTTAAAGTTTATAGTTTAAGGTTTAACGGTGACGCTTAACTTTGAACTTCAAACCTTAGACTTTAAACAAAATGTTTTTAGCCTACGAAGATGCGCTGACCTTTCTCTATCAAAACCTTCCCATGTTTCAACGCGTGGGGGCAGGTGCTTACAAAGGTGATCTCTCCAATACCATACAGTTGTGTGAAGCAATCAGTAATCCCCAGAACAAACTCAGGTTCATCCACGTTGCCGGAACCAACGGTAAGGGCAGCACGTCACATATGCTTGCTTCCATCTTGCAATCTGCAGGATATAAAACCGGACTGTACACATCGCCTCATTTAAAAGAATTCACGGAACGGATCCGCGTTAATGGAGTGGAAGTAAGCCGTGAATTTGTTGTTGATTTCACCAACCGCCTTCGATCTGCGGTTGAAAGAATCCGCCCTTCTTTTTTTGAAATGACGGTAGCCATGGCTTTTGATTATTTTCAACAGCAAAAGGTAGATATAGCCGTTATCGAAGTAGGCCTGGGGGGCCGCCTCGATTCTACGAATGTGATTACACCTGAAGTGTCAATAATCACCAATATTGGCTGGGATCATAAAGATATTCTGGGAGATACGCTGGAGAAAATCGCTTCTGAAAAAGCCGGTATCGTTAAACCGGAAATCCCGGTGGTAATCAGCGAAAGGCAAACTGAAACCGACAAAATCTTTACGGAGAAGGCGGCTAACGTTGGTGCGGAAATAACTTTTGCTACGGATAAGACAACGGTGGTTACGCAGCCGTCATCAGCAGGCATCGAATACGAAGTGACGCATGATGGCAAAGTGGTAATTGCCAACCTCCGATTACCCCTACAGGGATTTTATCAGAAAAAAAACCTCGCGGGTGTAGTGGCTGTGAT
>Ga0315910_10003120_pt1 | contig 14243 bp, 12 predicted proteins | sample EdamamesoilMG_FD_204470 | JGI IMG/M metagenome (GOLD analysis project Ga0315910, IMG submission 204470) | Garden soil microbial communities collected in Santa Monica, California, United States - Edamame soil | ecosystem: Environmental > Terrestrial > Soil > Garden | place: USA: California...
AGCGACTCCCCCTCCACCCACTCCATCGACATCCACATGATGCCTTCGTGCTCCCCCACGTCGTAAACGATAACGACGTTGGGGTGACGGATGGCGCGGACCAGCCGAACCTCGTCGAGAAACATCCGAACGAATTCGGCCTCCTCCGCGAGCTCGGGGAGCATGGCCTTGACCGCCACCAGGCGGTCTTCCTCGCCGCGCTGACCCCGTTCCCGGGCCACCCAGACGGTCGCCATCCCCCCACGACCGATGCGCAAGAGCAGCTCGCTATCGCCGAGCCGGGATCCAGGCTTGAGGTCCTCGGTCATACTGGGGGCCGTTTTGTGGCCTCTCAGCTCTCTTTTCTGCACCATCGGGCTCGTCGCGGCAAAGGTTGCCGCACGATTTTCCCGAAGAATCCCAAATTTCCCTCGCATGGAGGGGGGGCCGCGACTAGGCTCCGCGAGCCCGGAAAACAGAAGGAGAGCCCGAAATTGGCCTCGTTACGCGAACAGCTCGGTGGAAGTGACAAGCGCCCCAAGGTCATCGAGGACGCCTGCCACGTGCTCGACCAAGAGGTCGGCGACAAGGGTGGGATCACTGGTATCGCCATCAAAGGTGCGTACAAGTTGCTGCAGGGGATAAAGCCAGGTTTCGTTCCCGAGGTGGTCGACGCGCTGCTCGACGACTTCCTCGACGCACTGGACCCTCTTTACCAGGAAGCGGCCGGAAAGAAGCAAGCGCCGGGGAGCGCGATCAAGGCAAACCCGTCGCGCGCCGCCGATGCTCTGCTCGCCGTGACGGACCGTCGCGCCCGGGAAGCGAAGCGCCAGGTCGTGAAGTCGGCCTACGACAAGCTTCGGGGCATGGCGAAGAAGCAGGTAGAGGCCGCCGGCCCTCGTCTGGCTGGACTGCTCGACCGGCATGCGGCGCCAGGCTGAGCGAGATCCCCTAAGATCGTAGCGTTCCGGGCTTCCCGGGCCCCAACTTGACAAGCCCCCCCGGGGGGGAAGACTCAATCCGTTTTCGACTTGCCATGACCATCGCCATCGAGTCCCGTCCACCACCCAGTCCATCCCGAGAAGTCATCCGAGGCGCCGTCGTCCGGTTCGCTGGCGATTCCGGCGACGGGATGCAGGTAACCGGAGACCAGTTCACCGCCGCGGCAGCGTTGGCGCGAAACGATCTCGCAACGTTTCCGGACTTCCCCGCCGAGATCCGGGCGCCCGCCGGCACCACCTACGGCGTCTCCGGGTTCCAGGTTCATTTCTCGTCGCAGGACGTGTTCACCCCCGGTGACGCCCCCGACGTCCTCGTCGCCATGAATCCGGCGGCGCTGAAGACGAACCTCCGCGACCTGAAGAAGGGCGGCGTGCTGATCCTGAACAGCGGCACGTTCAGCGCCGCCAACCTCAAGAAGGCCGGCTACGAAGTGAGCCCGCTCGAGGACAACTCGCTCGAGGGCTACTCGCTGCTGTCGGTCGACATCACGAAGCTGACGCTCGCTGCCGTGAAGGAGACCGGGCTTTCCAACAAGGAAGCGCACCGCTGCAAGAACTTCTGGACGCTCGGCCTCATGTTCTGGATCTACGGCCGCCCGCTGGAGCCGACGCTCAAGTGGATCGAGAGCAAATTCTCGAAGCGCGCCGAGCTCGTGGCCGCCAACATCGCGGCACTCAAGGCCGGGCACGCCTACGGCGAAACGGCCGAAATCTTCCAGCATCGGTACGAGGTCCCCGCGGCGCCCGTCGAGAAGGGCGAATACCGGAACATCGGGGGCAACACGGCGACGGCGCTCGGTTTGATCGCCGCTTCTCAGCTCGCCGGAATCCCGCTGGTGCTCGGGGCCTACCCGATCACGCCCGCAAGCGACATTTTGCACGAGCTCAGCAAGTACAAGCAGTTCGGCGTCACGACGATCCAGGCCGAAGACGAGATCGCGGCCGTGTGCGCCGCACTCGGTGCGTCGTACGCAGGCAACCTCGGCGTGACGAGCACGAGCGGCCCGGGCATGGCCCTGAAGATGGAGGGCATCGGGCTCGCCCTCTCGGTCGAGCTCCCCCTCGTCATCATCGACATCCAGCGCGGCGGCCCGAGCACCGGCCTGCCGACGAAGACCGAGCAGGCCGATCTCCTGCAAGCGGTGTACGGCAGGAACAGCGAGGGCCCGGTCTGCGTGATCGCCGCCTCGACCCCCGGTAACTGCTTCAACATGGCGATCGAAGCCGTCCGCCTGGCGACGAAGTACATGACGCCGGTGATCCTGCTCACCGACGGCTACCTCGCGAACGGCGCCGAGCCGTGGCGGATCCCCTCGGTCGAGAACCTGCCGAAGCTCGACGTCACCTTTCGCCAGGACCCGGCGGGGTTTCACCCCTTCCTGCGCAACCCGGAGACCTTGGCGCGAAACTGGGCGATCCCCGGCACGCCGGAGCTCATGCACCGGGTCGGCGGCCTGGAAAAAGACTTCGACTCCGGGCACATCTCCTACGCGCCGGACAACCACGAGCGAATGGGCAAGACGCGGGCGGCGAAAATCGCCGGCATCGCCAACGACATCCCCGATCTCGAGATCGAGGTCGGCGACCCAACCGGCAAGCTCCTGGTGCTCGGTTGGGGCTCGACGTACGGCGCCATCCGCGAAGCGGTTCAGCGCTGCCGAGATCGCGGGCTCAACGTCTCGCACGCCCACCTCCGCTACTTGAACCCGTTTCCGAAGAACCTCGCTGCGCTCCTCGCACGTTTCGAGCGGGTGCTGATCCCGGAGCTGAACTTCGGCCAGCTCTCGAAGATGATTCGAAGCACGTACCTCGTGCCGGCGGAGAGCCTGTCGAAAGTGCAGGGGCAGCCGTTCTTGATCGCGGAGCTGGAGGACAAGATCCGCCAGCTTCTGGAGAGCTGACATGGCGAACGTCATCGAGCCGGGCCGGCTCACCAAGAAAGACTTCGAAACCGATCAGGACCTGCGCTGGTGCCCGGGCTGTGGGGACTACGCCATCCTGGCGACCGTTCAGCGCGTCATGCCGGAGCTCGGCGTCCCGCGCGAGAAGATGGTGTGGGTGAGCGGCATCGGGTGCAGCAGCCGCTTCCCGTACTACATGAATACCTACGGTTTTCACACGATCCACGGCCGCGCCCCGGCCGTCGCCCTCGGCGTGAAGATCGCGAATCCCGAGCTTTCGGTCTGGATCGCCACCGGCGACGGCGACGGCCTCAGCATCGGCGGCAACCACCTGATGCACTGCCTCAGGCGGAACCTCGACGTGAAGATCCTGCTCTTCAACAACCGCATCTACGGTCTGACCAAGGGCCAGTACTCGCCCACCAGCGAAGTCGGCAAGATCACGAAGAGCACCCCGTCCGGCTCGGCCGATCACCCGATGGACCCGTCGAGCTTCGCGCTCGGCACCAACGCTAGCTTCGTCGCGCGCTCGATCGACACCGAGGCGGCGCACCTCTCCGACGTCATCCGCCGCGCGGCGACCCACGTCGGCACCGCGTTCGTCGAGATCTACCAGAACTGCAACGTGTTCAACGACGGCGCCTTCGACGCCTTCACGGAAAAGACGGTCCGTGCCGAGCGCCAGGTGAAGGTCGAGCACGGCAAGCCCCTGTTGTTCGGTGCCGCGAACGACAAGGGCCTGCGCCTGAACCCGCGGACCCTATCGCTCGAGGTGCTGAAGCTCGGTGAGAACGGCGCGACCCTGGACGACGTGCTGGTCCACGACGAAACGAACCCCACTTTTGCTCAGCTCCTGACGCGGATGCCCTTCCCGGAGTTTCCAGTGGCGGTCGGCGTGCTCCACGCCACGCGCCGGCCGACCTACGACGGAACGCTCCGCGCCCAGCAAAAGGCCGCCCGCGACAAGTTCGGCACCGGGGATCTGCAGAAGCTCTTGCGCGGCGGCAGTACCTGGACCATCTAGTCCTCCCGTTTCGTAAGAACGGGCCCCTCAGCATCGGACGAAATTCTTCATGGGAACCCCGCAAGACCCCCGTACCCGTCGGCGCAAGCGCATCCGCCGCGCCAAAAAGAACCTAGCCTGGGAAGCACGCCGCGCCCGCGAGAACGCGGAAGCCGCGAAGCCGAAAGCGTCCGCTAAAAAAACGACCTAGCGGCCCGCTCGCTTCCGTCACCACGTAGGCGATAGGCTCTCGGGGGGAAGCCAGAGATGCTTTCGGACGCCACCGCGATCACGAGCTTCGACGGCACCGAGTCCGTCGTCGCACGCCTGGCCCGCCCCGAGCGCTACCGCGATCTCGAAGCTCTCGTCGCGCGCGGCCCGGCGATCGCGCGTGGCGCGGGCCTCTCGTACTGCGCCGCCAGCGTGGGGCAGAGTGCACTCGGGATCGACATGACTCGCTTCGATCGCCTGCTCGCCTTCGACGAGCAGGCGGGGCTCGTCACGGTCGAAGCCGGGCTTCGCGTCGGACCGCTCACCCAATTCCTCGCCTCGCGCGGCTACTTCCTGCCGGTCTTGCCGGGCTACCCGGCGATCACGGTCGGGGGCTGCCTGGCCTTCGACGTCCACGGCAAGAGTCAGCACCACAGCGGGAACTTCAGCGAATCCGTGGCGTCGCTCGAGCTCCTCCACCCCGCCCACGGGCGCCTCGAGCTCAGCGCCGAACGGCGGCCGGATCTCTTCGACCTCACCCTCGGCGGGCTCGGCCTGACCGGTGTCGTGACACGCGCGACGTTGCGCGTGCGCAAGCTGCCCGGGCACGCGATGCAGGTCGAAGCCGTCCCCTGCCGAAGCCTCGGCGACGCCGTCGACATCATGCGCACGCGAGCCGAAGGTGTCGACGCCCTCTACTCCTGGCACGATCTCAACCGGACTTCGGGCTTCGGCCGCGGCGTCGTGTTCGTGGAACGCTTCATCGAGCACGGAGGCAAGCCGGTGCCGACGGTGCAGCGCGATCCGAGGCGTCGCGGGCGGTTCGCGTTGTGGAACGCCGTGACGACGCGCTCGGCGCTCGCGGCCTACGCCCTGTTGCAGCGGTGGCGCGGCCGCCGCACGCTCGGCGTGCATCAGGCGATGTTTCCAATCGAAGGGCTCGAGGGCTACTACGCCGCGTTCGGGCGCCGGGGCTTTCGCGAGTACCAGCTGATCGTGCCGTTTTCGAACTGGGACGGCCTGGTTCGTGAGCTCGAGCCGTGCGTCCGGCGAAACCGCGTTCCGATCACGCTGGCGTCGCTCAAGCTGTTTCGCGGCGCTGCACGCCACCTTTCCTTCGCCGGTGAAGGCGTGTGCCTGGCGGTGGACGTTCCGGCGAACGAGCGCGCGCTCTCGCTGTTTTCGGCCCTGGATGAGCTCGTCGTGAAGTTCGGCGGCTCCATCAACCTCTCGAAGGACAGCCGGGCGGGACGCGAGCTCTGCCGCCAGATCTTCCCGGGCTTTGCCGGTTTTGCGACGGCGCTCACCGCGTTCGATCCCAAGCGCCACTTCCAGTCTCGGCTGCGGGAACGCCTCGATGTCTAGCACCGTCATCGTCGGCGCCAGCTCGGGGGTCGGTCGCGCTCTCGTTCGCGCCTGCTCGGCCGCCGGCCAGCACCTCGTGATCACGGCGCGCGACCCCGTCGACCTCGAAGCGTCCGCGGCCGACGCGCGACTCCGGCACCGGGTCGCCTGCACCCCGGTCGCCGAGGACATCGCTCGCCCCGATTTCTCCGCCGACGCGTTCGCCGACCGGTGCTTCGCCGAGCTCGGCACCGTGGAGAGCGTTCTGGTGCCGGCCGGCGGCGTGAGCGACGACGACATCGGCGCGAATCCCACGGCGATCGACCCGGTCCACGCCACGAATTTCCTCGGCCCGGCGCGGCTCGCCGCTGCCTTCGGCCGCCGCATGGCGGAGCGGCGACGCGGAACGATCGTGCTCTTTTCGAGCATCGCTGCGGCGGCGCCGCGGACCCGCAACGTGGCCTATTCCGCCGCCAAGGCCGCACTCGAAACGTACGCGCGCGGGCTCCGCCACGCCCTCTCGTCCTCGGGCGTCGAGGTGCTCGTGGTCGTGCTCGGCTACGTGGACACGCCGCAGAGCTTCGGACAAAAGCTGAAGTTCCCGGTCGCCAGCCCGGAGTCCGTCGCCCGTGCGGTCTTGAAGCGCCTCGGACGCGGGCGCGGGCGCGGCGGCCGCCTGCACTACCCGGGCTTCTGGTGGTGGATCACGACGATCCTTGTCTACACTCCCTGGTGGCTTTACCGCCGATTGAAGTTTTGAGGAGAGCGTGAGCGACGAGCGGCCCGACATCAGCCTTTTCTTCCCGGTCTACCGCGACGAGCACACCGTGCGTCGCGTGACCGAAAAGGCGCTCGGCGTGCTGCGTGACGTGGCGAAAAACTTCGAGATCGTCATCGTCGACGACGGGTCTCCCGACCGTGCAGGCGAGATCGCCGATGAGCTCGCCCGCGAGCACCCCGAGGTGTCCGTCATCCATCACCCCCGGAACCTGGGCTACGGCGCAGCCATTCAGTCCGGTTTCCGCGCGGTCCGCTACGACTGGGTTTGCTTCACGGACGGCGACGACGAGTACGACGTGAATGACCTGCGGAAGCTGATCGTGCTCCGCGATTTCTACGATCTCATCATCACGTTCCGCTACGTGAAGGCCTATGCCGGCGATCGCCAGTTCATTTCCTGGGTCTACAACGCGACCCTCCGCGCGCTCTTTCGCACCCACTACCGTGACATCAGCACCGGGCTCAGGCTGGCGAGGAAGAGTCTGCTCACGCAGATCACCTACCAGTCGAACAGCCCGTTCATCGGCGCGGAGCTCACGATCAAGGCGATGCTCAAGGGCTACCGCGTCGGCGAGGTCGGCATCCAGACCTTTCCGCGCGAATTCGGCAAGGGTGCATCGACCTCCGTTCCCAACATCGTGGCCACCATTCGCGACATGACTTCGGTCTACCGAACCATCTTTTCACCCGACTACGAGCTGCCCGAAAGCCGAGGACGACGATGACCGACGGCGGCCTTCAGGAACTCTATGCGTACCGCTTCTCGGCGGCGGACCGCGAGAAGAAGGATCGGATCTGGCGCGTGCTCTGCGAGCACTATTTCCAGGCTCTGGTCGCACCTACGGACACCTTGCTCGATCTTGCCTGCGGTCAGGGCGAGTTCGTCCGCCACATCCGCTGCGCCCACAAGATCGCCGTCGATCTGAACCCCGAGGTGCGGGATCTCCTTCCACCCGAGATCCGCTTCGTGCAGGCGCGGGCCGACGCTCTCGAAGCGATCGACCCGGGCTCGGTCGACGTCTGCTTCATCAGCAACTTCTTCGAGCACCTCACGAGCAAGGAACAGATGGACGCGGTGCTGGTCGCCGTGCGTCGCGTCCTCCGCTCGGGTGGACGGCTCATCAACATGCAGCCGAACGTCCGCTACGAGCCCGGGCGCTACTGGGATTTTTACGACCACGTGCTGCCGCTGTCCCACCTCTCGGCGGCGGAAGGGTTCGCCAAGCACGGGTTCACCATCGAGCGCTCGATCCCGCGCTTCTTGCCGTTCACGACCAAGAGCGCCCTACCCCAGCATCCGCTCCTCGTCCGGGCATACCTTGCGTTTCCCCCGGCCTGGCGCCTGCTCGGCGGTCAATTCTTGATCGTGGCCCGCGCTCCATGAAGGTTCGCGTCCGGCACGTCGTCGTCGGACTCGGCGCGTTCGTGCTCCTCCTCGCCTTCGCAAAGCGGCTTTTTCTGCTGCACGCGCCGCTCTCCTACTTCGACGAAGGCGTGCTGCTCACCGACAGCGATCTCGTCCACCGGGGCATGGTCACGTTCAGGGATTTTTATTCGATCTACCCGCCCGGCATCTATTACCTGGTCTCCGCCGTCTGGCACTTGCTCGGTGTTTCGGTGCTCGGGATGCGCCTGCTCGGGCTTTTGGTGGCGTTGGGCCTTGCGGCGCTCGCCGGGCGCCACGCGGGAGCGCTCACCGGCGGCCGCTTCAGCTTCGTCGGCGCCGGGGTCGTCCTCGCGTTCCTGATCCCGCTGATGAACGTGCCCTACGCGTGGCTGGTCGCGCTTTCGCTCGTCTTCGTCGCGCTCGAGCTGCTCCTCTCCGAGAACCCCCGCCACGTTTGGCTAGGAGGCGTCGCGCTTGGCGTCTCGTCGGCGTTCCGGCACGACCTTTTTTCGTACGTGGGCGCTTCGTGGGGAGCGCTGTCGGTCGCCGCACTGGTGCTCGCGCGGCGCCGGCCCGAGCTCCGCATCCCGAGGGCGGCCCCCGTCGTTCGCTCGCTGTGCCTCGCGGCGGGGCTCGCGGTGTTGATCTGGACGGCGATCGTTTGGAGTGGCGGCGCGCGCAACGTGTGGCGCGACCTCGTCTACAACGTGTCGCACTACATCATGCAGTCGCGGATGCTGCCATTTCCGGACCTTCTCGCCCTCCGGCAGGTCCCCGGGATCGGCGTTTCCGTGCCGTACGTCTTGGTTCGCTACTTCGAGGCGGGCGTCGTCCTTTGCTTCGTCGCTCCGTTGATCGGGCTCTTCCTGACGTGGGAGCTCCGGTCGACGCCCCGCCTGGCCGCCCGTGCCCTGCTCCTGACCGCGCTGTCCGTCACGGTGATCCCACAGATGAGCGCCCGCACCGACGGCGATCACGTGCTGCTCTCGGTGACCCCCGCGCTCGTCCTCATCCTCGCCGCAGCCGAGCGGACTCTCGAGACCGGGACGCGGCAGCGGCGCTGGGTGGGCGTTGCAGCTCGCGCGGTCGTCCTCCTCCCCATACCTCACGCGTTCCTGTGCGTGCCGAGGACACACGACACCCTGGTGCTCGGCGTACCGCGAGACGGCGGCGTCCCCGAACCCGAGCCGGACGTGGTGCGAGCGCGCCGGCGCGTCCTCGTGCTCGTCGAGCGCTACACTCGAGCCGGGGACCCCATCTTCGTGGGCACCCTGAACCACGAGCGCGTGCACATGGTCGAAATGGACCTCTACTTCCTTTTCAACCGCACCGGTGGCGCGCGCTTCATGCAATTCGACCCGAACCTCAACACGCGGGAGGACGTGCAGCGCGAGATGGTCGATGACCTCGTCGCACGCGACACCCGCCTTGCCATCCTTTCGAGTCGACCCACCCTCGAGCCGCAGGAGAATCTCCTCGCGGGTTCGAAGCACCTCGACCAGCACCTCGAACGGCACTTCCGCGAGGTTGGCGCCTTTCCCCCGTACCGCGTCCTCTTGCGCCGCGATGTTTCGCCCTAGAGCATATCTCGTAATTGGCTGCGCCAATTCCGAGGCGTGGCTCCGCCACGCGCGCTGCTTCGCAGCGCAGCTCTAGCTCTGTTTCTGGGGGCGTTCCCGCCCCCGCACCGGCAAGTTTGCCGGTGCGCCCCCTCACCCGCTTCGCGGGTGGCTAGAGCTCCACTATTCCTCGGCAGGGTTATGAGACGCGCTCTAGCGGATCCCCGTCCCGAGGGGCTCCCGGCCGCTTCACGCCCCACCCCCGGACGGGGGTCGACAAAGGGCTCCCGCGTGCCCAGAATCTAACATTGCCCCATGGCTTCGAACGGAACGAAGACCGGCCCGCCGCCCGAGGGCGAGCTCGACGTGGTCGAGCGCCAGCAGGTGGAGAAGCCCCGGCGCTACGTCGTCGTATTGCACAACGACGACTACACGACGATGGAGTTCGTCGTTCACGTCTTGATGAAATTCTTCCACATGGATGAGACAGCCGCGACGCAGGTGATGCTGCACATCCATCACAAAGGCTTCGGCATCGCCGGCACGTTCACCCGCGACGTGGCGGAGACCAAGGCCTCGCACGTGCTTGCTTATGCGAAGGAGCACGGCCACCCTCTACGCTGCACGGCTGAGCCCGAAGGGCTCGGGAGCGACGCATGAAGGTCAGTGCCGAAGTCGAGTTCGCCTGTTCGCTGGCGCTCCGCGAGGCGGTCACCCGGCGCCACGACGTGATGGCGGTCGAGCACCTGCTCTATGCGCTGCTCCACGACGAGGCGACCGCCGCCGTCGTCAAGAAAGCGGGCGGCAAGCTGGAGAAGCTGAAGAAGCGCCTCGAGCGCATCTTGAGCGAGGATTTCAAGCCGGTCGCCGGGACCGATCCGGTACAGCCGACCCCGACTCGCGGTTTTCAGCGCGTCTTGCAGCGTGCCGCCATCCACGTGCAATCGAGCGGCAAGGACGAGCTCAAGGGCCACAACGTGCTGATCGCCATCTTCGCCGAGTCGGATTCACCGGCGGTCCAGGCCATGGGCGATGCGGGGATCACGCGTTACGACGTGGTGAGCTACATCTCTCACGGCGTAGCCAAGGATGGCAGCGAGGAGGCCTCGCTGGAGCCGGCACCCGGCGTGTCGGAAGGCGACGACGACGAACGCGAGGCGCCCGGCGACCCGCTCGAGCGTTTCGCGGTGAACCTGAACGAGCGCGCGGCTGCCGGCGAGATCGAGACCCTGATCGGCCGCGACAAGGAGCTCCGCCGGGCCGTCCAGGTGCTCGCACGCCGCAAGAAGAACAATCCTCTGTTCGTCGGCGACGCCGGCGTCGGCAAAACGGCGATCGTCGAGGGCCTTGCCGATCGCATCGTGAAACACCAGGTGCCGAAATCGCTCGATGGCGCCGTGATCTACGCGCTCGACATGGGGGCGCTGGTCGCCGGCACGCGGTTCCGCGGTGATTTCGAGAACCGCGTGAAAGCGGTGCTGAAAGCCCTCGGCGACAAGCCCGGCGCCATCCTGTTCGTCGACGAGATGCACACCGTGGTCGGCGCCGGCGCCGCCAGCGGCGGCACGCTCGACGCCGCCAACCTCCTCAAACCGGCGCTCGCGAGCGGCAAGCTTCGCTGCATCGGCGCCACCACGTTCGAGGAATACCGGACGCACGTCGAGCGCGACCGCGCCCTGGCTCGTCGCTTTCAGAAGATCGAAGTGCTCGAGCCGACGCTGGACGAAACGCTCTTGATCCTGAAAGGGCTCGTCCCTCGTTACGCGGAGTTTCACGGTGTCACGTACGACGACGATGCCGTCGAGGCCGCCGCGAAGCTGGCCGACCGCCACCTGCACGACCGGAAGATGCCGGACAAGGCGATCGACCTCGTGGACGAGGCAGGCGCCGATGCGAAGCTCGAGGAACCGGCGGAACCGGTCGTCAAGGTGGCTCGCATCGAAGAGGTGGTGGCCCGCATGGCGCAGATCCCACCGCGCCAGGTGAGCTCGAGCGACAAGACGGCGCTGAAGAACCTCGAGACCGATCTGGAGCAAGCCGTGTTCGGCCAGGGCCGCGCCATCCGCGAGCTATCGACGGCGATCAAGCTGTCGCGCGCCGGGCTGCGCCCGCGCGAGAAACCGATCGGTTCGTACCTGTTCACGGGGCCGACCGGCGTGGGCAAGACCGAAGCGGCGCGCCAGCTCGCCAAGACGCTCGGCATCGAGCTCCTTCGGTTCGACATGAGCGAGTACATGGAGCGGCACACCGTGTCGCGGCTGATTGGCGCCCCTCCGGGCTACGTCGGCTACGATCGGGGCGGCCTCCTGACCGAGGCGATCGCGAAGACGCCGCACGCCGTGCTGCTCCTGGACGAGATCGAGAAGGCGCACCCGGACGTGTTCAACGTGCTCCTGCAGGTGATGGACCACGGGACCTTGACCGACAACAACGGCAAGAAGGCCGATTTTCGCCACGTGGTCTTGATCATGACCAGCAACGTCGGTGCGCAGGACATGGCGCGCGGCATGGTCGGTTTCGGCCAACGTGATTCGCGCGGCAAGGAGGACCTCGCGCTGAAGAACCTGTTCAGCCCGGAGTTCCGCAACCGGCTCGATGCGCGCATCCAGTTCGACCCGCTCTCGCCCAGCGTGATGGAGCGCGTGGTCGACAAGTTCATGAAGGAGCTCTCCGACCAGCTCGCCGAGCGGGAGGTCACCCTCTCGCTCACCCCCGCGGCGCGCGGCTACCTCGCCGAAAAGGGCTACGACAAGGACCAGGGCGCTCGCCCGCTCGCCCGCCTGATCCAGGACGAGATCAAGCGCCCGCTCGGCGACGAGCTCCTGTTCGGAGAGCTCGAAAACGGCGGCCACGTCACCGTGGACGAGAAGGACGGCGCCCTCCGCTTCGAGAGCCGTGGCCGGCCACCCAAGACCGGCCCGTCGGGTCCGAAGCTCCTCAACTAGCGGCCCCACGCCTCAGGGCGCGGTGTCGTCTGAGAGGGCGCTCCGCACCGCGAGCGCGAGCTGGCAGCTGTTCACCTGCCGGGCTTGCGCCGCGACGATGACGGGGTCTCGCACGACCTTCTCGCCCATCGGCACGAATTCGCCGGCGGCTTCGGCCCTGAGCCTGAGGAGCGGCTTCCCGCTCGTGAGCTCCCAGACCCCGACGCGGGCAAAATGGCCGACACGCTGCAGCCTTTCCTCGGGGGACTCCCCGGCGTCCGGCAGCTCCTCCGGCAGGCCCCCTTGCGGATCCTCGTCGAGCACCAGGGTGAAGTACTTGGAGCGAGCCAGGATGTCCGCGGCGATGCGCACGTCGAAGCGCGTGACGCTGTCGAGGTCCCGGTCGTAAGCGTTGACGAGGAGCTCACTCGTCGCAGCGTGGAGCTCGTCCGTCCACTCGCTCGAAAGGACCCGGAGCGTCCGGTAGGCGAGCCGCATGTTGTAGGGAGTGGGCGGGTTCGCGCAGACGCTCCATTCGTTACAGAGCTTCCCCGGCTCGCAGTTCGCCGTCACCTTGCAAGGGGGACCCTCGGTGCGCGACCCCGCGTCCTTGTTCACGAACAAGCACGCGGTGAAGCCGTCGTGGAGCGACACCCGCGCCGCCTTGCGAATGTCCTTCACCGCCCTCGCATTCGAGAGGCGGAGCCTCAGGTACACGCCGGGGCTTTGCCGGATGGCCTGGTAGGGAGCGCCCGGCTCGACGAGGTTGCCGGCGTACGGCCCCGCGAGCTCCCTCGCCCACCCCTCGATCTTGTCGCGGAACGGCAGGATGGTCGGACCGATCGAGCGGGCGACGGCGCGCTGCTTGGCCATCACCTGCGCCTTCCGGCTCTCGAGCTGCCCCTCGGCGAGGCGCCAATAGAAGACGGAGAAGACGCCGATGATGGTCAGCGCCCATAGCCAGAAATGCGGGGGCATGCCGCGCAGCCGCACCCGCCCGAGCACGATCGCCCGGCGGCGCTCCGCCCGCGCCTCGTTCACCGAAGGGAGCCCGCGCTCGCGAGACCCAACCGTGTTCATGGCCGCTTCCGAGTGGCCCGAGCGCTCAGGCCGCCCCGGGGCATCGCGCCCGCGTCACTTGGCGCCGAGACGCCCGACCATGAAGCTCACGTTCGGGTAGCCGGCGAAGGCAGCCGTCTGGAAGACGCTCTTCACGACGAGCGCCTGAACCTTGCGGTCGACCTGCAGCACGATGACGCCCGGGAAATCCTTGCCGGGGTTCAGCTGCTTCCAGAGCTCGCGCTTGTTCTTGAGGATGTTGAACAGCTCTTCCACGCGCTGGAGGCGATTCGCCTCTTCGATCACGCGCGTGCTGCCGGCCGGCGAACCATCGACCAGGATCTGCGTCCCGGTGATGGCGCACATCGGAGCGTCGGTCATGTCGATGACGTTCTCGGCGTTCGGCAGCTTGACGTTCTTGTCGATCGGCAACTCACCCGACGCCGAGAAGCTGGCGAGGAGGAAGAGCACGATGCAGAGCAAGAAGTCGATGAACGGGATCAGCGGGATCTCGGAGTTGACCGAGCGGGCGCCGCCGCCGCTCACCTTCTTGCGCACGAACCGGAGCGGGATGTGGTGCAAGAGACGCCGCCCCGGGACGGCGATCGGCTGCACGAAGCGAGAAAGGGGCTTGTCCGACATGGATCCTCAGTTCACCGCGAAGGTCACGTTGAAGGCCGGCACCTTTTCGGTCTTGCCGCCCCAGGTCAAATCGCGCTTCGGCGTGTAGATCGCGTCGATGACGGCGATCACGTCTTGGAAAGGCGTCGAGTTGTCGGTGTGCAGCACCGACTGATCGAGCTTCGTATCGGACGAGGCCTTGTGCGACCCGTTGGCGTTCCACTCGTCGACGATCTTCTTGGCGAGGTCGGGGAAGCGAATGTCGCCGCCGTCGCCCACGGGCACCGGCTTGCGATCGATGTCGATCGTGTTGACGACGGTGTTCCCTTCCTTCCACACGAGCTGGAACTTCGTCTCGCCCTTCATCTCGACGTGGAGCTGCTTCTCCTTCGGCGGATCCTTCGGCTCGTCGGGCTGGGGCGGGCCAGGCACGCGCGCGTCGGCGTTGATTCGCGCCATCTGCGACCACACCGCG
>Ga0315910_10003121_pt1 | contig 14242 bp, 10 predicted proteins | sample EdamamesoilMG_FD_204470 | JGI IMG/M metagenome (GOLD analysis project Ga0315910, IMG submission 204470) | Garden soil microbial communities collected in Santa Monica, California, United States - Edamame soil | ecosystem: Environmental > Terrestrial > Soil > Garden | place: USA: California...
TGAACACGCCACCGACGCAGCGGTCGCCGTCACCAGCAAGAGGACGATCAGTGTTTGGTTGCGCATCTCGATGACTTCCCACAGCAAGCTCCATGCCACTCGCGGGGCAGTTTGGGGACGCACGAGACTGCACGACGCGCGCGCTCGAGAGGGCACTCAAGGCTCCACTGACGATCACTGGATGGACCATCCGGGAAGGCCTCCTGCCCCAAAATTCATGTCGCAGATTCAGTAACCGACGTTGAATCCTAACGTTTCCGAGAGGGAGCAGAGTCGCAGGGCTCGATCAACACCTGTTAGCTTTCGGCAGTACTTTCTTGTTGCTCCGACAAGAGCGAGCACAGACACCAGGCGGGCCAGGCGACGAGATAGAGGTTCGGCAACCACCAAGCAGGATCGAAGTCGCGCCGAAGCCACCAGAAAGCAATGGCCATGAGCCCGGCACAGAGCGTTGCCGTGCGCTCGGTTCCCAAGCGGATGGCGGATTTCATTGCCATTGCCTTCGTCATGCCCTGGCCCAGAGCCAAGTGCAGCGACTAGGACTCAAGTCGAAGAGAGCGGTCACTCGCTCAATCGGCAAACGCACAAAAAAGACCAAGGTAACACTCCATCTGGTCCGGGCAGCGCGGTGATGCATCTCCACACGGAATGACGCAGCTCCAGTTGTCGGTGACACCATCATGGTTGATGCACTCGGACTCAAACGCCGGGTCGCCTACCGGTTCACAGTCGGCGCTGTCAAAACACCTGGCCATGCAGACGTGCGCCTCAGTGAGACAATACTCAAGCTGACCTTCGCAGTCTTCATTCGTGTCACAGCGCTGGTACGCAGGACCGACCGACTCCGCCAACGCGCATCGGTCGCTATGCGGTCCGCAAGCTAGACCTTCTGGGCATTCACAAGCTGAGCAATAGCCCATCGATTTGCAAAATGAACCTTCAGGACAGCGTGTCGAGGTGTCGCAGTCGATCGCAGTGCATTGATGGTCAGCGCAAGTTTCAAAGAAAGCGCACTGCGCATCATCGAGGCAACACACGGGGGTTGGGTCGAGAGGAGAGCACGCGCCCGCAACCGTAGAGGGCACCTGGACATCGACGGCTTGCTCACCGTGGACGACCCGGTACCGCCCTTTGGAGAGTGCGGGGATAGCGCACTCGGCAAAAACCTCATCGCATGCGTAGCCGTCCTCGTCCCCCCCGCTCACGCAGTCGCTTTGCCCGTGCGGCTCAGCGACGAAAGTTTCTATTGTGACGACGTCGCCTGCCACGGTCGCCGAGCAACTGACCTGCACTTGGTCGGCGCACGGCCTGCAGCCGAAATCGACTCGTACAGAAAGCGAAGTGTCTGCTTCAAACGTGACAGGGGAGCAATCAGGCGCTTCGCGACCGGAATGTCCCAGGCAGAACGATGACCCCTGGTCGTAGCTCACCACCCCATCGCCATCACCAGCGCTCTCTCCCTCGCCGCCGTTGCCGTCATCAGCGCTGTCTCCCTCGCCACCGTTGCCGTCATCAGCGCTGCCTCCCTCGCCACCGTTGCCACAGGAACGGCAGTCTTGGTCCTGCGATGAACAACCCCAGAACAGTCCGCCAGCAACACCAAGAAAGACCGAACAAAGAAGGGCCGAGTGAGTGTTCACAGGATGGAACTCCAAACTGGTTCGAGAGCCAATCGAAGTGTGTCGATCTGTGCCAAGTCTAGATGCATGTCATGACGCCGCTGTCGGAGATGGACTTCAAGTTGGTCCTTTTGCGCGATGAAGAAGCAAACCACATGCCAAACACTCGAGTCACCCATCTCCCCCATTCCCCGTCCCAGGTTGATTTTCACGCAACGCTTGGCGCTGCGGGCCGACATCTTTGAGTTTGGCAAGCGCCCGGCGTCGTCCCCTCAGCCAAACGGCGGAGACCGTCGCTGCGCGGCCACGCACAAAAAAATAAGAGCCGAGTGACCCCAAACTGTCACCCGGCTCTTGGCGAACTAAAACACACCCTATGATTGTTCGAAGCTAGAGATCACTCGTCGAGATTGACGTTGCTGTCCTCGTCCTCGTACCAAGCAGCCTCGTCGAAACCGGCGTCGTTGCCCGGATCTGCGGCATCCAGAGCCACGCCGTCGATGTGGTACCAAGAAGCCGAGTTGGTGATGGTGACCTTGGGATCACTACCGCCAGCGATCAAGAAGTCGTCACGGGTGTCGATACCGATGTCGAAGCCCATGAACGCCAAGTTGTCGATGCTGCCCGTGATGTTCTCGCGGAGCACCATGCCGTAGTTGGGCTTGCCGAGCTTGCCCGTGCCGCACATCGTGCCGTTCTGGAAGATCACGTTGGTTGCAGGCAACAGACCCACGCCCGCGTCGCCGGCCGACTTGTCGCTGTCCCACTCGAAACCGTTGGGGTCCGAGGTGCTGGGCACGACTTGACGCCCAAAGAAGGTGTCCACGGTACCGCGGTAGCCCTGGTCGATGTCGACCATGTCGTCACCGGCGTTGTTCACCACGATGTGATCCACGTCCACTGTGCCGCCGAACCACTCGATGCCGTCGTCGAGTGTGGTGTTGACCTGGATGAACGAGATGTCCGTCTCTGAGCCTACACTGCCCAAGGTCAGGCCGTTGATCTCTTGGTCGGTTGCAAACTCTACGCCGCCAAACTCGATACGCACGTACTTGAGCGTACCGCTGTCGTCGTCGTCGGTGCTGCCGTCGGTCACGGCATCTGCGCCGTACTTGTTGAGCGGATCGTCGGCGAGGCCTTCGATCTGCACGTTGCCGCCCTTCCAGTTGGACGCCTTACCGAGCACGATGAGACCACCCCACTGACCTTTGGCTTTGTCCCCATTGGCGGCGAGCGAAGTGAACACGATGGGGTCTTCAGCGGTGCCCTCAGCGTCGATCTTCGCGCCACGCGTGACGATGAGCGAACCCTTGCTAAAACCGTCGCCCTTGATCACGGTGCCCGGCTCGATGGTGAGCGTCACACCGTCCAGCACGTGAACAGGACCAATCAAGCCCCACACCTTGTCAGCGGTCAGCGTCAAATCGTCGGCGATGTCCTCGCTGAGCCACGTGCACACGTCGCCATTGGTGCCGTCGAAGTTGCAGTCGTTGGGCACGCTGGGCAGTGGGCGAGCTTCGGTTACGTCCGAGCTGTCGCGGCTCCAGTTGGTCCAGCCGTCCATCCAGGTCTTGCTCTCGAGGAAGGCGCCTACGCTGGCATCCTTCACGCGATCGCCGGGGCCACCAGCCGCGGCGCAATCGTCGAGACAGAACAGGCCCTCTGCTTCGTATTCGCATTCTGGTGGGGGTTCAGGCTCGCTCGTGTCGGTATCACCGTCGCCGTCACCTGTTACGTCGCCATCGCCGTCGCCGCTTGTCACGTCGCCATCGCCGTCACCCGAGGTGCCGCCAGCACCGCCGTCGCCGTCGCCGTCGCCGTCGCCCGCTGTGGTGACATCGCCGTCGCCATCACCGTCGCCATCACCATCACCGTCGCCGTCGCCCGCGGTGTCGCCATCGCCGTCGCCGGGGGGGTTATTGTCGTCATCGTCGCTGCACGCGGCCATCGTGAGTGGAGCGCTCAGAATCAGCGCGCTGAGGAATATTCTAGACAATTTGAGCTTCATTTCAGGTTCTCCTGTTTGGGAATGCGGCGACGATGCCCCTACACCGTGAACGCTCTGTGGGCGATCGGTAACGTTTCTGTGGCAATTCGGCCGACCTCGAAGAACGTCGCAAATCTGTGAGGTCATTTCACTGTGCAACCACTCACAGCTAGCGAGTTGCCTTCACAGCTCGTGGTCGATGCTCACAACTCGTGGTCGGTTCTCGCAGGTCGGCGAGTCCCGTCTACAGCTCGTAGCCAAAGCCTAGGCCAAACACCGTCCCGTTGCGGAACTTCTGCACGATGTTGTCGTCAGTGCCGTCGCCGTCGATGTCCTGGGGTTTTTTGCCCATCGTCACGACGCGCCAGCTGTTGAGGATGTTCTGCACCTGAAAGCGCACGCTCCAGTGATCCAAGAACTTTTGGGAAATGGCGAAGTCCAAGGAGTGCATCGGCTGCTGGTACGAGTCAGGCAACCCTTCCACACCAGCCCGATCGAGTGTCTTGCCACTCACGTTGTAAATGATGCGCCCGTTGGTGCCCATCTCATTTTCATAGTTGAGCGCGGCGTTGACCACCCACGGCGCTTGATTGACGAGCGGGCGGGATGGATTGGTCAGGATGAAATTGCCCGCGTCCTCCTGAAGCTCCACTTTGGAGTGAGCGAGCGTCAAGTTGGTCACGACGCTGAACGGCGCGAGCCTGGCGTGGAACATCGACAGGTCCTTGCGCACCTCGAACTCAGCGCCGATCACCTGCGCGCCCGGTGAGTTCTGGAAGGTCACCTGGGGGGCGCCGCCCGTCGGGACTTGGATGGCCTCGATCGGATCCTTCATCGTCTTCAAGAAGAACGACACCGCCATGACCTCCGCGAGGGACGGCCAATACTCGAATCGGGTGTCAAAGTTGTGAATTTCCGTGAGGATCAAGTCGGGGTTGCCCGCCACGACTGCGCCGCCAAAATAATCGGCGAACGCAAAGGGCGCGAGCTCACGCGTCTGCGGACGCGCGAGGGTCTTGCCGTAAGACAGACGGGTTTTGATCTTCTTGGTTGCGCTGAACACCAGAGACGCGGCCGGTAGCCAGTCGGTGGCCACGAGCTTGGTGTTCTGTTCGGGAATGGGATCGCCAAACGGAGTGTACGGATCGACTTTTTGGCGGGTGTGCTCCATGCGCACGCCCGCAACCACGCGCAGTCGATCTCTGAAGTCCACATCGCCCATCAGATAACCCGCATACACATCGAGCGAAGCTTTGTAGGCGTCGCCCTCTTGTGAACCGTCAGCAAGCCACAGATAGCGCCCGATGTTTTCATCCTGGAACAACTTATCGGCGCACGCGCCGGAATACGTCTCACCGATGCACGAGTACACGGGGTCATTGGTGGAGGCACCTTCCACTTCAGGATTGAACTGGAAGCGACGCACATTGAACTCACGGCGTTTCACGTTGACCAAGCCGCCAAATTTGGCTGCCAAGTCCGTCTTTCCCTCCAAGATGGGCTGACGATAGTCGATCTTGCCGCCGTTGGACTTCTCGGTCTGCTCCGCCCAAAAATGACGGCCTGATTCAGTCTTGTTTTCATAGACCCAACCCTGGGTCCTGCCGCGGCCCGTCTCGTCGTCCGGATCGGGGATGCGCTCGCTGAACAGGTAGACCGTGTCGCGACGATCAGGCTCATAGCGATACGCTTTGGAGAGCGCCACATCCCAGCCGAGCTCCGCTCGCTTGAGACCGGGGAAGGTATGGCGACCGCTCAGCATACCGAAGGTCAGGCCGCGTTCGATCCAGTCCATCTGGGTCGTGTGGTAAGTGTTTTGCACCTCGCGATTGTACCCTTCGAACTCGCTCGTGATGTCGTCAGCGAGTTGTGAGTGAAAACCTGACACCGTGATCTTGTGGTCATTGCCGGCGAGCAAACTCAGCTTGCCAAAGGCGCCCCAGCGCACCGAGCTAATGCCTTGATCGGCCTCGTACGTCACCAAATCCTCGTACCCGCGCGGGTCGTCGGTGGCGCCGCGAAAGCTCGCCACCGTCGCGTTCTCATAACGTTGGTAGGTGTGGCTGTAGTTGACCGAGCCGAGCGCGCCCAGCTTGACCTTGCCCAGATCGAAGGTGTTGCCACCGACGATGTTGAAGCGATGGTCGAAGGGCGACTTTTGCTTCATCGAGCTCATCCGCGTATTCATGTCGCGGCCAATGGGCGTGTTCTCTGGGTCGCTCTGGTCCGCCACCGCGCGATCACTAGGGACGGAGTCCGGCATCTTGCGCATACCACTGTCGAAGCCGAGCCAATCGGTCGAGCTGTGTGGTTGCGTCAGGCGATCTCTGAAGGTGCTTTGCGTGTTGTAGTCCGCGCGGAGCGACACTTGAAACAGCGGCTTGCTGGGGACAGAACGTGTCTCGATCTGTACGGACCCACCGGCAAAATCTCCGGGGCTGTCGGGTGAAAAGGTCTTGGCGATCGTGATTGAGTCGATCACGCCCGTCGGGAACACGTCGAGCGGCACCGCGGCCACATCGGGCTCAGGTGAAGGCAACGGATACCCGCCGAGCAGCGAATTGGAGTAGCGCTGCCCTAGGCCGCGCACGTAGACGAAGCGACCATCAACGATGGTGGCACCCACCACCCGTTGCGCGGCCTGGGCAGCGTTGGTGTCCGTGGTCTTGGTGATCTCTTCACGCCCCACCGCGTCACCCTGGGCCACGGATCGCTGCCGAGCCAGGGCCAAGCCTTCCACCGTCTGCGTCTCGGCCTGGTCCTCGATGATCTCTTCTTCAATCGCGCCCGCCTGGGGCTTCATCTTCGCATCGACGCGCTGGACCGCGCCCTTGCCCACCCCAACGTTTTCGAGCGACGCTTCTTCATACAGTTCGTAGAAGAGCTTGAGGGTGTAGGTGCCCGGAGGGAGCTCCAATCGATAGTAGCCGTCGATGTCCGTGTAGGTCTCGATGTTCGTGCCTTCGGCTTTCACTTGCGCTTCGATCGCCGGTTCGCCCGTGGCCTCGTCCACCAAGCGTCCCCACACCACGCCTTTGCCGGCAGGCGCCGCGCGGTACGGCTCCTCGCCTGGTTCCCACAGGCCTTCCTCCACCGCCTCCTCTTCCCCAGTCGTTTCTTCTTCAGTGGATTCGGCCGCGGTCTCACTGGCTTCTTCGTCAGCCACGACCTCCTCGTCACCGTCTTCGGCGACGACCTCGTCGTCGCTCACGACGTCCTCGTCCGCAGCCTCCTCGTCACTCACGACGTCTTCGTCAGCGACGTCCTCGTCGGCCATGACCTCTTCGTCGGTGGCGTCCTCAGCCGCGACCTCATCCTCGGACACCTCTTCCTCAGCGACGTCCTGGGCAAAAACAACGCGTGGCGAGGTAGCCAGCGACAGTGACAGCGTGAGCAACCCGCTCAGGCGAAAGCGATTTTTCATGGAGTTTGAGGGGCCAGAGGCCGCGCTAGGGAGCGGGCCTCAGGTGAGAGGGGGAGACAGGGAGAAGAGATCAAGCGGACGTCATTGAGACCGAGGGCCGTGCCACACACAGCTGCGCGCCCTCATTGAACGACCGATTTGGTCAAAATGGCGATGGAACGCGCGCCTGCAGCCCGGGACAAATCCATCGCTTCGGAGGCAGTTCCGTAAGGAACTTTGTCGTGTGCATCAAAGTAGAGCACCTTGTTGCGTTTAGCCGCGAGCATGCGCGGTAAGCGCTGGGCAATTTCGTGCTTGGCCAAGACTGTCTTGTTCACGCGGATGATTCCCGTTCGATCGACGGTCATCACGAGCGGCTCATTGTTCTTGTCCGGTGAGGGCTGGTCCTTTTGTGCTTCCTCTGGCTCTTTGGGCAGATTGAGCCAGAAGGTCTTGGTCATCATGGGTGTCATCACCATGAAGATGATGAGCACCACCAAGCAGATATCGACCAGCGGAGTTACGTTCACTTCGGGCGTTGGGTTTTTCTTCCCCTTGCCTCCGACGTTCATTCCCATGATTGCTCCGTTCGTTCTTCACTTCGCTTTGCGCTCGGCCACCTTCAGGCTCACACCTGAAAACCCCACGGCTTGCAGCTGTTTGAAGGTGTCGCGCACGATCTTGTAATCCAGGCGTGCATCCGCGTTCAGCATGACGATGGCCTCTGGTTTCTCCTTGTGCAGGTCAGTCACCGTCGGCAGCAGCTTGCTGGGGTCGATTGCGCTCTTGTTGACCAATACACGACCGTTGTAGGCCATGGTCACTTCGATCGGGTTGAGATCCTTTTTCTTCTCGTCCGCTTTGGAAAGCTCGGGCAGCTCGATGTGCTCACCCTCGTTCATGGCCGGCGTCACCACCATGAAAATGATGAGCAACACCAGCACGATATCGACCAGCGGTGTAACGTTGATCTCGGGCTCAGGCTGCTTCTTCCGCCCGCCGATGCTTGCTGTCATGCCCATAGTTGTTCTCCATCTCGTCCAACAGTTCACTCACAGATGATTGCAGCGCGAGCTCCATGGCGCCGACGCGTCCGGTCAGGTAGTTGAAGAACAACACCGCCGGGATGGCGACCAAAAGGCCAAATGCCGTCTCGACCAACGCTTCGGAGATGCTGGTCATCACCGTGCCCAAGCCTGCGCTCCCCGAGGCGCCAATGTTGCCAAATGCGCCCATGATGCCGATCACGGTGCCGAGCAGCCCCACGAACGGCGCCACCGAACCCACCGAGGCGAGCACGGAGAAACCACGCCGCAAGTCGGCCCCGGCCTGCTCCAAACGGCGCGCTGACTCGCCTCGAGCCATTTCGACGGGCGTCAGGCTCCCGCCGCGGCTAAGGCCTTCCAGATAACGCGAGGTCATCCCCTCAAACAGCTTGGCCAGCGGAGACGCTCCATACTTCTTGGACACTTCCAAGAGCCTGTTCAGCTTCCAGTCTTTGAGTGGCTGCGCCGCCGCATCGACGAAAGCCCGGGTGGCACTCTGCACCTTCAAAAAGGCGATGCTGCGCTCCACCACCACGGCTACCGAGGCAACCATCATCAGCATGAGGAAGCCGGCGATGGCCCGCGCCAAGCCGTTCATGTGAGCCCAGATTTCAATTAAGTCGAGTGACATTTCTTCTCCGTATCGTTTGATTAACAGCCTGGTGGTTCGTTTTCGTGAATCTGCGCGGAGCCGTGCCGGAGCGCTCACCTGTGCAGCTCAGGTTTTGAGCTTGAACGTGCATTTCTTGATCTTGTGAACGGCCACGACTTCGCCGGTCGATTTGCTCTTGGCCGGAGTAAACTTCAGACTCTTCACAGAATCCTCACAAGCCGGACGCAGTGCCTCGGGCCCACGCACCGATTGAATGTTGGTGGGGTTCCCGAAGGTATCGACCACGTACTTGACGATGACCGTGCCCTCGATGCCTGCAGCTTTGGCCGAGGCGGGATACGCCGCGCCAGCTCCGCTGATCTGTTCTGGAGGGATGGTGTCAGCCGTCACACGCACCGGACCACCGGACTTCTTGGCGGCGGGGGCCGCGGGGGCCGTGGGGGCCGCGACCACCACCTTGCTCGTTCCCGTTCCACCCCGCTGCCCTGCGCCAAAGGCGTACGGGTCAGCAGAGGCATAGGGATTGTCGCTGGCCGCGCTCTCAGCGGGAGCGTCGTCCGGCACTTCGACCGGGGTGGTGAGTTCGGGCAGGACGGGACCACTGGGCTGTGGTGGAGGTGGTCCCTTGACTGGTTCGGGCTCCGGCTCGGGCGCAACCTCGGGCTCCGGCTGCTCGGGCTCGGGTTCCTCAGCCAAGGCCACGTCGAGCACGTTTTCCTCCGCTTCCTCATGCTGCATGGGCTTCTTTGCCAGGGCGAGCGCGGTGAACAACGAGCCGACCACGCTCGCTCCGACCACATAACCGATCAGCAAACGCTTCTGACGTTGGCGATCGACGGTGCGACTTGTCCAGTTCTGTAGGTCCATGAGCGGCCCGGACAATGCGAGGTCTTCGTGACGCTTCGATGGCGAGCGCGGAAAATACGCGTGAACCTAGGACCGCTCAAAAGACACAAATGCGGCTGTTTTTTGCCGTCGCACGCGCAGTGACCGACAACATTCCCATGTAACGTATTCATCCAACGCATTTCTTGATGGTCACGCGTTCGTCACACAAGCGACGTTTGGTGCCGGGGACGCTGCGCATCTGCTGCCCTCATCGCCGCGCGCCACTGAACACTCTCTCAACCAGAACGCGCTCAATGATCACACTTCTTTCCTGACTTTCATCTTGAGTTCACTCAAGCGTCACAGGCGCAGGTTAACAGGGGGCATGGCGAAGATCTTGGTGATTGATGACGAGCAAGACATCGTCGAGGTGCTCATCTACAATTTGGAGGCAGCTGGTTACGAGGTCGCGTCGGCCGGGAGCGGGGCCAGTGGCCTCAAGCAAATTAGCCAATTCATGCCCGATCTCGTGATCCTCGACCTGATGCTGCCCGACATGTCCGGGACGGACGTGTGCCGCAATCTCCGCAGCACAAACCCTGCAAAACACTTGCCGGTCTTGATGCTGAGCGCCCGTGGCGAGGAGATCGACCGAGTCGTCGGCTTTGAGATTGGGGCAGATGACTACGTCACCAAGCCGTTCAGTGTGCGCGAGCTGCTGTTGCGGGTGCGTGCCCTGCTGCGACGCACCAGCAGTGCTCCGGTGCCGCGCCGGGGTGAACCCATCAAGTTTGGCGTGCTCACTATCGACCGAGAGGCCCACCGCGTGTGGGTACTGGAGGAGGAGATGGTGCTCACCGCGCTCGAATTCAAGCTGCTGGTGACGCTGTTCGAACGCAAAAATCGCGTGCAGACGCGCTCCTCACTCTTGGAACACGTGTGGGGGATCCACGCCCACATCTCCACGCGCACCGTGGACGCACACGTCAAGCGCTTGCGCGAAAAGCTGGGCGCCGCACGCGACTATGTGGAAACGGTGCGCGGCGTTGGTTACCGCTTCCGTGAAACGCCGGACGCAGCCGACACCCAGCCACTCGGCTTAGGGTACAGCGACGGCAACACTGATTTGAGCTTGCGCGACGAGAGCATCTCCGCCGTCGCTCGCTCGTATTGAGCGCGCGCTCGGAGCGAAGATCAGGGCTCATCGGCTGCGGCGCCGTGCCGCGGCTCTTTGCGTAGCCAGACTCCGATTGAGCCAAATTTTTCGACCCGGTAGAATTCGCTCTCCACGAGCGCCTCCTCCTCGCCCCGCAAGGTTCCCCGCATGTAGAGGGCGTCCGCTTGATCCAAGATCTCCTGGGCGCTGTCCTCGTTCCATTCCAGCTTGGGTTCGGACGCGGGTTCCGACGGGTTGTCGCTCGACAGCTTCTTCACCGGGAATAGGCCGTCCTGATACGGGCGGACACCGCGCACCAAGACCATGAACGGACGCGTATTGGGTGGCGGCTGGTCAGCCAAGCGGACGATTACGTTCCCTGACACCTTCTTGCGGTCCAGGCTGATGTCCGAGAGCGCGTCAAAGAGGACCGCATCCTGCACCGCGACGGGTTTGCGCTGACTTTCAGGGTATAACAAATGAGTCACACCGCGGTCCTTACAGATCTGCCAAAGGTCGCGCGGGTTCTCCAGCCGAGAAAAGTTGATGTAACTTTGAATGGGTCGATGCGTGTTGAGCGTGGTGCGATCAAAGCCAAGATTGGCCTTGAAATACCTGCCCAAGATCACCGCATCGGGCGGAAACTCGCCGGTCAGCCGTTGACTCGATTGATGGTACGGGAAACGGTTCTGCAGCGAGCCGCGACCGTAGCCACGCCGGATGAGTCCGGCCGCGTCCTCCAGACGCTTCTCGGCGTAGACGAACGGCGCCTCCGTCGCAAATACGAACTGGGACGCAACCAACCCGGTCAAACCCAGGCGGGCAAAGCGCCCCAAGGACCACGCCCGCACGAGCAACGCTGCGCTGATCCCGATGGGCACACTCAAGAAACTGAGCAAGTAGCGGTCATTGGCGTTGGTGAGCGCCCACACCAAGAACGCCAGGTACATGTACAGCGTCGCAAACCACAAACGGCGCGCGGGCCTGAGAAATAGCAACGTCGGCAGCAGCAACGTGAACAATGAGCCCATGTAGGGCCGATACTGGGTCAAGTTGCGATTGCCGGTGCGAAACGACCAGTCCCACAGCGTGCGGTGCACCCAGACCATCCGCTCCAAGAGCGAGTCGCCTTGGGGGTCAAACGAGAAGTTGCGCGCCTTGAATGAAAAATCTGAGTCTTCGTCATCCTCGGGGCTCTCATCGCTGTCAGCATCCGGCGCCTCAGTGCCCTCGTGTTGGTCCAACTGGATCGGTCGGGGCTGCAGCAGCGCGAGCAAACCGTCCTGGCTGGCCCAGCCAACCGCGCCCAGCACCGAGGGCACAGGGCGTGATCGACCATGCGCGCCGGGTGCAGGTAGTTGGCTCAGCTTCTTTTTTTGGGACGGCTTTTTCCAATCGTCAAATGTCGACGGAAACACGCGGCTAGCAAATGGATAGAGCGGATTTTGGTAGAAGACCGTATTTTTGATGAAATGCGGTGAACTGAGCAGTAGCGCTACACCCAAGAGCACCGCAGGCGCGGCCCACACCTGCCGCAGCGGGACCCCAGCAGCACCAGATGGCGGAGCCTTGCCCCGCTTTTGCCGACGACGCTCGAGCAGCGCCAACAACAACAGCCAGACGAAACGCAGCGCAACCACCCCCGCCGTGGCAGCCACCATGTATACCGCCTGGTACTTGGTCAAAATGTGACAACCCGCGGCGACACCCCCGAGGACGCTGTAGCGCACATCAAAGCGCTTGATCATGCGGGCAACGGCCAAGAACAAAGGCGCGGCAGTCATCCCGAGCACATGATCGGCCGAGCCGGCGACGTTCTGATCGTAGATGAAGACCGATGGGTACAGAAAGAAGCAGGCCCACAGCCCCGGCACGTAGCGCTCCTTGAGACAGTAGCGGGCCACCGCGGCTGCCCCGACCAACCGCCACACCACCGCGCCGACCTCGAGCTGCAACATGAGCATCCAGCGAACAGGCAACTGCTCGATACCCGGCACCAAGAGCGCCCAAGTGTGGAAGAAACTGGCTAGATGAGGATAGGCCCGATGATTGTCGCCATAGAACGGCACAATGCGCCCGAGTCGCGCATAATCTTGCGCAACGGGCACGTGGTACCACATGGCATCAAAGTTGAAGCTATTGGGCGTGAGGGAGGTCAAATACAAAAGCAGCAGCATGAACCCACCCCACACAGTCGCCGCACCGCTCAGCACCTTCACTCCCAAAGACAGCGGGCGTTGCGCAGCGTAGCGCTGCTTGGTCTCACGAATCAGCGCGGGCAGATCCCACAGCCCTGCTCCGAACATGGCCGCAGGAAGCAGGCTCGCAAACCAGCCATTGAGTAGCCCGAGCGCGCCTGCCGCGTAAGTTGCAAGTGCGAACACACCCAACCCCAGCACCATGCTCTGCAGCAGGCGCTCACTGGTGGGCACGCCGTCCAAGCGCACCAGACGTCGCAACAAGGCGTGGCCGGCCACAACGAACGAGGCATAAAACGTGAAGGTGAGCAGTGCGACCTGGAGCAGGGGCCAAACGAGCCAATTGCGCACGCTGTACTTGCTTTCCCACTCGAACAAATAATACGCCGTGCCAAGAGCGCACAGTACGCCTACGAACCAACTGTCGACGTGTCGACGCGACACGCGGTGTTTGAGCGCCGATAAGACCTGGAGCACGGCGCGGTCCTAACAAATCGGCTGCGGGAAGCCACTCTGCGCAGCAGTGCGGCTCTTTGCTCGCTTGTGTCACAGCGCCGCGCGGGGCCGCTCAGGGCATCAGAAGCCAGGATAAGCGTTCGGTCACCCGCGTCTCCACCGGCCCCCAGTAGGCGTGCCCCCCGCCTTGTACCCACTCCGCCTGCGCGGCCAACCCCACCTGCCGAGCGACGTCTGCGACGCCTTGGGCGCGCTGCCAACACGATCGCGTTCCGCACACCCAGAGCACCTTTTGCCCCCCGCCCGCCTTGTACTTGAGCGCGCGTGTTTTGGTCCACCCCTCGTACCCGCCTTCAATCAGGACGAGGCGTTGAAATAGCTCGGGCCGCTCCACGAGCACCAGCGCGCCCATGGTAGCTCCTTGTGAGTATGCACCGAAGCAATAAGGCGCTGGACTGAACCGTCGCGCAAGAAGGGCCAGTTGTCCCTCGGGGGCGCGCAGTCGCTGGAGCACAGCATCCAGTTCACGACCGAGCGCCAAATGGTCAGGGTAATAGTGTCCTTGATCGGGATACGCCTTGGAGAGCGGTACCCCCGCCAAGGCGACGATCACGTACTGATCACCCAGCACACGCGACCAATACTCTATCTGCTGTTGCGCGGTACCGCCGGCACCGTGCGCAGCAAACCACAGGGGCAGCGCTGCATTCCCTGGCGGCGTGTACACGAGCGCCGGGGAAGCCCCCTCCAGCTCGATGGTCCAGATCTGGGCTGGGGCCAAAGACTCCGGCGCTTGCCTCGTCGAACTCCCGCCGACTGCGGGCTTTGGCTCAGGCGGCGCCCCCTCTCTGGGCTCTCGCCGAGCTCCCTGCGACGCTTCCTCTCTGGCCGCAGGCTGCCCCGCCCCCTGCGGCATGTTCGCGCAAGCGCTCAGCA
>Ga0315910_10003123_pt1 | contig 14242 bp, 12 predicted proteins | sample EdamamesoilMG_FD_204470 | JGI IMG/M metagenome (GOLD analysis project Ga0315910, IMG submission 204470) | Garden soil microbial communities collected in Santa Monica, California, United States - Edamame soil | ecosystem: Environmental > Terrestrial > Soil > Garden | place: USA: California...
GATGCTCCGGTGCAAAAGTGGTGTCCTCTGCTCGGATCGTTATCGATGAAGGGCAGCGCATTTATGATGGTCGCATCGAACATCGTCGCGTGCGTATGACTCGCAGCGCGCCTTGCCGGTCTCTGTTCGAGTTTGTTACGCTCGGCACGAGGGGGACACGGAAGGGCGCTCGAATGGAGATTCTCGAAGGCCGAGCCAGCCGCGTGAAGAGCACGCTCGACGTGGGCGGTGGGCAAGATTACACGCCGGTCCACACCACGCACATCGCGCTATTTCAGCTGGGGTCGCGCGCGGTGAAAGTGAGCTCGAGCGACCCGGTCGTGATCAACGACGGCGACGAGGTGTTGGTGGCCGGCGTCGCGCGTCGCGACGCTTTCGATGCGCTGGCGTACCGCAACCTGTCCACGTCCTCGGAGGGCGATCAAGGCTGGTTCGCTGCGCTCATCCTGGGCACCATGCTCGGCGTGCTGGGGCTGGGCTTGTTCGCGCAGAGCTTCCGCGGCGGCAACTGGTGGGTGCTGGCCATCATCGGCGCCGTGCTCACGGCGTCGGGTTCGTTTTTTGCGTTTCGCAGCGTACGAGTGCTGGCCGCGCTCAGCGTGCTCAGGCGCAAGCAAACCTGAAGTCGGGGCCAAGGGCCCGCAATGGCCCGCAAATGGCGCAGGCGCGCTGCTCGGTCGAGGGCGACGGGAACGGGCTCGCTCGTCTCGCGCGCTGGCTCGAGCTCGACGGGCGCCGATCGTGCCAGAAGAGGTCGACGTCGGCAGGGCGCGGTGGGCGCCCGGCCCAGGGAACGACGCGCCATGCGCCGGGCGCAGAAAAAAGTTAGTCTCGATGTCGATCGGGCCCTGCCCTGCCCGTTCTCGGCGCAAAGGAGACACGAGAGACAATGGCCCAATACATGCTTTTGCTCGGCGGCGCAGATCTCGACAAGCGCACGAACAACCCCGAGCTGGCGCCCAGGATGTTCGAACGGTTCTCGAGCTGGATGGCGGCGATGCGCGAGCGCGGTCAATACGTGTCGTCGCACAAGCTGCATGACCAGACGGGTGCCCGGCTCACCGTGCGCGGCGGGCAGGTCGTCGAAGGCCCCTTCATGGAAACCAAGGAAGCGGTGGGCGGTGTATTTCTGGTCGAAGCGGCCTCGCTGGAGGAGGCCGTCGCCATCGCGCGCAGCGCGCCCACGCTGACGATGCAGAACGGGTTCATCGAGGTGCGCGCCGTCGAGGAGGTGCGTCTCCCTGGACGCTGAGGCGCGCCGCTCCCAGCTCGCGAGCGCGTTCCGTGCCGCTCACGGGCGCGCCATCGCCGCGCTGATCCGCCGCTTCGGCGTCGCCGAGCTGTCGCGCATCCAGTCCGCCGTGCAGGAGGCGGGGCTGCGTGCGCTCGAGCGCTGGAGCGGCCCCGCCGAGGGCCAGCCCGACGACGCCGCGCTCGAGCGCTGGCTGGTGCGCGTCGCGCACAACGCGCTCGTCGACGAGCTGCGCCGCGACCGGCGCCACGCCCCGCTCTCGGAGCGCCCGGACGAGAGCGCTGCCCCGCCCGAGCCCGCGCTCGACGATGAGCTGTGCTCGATCTTCATGTGTTGCCACCCTTCGCAGTCACGCGCCGCGCAGATCGCGCTCACGCTGCGCATCGTCTACGGCTTCGACACGGCGCAGATCGCGCGCGCGTTTCTGTCCGACGAGCGCAGCATCGCCCAGCGCATCGTGCGTGCCAAGCAGCGGCTGCGCGACGCGGGGACACGCTTCGAGCTGCCGGAGCAGAGCGAGATCGGCGCGCGCCTGGCGCCGATCCTCGACGTGCTCTACCAGCTCTTCACCGAGGGCTACGCGGCCACGGCGGCCGACACCGGCACGGACGAGGCCCTGTGCGCCGAATCGCTGCGCCTGGCGCGGCTGCTGACGGACGACGCGCGCTGGACGTCGCCCTCGGGGGAGGCGCTGCGCGCGCTGTTTTGCTTCCACCTCGCGCGCTCCGCCGCGCGCCACGCCGACGACGGCAGCCTGCTGCTCCTGCACGAGCAGGACCGGACGCGCTGGGATCCGGAGCTACTCGCGGAGGGCTTCGGGCACCTCGGGCAGTCGGCACGCGGCGACGAGGTGTCGCGCTTTCACCTGGAGGCGGGGATCGCCGCCTGCCACGCCCGCGCCCCGAGCTTCGCCAGCACCGACTGGGCGGAGATCGTCGCGCTCTACGACATGCTGCAAAAGGCGTCCCCATCGCCCGTGGTCGACGTCAACCGAGCCCTGGCCGTCGCGATGCTGCGCGGGGCCACCTCGGGCATCGACGAGCTCGACGCCATCCCCGAACGCGAGCTGATCGGCCGCTATCCGTACGCCCTCGCGACATACGCCGAGCTGCATGCCTCGCTCGGCCACATCGAGCAGGCGCGACAATACCTCGATCGTGCCCTGGACGAGCAGTCATCCCCCGCGGAGCGGGCGCTGCTCCGGCGCAAGCGCGCCGCGCTCGACGGGCGCGACTGAGCCTGAAACGAGAAATCGACGCCGCATTGTCGATGGCGCCGCCCCTCGGGCGTTCTCGGAGCAACGACGGCCGAAGCCGGCGTCTCGATGCTCGAGCCGCCCCGCTCGGACCGCCGTTTGATGGGAGAAACACCATGCAATCACGAATGAAGAGCCCCGCCCTGACCATCCCCGGTGCGTTCGACGCGATGCAAGCGCTCGGCAAGGCGGTCGAGCACGGCGAGCTGCCGCGCACCACGATCGAGCTCACCAACCTGCGCGCCTCGCAGATCAACGGCTGCTCCGTCTGCGTGGAGATGCACGCCCGCGCCCTGAAGAAGCTGGGCGAAAAGGACGAGCGCATCTTCGCCGTCGGTGCCTGGCGCGAGTCCCCCTATTACTCGGAGGCCGAACGCGCCGCCCTGGGCCTCGCCGAGGCCGTCACCCGCATCGCCGACCGCGCCGATCCGGTGCCCGACGACGTCTGGAACGAAGCGGCCCGACACTACCGTGCGGCGGCGCTCTCTGCCCTCGTGCTATCCGTGAGTTTGATCAACGTCTGGAACCGACTGAACGCAGCGACGCGCCAGGTGGCTGGAGCCTGGACGGCGCAGTACGTCTGACCCCAGGGAGCGACGGCGGTGATATTCGGGACGTCACCGCCACCAAGGCCACGGGCCCGTTCACTGGGCCGAGAGGGCCTGCCATCCACGTCTCCGGGCCAGCGGGGCTCAGCCGATGTGTCGCGCGCCGCTGCCGCTCTGCACCCGCGCCAGCGTGCCCGAGTCGGCGCGGGCCCGCTTCTGTTCGTACATGGCCTGGTCAGCGGTCTCGAGCAGCGTGTCGAGCTCGAGCGGCGCGAGCGGGTCGAAGACCGCCGTACCCACGCTGACGGAGAGCCGGAAGGCGTAGGCCCGAGCGCACTGATTGGAGGATTCGACGTTTTGATCGATACGCCCGCGCATGATGGCCGCGCCGTCCGCGTCACAATCGGCCGCCAAGATCGCGAACTCGTCGCCGCCCAACCGAGCCACGATGTCCGACTCCCGGAAGGTGCTCGTCAGGATCCGCGCCGTCTCGCTCAAGGCGGCGTCGCCCGCGTCGTGCCCGAAGGTGTCGTTGATGATCTTCATGCCGTTCAGATCGATGAAGAAGACCACCGCAGGCCGCTTGGTCCTGCCCGCCAGGCGCAGCTGCTGGCGGGAGTGCTCCTGAAAGCCGCGCCTGTTGAGCAACCCGGTCAGCTCGTCGCGCAGCGACATCGTGCGCAGCAGCTCGGCCTGCCGCTGCAGCTCACCCTCGCGCTGGCGCCGCTCGGTGATGTCGCGGATGACTGCGATCCGCACGGTCTGCCCGCGGAAGCTGGCGTGCCGACCGCGCACCTCCACCGGAAAGCGCTCGCCGTTGCGCCGCAGGATCTGCGCCTCGTATTTGACGCCCGTCTGCGTCGATTTCTCGGCGACGAGCGCGCGATCCTCCGGCGCGAACAGCGACAGCCCGTCGACGCCGATCAGCTCGAAGGGCTGGCATCCCAGCCAGGCTGCGAAGGTCTCGTTCGTGTCGATCACCACACCCGCCTTGGTGATCGCGACGCCTTCGAAGGTCGCCTCCGCCAGCATGCGCATCCGTTGCTCGCTCTCCTGCAGATCCTTCTCTGCCAGGCGCTGCTGCGTGATGTCGTGGTAGACGGCGACGCCGCCCGCGTTGGCCTCCCCTTCCACGATCGGCGCCGCCGAGATGCTGAAGGTCCGCAGTGTGCCTCGGCGATCGCGGATCACCACCTCCGTCCCGGAGCTGGACTCTCCGCGCAAGGCGCGCATGAGCGGCCCCTGGTCGGTCACCGTCTCGCCCTCCGCCTGGTAGATGTACGCCTTCGCCGCAGGGTTGACGATGGCCAGCCGCCGGTCGGGATCGAGCACGACCACACCGTCCCCGATGCTCTCCAGGATGGAGTGCAAGCGCGCGGTCTGGCGCCGGAGCCCGTCCTCCGCGGCCTTGCGCGCCGTGATGTCACGCGACGTCAAGTGAATGTGTGGCGCGTCGCTGTCGCCGCTGCGCACCAGCCGGTAGGTCGTCTCGAACCAGCGATAGTTGCCGTCTTTGGAGCGCAGGCGGTGCACCAGCGGCCCCTTGGTGGCCTCGCCCCGGTGCACTTGCAGCGTGAGCTGTCGCGTCGCCTCGCGTTCGTCCGGATGCATCAGCGAGCGCGGGCTCATCGCGAACATCTCGGACGCGGAATACTGGAGCATGACCTCGCACGACGGGCTGACGTACGTGAGCTGCGAATCCGGCCCAACGATGCGCACCAGATCGGTCGCGTTGTCGGTGACCAGGCGCAGCGCGGCCTCGTTCTCGCGCAGGCGCTCGGTGGCCCGCCGGGCTTCGGAGACGCCGCGCGCTGCCGACCACACGCCCCACATGGCGCAGCACAGGAACAGCCCCGTCGACCCTGCCAGCAGCACGGTCAGCCGCAGGCGGCCCTCGTCGGTGAAGGCCTCACGCTCGCGCAGCTGCTCCGTTTGGCGATCGAGCATGCGCTGGCTCTCCGCGCGGATCGCCAGCATCAACCGGCGCCCGCGCCCTTCGCGCACCAGGCCGAGCGCTTCGCCCGAGCTTTGGCGGGACGTCACGAGGGTCGCGGCGAGCTCATCGAGCTTCGCCCGAGACAAGCGCTCGAGCTCGCGCGCGCTGGCGAGCTGCCGCTCGTCATGTTGCACGAGCTGCATCAGGGTGCCGAGCTGCGCCGGCAGTTGCAGCCTCGCTTGCTCGTAGGGCCCCAGGAACGCTTCATCGTTCGTGAGCAGGTAGCCGCGTTGACCCGTCTCGGCGTCCTTCAGCAACGACAGCGTGTCGCTGACGACCTGGCGCGCCGCCATGGCGGCGTGCACGGCCGTCTGAGACTCCGAGTATCGCCGCTGCTGCCCGAGCGACATCGCGCCGGTCGCCGACACGACGGCCAACACCAAGAGCCAGGCGAGCTGCCTCCTCCGCGTCGAAAACATGTCCCGATTTCGTTCACCCGCACCAGGCGCCGGTGTAGGCCCGAGTTGAAGCGCCGTGGCGGTTCAGAGACAGCTACGCACGTGCGCCCGGGATCGTTAGCGTGCCCCGCGCGAAGCCGCCGCGCAGCGGCGGGGTTTCGCGACGCGGCGACCAATAATGCAACACTCGTTCGTGCGGACGGAGCGGCTCACTCGCCTTCGCGCAGCGGACGCAACCACACCAAGGTCGCCCCCCACCCGCCTCGCGTCGACGGTGCGTCCGCGAAGCGCTCCACCCACGGACACGTCGCCAGCACCTGACGGACGCGCTGCCGCTGAAAGCCGGTCCCTCGCCCGTGGATCAGCCGCACCTCGCCGAAGCCGTGCTCGGCGGCGGCGCGCGTGTACTCCTCCACGACGGAAGGGATGTCGCGCGGCTGGAAGCCGTGCAGGTCGATGCTGTCCTCGATCGGGACGACACCCGGCTCGTCGGCGTCACCGGCGTCGGCAGCGGGGGTCTGCTCGTGCACGGCCTCGGCCCCGCCCCCCGCGTCTGTCTGTGCTCCAGCGGGTGCAACAGGGTGTGGCGGCTTCAGCCGCCCGTTCATGTCACCACCGTGCACAACCTCTCGGCGTCTGCCAGCGCGTGGTTGGTGAGCGCCGTGAGCACATGATCGCGAAACTGGCCGCCGATGAAGAGGTAGTCTCGCGCATAACCCTCCACCACGAACCCCAGCCGCCGCAGCACCCGCCCGCTGCGTTCGTTCGTGGGTGCATAGTTCGCCATGATGCGATGCAGGTTGCGCTCGACGAACGCATATTCGATGACCCGGGTGAGCGCCTCGTGCATCAGCCCCTGGCCCACGGCGGCGCGATCGAGCTGATAACCCAGGTTGCAGGCCCGGAAAGGCCCCAGGTAGATCTGGCTCAGGCTCACGGAGCCCACGAACGGCCCCTTCGGGTCACCCGCGCGCCGCAGCCAGAAGCGCACGCTGCTGCCCGCGCGAAGCTCGTCGTGCATGCGCTCGATGCGACGCCGCGCGCCCTCGCTCGTGCCCGCCCCGGCTGGCGGAGGCGGCGACCACGGCGCCAGATGCTCGCGGTTGCGCTCGGCGTAAGCGAGCATCTCACCAACATCGTCCGGCGTTGGCAGCGTCAGCAGCAAGCGGGCGGTCTCGAGCCGTGGCACGTCCTCGGACATGGGCAAAGCCTATACCCCTGCATCGCTCCGATCCAGCGCTCGCGCGCGGCCGTCCCTCAGCGAGCGCACACGTTGTCGATCCACAGCTCTTGGCCCCCCACACGAAAGCGTTGGACCGGGCCGCTCAGGATCACCATGCCGCGGATGCCTCCGGGCGCCGGTGTGCTCGTCACCGAGACATTGACGCCGCCCACAGGACTGGGCGCCGCCGTCAACTCTCCCGCGAACACTGGGCTGCCGTTCACGGACAGGTTCTCCGAGCCGCCGGAGTCGAAAAAGTCGAACCGCACCTCCGTGGGGAGGGCGGGCAGAGCTGCATAATCGAACTCCATGTCGATGTTGTTGATGCGCAAGCTCTGACCAAAGCCCAACGGCGCGGGAGCAACGTCGATGAACGCTTCGTTGAACGTGCCGCCGCCGGCGGCGAACTGGAAGTCGTGAACGGAGGCCTGCACCCCTTGGATCACGAACACGACGTCGCCGCTGGAGTGCCCGGCAGGTGCGCCATATCGAGTGTTGAGAACGAACGGCGGCTCGAAGTCGATGCAGATCGGACGCCCTCCCACGATCCGCGTGCGCGCAGGAACGCGCTCGGTGTGCAGAGTGGAGACCTGACCATCGCGGCCAGCGGCGGTGTAGACCGCGACCACGTCGAGCTCGACCTCGCTCTCGATGACGACGAACCCCTTGAGGAAGTCGGCATCGACCCGGAGCAGCTCGCGAACGTCGGGGCAGTCGATCTCCAGCGCCTCGTCTGGGCCGAGCAGAGCCTCTCGAAACCCCGAGACGGGCCCCGGCCGCAAGCCAGGCAGGGCGATCGCTGCCTTGACGGCAAATCGCACCGACTCATACGTTGGATTGTGCACGTTGATGGCCGTGCAGTAGAGCCCCGGCACGACGACTTGCCCGTCCGACTTCCCGCAGACGAACTTCACAGCGTACTGGAACACCACTCGTTCCCGAAACTGCGCTCGGTGGATTGACATGATCGGCCTCCGGGGACGTGCCTTGGCGTTCCTGGCGAACCGCCGAGAACGAGCCAAAAGGGCCGCCCCGTGCGCGGCTCGCCGCTCCGCGTGCCGCTGCGCCGCGGCTCTGACCGCGCCGTGACCTCGGCGCTCGTCCCTCTCAGCTAGACGGCCCCTGCTGCGCTTGGTCGCACGCATGCCGCCCACGGCCGTGCGCCGGAGGACTCACGACTCGACGCGGATCGGGATACCCGGGAGAGCTGCCCCGGAGGCGGCGCCGCCTTCGGGCTCCCCCCAGAGCGCTCGGCGCTGGCGGGTCAGCGCTCGGCGCTGGCGGGTCAGCGCTAGCGCTGGCGGGTCAGTGCGACAGCGTCTTGAACATCTCGTCGACGGCGTAGGCGAGGCGCTGCTTGGTCTCGTCGGCGCTGCGGCTGTGGCGCAGATCGCCCTTGGCGCCGCCGATCCAGACCGTCTTATCGGTTTCGTTGTCGATGAGCTCGACCACCAGCGCGCCCTCCCCGACGGCGTCGAAGGTCAGCCCCTCGCGGCGTTTGGTCTTGTTCTCTTCGACGTCCTGGACCTCGGCGAGAATGCTCAAGTCGACCAGGAGATCGGGCTCGCCTTGCGACACGGTGAGCCCATGGCGCCGCAGCGCCTGGTCGACCAGGAACTCGACCTCCGTGCGCGCGTCGAAGTCTTTCTCTGCCCAGACACCGGTGCGATCGACCAGCGTGCTGTCGGACCCGAGCCACGCGAAGGTCTTGTAGCCCGCGAGGTTCGACTTCTCGTCCGCGGCAGACTGGACCTTGATGTCGGACGTGGACACGGATGATGAACACGCGCCGAGCAGCACGGGAGACAGCGCCGCGAGCAGCGCGACCAGAACAAATTTTCGCCCGCGCTTGGCGGGTGCCGAATGGACGTGCGTCATGAGATCCCTCATCCAAAGGTGTTGTTGCGGAGCCGCATTTGGCGTGCGACTCGACATGCTCAGACTTACGCGCCGAGACATCCGACGTCAACGGAGCTGCTGGCTCGAGAGGGACATAACGAGAAGCGCTCGTTCGCCCATATTTCGTCACTGAATTGTGACGCCAACCGCCGCTGCGCTTTCAACGATGATTGACGCCGTGGCGAACGCACGGGTCGCACGAGCTCGGGGCACGACGTTACCCTCCGGTGACACTCCCTCCCGTGAGCTCCAGCGCGGTTCGCGCCGCCTCGATGCTGGTGTGCGTGCTCACTGCAGCGCGTGCGATCGATCGGCGTACCAGGCCGTGCGGCGCCGAGGTCAACCCCGGGCGCGCACGACCGTCAGCCCGCGTGGCCCTTCGACCACGATGCGCAACCCGGGAAACCTGGGCAGGAAGGCCAGCGTCGGGGCTTCGCTGCGCGAGCCTTTGAGCCGATGCAGCGTGACCTGGTTCTGCGAGAGATCGTAGTCGGCGCGGTAGCTGGCGTCGCCGACGCTGACCGTCATCGGGTAGTCGCTCTCGATGCTGCCGCGTGTTTCGTAGGGGAGCTCCGGCGCCACAAAGTCGGCGGCCGAGAGCAAGGCCAGGTCGTCACCGCTCTGCACGCCGAGCTCTGTCACGCGCGCCGTCAACCACTGCTCGAGCGTGGGCGTTGGCTCGGTGCTCTTCTGACCGGGTGATTGACGCTCGCCGAGCCAGCGGGCGATCGCCGCCAGCGTCAAGCGCTGCCGCGTGAGCGTCATGGCGTCGCGAAACAAGCTGCCGCGCGCGAGCAGCTCGACCAGCGCCTGCTGCGCGAGGCTCCCCTCGGGTGTCGCTTCGCGCGTGGCCAGCAGGCAACCCGCGTAGACGCGCTCGAGCGTGGCGCCGATACGTTGACCCAACACGCGCACCGCGGCGACGCGCTCGCTGCCGAGGCCCGCGCGCACGAGCTCGGCCTTGGTGACGACCATCGCGCAGGTGACCAGCAGCCGCGCCTCACGACCGGCGCCAAACGCTCGCGTGTCGAGCGCCAGAATGGCCTCGAGCTCGCGCACGTTGTTCACGGCGCTCTCGCGCGCGAGCTCGAGCTCGGTGCCGCCGTTGCTGAAGAACGTGCTCCTGCCCCGCACGCGCGCGACGTGCGCCAGGCGCGGGTCGGCGGCGAGCGCGGCTCGAACCAGGGCCTCGCGCTCGATGCTGGCGCCTGCCCAGGCGCTCGGCGCCGCGTCGTCGAGCCCCTCGGCGCGGCGCAGGCGAGCACGGGTGGTGCGGGCCTCCTGGACCACGAAGGGGACGGCGCCGTGATCCGAGGGGCGCTCGGCGCGCACGGCCCGGATCGCGGCGCTCGCATCGCAGCCCGCGAGCCGCAGGTCGTCGTGCAGGCCGAGCTCGGGGCCCTTTGACGAAGAACTGAACAGCGGCCGGCCCACGGCGAGCACCGCCACCAGATCGATCATGTCGTCCAGGCAGCCCTCGCGGCGCGCCTCCACGAGCAAGCGAGCGTGGGCCGGCGCGATCGGCAGCGTGAACAGGTCTCGCCCGCAGGCGCTCAGCGTTTCACCCGAGAGCGCCCCCCACGCTCGCAGATCGGCGCGCGCCGCCTCCAGCGCATATGGCTTGGGCGCGTCGAGAAGGGGCAGCTCCTCCACGCGCTTGCCCCAGGCGGCCGCGGTCAGCACCAACGACACCAGCGATTCACGATGAATCTCCGGCGCGGTCGTCGGGCTCAGCTTCGCGGCGGCGTTCCAGAGCCGATAACACACACCCGGCCCGGTGCGCCCGGCGCGCCCCGCTCGCTGCGCGGCGCTGTCTTCGGCGACGGGCGTGAGCGCGAGCGAGCCGCGACCGTGCTGGTACAGCGTCTGCCGCACCAACCCCGCATCGATGACCACCGCCACGCCGGGGATGGTCAACGAGGTCTCCGCCACGTTCGTCGCGAGGATGACCTTGCGCCGCGGTGTGCGCTCGAACGCACGCTGCTGCTCCTCGAGGGTGAGCCCGCCGTGCAACGGAAGAAACGTGAATGGGCCGCAGAGGGCGCCGGCGCAGGCCTGTATTTCGGCCTTTCCCGGCAAAAACACCAGCACATCCCCGGGTGTCTGTCGCGCCTCGTCGAGCGCCTGCTGCACACGCTGAGGCAGCTCGAGCGGATCGGGCAGGAGCCCGCGCCCCGGCAGATGCCGGATGTCGACCGGGAACAGGCGCCCGGGCGCGCTCACGTGCGCGCCGCCCACGTGGCGAGCGACGCGATCGCCCTCGAGCGTCGCGGACATGATGACGAGCGCGGGCCCCGGCTCGGACAGCAGCAGACCGAGCAGCAGATCGACCTCCAGGCTGCGCTCGTGAAACTCGTCGAGGATGACGCTGGCGGCGTTGGCCAGCAGGGCGCGGTTCCTCAACACCATGCCGGGCGTGGCGAACACGATGCGGGTGTCCGCGCGCGCGACGTGCTCGTCGCGCACCACGTACCCGACGGCCTCGCCCAGCGCCGAGCCCTCCAGCTCGGCGACACGCGCCGCCAGGCTGCGGCACGCCAGGCGCCGCGGCTCGACCACCAGCACGTTGCCGGAGCCAGACCTGCCGGAGGATGGCGCGCGGGGGCGGCTGGCACACCAGCGCGGCACTTCCGTGCTCTTGCCCGAGCCGGTGGGGGCGGACAACACCACCGGCCCGCGCTCGAGGGCGCGCTCGAGCTCGCCGCGAACGGCCGTGACGGGGAGATCCAAGGACAAGGCATCGGGAGACTCGCCCGGAACCGGGTCCACGTCGAGTCGCCCGCCACGGCTCCCCCGCCCGGCCACGACGAGCACCCGGGGCTCGGCCCTTTGCGCACCGCCGCTCCCCGAGCGCGTGACACAAAACGCCCGAGTCGCTATCCCGAGCAGAGAGGCAGCGCATGACTGCAGCTCGAGCTCGAGCCTCAGGCTGCCGGAGCGCTGCCGAGCCAGCCGCGGAGCTCGACGCCGACCAGACGAATGCCCTCGACAGCGAGGCTGACGCTGCGGGGCTGGAGCCCGAGCAGGCCGACGCGCAGCGCGTCGAGGCGAGCGATGCTCAGCCGTTCGAGCTCGACGCGGCGCCCTCGCTCATCGGCGATCGACGCCCCGAGCTCGAGCTCGCGAGCGTCCAGGCGCAGCTCCGTCGCCGACGGCGGCTCGCCGGGCGCGTGCTCGAGCTGCCCCGCGAGCCGCAGCTCCACGACGGCAGGCACACCCGGCGCGCCCAGCCGCAGCGTGCCCAGCCCAGGCAGGACCTGCGTGACGGGGCCGCTCAGCGCGAGCGCCGTCTCGATGTTGCCGACGTGCAGCCGGCGCAGCGCGGAGGGCCCACTGGAGCGGTCGCGCGGTGACTCGCTGGCGAGCTTCGAGCTCAGCTGATAGTCGAGCAAGCGCCGCAGCCGGATCTGGTGCTTGGTCTTGGCGAGTACGTGCTCGTGCCCGGAGAGCGGCCAGGTGACGAGCGTCACGTTGTCGAGCTTCACGCCGGGGATGGGATCGAGCTCGAGGATGAGCCCCTCCTCGTTCACCTCGAAGTCGAGCAGCGTGTTCTCGAGAGCCGCCAGCCCGCGCTCGAGCTGCTTGAAGTCGATCGCGCCCTGCGTGACGTTCAGCCGAATGGAGTGCGTGGCGCGACGATCCGGCAAGATCGGGATGCGCACGTCCAGCAGCAGGTCGAACGCCAGCAAGCCCTGCAGGTGATCGAGGATCGAGAGCTCCAGCGGGGCCTGCGCGGGGCGCGCGGCTCTCGGCGCCGGCCGCGGCCGTGGCAGCTCCGGCACGCTGACGTCCAGCCGCTCCAGCGCGAGCTCCGCCCAGCGCAGGGTGCCATCGACGAGCTCCAGCCCCTTCGGCAACGCCACCCGCCCGAGCCGCAGCGTGCGCCCGGCCTGCTCGATCACGACCGACTCGGCGTGCGCCGCCGCGCAGACCAGCGCGAGACCGCCTTGAGCGCTCGTGCAGCGCACACCGCGCAGCGACAGCCGCTCCACGTTCACGAAGACCTGGCCTTCGACCTCCAGCCGCAGCGCTTCGACCTCCACGCTCCCGAGCTCGGCGCGCCAGGCCGGCCCGCCCTGCTCGAACACGGCATTCTGAAAGCTCAACCCCGCGCGCGCCACCAGCGGGCCGCGCTCGAACTTGACATGCACGCCTGCGCTCGCGCTCGTCACCCGCCCCGCGAACGGCCGCTCACCGCCCAGCTCCGCGTCGACCCGGAGCCCGTGTAGAATGCTCGGTCCGTCTGCGCGCAACACGCCGTGCGCGAGCGGCAGCGCGAGCGCCTCGATCGACAGCTGAGGACCCGCGATATCGCGCAGCAGGATGCGGCTGCCGTCCTGCTCGTAACGCCCTGTCAGGCCGCCCGTGTGCCCGAGCACGACGTGGACGGCACCCGCCGCGCCGCCCGGAATCTCGAGCTCGAAGCGCTCCGCCCCCAGATTCGCTGCATTGATACCGATGCGCATGCGCCCATTAGAGCACGCGCGCGCACGTCGTCCCAGCCCCTGCGGTCTTCGCCTACGGCCCCGCGAAAGGGCACAAAACAGGCCCAAAGGGCGCGCTCACTTCGTGAAGTGCCCCCGTGCCCCAGTCCGCCTCATCATGTCTCCGCGCCACCCCTGAAACACGCTGGGCACCGTTCGAAGGGTGCTCCAGCCCCCCCGACGGTTCGGGTTATTGCTGCGCGCCGCCTCGAACTTCTATTTCGTCGCGCTGCACGAGGCGCTTCTCGACGACCGGGCCAGCTGCGGAGGGCCCCTGCGCTCGCTCTGCCGAGCGTGCGCCCACTCCACAGGCCAGGGTCCATACCACAGCGACCAGCAGACATTTCAACGCCATGATCTCCTGACGGCCGTGCCTCTCGCTCGTCGCGGGGTTCGCGCTCACCCGTTGGACACCGTCGCTTGTCGTGCGACGCACCGACGGCCCGGCGTCTACCGAGCCGGACTCGGGACGGCGGCGGGACCATGGGCTCTCGGCTCGACGCGAAAGGCGCAGTGCTCGGGCAGCGGTTGTCGGCTGCTGATGCCCGCCGCGTCGCCGAGGTATTCCCAGGCGCGAGAGTGCTCGTGCGCGAGGTACACGCCGCCCGGCAGCGTGCGCGTGCCGCGGGGGGCGGGCTCGGTCACGCTGATGCCGGCCGGGCTCGCGAAGTAGATGCCGTCGCCGTCCTCGAGCTCGGGGCGAAAGCGCCCGGCGGGCAGCGTGTGCGAGCGCACCCCGTCGGGGCGCCCCATCGGCGTGGCGCCCGGCAGCAGCGTGCACGCCTCCCCGAGCACCAGCTCCTGCTCGGCCGCCGGTCGGTCAGCGAAGCGCGTCGCGGGCTGCAATGGCACGATCGAACGGCAGCCCGCGAGGACGGAAAGCCCAGCGGCGGCCGTCGCCACGAAGCGCGCTCGCGTCCGTGCCATGCGGTCCATGGACCACACGATACCACGAACGCCGCCGTGGTTGGCTGAGCGGCGCCAGCGGCGTGGAGATGGCAGAGGCGCCACACATGTCGGGCAGCGGATCATCGAGACGAGCCGGCCGCTTTGAGGGACACTGTCGCGATGCGCTGGCAACGTCTGACATGGGCATGGGTTTGGGTCGGTTTGCTGGCGGCGTGCCACGCTCGGGGCGACGCCGCTCCGGAGGGCAAGACGCCCGCCGCCGAGTCGCAGGGGGCGCCG
>Ga0315910_10003124_pt1 | contig 14240 bp, 15 predicted proteins | sample EdamamesoilMG_FD_204470 | JGI IMG/M metagenome (GOLD analysis project Ga0315910, IMG submission 204470) | Garden soil microbial communities collected in Santa Monica, California, United States - Edamame soil | ecosystem: Environmental > Terrestrial > Soil > Garden | place: USA: California...
CGACGCGGCCGAAGGGCTGCGCCGCTTCGAGGCCTTCGCCGGCGACGCGCCGCTGCTCGGCTTCCATGTGGCCTTCGACAAGCGGCTGATCGATCGCGCTACGCAGGCGTTGCTCGGGCGCCGGCTGCGCAATCCCTGGCTGGACATCGCCGCAGTCGCGGCCGTGCTGCGCCCTGGCGTCGCCGTGCGGACGCTGGACGACTGGTTGCTGGCCTGCGGCATCGAATGCGCTCAGCGCCACCAGGCGGCAGCCGATGCGCTGGCCACGGCCGAACTGCTGCTGCGGCTGCTGCCATCGGCACGCGCCGACGGCGTGGCCGGTTTTCGCGACCTGGCGGGGCTGGCCGCGCGGCGGCGCTGGCTGCGGTGAGCGCAGCGTTCAGCTGACGCTGCTGGCGCGGTCCTTCGACATCGGCGACGGGCGCGACGGGCCGGGGTCTTCGCCGTCGGCCACTTCGGTGAGCAGCGCGGCGGCGCTGCGCACCAGCGGCCAGGCCAGCGTGGCGCCGGTGCCATCGGTGCTGTCCATGCCCAGCTCGAGCAGCGCCGAGGCGCGGAACAGATGCAGCGCCTTGTCCAGCCCGCGGTGGCCATGGCTGCGACAGAACACGCAGTAGTCGGTGACCGGCGAGGCAATGCGCGAGGCCAGCAACAGCGCCGCGCAGGCGGCCATGCCGTCGACCATCAGCAGGTGGCGTTTGCTCGCTGCCACCAGCATCACGCCGACCATCATCGCGATCTCGAAGCCGCCGAAGGCTGCGAGCACTTCGACCGCTTCGGTCAGTTCCCGGTGTCGAGCTTGTGCGCCCTGTGCGATGGCCAGCAGATGCCCCAGTCTTTCCGGGCTCATCCCGGGGCCCGAGACCAGCAGGTCGCGCACCGGTTCGTCCGTCAGCCGCGACAGCACCAGCGCCGCGCTGAGATGCGAGCCGACACCGATGCCCGCGCACATCACCGTGTTGCCGCGCAGCGTGTCGCCGATCTCCATGCCGGCGCGCATGGCGGCATGCGCTTGGTCGAGCGTCATCGCGTTGGTCACGCGCGCGTTGCGCGTGCCGTGAGCGATCTTGCGCATCAGCAGCCGCTCGTGCGCGGCAAAGTCCTCGGCCACGCCGCAGTCGACCACGGTCAGGCCGATCTGCTGGATGCGCGCGAACACGGCCATCGGCAATTGCCCGCTGAGCAACTGCTGCACCTGCTCGAAGGTCTGGTGCTTGGCCTCGGCGTCGATGCCATCGACCGCCATGCCGTGGTCGGCGGCGAAGACTACCAGCTGCGGGTCGCGCAAGCGCGGCTTCAGCGAGTTCTGCATCAGTCCCAGGCGTACGGCCAGCGGCTCGAGTTCGCCCAGTCTGCCTGCGGCCTCGGCCCGGCGGGCCAGCTTTTCTGCCAGCGTGCGTTCGAGCAGCGGGTTCGAGGTCGGAGCGATGAGCGAACGGCTGGCGGCCATGCGTTCGAGTGTAGAGGCTCAGCGCAGGAACAGCCGGTACACCGGGTTCGCCGATTCCTCCACGCAGGGGTAGGCCAAGGTTTCCAGGAAGGACTGGAAGGCGCGCTCGTCCGCCGCCGGCACCTGGATGCCGACGAGGATGCGGCCGTAGTCCGCGCCCTGGTTGCGATAGTGGAACAGGCTGATGTTCCAGCCCGGGTGCATGGCCGCCAGGAAGCGCATCAGCGCGCCCGGCCGCTCGGGGAAGACGAAGCGGAACAGCCGCTCGTCGCGCGCCAGTTCCGAATGCCCGCCGACCATGTGGCGTACATGCTGCTTGGCCAGTTCATCGTCGGTCAGGTCCACGGTCGCGAAGCCATGGCGCTCGAAGCTGCGTGCGATGCGGCCGGCCTCGTCGCGGCGCGCGATGGCGATGCCGACGAAGACATGCGCCACCTTCGTGTCGGCGATGCGGTAGTTGAACTCGGTCACGGCGCGCGGACCGATCAGCTCGCAGAAGCGCTTGAAGGAGCCGCGCTCCTCGGGGATGGTCACCGCGAACAGCGCCTCGCGCTGCTCGCCGAACTCGGCGCGCTCGGCGACGAAACGCAGCCGGTCGAAGTTCATGTTCGCGCCGGACGTGATGGCGACGAAGGTCTTGCCCTTGAGCTTGTGCGTCTCGACGTACTGCTTCATCGCCGCCACGCTCAAAGCGCCCGAAGGCTCGAGGATGCTGCGCGTGTCTTGGAACACGTCCTTGATGGCTGCGCATGCCGCGTCGGTGTCGACGACCACGTAGTCGTCGACCAGGGCGCGCGCCAGGCGGAAGGTCTCCACGCCCACCTGCTTGACCGCGGCGCCGTCGGCGAACAGGCCCACGTCGGGCAGCGCCACGCGCTTGCCGGCGCGTACCGAGCGCAGCATCGCGTCGGAATCGACGGTCTGCACGCCGATCACCCGGATCTGCGGGCGCACCGCCTTGATGTATGCGGCCACGCCGGAGATCAGCCCGCCGCCGCCGATGGCCACGAACACCGCGTCGATGGCCCCCTGGTGCTGGCGCAGGATCTCCATCGCGATGGTGCCCTGGCCGGCGATGACGTCGGGGTCGTCGAAGGGGTGCACGAAGCTCAGGCCCTGCGACTTCTCGAGTTCCAGCGCGTGCACGTAGGCGTCGGAGTAGCTGTCGCCGTGCAGCACGACCTCGGCGCCCAGCGCATGCACCGCGTCCACCTTCAGCCGTGGCGTGGTCACCGGCATCACGATCACCGCCTTGCAGCCGAGCTTGCGCGCACTTAAGCCCACACCCTGCGCATGGTTGCCGGCCGAGGCGCAGATCACGCCCCGGGCCAGTTGCTCGGGCGGCAGATGCGCCATCTTGTTGTAGGCGCCGCGCAGTTTGAAGCTGAACACCGACTGCTGGTCCTCGCGCTTGAGCAGCACGTGGTTGCCCAGGCGGCGGGACAGGTTGCGCGCCGGGTCGAGCGCGGTCTCGGTGGCCACGTCGTAGACGCGCGCGTTGAGGATCTTCTGCAGGTATCCCGACAGGTCGGGCCGGCGCGGCTTCGATAGGGGGGTCTTCAAGGCGTGCTTCGCGGTCTGGGCGCCGGATGATACGGTCGCGGCACACCCCCAAAGAAAAGAGCCCAAGGCATCGCTGCCTTGGGCTGAATCCACCCTTTCGGAAGGTGGAGGAGACAAGTTGCAGGGAACTGATTCCCGATGCAATGCAGTCTAGCAGGCGCGATGCTGCGTCGCAACATGGCCTTGTTGTGTCGAGGATGAAGTAGAGAGGCGCCTCCAGACGAGCGTGCGCTCATGCACAATTTCGGGTCGTCGCGCGTACCGAAGCGCCGCCGTGGCGCATCGCGCCAGCCTCATCAGGGAGAAGCAGAACCATGGAATGCACCGTTCGCTGGCAAAGCGACGCCGGCATGGCCTTCGTCGCCGAAACCGGCAGCGGCCATCTGCTGGCCATGGACGGCGCCGTCGACGGCGGCGGGCGCAACCTGGCGCCGCGGCCGATGGAAACCGTGCTGGCCGGCACCGGAGGCTGCACCGCCTACGACGTGGTGCTGATCCTCAAGCGCGCTCGCCAGCAGGTCAGCGGCTGCGTGGTGAAGATCGATGCCGATCGCGCCGAGACGGAACCGAAGGTGTTCACGCGCATTCACATGCACTTCACGGTCAGCGGCAGGTCCTTGAGCGAAGCCGCCGTGGCCCGCGCCATCCAGTTGTCGCACGAGAAGTACTGCTCGGCCAGCGCCATGCTGGCGAAGACCGCGCAGATGAGCACCGCTTTCGACATCGTCGAGACCTGAACCGGAGGCCTCGCATGAACAAGCTCGCCCTGATCTGCCTGATGGCTGCCGCCGTGCTGGCGGGTTGCGCAGCGGTGAGCCCGGGCGACCTGAAGCCCGGGGCCTCGGCGGACGAGATCAGCGCGCAGATGGGCACGCCGGTGGCCACCTATGCGCTGCCCAATGGCGGCAAGCGGCTCGAGTTCCGCGGCCGAGGGCCCAGGACTTACATGGTCGACGTCGACGCCTCCGGCCGGCTGGTCGCTTCAGTGCAGGTGCTGAACGAGGACAACTTCCGCAACATCGTGCCGGGCATGACCCGCGAACAGGTGTTGATGACGCTGGGCCAGCCTCACAGCACTCAGCCCGCCGGCCGCATGGGCGGGCAGTTCTGGTTCTGGCACTTCCAGAACATCCAGTGCCTGTGGTTCCAGGTGCATATCGGCGCCGACGGACGCACCAGCGGTGCTGGCGCACCGACCATGAACCCTGCCTGCGACGCGCCTTCAGCCTGAGCGCTGCCGCTACCAGAAGGGCCCGCCGACCCATTGGGTCGTGGCCATGCCCAGTTCCATGCTGCCGTAGTTGGTGGGCAACCCGACGCTGAAGCCGACGCCGGAACTGCTGCTCTCGCAACTGCCCAGCAGGGTGCTGGTGCACAGCAGCAGCACGGCGGCGGCACGGTGCAGACGGTTTGAATTCATGGCGGGATCTCCACACTCAAAGAGGCCATTTCTGTAACGCCATCACGGCACCGGTCGGGTCGGCGATCAGCGCCAGCGTGCCGTTGCGGAGGTCGGCGCGCGGCGCCAGCAGCACGCGCCCACCCAGTTGGGCGGCGCGGGCGGCCGAGGCGGCCGGGTCCGCCACCCTGACGTAGGCCAGCCAGATCGGATGGTCCACCGCGATCGGGTTGCGCAGCAGCGCGGCGCGCTCGCGCCCCTGCACCAACACCCAGTAGGGCCGGCCGCCGAACTCGACCTTGCGCACCTCGAAACCGGCCAGCGACGCATAGAAGTCAGCGCTGGCCTGGGGGTCGCGCGACAGATGTTCGGTCCAGAGGAAGCGGTTCAAGGCAGGTGCGGCAGTATCGGCGGGGTCGCCGATGCGGCTGCGCAGCAACCCCAGCGGCGCGCCGTCCGGGTCCAGCACCACGGCGCCGCGGCCGATGTTGGGCAGGTCCAGCGGCCCGGCCACCACGCTGCCGCCGGCGGCGCGGGTCTGCTCGACGGCGCGGTCGACGTCGGCCACCGACATGAAGCTCAGCCACTGTGACACCGGTTGCCCGGGTTGCTGGCGTCGTGTCTTGCTGATGCCGGCGATGTATTGCCCGTCGGACTTGATCAGCGTGTAGGGTGCGCCGAGTGCACGGCCCTCCTCGAACTCCCAGCCGAACAGCGCGGCATAGAAGGGCTTCACCGCATCGGGGTTTTCGGTGACCAGATCGCGCCAGACGAACTTGCCGAGCAGCGGCGTGCTCGACAGCTCGATGCTCTTGAGCGGTGAGGCCATAGGCAGGTTGGTGCAGCCGGCACCCAGGCCCAGCGCGGCGATCAGCAAGGCGGCGCAACAGCGACGGCGGATGAACTGGAACGTCATGGATTCAGACATGGTGGGCGGTACGGGTCATGAGCTTGGCGGCCAGGCGCATGGCCAGCTTCACCGGTGTGGGCAGTTCGACGGCGCCCGCAGCGCGGGCATCGCTGGCGTGGCGGGCTTCGTCTTCCATCATGCGCCGCACGATCGCGCGCGAGGCCTGGTCGGCGGCCGGCAGGCGTTCGAGGTGGCTCTGCAGATGCTGCTCCACCTGGGCTTCGGTCTCGGCAACGAAGCCCAGGCTGATACCCGGGCCCAACCGTCCCGCGAGCAGCCCGATGCCGAAGGCGCCGGCGTACCACAGCGGGTTGAGCAGGCTGGTGCGGTCGTCCAGCTGCTGCAGCCGGCGCCTTGTCCACGCCAGGTGGTCGAACTCCTCGCGTGCCGCTGCTTCGAACTGCTGCTTCAGCGCGGGATCGTCGGTGGCCAGGGTCTGTGCGTTGTACAGCGCCTGTGCGCAGACTTCGCCGACATGATTGACGCGCATCAGCGCGGCGGACAAGCGGCGCTGTTCCTGCGGCAAGGCTTCGCCCGGATCATCGTCGGCGGTAGGCGCTGGGTGCGCGGCGATGTAGGTGCCCGACAACGTGCGCAGCGCGTTGTCGGCACAGGACAGGACTTGATCCACGCGTGACATCTGTCACCTCTCCCGGTGCGAACTTGCAACTAAGGAGCATTATCCGCGCTGCGAAAGGGGCCGCTGGATTCAGGCGTGTACCGAACGCGGCACGTTTCTTGCCCGGCGCATGCGCTTCGGCCGGCGCGTCAGGGCGCTGCAGGCTCGTTGTGCCCAGACAACAAAAGCGGGGTCTTTGGCCCCCAAACCTTTGCCAGCGGGGCGGCGGTCTGGTGCAATGCATTAACTTCCGATGAGGGGTTAGGTCTGATCACCCCGCAATCCGCGAATCGATCAGGTCTTCGTTATTAACCTAGGAGAAAGTTGCAATGAAAAAATCCGTTCTCGCTCTTGCTGCCCTCGGCGCGTTCGCCGGCGCGGCTTCGGCGCAGTCTTCGGTGACCATGTTCGGTGTGGTCGATGTGAATGTCATGACTGTCGACAACGATGACCGTACCTATTCGCTGGGCACGGACGGCATGGCCAGCAGCCGCCTCGGCTTCCGCGGCGTTGAAGACCTGGGCGGCGGCCTGAAGGCAAGCTTCTGGCTCGAAATGGGTCTGGCGGCCGACACCGGCGGCAACGCCGGCATCTGGGGCAACAGCACGGCCTCGAATGCCAACCGCCTGTTCTTCAACCGCCGTTCGACTGTCAGCCTGTCGAATCAGTGGGGCGAACTGCGCCTGGGCCGTGACTACACCCCGACCTTCTGGAGCTGGACGGTGTACGACCCGTTCGGTACCAACGGCGTTGGCGCAGCGACCAACATTGCGTTGGGTGGTGATCTGCAGGCCGCCTTGGCCGGCAGCACCTTCGGTACCCTGGTGCGCGCGAACAACATGGTCTCGTATGTCCTTCCGGCTGGCACGCAGGGCATGGGCCTCTACGGGCAGTTGTCAGTGGCAGCGGGCGAAGGCGCCGCCGGTAACAAGTACTTCGGCGGCCGCATCGGCTACGCCGCGGGCCCGTTCGACATCTCCTTTGCCTATGGCAAGACCGAGGACCTGCTCGGCGGCAATATCGGTGGTGATCTGGATGCATGGAACGTCGGTGGTGCGTGGAACTTCGGCTTCATGAAGCTGACGGGCTTCTTCAGCGATATGAGCGCCGAAGCCGATATCCTTGGCCAAAATCGCAAGGGCGGCCGCCAGAACTGGTACGTCGGCGTGGCGGCACCCTTCGGTCAGTGGAACTTCAAGGCTAGCTACGGCGGCACCAATGGCAAGGACGGCCTCGATGACACCGACGCCTCGCAATGGGCGATCGGCGTCGACTACAACCTGTCCAAGCGCACCGCCATCTATGCCACGTGGGCGTCGATCAACAACGACAACGACGCTAGGTTCTCTGTCTCGGCACAGTCGTCCCCGCTGACGCCGGGCAACAACTCAACCGGCGGCCAGCTCGGCATTCGTCACAGCTTCTGATCGCGCGGCTGCCGTAGGGCAGCTCGCCGCATCGGCAAAGGCCGCCTTCGGGCGGCCTTTTTTGTGGGTGGTTGTGAGGGCACCCGTCGAGTCCGTCGTCGTGGAGTTTCTTTGAGCTCGTTGCGAACAAGCTTCGGTGCTGCTTGTGCCCTAGCAGGCATGCTGATGCTGGCGGCCTGCCAGCACGCGCCTGCACCGCCATCGCCAACGCCAACGCAAGTGTCCCCCCGATGGACCGATGGCTGGCAGCCCTTCGTGCTGCCCGGCAAGTCTGCGACTGTCTATGCGCCGGGCCACGACGATGGCCGCTGGGTGCTGCACGCGCAGTCCGAGCGTTCGGCCAGCATGTACCGGCGTGTCATGCGCATCGAAGCCGAGCAACTGGGCCAGGTGAGCTTTTCATGGAAGGTGCGTTCGCTGCTGTCCGCGGCCGACGTGCGCGAAAGCGAGACCGGCGACGCCGTGGTGCGCGTGATGCTGGCCTTCGACGGCGACCCGAGCCGGCTGAGTGCGCGCACGCGTCTGATGTTCGATCTGATGCAGAGCCTGAGCGGCGAGGCGCCGCCCTTCGCAACACTGATGTATGTCTGGGACAGCCGGGCCGAGGTCGATTCGGTGGTGCTCAACAAGCGCAGCGACCGCGTGCGCAAGATCGTGCTCGAATCCGGGCCCGCCCACCTGGGGCAGTGGCGCAGCTACCAGAGAGACGTTCGTGCCGACTACCGCCGCGCCTTCGGCGAGGAGCCCGGTGCGCTCATCGGCGTGGCCGTCATGACCGACAGCGACAATACGCGGTCCCGCGCCGAAGCTTGGTACGGCGAGATCCGCTTTCAGTGAGTGGGTCGCTGCATCGGGCAGCGCTTCCGTTGGTTTTCCCTCTTGGCGCCGGGCATGTGATTTGCGGATGATCGCGGGCCAAGCGTCGTCACTTCCACCTGCCCGTACCGAACCCCACATCGCATGCTCGCCTTCATCCTGCGCCGTCTTGCACAGGCCTTCGTGGTGATGCTGTCGGTCGCTTTCATCGCCTTCATGCTGTTCCAGTACGTCGGCGATCCGGTGGCCAGCATGCTGGGCCAGGATGCCACCACCGAGCAGCGCGAGGCCTTGCGCAGCGAACTCGGCCTGGACAAGCCCTTTCCGGTGCAATTCGCCCGCTTCGTGGGCAACGCCGTGCAGGGCGACTTCGGCCTGAGCCTGCGCCAGGGCCGCAAGGTTTCGGCGCTGATCGCCGAACGGCTGCCCGCCACGCTCGAGCTGTCCATGGCCGCGGCGGTGATCGCGCTGCTGGTGGGCATTCCGCTGGGTGTGTTCGCGGCGCTGAAGCGCGGCAGCTTTGCGTCGCAGGTGGCGATGACGGTGTCGCTGCTCGGCGTGTCGCTGCCCACCTTCCTGATCGGCATCCTGCTGATCCTGCTGTTCTCGGTGACGCTGAAGTGGCTGCCCAGCTTCGGCCGCGGCGACACGGTGGCGCTCGGGGCCTGGACCACCGGCGTGCTCACGCTCGACGGCTGGAAGCACCTGATCCTGCCGGCCATCACGCTGTCGGTGTTCCAGCTGGCGCTGATCCTGCGGCTGGTGCGTGCCGAGATGCTGGAGGTGCTGCGCACCGACTACATCAAGTTCGCGCGTGCGCGTGGCCTGCCCAACCGCTCGGTCTATTTCGGCCACGCGCTGAAGAACACGCTGGTGCCGGTGATCACCATCACCGGGCTGCAACTGGGTGCGCTGATCGCCTTTGCCATCATCACCGAGACGGTGTTCCAGTGGCCGGGCATGGGCTTGCTGTTCATCCAGGCGGTGCAGTTCGCCGATGTGCCGGTGATGGCCGCCTACCTGTGCCTGGTGGCGCTGATCTTCGTCATCGTCAACCTGGTCGTCGACCTGTTGTACTTTGCCGTCGATCCGCGCCTGCGCATCGAAAAACCTGCCGGTGGCCACTGAATGACAACGACCGTGACCCCGGCGCCCGGTGCGCTGGCGCGCTTCTTCGACGGCGACGTCTGGCACAGCTTCAAGAGTTCGCCGATGGCCATCACCGCGGCCGTCATTGCTGCGGTGTGTGTGTTCTGCGCGGTCTTCGCCAACTGGGTGGCGCCGCACAACCCCTTCGACCTGGCCTCGGTCAACCTGAGCGATGCACGCCTGCCGCCGGCCTGGGTGGAGGGCGGCTCGCGCAGCTATCTGCTGGGCACGGACGACCAGGGCCGCGACATCCTGTCGGCCATCATGTACGGCGCGCGCATCTCGCTGTTCGTCGGTGCGGCCTCGGTGCTGGTGTCGATGGTGGTCGGCGTGGCCTTGGGCCTGCTGTCGGGCTTCGCCGGCGGCAAGGTCGACGCCGTGATCATGCGCATCTGCGACGTGATGCTGTCTTTTCCGTCGCTGCTGGTGGCGCTGCTGATCGATGGCGTCGGCCGCGCGATCTTCCCGAATGCCCACGATACGCTGGCCTTCGGCGTGTTGATCGTCGCCATCTCGCTGACCGGCTGGGTACAGTACGCGCGCACGGTGCGCGGCTCCACGCTGGTGGAGCGCAATCGCGAGTACGTGCAGGCGGCGCGGGTCATTGGCGTCAAGCCGGCGCGCATCATGTTCAGCCACGTGCTGCCCAACGTCATGGGCCCGGTGCTGGTGCTGGCGACCATTCACGTGGCCGCCGCCATCCTGACCGAAGCGACGCTGTCCTTCCTGGGCGTGGGCGTGCCGCCGACCTCGCCCTCGCTGGGCACGCTGATCCGCATCGGCAACGACTTCCTGTTCAGCGGCGAGTGGTGGATCACCATCTTCCCCGGGGCGATGCTGATCCTGATCGCGCTGAGTGTGAACCTGCTCGGCGACTGGCTGCGCGACGCGCTGAACCCGAGGTTGCGCTGATGTCGGCACCGCTGCTCGAAGTCCGCCACCTGCGCGTCGAGTTCCCCACGCGCCGCGGCACGCTGCTGGCGCTGGACGACATCAACTTCGAGATCGCACCGGGCGAGGTGCTGGGGGTGGTCGGCGAATCCGGCGCAGGCAAGTCGCTCACCGGCGCGGCCATCATCGGCCTGCTCGAGCCACCCGGGCGCATCGCCGGCGGCGAGATCCGGCTGGCCGGCCAGCGCATCGACAACCTGCCCTACGAGCAGATGCGCGCCATCCGCGGGCGGCGCATCGGCGCCATCTTTCAGGACCCGCTGACCTCGCTAAACCCGCTGTACACCATCGGCCGGCAGCTCACCGAAACCATCCTCACGCACCTGCCGGTCAGTGCCGAAGAGGCGCGCGCGCGCGCCATCCGGCTGCTGCAGGAGACTGGCATTCCGGCGGCGAAACAGCGGCTGGAGCAATACCCGCACCAGTTCTCCGGCGGCATGCGCCAGCGCGTGGTGATCGCGCTGGCGCTGGCGGCCGAGCCGGAACTGATCGTCGCCGACGAGCCCACCACCGCGCTGGACGTGTCGATCCAGGCGCAGATCATTTCGCTGCTCAAACGCCTGTGCAAGGAACATGGCGCGGCGGTGATGCTGGTTACGCACGACATGGGCGTGATCGCCGAAACCTGCGACCGCGTGGCCGTGATGTACGCCGGGCGCATTGGCGAGATCGGCCCGGTGCACGAGGTCATCCACCACCCGGCGCATCCCTACACCGCGGGCCTGATGGGTTCGATCCCGGCGATGGACGACACACGCGAGCGGCTGCTGCAGATCGACGGCGCTATGCCGCGGCTCAACGCCATTCCCGCCGGCTGCGCCTTCAACCCACGCTGCCCGAAGGTCATGGACCGCTGCCGACGTGAACGGCCTGAATTGATCGGCGCAGGCCGCACCCGCGCTGCCTGCTGGCTGCATGCGCAGGAGAGTTTCAAGTGAGCCCGCTGGTCAAGGTGGACGACCTGGCGAAGACCTTCGATGTGTCCGCGCCCTGGCTCAACCGCGTGCTCGAGCGCAAGCCGCGGCAGTTCGTGCATGCGGTCGACGGCGTCAGCTTCAGCATCCACAAGGGCAAGACGCTGGCGCTGGTCGGCGAATCCGGCTGTGGCAAGAGTACGGTGGCGCGGCTGCTGGTCGGCCTGTACGAGCCGACGCGCGGCGCGGTCTTCTTCGACGGCCAGGACACGGGAATCCTCAAGTCCTCGGCGGCCAACCTGCGCTCGTTGCGCCGTCGCATGCAGATGATCTTCCAGGACCCCTACGCCAGCCTGAACCCGCGCTGGAAGGTGCTGGACATCATCGCCGAGCCGTTGCGCGAACACGGGTTGTTCAGCGACGACGCCGGCATGCGCGCCAAGGTCGGCGAGCTGTTGCGGTCGGTGGGGCTGGCCAGTGCCGACATGGAGAAGTTCCCGCACCAGTTCTCCGGAGGGCAGCGCCAGCGCATCTCGATCGCGCGTGCGCTGGCGACGCAGCCCGAGTTCCTGGTCTGCGACGAGCCGACCTCGGCGCTGGACGTGTCGGTGCAGGCGCAGGTGCTGAACATCATGAAGGACCTGCAGCGCCAGCAGAGCCTGACCTACCTGTTCATCTCGCACAACCTGGCGGTGGTGCGCCATGTCAGCGACCAGGTCGGCGTCATGTACCTGGGCCGGCTGGTCGAGCTGGCGGACAAGATCGAGTTGTTCGCACGGCCGCGGCATCCCTACACGCGCATGCTGCTGGATGCCATTCCCGACATCCATATGAGTGGCAGCTCGCGCACCCCGGTGCAGGGCGAGGTGCCGAACCCGCTGAATCCGCCGGCCGGCTGCGCCTTTCACCCGCGCTGCCCGCATGCCGACGCGCGCTGCTCGGCCGAGCGGCCGGCGATGATCGAGGTGCAGCGGGTACGCGTGGCCTGCCACGCGGTGGAGGAAGGCCGGATCTAGGGCAACAGGCGCTCGCGTGCCATCAGTTCCTGCAGCTGCTCGCGCTCGCGGATCAGCACCGGCCGGCCATCGACCAGCAAGACCTCGGCGGCGCGTGCGCGGCTGTTGTAGTTGCTGGCCATCGACATCGCATAGGCGCCGGCCGACAGCACCGCCAGCGTGTCGCCCGGCTGCAGCACCAGCTCGCGGCCACGGCCCAGCCAGTCGCCCGATTCGCACACCGGGCCGACCACGTCCCAGCTCATCGCGGTGCCATCGCGCGCGCGGCAGGGCTCGATGGCCATCCAGGCCTGGTACATGGCCGGGCGCATCAGGTCGTTCATTGCCGCGTCGACGATGCAGAAGTTTCTGCTCGCGCCCGGCTTCAGGTACAGCACCTCGGTCAGCAGCACACCGGCATTGCCCACCAGCGAACGCCCCGGCTCCATCAACAGTTCACGGTGGCCGTGGCCGCGCGCGTCGATGCGCTGCGCCAGCCGCGTCACCAGCTCGTCGGCCTGCGGCGGCGCTTCGGTGGCGTACTGGATGCCCAAGCCGCCGCCGACATCGATGTGGTGGATGGCGATGCCTTCAGCCTCGACCGCCTCGACCAGATCGAGCAGCCGGTCCAGCGCGTCGAGGTAGGGCTCCACTTGCGTGATCTGCGAGCCGATGTGGCAATCGATGCCTGCCACCTGCAGCCCGGGCAGCGCGGCCGCGCGCCGGTAGCTGGCCAGCGCCTGGTCGTGGGCGATGCCGAACTTGTTGTCCTTCAGTCCGGTGGAGATGTAGGGGTGCGTGCCGGCATCGACGTCCGGGTTGATGCGCAGGCTGACCTGCGCCGTGCGTCCTTCGGTCACCGCTACCTGCGACAGCAGCTCCAACTCGCCGCGGCTTTCGACGTTGAAGCAGCGCACGCCGGCCAACAAGGCGCGGCGCATCTCGGCGCGGGTCTTGCCCACGCCGGAGAAGACCACGCGCGAGGCCTCGCCGCCGGCGGCGAGCACACGCTCCAGCTCGCCGGCCGAGACGATGTCGAAGCCGCAGCCGGCGCGCGCAAAGGTCTGCAGCAGCGCCAGGCTGGGGTTGGCCTTCATCGCATAACACAGCAGGTGAGGCCGGCCCACCAGCGCGCTTTGGTAGGAGGCCACCGCATCGAGCATGGCGCGCTGCGAATACACGTACAGCGGCGTGCCGAACTCGCGCGCCAGCGCGTCCAGAGAACAGCCGTCGAGCTGCAACTCGGCACCCTGGCGTGCCAGGTAGGGGGCTCCGGGCAGGCTCATCGGGTGGTCGGCGCCGATGCGGCCGGCGCCCCGCTCTTGGCAGCGACGGGCAGCGTCAGCGGGCCTTTCTGGCCGCAGCCTGCGGCCAAGCCCAGCAACAGGCATAGGGTGGTCTTTGCGCGCCATGTGGCGGCCCGTGGCGGCGCCGCTAAACTGTGTTCACCCATGCCGCGGATTCTATCGACCATGAGCTCCTGCCCCGATGCCACGCCGTTGACCGATGCCGAGTACGTGCGTGCCACCGCGGCTGTGTTGTCCGCCATCGAAGCGACGGCCGACCGCTGGCTGCAGGACGACGTGATCGACATCGACACGCAGCGCACCGGCGGCCTGCTGGAGCTGATGTTCCCCAACGACAGCCGCCTTGTCGTCAACACCCAGCCACCGCTGCAGGAAATCTGGCTGGCTGCGCGCGCCGGCGGCTATCACTACCGCCACGTGTCCGGATGCTGGCTGGACACGCGCGACGGCAGCGAGTTCTTCGAGTCGCTGTCGCGCCACGCCAGCATTCAGGGCGGTATCGAACTGCGCTTCGCTGCGCCCGGCTGATCGCAGCGCATCAAGCAGACGCCGTGGGTCCGGCTCTGCCGGCCCACTGGCGGCGCCCCCTGGGGGGAGCGCCGAAGGCGCTTCGCGGGCTTCTCTACCGGCGGAACAGGTCGAGGATGCTGTTGCGCTCCTCGGTGGTCGGCGCCGGCGGCAGCACGTCCTCCAGGCCCAATGTGCGCACGCCCGCGCCGCGGCTGTATTCTTCGAAGCTC
>Ga0315910_10003125_pt1 | contig 14238 bp, 13 predicted proteins | sample EdamamesoilMG_FD_204470 | JGI IMG/M metagenome (GOLD analysis project Ga0315910, IMG submission 204470) | Garden soil microbial communities collected in Santa Monica, California, United States - Edamame soil | ecosystem: Environmental > Terrestrial > Soil > Garden | place: USA: California...
AAGATCGCCGTATTGCGGTCCGACGATCTGCACGCCCACGGGCAGATTTTCCCTCGTGAATCCGGCAGGCGCCACCGTCGAGGGCAGGTAGGCCATGCCGGGATAGCCGGCCCAGAACATCTGCGTTGTGGAAGGCTGGGGCTTGCCGTTGACCATGACCATGCGATCCCAGCGGTCGCCTTTCTGGTTGTGCGGGAAGGCGGCGGTGGCGGCGGCGGGACACAGCAGCAGGTCCCACTCGTCGAAAAAACGCGCCCAATTGCGGCGGATTTGCTGGCGCTTCTCATGCCAGCCGTGCCATTCCCGCAAAGACAGGGTATTGCCCCGCGCCATCCAGGCCGGGTAGCTGGTGTCGTCCGCCGCATAGCGCGCGAGCCCGTCGCGCTGCGACGCGAATTGCTCATCGGTCAGCGCGCTGGACGTGGCGCCGCGAAGCAGGTGCACGAACACGCGGTGGGCGTCGAGGAGATCGATGTCCGGCCGCGCCTTGTCGCTGACCTTCGCGCCTTTTTTTGCAAAGGCTGCGGCTGCTGCCTGGATTGCGGCCTGAACAGTGTCGTCCACCTCGGCATTCGGCGCAGTGGTAAGCACGCCGATGCGCAGCTTGCGCACCTCGGCCTTGGGCTTTTGCAACGTGATTTTCACGCCGCGCGCGCTGAACTCATCCGGTTGCGCGATGAGCCGCAGCGAGGTTTCCAGGTCGTCGGCGCTGCGCGCCATCGGCCCGATCACCAGCATGTCCTTGGTCGCCAGGTTGGGCGGGAGGTTATGGCCCTCGATCGAGCAGAGCTCGAAGGTGGGTTTGTGGCCGAACACGCCGCAGTAGTGCGCCGGATTGCGAATGGACGCGCCGATGTCGCTGCCCATCTCGAGACCGGTCAGGCCTGCCGCAAGCGCCGCCGCCGCGCCGCCGGAAGAACCCCCGGGCTGGCGCGCGAGGTCCCACGGGTTGTTCGTGGTGCCGTAAACCGGATTGAAAGTCTGCCAATCGGCCAGCATCACGGGCACATTGCTCTTGCCGAAGATCACCCCGCCCGCGTCGAGCAGGCGTTGCACCGACAGGGCATTGCGCGCAGCGACGTTGGACTTCATGTCCGCGCGTCCCCAGGTGGTGGGCAGGCCCTCCACGTCGAAGGACTCCTTCACCGTGATTGGCACGCCGTGCAGCGGTCCCAGCCACTTGCCGCTTGCGGCCGCGCGGTCCGCCTTGCGCGCCCGCTCCCGCGCCTTTTTTTCGTCGAGCACGACGATGGCGTTGACCTTCGGATTGAGCCGCTTGACGCGATCGAGGTAAAGGTCGAGCAGGTCGACCGCCTTGACCTTCTTGCGGCGGACCAGCGCAGCCAGCTTTTTTGCGGAAAGGAAAGGGGTGTCCATCAGATAAAGGGTGAGGGGTGAGGGGTGAGGGGTGAGGAGTGAGGGGGCTAGAGCTTTACGACATTCACGATATTCACGGCATTCACGTGTTCACGGCCGTGAAACGGCGGCATTTCCAATCTTGCTGTACGGAATCGAGATCGGTCCAAAACGGGTATTGGCTTCGATCGATCCCGCAACCTTGTAGGCGATCTGCTTGCCTCGCAGCAGGTTGAAGAGGCTCGCGCCCACGGTCCTCGGGGCGAAGGACAACGGCACCGAGAGCGTCGCGGTCTCGCCAGCCTGCAGGCTGGCGGCGTCGGAGAGCCGGGTCGCGCCGACTTCCTGGCCGCCGAGCGCGAAGCTCATGCCCAGGCGCTTGAGGTCCAGCGGAAACTGGTTGGTATTGCGCACGCGCAACTTGACGGTGCCGGTGGTCTGGTCCAGTCCGAGCTTGCCGATCTCGTACGCCGTCATTTCCACTTCGGGCACCGCAGGGATAGGCAGCTCTCCGCTTTTTGACAACGGCACCTCGAGCAGGCCCAGGACGGGGGCTTCGACGCCCAGCTTGAAGTCCGCCGTGTAAGGCACGACCGCGCCCGGCTTCACGCCTTTCAATGCCGCCATCACCGGCGCGAATCCCACGGTCACCGGCAACTGGATTACCTGCTTGCCCTTGGCCGGAATCGATCCGGTCGGCTGGACGCTGCCTTCGAGGATTTTTTTGCCGCCGCTGCTCAATGCATACGAAAGGTTGGCGAGGGGCAGGGCGGCCGCGTAGGGATTGGCGACCTCGACATCGAACAACAATACGGCGTTGGAGAGCGACAGGCCGCGAATGCTTGTGCCAATCACATGGGCACTGGGCTTCTGGGCCATGCCCGCCATGTCCTGCAGCGACTGGCAGCCGGCGATCAGAAAGATGAGGACCAGGCATGGGACAGCCCTGGCGCGCGCGAGGAAAGGCATGCGGGAGAGTATACGTGCGAGTTTCCCGCATGCTATCCCAAAACAACCGGGCCGACCGCGGATGCCGGCCCGGCCCGCGTTACTGGCTTTGCTGGGTCTGCGCGCGCTTGACGTAGTCCTGGTAAGCCGGCAGCGCGACGGCCGCAATGATCCCGACGATGGCGATCGGCACGATCAGGGCGACGATCACCGCGAGGACCCCATTGGGCGGCGGCTTGCGGCCATACCGGTTCTCGCCGTCCGTGCCTGGGATGAACCAGAAGATGAAATTGACGAGAGGGATGATCATGACCAGCGCCAGCCATCCGCTTTTGTCGAAGTCGTGCGCGCGCTGGATGGTGAGCAGGACTACCGTTACCAGGGCAAGCAGGTAGCAGACCGCGATGATCACGACGCCGACTGCCGGATCGGTGGCCTTGCCCAGCAGTCCGCCCGCGAACCCCGCCACTATCAGGATGAGCCACGGCAGGCCGATCGTATAGCCGATGTACCGCAGGCGGCCGATGCGGCCGCTGGCCGAAAACACCTTGATCTCGCCGACCTCGTCGCTGCGGGCATCGGCGACTTGCGCCTTCGGCGCGTTGTACGGGTTCGCATTCTGCATGTTGCCTGCCTTTCTCGAGAGTGGAGGGAGACACGGGCGCTATGCTTGCGGCATGCAGTCTGCGATGTCTGCAACCCGGACGCAAGGAAAACGGAACCCGGCGCGGGACCGCGCCGGTTGGGGCCGGGGTGAGGGGGCTCCGCGGCTACTTCACGCGCACCAGCTTGCGCAGGGTGCTCAGGCCCTTGGGCATTTCGCGGTCGGGGAAGATTTGCGTCCAGGACGCATAGGACACCTCTCCGACATACAAGTCGCCCCGCGAGTCCACAGCCATGCCATGGGGCGCCACGAACTGGTCGGGACGATCGTAGCCGGCTTTCTCGGCGCCGAATCGCGACACGAGTTTTCCCTCGTGATCGACAATGCTGATGCGGGGGCCGAGGTTTGGCACGTCACGATTGATGGGGAGCGTCGGCCCGATCTCGCCGATGTAGCAAAGCGGCTGGCGCTTGTTCTCCATGAACATGCCGCAGGGCCGGTGCAGGTTATGCCACTCCGTTTCGTACTTGCCGTTGCCGTCGAATACCTGGACGCGATGGTTCTCGCGGTCGGCTACGTAGATCCAGCCGTCGGGGTCGCAGCACAGGTTATGCGGGATGTTGAATTGTCCCGGACCCGTGCCGGACTCGCCCCAGGACTTCAGTAATTTGCCGTCGGGCGAGTACTGATGGATGCGCGAATTTCCATAGCCGTCGGAAATGTAGATATCGCCGCGCGGCGACAACGCCGTGTGGGTGCAGCGATGGAAAGGCTCGCCGCTCATGTAGGGCGCCGGCTTTCCCGGAATGCCGATGGTGAGCAGGACCTTGCCTTCGAGCGTGCACTTGCGCACCGTGTGATCGCCGTCGTCGGTGCAATACAGGGTCTCGTCCGGGCCGATGTGCAGGCCATGCGCGCGCGGGAACAGGCCTTCGCCCCAGGAGCGCAGGAAGTTGCCGTCGCGATCGAACACGATCATCGGGTGCTCGCCGCGATTGAAGACGTAGACGCGGTCCTTGTGGTCCGTGGCCACGGCGGCCACGTCCTTGAAGCTCCAGCCGTCCGGAAGCTTCGCCCAGTCCTCCTTCACCTCGTAACGGAAATTTCCGCTCCCAAGAATTGTCGCCATGGTTTTTTCCTTCGGATCGTGAATGCCGCAAGTGCCGTGAATATCGTGAATGTCGTGAATATCGCCTGACGAAGCCAATGCTTGAAAGCGCGCTAGCGCTCTCCGGCATTCACGACATTCACGATATTCACGACATTCACGGTTTCTACAAGCCCCTCAGTTTATTCCGCAGTGCATCGGGAATCTCGAGCTCGAATGACAACGCGCGGGCCGAGAGCGATTTGCCGTAATTGTCGAGGCAGAGGCTGCGCGACACGCCCCCGCCAAGCGCGCCTTCCGCGACAAAGTTGAGCGCCTGCAGGCCGTCGACGTCGAACCGGGTCACCTTGCCGGTGACCACGCCTGCATAGTGCGCCTTGAACTTGTCCGCGGTGAGCTGCTGCTTGATGTGCGGGTATAGCTCGGGTTCGTAGGCGATCACCGAGATGTTGGAGGTGTTGCCCTTGTCGCCGGAGCGGCAGTGGGCGGCGTGCTGCAGCAGGATTTTCATCTGGACCTCAGCAGATCAGGGGCGAGGGATGAGAAAAGCCTTCCGACGTCGTGCGAACGCACGCGGGTTTACGCCTCACTCCTCACGCCTCACCCCTCACCGGTTTTTCTCAGCTTTCGAAGAAATTGATCGACGGAACCACTTTCTCCCTCGGCACGAGCGAAGACCATACGCCGATGATCTCGCGCGTGCGATCCTGGTGCGGCACGCGCTTGCCTGTCATGCCGACGCCCGAGACGGCCATGCCGTCGACTTCACGTCCCACCTTGATCGCTTCCTCGCGCGTTTTCGTGCGGGCGGCGACGCGCACGGCGATCTCGTAGGGCTCGGGCGCGTCCTTCGGCGTCATGGCGCCGTGGATGGCGTTGAGCCCCAGGAAGTCGATGCGGATTTCCTCGGCGTCGAGCTTCACGATCCTGAACCGCTCCTCGAGGATCTTTTTCGCCAGCTGGGCGCGGCGCAGCGCGCCGGGTCCGGCGTAGAAGAACATGTCCTCGCCGATGAAGCCCTCGGTGCAGCCGATGGACACCTTCAGGGTGGGGGTGCGCGGCTTGCCGGACAGGTTCGTCACCCGCACGCGATCGGATCCCACCTGCTCCAGGTTCGCGGTGGTGAAATCGACGACGACGTCGGGCGTCAGGTAATTGGCGGGATCGTGCACTTCGTAGAGCATCTGCTCCTTCACCGTCATCAGGTTGACGGCGCCGCCGCTGCCCGCCACCTTGGTGAGCACGGCCGACCCGTCCTCTTCCACTTCCGCGATGGGGAAGGCGAGGTTCCAGGGATCGGGGACGTCCTTGAAGCCGGGATCGGCAAAATAACCGCCGGTGACTTGCGCGCCGCATTCCATGAGGTGTCCGAGGCCGTTGCCGCGGCCCAGGCGCATGTGGTCGAGCGCGTCCCAGCCGAACTCATGCATCATCGGCGCCATGAAGATCGAGGGATCGGCCACGCGGCCGGAAACCACGATCTGCGCGCCTTGCTTCAGCGCTTCGACGAGCGGTTCCGCGCCCAGATAGGCCTCGGCCGACACCAGGGTCGAGGACAACGTCGAAGTCGGCTGGCCGTTCTCGAGGATGCGGTCGGTAAGCTGCAAGACGCGATCGGTGATGAGGCTGCCATTCACCGCTGCGACCCTGACGCCCTTCGCGCCCAGCTGGCGGAGCCAGTGGACGATGCGCTCGGCGGCGCCATCGGGATTGATCCAGCCCTGGTTGGTCACGATCTTCGTGCCGCGCTTCAGGCATGCGGGAAGCACGGCCTGCATGCGGTCGTCGAGATAGGTGTCGTATCCGGGGAAGGAAGGGTCGCGGCGCTTGCGCACCTGCGCGGCGGAAATGGTCGCTTCCGCCATGGTCTCGAAGCAGAGGTAATCGAGATTGCCCTGCTCGGCATTGAGCCGCGCGGGCTCGATCCGGTCGCCCCACCAGGCGGATCCGGCACCGATGCGTAACGTCTTTTTCATCGCGCGGCGCCCCGCGAATCGATGGCCATGACTCCTCCTTTGATGCCGCTTTTTTTGTGGGTTCGATACTGGATTGTCAGCCGAATCCCGTCAATCCGCGTTCATTCCGAGACCTGGAACGGACTGTAATCAAAACATTCAAACCATTGAAGATAATAAATTAAGTACTTCCAACAAATTCCACCGGTCAGAACAAATTCTTGACAAACGTAACTTCCGACACGGAACATTCCCTCCAGACCCGTTCGAACGGGCCCGGCTTGAAGAGGAGAGATCGTCGATGAAAACGCTGCTCGCCGCGCGCAATGCACGGCTGCTGGTCCTTGCCCTCGCGGCCTGTACGAGCACCGCATTTGCAGAATCCCCCATTCGCATAGGCTGGCTGTCCTCGCTGACCGGCGCGCTGTCTTCCGCCGCCATCGCGGAGAACCAGGGGGTGCAGTTTGCCGTGGATGAAATCAACGCTGCCGGCGGCATCAACGGCCGCAAGCTCGAACTCATCACGCGCGATACCGGCGGCGAGCCGACCAAGGCAGTCAACTTCGCGAAACAGCTCGCCTTTGTCGACAAGGTCGACATCATCATCGGCCCCGTCAATTCCGGCGAGTCGCTGGCCACCGTGCCGATCGTCGCCAAGGCCGGCATCCCGAACCTGATCATCGGCAGCATCGACGAATTGACCGATGCGCAGAAATTCCCCCGCGCCTTCCGCGCGATCAATACCAATACGCAATGGATCGCGGCGGCCAATGACTACGCCGTCAACGTCCTCAAGAAGAAAAAAGTGGCGGTGATCGGCGATACGTCGGGCTATGGCACGGCGAGCGCCAAGTCCGCGCAGGAGCTGCTCGGCAAGATGGGAGTCACGCCGGTCTACGCGGTGCTGGTCGATCCGAACAAGACCGACCTCACGGATGAACTCTCCAAGGCCAGGGCGGCCGGCGCGGACGTGATCATGCCGTGGTCCGCGGCGACGGGCCTGTTGGCCCGGATCCTCAATACGCGGGGCGACATGGGATGGGACGTCACCATCGTCGGGCATCCCGCGCTGATGGCGCCGCCCGTGAAGCCCCTGCTGAACAAGCCTGCGTACTGGAACAACACCTTTGCCGCGGGCTACCTCAGCACGACCTACGACGCGAAGGGCAAGCTGCCGCAGCGCACCCAGGCCCTGATGGAAAAGATCCGCCCGAAGCTGGGCAAGGGCGGCGAGATCGACTTCATGTTCTGGTGGGTGGCGCTGGGCTACGACACGGTGAAGATCGTCGAGTACGCGATCAAGTCCGCGGGGTCCACCGACCCCGCCGCGATCCAGAAGGTGCTCGAAGGCACCAGGGAACTGCCCGGCGTCTACGCGACGTATTCCTGGAGCGCGCAAAACCGCAACGGTTTCCCCGACCACAACATCGTCGTGAACATCGCGGGCAGTTTCAAGGACGGGAGTTACAAGGCGGCGCCCGCCGCCACGCCTTGATTCCCTCGCTGGTGGAGAGGGAGCGGGACAAAGGTGATGCGGACGCGCGCGCAAACACGGGTTTCCCATCGGGTCGTGGATCGACGGCAATTCGGTAACGAACGGCTATTGACTCCCTCTCCGCCGCCGGGGGAGAGGGCTGGGGTGAGGTAGATGTTAGTTGCATTGATCACAGGCCTTGCGACCGGCGCCCTGTACGCCTGCGCCGCGCTGGTCTACAACGTGATGTTCTCGACGTCGAAGGTGCTGTCGGTGACGACGGGACACATCTCGATGCTGGGCGGCGTGTTCGGCGCGTGGTTCATTTCCGCCCTGGGCTGGCCGGTTCCGGTCGCGCTCATCGGTTCCCTCGTCATCGGCGCGGCATTCGGGTTGCTCACGGACTTCATTGCCATCCGGCGCGTGCTCGCGCGCAGCGACGAGCACCTGTGGCTGTTGTCCACCCTGGCGCTGGCCACGATGGTGCAGCAGGCGGCGGGGCTGTGGTGGGGCACGGAACCGAAGCCGTTCCCGCGCATCATTCCGCAGGATTTCAGCGTCGGCCTCGCCGACCAGAAATACTGGCTGCCGGTCGTCGTCGCCATCCTGATGGCGGTGGCGCTGGAAATGTTCTACCGGCGCACGCTGTACGGAAAGCTGTTCGTGGCCATGTCCGAGGATGCTTTCGCGGCGCGGGCGCGCGGCATTCCCACCGAGCGCATCCGGGCCCTGTCCTATGTCATCGCCGGCGCGATGGGCGGTCTTGCCGGATTCGCCGCCGGCCAGCTGACCTTCGCGTATTTCGCCCTGGGCCTGACCCTCACGTTGAACGGTTTCATCGCCCTGGCTGTGGGCGGTCTCGGCAGCAACCTCGGCGCGCTGGTCGGCGGCGCCGCGCTGGGCATCCTCAGTTCCGTCGCCACGTTCTATGTCGGCGGCGAATACCACCAGACGATCTCCGTCGGGTTGCTGATGCTCGTGCTCCTGCTCAAGCCGGCGGGCCTGTTCGGCGCGCAAACGGTCAGGCCGGTGTAACGGGAGCGCGATGCGATGACGCCGGCCAGCCGAAAAATCGCCCTCGCGCTCACGGTCCTCGCGCTGGTCACGCTGCCCTGGTGGTCCGGCGACCTCTACAAGCTGCATCTGGCTGCGCTGATCGGCGCCTACTGGGTGTTGATCGGGGGGCTCAACCTGGTGGTGGGCTATTCCGGACAGCTCTCGATCGGGCACGTCGGCCTGCTCGCCATCGGCGCCTATTGCTTCACCATCCTTGCCGGCCCGCACGGCGTGCACCCCGCGCTCGCCATCGCGGCGGCAGGCGGCCTGTGCGGCCTCTGCGGACTCCTGCTCGGCCTGCCTTCGCTGCGCCTGCCGGGGTTCTATTTCGCCATGGCGACGCTCGCTTTCGCGCTGATCGTCACGGAAATAACCCTGGCGCAGGGCGACCTCACGGGCGGCGGCATCGGCCTCGCCGTCCCGAGCCTGCCCGCGCCCTTCGACACGCCGCAGGGCAGCTACTGGCTGATCCTTGCGATTGCCGCGCTGGTGACCTGGCTCACCTGGAACATCGCGCGCTACACCTGGGGCCGCGGCCTCATCGCCATCCGCGACAGCGTCGTCACCGCGCAGGCGGTGGGCGTTCCTGTCTTTCGCGCCAAGCTCACCGTCTTCGTGGCGAGCGGCGTCACGGCCGGCGTGGCGGGCGCCCTGTTCGCGGTGCTGCAGAGCTACATCACGCCCGACACCTTCATCTTCGAGCTGGGATTGTTCTTCTTCGTCTGCATCATCATCGGCGGACGCGGCCACATCCTCGGCCCCCTGCTGGGCACGGTGGTCCTCACCGCGCTGCCGGAGCTGGTGGCGCCGCTGGCCAAGCTCGGCACCTTTTTCTACGGCCTGCTTCTCCTGGTCGTGGTCCTGCTGGTGCCCGAAGGCATCGGCAGGGTGTTCGAGGTGATCGTCGAGCACTTCCGCCCCCGCAAGCCCGAGAGCCACGTGGTCAGTCCCGACCTCGACCGGCTCGCCCGCGCCATCGCTTCTTCGCCATCGGATCCGCGATGACCTTCGTCGCCAGCAACGTCACCAAGACTTTCGGCGGGCTCACGGCCCTGTCGAAGGTCTCGCTCGAGTTGCGGCCCGGAGAAGTGCACGGCCTGATCGGGCCGAATGGCAGCGGCAAGACCACGTTGTTGAACCTGCTTTCCGGCTACTACCGGCCGGATGGCGGGGCCATCACGCTCGAAGGCCTGGACATCTCGGAATCGAGCGTCCAGCAGCGGGCCAGCCTCGGCGTGGCCCGCACTTTCCAGAAGCCCAGGCTGTTGCCCACCCTGTCCGTGCTCGACAACGCCATGCTCGGCGGCTGGCGCGACGCCAAGGCGGGATTTTTTGCCAGCGCGTTTTCATTGCCGAGCGTCCGCGGGGACGAAGCGGGCCTGCGGCACCGCGCGGAAGAGCTGCTGCACGGCGTGGGGCTTTCGCGCGTGATCGGACGCCGCGCCAACCTGCTCGAGCATGCGGAGCAGCGGTTCCTGGAGATCGCCCGCGGCCTTGCGCAGCGGCCCCGCTTCCTCTTGCTGGACGAACCGGCCGGCGGCCTGACGCCGGCGGAGATCGGGCACCTTGGCGCCATCCTCCAGGTCGTGCGCCGGACCGGCATCGGGGTGCTGCTGGTGGAGCATCACACCGATTTCGTCTTCCGCGTGTCCGACCGCGTGACGACCCTCGACGTCGGATCGGTCATCCGGCAAGGCACGCCCGAAGAAGTGCGCAACGACCCGGACGTGATCCGGGTCTACCTCGGCGCCTGACATGAGACACGAACGCGCCCTGCTTGCCGTTTCCGACCTGCACGTGGCCTATGGCAAGGCGGAAGTCGTCCATGGCGTTTCGCTCGAAGTGCGCGCGGGCGAGTTCGTCGTGCTGCTGGGGCGCAACGGCGCAGGCAAGAGCAGCTCGCTGCACGCCATTTCCGGCCTGATCCCGAAGAAGTCCGGCAGCGTGCGCTTCGACGGGCGCGACCTCACGCGGGCGAACCCGCGCGAGATAGTCCGCGCCGGCGTGGTCCAGGTCCTCGAAGGCCATCGCGTTTTCGGGACGCTGACCGTCGAAGACAACCTGCTCATCGGCACGTATGCGCGCCGGTCGCATGGCGATCGCTCGAAGCTGGCGCGGATCTACGACCTGTTCCCCGAACTGGAGGAAAAGCGCGACGAGCCGGCTTCGCGCCTGTCCGGCGGCCAGCAGCAGATCCTCGCGGTGGCGCAGGGGGTGATCGGCGATCCGAGGTTGCTGATCCTGGACGAACCGTCCGCCGGGCTCGCGCCGCTGGTGATCGATCGCATCCTGGCCGTGGCCGGCGAACTGTGCAGCGAGGGCATGGCGATCCTGCTGGTGGAGCAACTGGTCGAGAAGGCTTTGCGCCGCGCCGGCTTTTGCTACCTGATGGAGACGGGCCGCATCGCGGCAGCCGGCACGCCGGCGGCGATCCAGGCCGGCGATGTATTGCACAAGACCTATCTCGGGGGGCATGCCGCCGTGGCGCAGCCGGGTTAGGCGCAGGGCAGGTCAACCGCAACAAGAGGAGGAGCAGGCATGACGGCAAAACGCTGGACAAGAAGACCGGAAGGCTCGACCTGGGGCGATTTCGGCGCGGACGACCAATTGGGCCGCCTGAACCTGTTGACCCCGGAGAAAGTGAAGCAGGGCATCGCGGAAGTGAAGGAAGGGCTCACGTTCTGCCTGAGCCTGCCGCTGGATTATCCCGGCGGCAATGTCCTCAACCCGAGGCGCCATCCGCCGGTGCTGCGCCCGACGCTGCGCAACGGCCGCCCGAACATGGTCTACCTGGTGCAGAGGGACAATCCCGAGGCCACCGACGTGATCAACGACGACGCGGTGATCCTGCACCTGCAGTACTCGACGCAGTGGGACAGCCTTGCGCATGTCGGGCAGCTGTTCGACGCGGACGGCGACGGCAAACCGGAGCCGGTGTTCTACAACGGCTACCGCGCCGGCAAGGAAATCTCCGGTCCGACCGATCCGGACGATGCGGGCGCCATCGGAACGGTCCCGGCCAAGACCACGACGGCCATCCACGCGCTCGGCGTGGAGAACATGGCCGTGAAGTGCGTTCAGGGGCGCGGCGTGATGATCGACCTGCATGCCCATGTCGGCCGCGCACGCACGGCCGTGGGCTACGACCAGTTGATGCGCATCCTGGAGAAGGACAAGGTGGTCGTCGAAAAAGGCGACATGGTGTGCCTGCATACGGGATTCGCGCAGATGCTGCTGGACATGAACAAGCAGCCCGACGCCCACACCGTGGAGAATTCCTGCGCCGCGCTGGATGGCCGCGACAGGAAGCTGCTGCAGTGGGTGACCGATACCGGGCTGGCGGCGCTGATCGCGGACAACTACGCCGTCGAAGCGCATCCCGCCACCAGCCACGAGGGCCATTGCGCCACGCTGCCCCTGCACGAGCACTGCCTGTTCAAGCTGGGCGTGAACCTGGGCGAGATCTGGCTGCTCACGCCGCTCGCAAACTGGTTGCGCGAGCACAAACGCTCGCGCTTCCTGCTCACCGCACCGCCGCTGCGCCTGCCCGGCGCGGTCGGCTCGCCGGCCACGCCGGTCGCAACCGTCTGACAAGAGGAGGCCTTCCAATGCCAACCCGCCCGTCCGCAATCAATTCCGTCCAAAAAGCCTGTCGCATCCTGCGATCGCTGACCGAGCCGCGCGTAAGCCGGCTGTCGGAAGTCGCCAACCAGGCGGCGCTCAACAAGGTCACCACCCTGCGCATCCTGGAGGTGCTCACCCGCGAAGGCTTCGTGCGTCGCGACGAGGCCACCAAGACCTACTCGCTGGGCAGCGAGGTGGCCATCCTCGCCGCCGCGATGCGCGATCGCGACGACCTGCGCAGCCGCGCCCGGCCCGGCCTGGTGCGCCTCGCGGCGCTGTCCGAGGATTCCGTCCTGCTGTCGGTTCGAAGCGGCACCGAGTCGGTGTGCGTCGACCGCGAGGTCGGCAACTTCCCGATCCGCGCCAACTACCTCGACATCGGCAGCCGCCGTCCGCTGGGCGTCGGGGCGGGTGCGATGGCGTTGCTGGCCTGGCGATCCGACGCGGAGATCGAAGCCCTGCTCCCGATCATCGAGCAGCGCCTCGGGACGTTTCCCAAGGTGAGCCGCAAGTGGATCGAGGACGAAATACAGAAATCACGCGACCGCGGCTACACGCTGTTCCTCAACATGCTCGTGGACCGCATGGGCGCGGTCGGCGTGCCCGTCATCGGACCGGAGGGAAAACCCATCGCCGCGCTCGCGATCGCCGCGCTTTCGGATCGCATCTCGTCGCGCCTGGAACTGATGGTCGAGGCGCTGAAGCGCGAGGCGGACGTGGTGGCGGATGTGAAAAGGGCGTGAGGAAAAGGCCGTGAATGTCGTGAATATCGTGAATGCCGCGACTGCCGTGGATCCGGCGAGTGCCTGCAGCGCAGACCTTGCCGGTCAATCGTCGTCGAGAATGCTCGAAGCAGATCGGCAATCTCTTCCTGGGAACGCCCTTTACGACATTCACGCATTCACGTCATTCACGGCATTCACGGCATTTACGACTCGTGGGGGAACCCCATGAGCTACATCTCCGGCGTCGGCCTGACGCCCTACGGCAAGCACCCGGGCAGGGGCACCCTCGACCTGATGGGCGAGGCCGCGGCCGCGGCGCTTGCCGATGCGCAACTGGAGCGCGGCGACATCGATGGCCTGGTCTGCGGTTATTCGACGACGCTGCCGCACCTGATGCTGTCGACCGTCTTCGCCGAGCATTTCGGCCTGCATCCGCAGTACGCGCACGCCATCCAGCTCGGCGGGGCCACGGGATTCGCGATGGCGATGCTGGCGCACCACCTGGTCGAATCCGGCGTGGCAAAGAACATCCTCGTGGTGGCGGGTGAGAACAGGCTGACGGGCCAGAGCCGCGATTCGGCGATGCAGACCCTGGCCCAGGTCGGACACGCGGGCTACGAAGTGCCGCTGGGCGCGACCATCCCGGCGTACTACGGCCTGCTCGCGTCGCGATACATGCTGGAGCACGGCTCCACCGAAGAGGATTTCGCGGAGCTCGCCGTGCTGATGCGGCGGCATGCCACCCTGCATCCGGGTGCGCAGTTCCGCGACCCGATCACGCGGGAGGCGGTACTGGCGTCCAAGCCCATCGCCTCGCCCCTCAAGCTGCTCGACTGCTGCCCGGTGTCCGATGGCGGCGCGGCCTTCATCGTCAGCCGCGAGCGCGTCAACGGCTTCAATGTCCGCATTCGCGGCACAGGTCAGGCACATCCCTACCAGCACATCAGCGCAGCGCCGAGCCTCACCGAATCGGGCGCCGCGCCATCGATGGGCAGGGCCCTCGCCGCGGCGAATGTGAAGGCGACCGATGCCGACTACGCCGCCATCTACGACAGCTTCACCATCACGCTGACCATCCTGCTCGAGGAACTGGGCCTGGCGCCCCGCGGCGCCGCCGGGAAAATGGCGCGCGACGGACATTTCAACCATGACGGCAAGCTGCCGCTCAATACGCACGGCGGGCTGCTGTCCTACGGCCACTGCGGCGTGGGAGGGGCGATGGCCCACCTGGTCGAGACACATCGCCAACTCACGGGCCGCGCCGAAAGCCGGCAGGCCCGCAAGGCATCGCTCGCGCTCCTCCACGGGGACGGCGGCGTCCTGTCTTCCCACGTTTCCCTGGTCGTGGAGGGCAAGTGATGGATATCGCGGACTGGACGAAGGGCGGA
>Ga0315910_10003126_pt1 | contig 14238 bp, 16 predicted proteins | sample EdamamesoilMG_FD_204470 | JGI IMG/M metagenome (GOLD analysis project Ga0315910, IMG submission 204470) | Garden soil microbial communities collected in Santa Monica, California, United States - Edamame soil | ecosystem: Environmental > Terrestrial > Soil > Garden | place: USA: California...
TAGTAAGGTTTAACCGTATTTTTTTTGCTGGCTGCGGCTATGCGATACATAACCGGCACAAACAACGCATGGTTATAAAAATCGGTGAAGTCCTGGTGCAACGGACAAGCCATCAGGTATACTGTCACCGCGCGTTTGAAGCGTGACAGAAAAGGCTGATCATTTTTAAACCGCAGAATGGCGGACCGATCGTTACCCCAATTCAAAACGTTGCTTGCTTTGGGCATCAGTAGCCCTGGCGTTTTTTCTTCAAAAACATTTTCGAAAAAGGGGCTTGAAAAATCCGGCCTGTCTAACTCCACGGCCACAGCCTTCTCATTTACCGTGAGTGCAGGTAACTGCATGAGGTTACTGTAGCTTGCAACATCGGGTTTGCTCCCTGGCACCACCAACACAGTACCGGCTCGGGCTATGTAATCACTCAGCGCCTGCAGGAGTGAAGCATCAATGGTGTTCAGGCCGTTTACCACCACGAGATCTGCCTCATTCAATTCTTCATAGTTGAAATTATCAATAGAAAAACCTTTATAGCTGAATACGGTGGCGTTGCCATATACTTTTGAAATGATATCCGGAGTACCTGATCCATATACCTCTACGATCCGGATCTTGTCCGTGAAATTGAGTGCCAGGTAAAACGTGTTGTCAAAACTTACGGGAAAATCATTAAAACTTACCTGCGCCCGGTTTAAGCCTGTCAATCCGGTGGTCAGGTCAAAATCGATTTCAGTCACACTCTTCGGTTGAATGTTGACCGAAGCTATCCCGGCCTGTATCCCGTTAATGGTGAGTTTTACGTTCAGTTGTTCCACCAACCGGGTGCCGTCATTCTGCACACGTACACGGAGTGTGTTCTTCTCGCCTCCAGCCGCAAAGGGGTTCTCGAGGTATACCGAATCTACAAATACATTGGAGACCTGTGGATAGGCAACCGGCACCAGGTGCACGCGCCATGTTGAATCTACCGCAGTTGGCAGTCGGCCTATTGTGGATTTTTGAAGATCAGCAATCCAGAAAACTTCGCGGCCACCCGAGGAACCATCCTGATTAATCCGGTCCATCACTTCGGCCATTGTTCTGCTTACGGGCGACAGCCTGATCTGCGTGAGCAAGTCCTGGATTTCGTTCCGTGCTTTAAACGAATTTGAAAAGGGAGCAAAATCATTGGTCACGAGTTTATACCGGGTATCCTGTGGGAATACTTCTATAATACTCTGTATGAAACTGATTCCGGCATCCAGCCCGCGGGTATTGTCTGCCATGCGCGCAGACATACTTTGAGAATTATCCAGATAAATAATCAGGTTCCTGTTGTCCATCTGATTGCGCGCGGGGATAATCGGCTGACAAAACGTAAACACCAGAAACAACAGGAACAACAGGCGCGACAACAGTACTAGGTAATGCCTTAGTTTTCGCTTGGCTGATGATGCTTCCTTAACTTGTTTTAAGAACCGCGTATTCGAGAAATAGATACGGGTGGTTTTTCTGAAATTGAACAGGTGAATAACCACCGGTATCAGCAGCACCCCCAATGCCCACAAAAAAGAAGGATATAAAAAACTCATGCGCGGCTAAAGTTAAACAGTTTAACGCTTCGTGATACAAGGTATTATTCGTGATTTTATCAGCGGATGAATGACCTTGCAGGAGGTCATCAAACTATAAACGGGGTTTCAACATCCTCTAAAAAAAATAAAGTCTCAGGCAACGATTCCACCAATTCCTGCATTTCCTCAATTGTAAACCCGACAGTTTGAAAGAATCAATACTTATTACAGCCTGCCAGCGTGGCGACCGAAAGGCGCAGGAGGTGCTTTATAGCGAGTATGCTGATTCGATGTACCGGCTGGTATGGCGTTATGTGAAAAGCCAGGCCGATGCTGAGGATATCGTCATAACCGGATTTGTCAGAATATTTAAAAGCATTGATTCATTTCGATCGCAAGGCACTGGAAGTTTTGGAGGATGGATGCGGAAGGTTATGGTTAATGAGTCGCTGATGTGGCTCAGAAAGCAACACAACTTCAACCTCACCGAAAGCCTGGAGGATACTTTCAACGAACCGGATCTTGAAGCATTTCGTGACCTCGAGGCGGAAGATATCTACCAATGTATTGCTCAACTGCCTACGGGATACAGAACGGTTTTCAACCTGTTTGTGATCGAAGGGTATGACCACCGCGAAATTGCCGAAATGCTGGGCATACAGGATGTCACTTCGCGATCACAATTATTTAAGGCAAAATCATTATTGAAGAAAATGTTAACCCAGGAGGGATTTCACTATGGAACGTAATCTTGAAAACTTCTTCAGCGAAAAAATCAGGTTAGCAGAGCAAAAACCAGTGACGTGGAATAAAGACACCACCTGGCACCTGGTGACAATGTCACTGGAACCTCAACGAAAGCGGACACCGTTCTTCTATGCCGCAGCCTGTTTGCTCATGCTGGTCATGTTAGTTGGCGTACAGATTGGAAGTTACCAGGCCGATGTTGATGTGAAATTAACGCCACTTGCTGCCTCGCCCATCCGGCCTTCTTCATACCTGCCCATTGAGGAGGAGTGCAAGGTGACTCAGCAGCGGGTGGTCAATCAGACTACGCATACAACACTCCCCCATCAACCGGAACCGGAGCAGATAACTGACCCACTTCCGGAACCAACCGAATCCATTGACCGCTGGATAGCGGCAGAAAGTACGGAGACTTCTTTACAACCTTTTCCGGCCGATGAAAAAACACCGGAAGTTCAGGCCGTAGAACCCATCATTGGCATTATTATACCCGAAAGAAAAACGGACAAAGTTGTCACGGAAAAAAAAGTGAAGTTCCGTTGGTTTAAACCACAAGAACAAAATGGCCTGGAACCTCCGGATACAAACGTGAAAAACGTATTCGCACGAATTAACTAAAATCATTTACACCCTTATGAAATTATTGTTCGCATTACTAACTGCGGTGGGCTTACTATGCCTCCCCTGTACACTTAAGGCCCAGCATCACACTGATTTTTTTCCCGATTCTATTCGGGCTGAATTTCCTCAGGACAAAGGGCTGGTGATCTTCGAGATGAAGCGTTATCAAAAAGACACGCGGTTTATCGAGGAGTTTTCCGAAATGATGCAATGGCTTTTGGAATATGTGGTAAAGGCTTCACCGGCTAACCTGAAAGAAAATCCAAAGCATGTCATTGTTAGACTCAAACCTGAAAGCGAAAAAATGATCATTGCTGCAGGAGGTGCCGGAACGGCTTATAAACGGGAAGGTGAAAAAGTGGAGATCACCCTGTCGGACATAACACCTAAAACGGATCTGATCATTCGCCAGAATGTGATTGAGCAACTACTGCCTCCGGGTTGGGAAGTTACCATTCATGCACAGGATGTCATTGTTCATCTGTATGCCGCCACGTTTGAAGGACTGGAAGCTATCGCTAAACAGGATCTTAAACCTCTTGTTGCAACCCTGAATGCAGACGAGGGCATGAAGGGGATTGGAAAAAATCGAATTGAAGCCCGTTTTATTTTCCAGGATAATAAACTATCACAGCATGTCATTGAGTATAAATATCCCGGTGATATGATCGCTTTTGACATTAGGGCGGGTGTAGGAATTTACCGTGAGCGAATTTATCCGGAACTGACGTTTTCCACCGGACTGCATTTTAGTGATCGGTTCAGCCGAACACATCAGCGATTTGACGTGCTATTCAATTCAATGTTTTTCACCGAGAAACAAGCTGAGGGTGGTTATGAAACGAATGTAAACTCATTTCTGTCCGCAGCTTATGGGATAAACTTCAGTCGCAGCGATCGTGAAAAATGGACTTCTATTGGTGTTGGTTATCTGGTACACGGAAGGGGCGACTATTTTGAAGGTAAAACCATGAAGTTCTTTTTCCAGTCAGACATCGGCAGCCCGAAGCTTAACCTTATCCCTGAATTTTACCTGACGGACGATTTCAAAAAATTTCAATACGGCCTCAAATTAAGTTACAGCTTCTAAGACCCGCCACAAATCAAAAAGCCCGGTCCTTTCGGTACCGGGCTTTACTTGTAGCACACAACGGGAAGTTTCTCACTTAGGATTTATCGCCTAACATGACCATATCATTTACATTGATTTCGGTAATGTATTTTTTCTCGCCAGACGATGTTTCATAGGAGCGATGGACTAACTTACCTTCAATCGCAATTTCTTTTCCTTTCTTAAGGTACTGGCCCGCAATGTCGGCAAGCTTACCCCAGATCACCAGGTTGTGCCATTGCGTTTCCTGCACCTTCTCTCCTTTTTGATTTTTATAACTATCCGTAGTAGCGATAGAAAATGAGGCCATTTTTTTTCCGCTGTCGAAAGTTCTTACTTCAGGATCTTTACCAAGACGACCGATGAGTTGTACGCTGTTTCTTAAGTTTGACATATGTGTATTTATTTAATTTTTCAGAAGTTGATTTTCCTACACCCAACCGGCATTGTTGCTGATTGACGATACAAAAGTGCAGCACGGTTTCCCCCGTAGTCGTATGATAAACGATTACTATCGATTATATTCGTTTGTAAACGTTTGTAAACGGATAATAAAAATGGCCAAAACTGCTGAAAAACGCTGTTTAGAGTGCGGTGAGCCCATCAAGGGGCGTATCGACAAAAAATTCTGTTCGGATACTTGCCGGATTGCTTACAACAACGGATTAAAAAGTAACGACAATAACCAGATCAGGAACATCAACAATATCCTCCGCAAAAACAGGCGCATTCTCTTAGAACTCAATCCGGAAGGAAAGGTGAAGGTCAGCGGTGACAAACTCCGCACGAAAGGCTTTGATTTTAATTACTTCACCAGCTTATATACCACAAAAGAAGGTGCACATTATTTTTATTGCTATGATCAGGGCTACCTTCCCATCGAGAAAGATTATTTTTTATTGGTGATTAAAAAGAATTTCTGAAGCATGATTCGCATCAACCTGATTTCAAGTCCACGGAATATTTCTACAGCATTTATGTATTCCTTCGCACAACGGGAAGACACCATCGTGTTGGATGAGCCCTTCTATGCATTTTACCTGGCCAGCAGTGGAGCAAATCATCCGGGCAAAGAGGATGTATTGAAAAGTCAGCCAATGAATGCGCAAGACGTATTAAAAGAAATCTTTGATAAATGGGCCAAGCCTGTACTTTTTATAAAAAACATGGCGCATCACATTGAACTCATGGATGAATCTTTTCTAGATGAGCTTGTTAATATTTTCTTTATCCGCAATCCGCGGCAGATCATTGCAAGCTATGCCCAGGTAATCGAACAACCCGTGATGCGTGACATTGGAATTGAATATCAATATCATTTGTTTAACCGTTTAAAATCAAAAAAAAATCAACCGATAATTTTAGACTCTGGCTTGTTGCTGGAAAATCCCCGCGGTGTACTGAAACAATTATGTAAGGCTATTGGAATTCCGTTTTCCGAAAGCATGCTTCAGTGGCAAGCCGGACCAAAACCGTATGATGGTGTTTGGGCCAGACATTGGTATAGTAATGTACATCAATCGACCGGATTCGATATGCAACCCTCCAGCAGCCGGCCGCTCCCTCCCGCACTGGAGTCATTGTATGAGCAGGCTTATCAATACTATATCAAACTCTTGCCCCTTTCAATAAGGGCTTAATTACTGTCAATTAATTAGTTCCTACTTTTCTTATGAGCGGTTACAGGCATTAATCATCATTGTAGTAGTATTGCTGATCATTACCCTCAGATGCTCCAAAAGTTTAATGCTAAGAATGCCAGCATAAAAATCCATGTTGGTGGTGCCTTACTATCGCGTGAAGACGCCAAAGTTTCAGTATTCGACAGTTCGGTTCAGGGCGGAGATGCCGTATGGGAAGGGTTGAGAGTCTATCAAAACGGAATTTTCTGTTTAGACAGACATCTCGAGAGACTCCATGATTCGGCCCATACCCTTGCCTTCACTGACATTCCGGAAAAGCCGGAAATCAAAAAAGCAATTTTCGAAACGCTTAAGGCCAATGGCATGCGTGACGAAACCCATATACGCCTTACACTCACCCGCGGTGAAAAGATTACATCGGGTATGGACCCCCGGTTAAACACGAAAGGCTCCTGCCTGATTGTTCTGGCAGAATGGAAGCCCTTAGTTTATGATAACGAGTCTGGTATTCGTGTAATAACTTCCACACAACGCAGAAACAATCCGCAATTTCTTGATTCAAAAATTCATCATAATAATCTATTAAATAACATCCTGGCAAAGATTCAAGCCAATATAGCAGGCGTTGATGCTGCGATTATGCTTGATCAGCACGGTTTTGTTGCTGAATTAAATGATACCAACCTTTTTATGATCCGCGATGGCAAGGTATTTACTCCGTTTGCAGATGCCTGCCTTCATGGTATAACACGGGGATTAGTCATTGAAATCTGCAAAACACACGGTATTGATTGTGAAGAACGGAATCTGTCACTAACCGAATTCTATACCGCTGATGAGGTATTTGCAACGGGCACAATGGGCGAACTAACCCCCTTACTTGAAATAGACGGACGAAGAATAGCGAACAAAACTCAAAAAAAATTGTTACCGGTATTACAGAACCATTTTCGAGAACTATTACCGGTTTTATGTGAACCATTACCACTTTAGACTATGGCAAAATCATCCAAAATTAAAACGCTAAGCGGAGAGACCTGGAAAGAGCTTAAGCTCAAAAAAGGGACTACTACAAAACGATACGCAGTTTCCAACAAGGGAAGAATCGTAAGTTTCAAAACGGACATCGAAGAAGGATATCAGCTAAGACCGCGGCTAACGCAAGGGTACCCGAGCATTACCATTGGCCGTGAGCAAACACGACAGAACTATTACATTCACCGGCTGGTTGCGGACTACTTTTGCAAACAACCCAGTCCAAAATACAATTTTGTAATTCACCTGGACCACAAAAAGGAGAACAACAAAGCGTCCAATCTGAAATGGGTGAAACATGAAGATCAGATTGAACACGCCAAAAAAGATCCCAATGTGCTGGTACGTATGACACCTGAAGAAGGTCCGAAACTCACAGCCGACAAGGTGAAGCGAATTAAAATCGCCCTGTTCAGGTCAAAGAAGCAACCGACACTCAAAATGCTGGCAAAGCAATTCAAAGTTTCTGATATGCAGATTCACCGCATTAAGATCGGTGAAAACTGGAGCCACGTTAAAATCTAGAAATTACCTGAACACAATACAAAGGCCGGAACAACTCCCGGCCTTTTGTTTTTAAAATCGTTTTGGTGTTTCTTATATTGTCAGGATGAAATTTACTTCTATGCGCCTCCTGATCATCTCAACGCTTTGGTTTGTCACCGCCACCGCGCACGCACAATCGGTTAAAAATATATCACCGGCCTCCAAACCGGAAGATGCCGGTATGTCGTCCGAACGTCTTTCCCGCATTGACAAAATGGTAGATGAACATCTGAAAAACAGCTGGATTCCGGGAGCGGTGGTACTCATCGTTCGAAATGGAAAAATCGTTTATCACAAAGCCTACGGCTATAGCAATGTCGAAAATAAAATAGCGTTGAAAAAAGATGACATCTTTCGCATCGCCTCTCAAACAAAAGCCATTACCAGCTGTGCCGTGATGATGCTATGGGAAGAAGGAAAATTTCTACTGGATGATCCCATTTCTAAATACATCCCGGAATTTAAAAACCCCACTGTACTAAAAACATTCAACCCGGCAGACAGCAGTTTCACCAGCGAACCCGCGAAAAATGAAATCACCATACGCCACCTTTTAACACACTCCTCGGGGATCGACTATGCGGCAATCGGCAGCACCGAATTCAAAGCCATCTATGCAAAAGCAGGCGTACCCAGTGGCATCGGGAATAACGATCAGGTACTGGCTGAAAAAATAAAAATCCTCGCAAAGCTTCCATTGAAGCATCAACCTGGCGAAATGTGGACGTATGGGTTGAACACGGATGTATTAGGTTACCTGGTTGAAGTTTTGTCCGGCATGTCGTTCGATGAATTCCTGCGAAAAAGAATTTTTGAACCCCTGGGCATGAAAGACACCTATTTCTATCTCGTTCCCGAAAAATATCAACGACTTGTAGCACTGTATGAAAGTACCTCTACCGGAAAAGTTACAAAGGCGAATAGCCATGCATACGATAATGTAAACCCGAATTATCCCGCCACTAAAGGAAAATATTTTTCAGGTGGTGCGGGACTTTCATCAACCGTGGAAGACTATGCTAAATTTCTTCAATTGTTTTTAAACAAAGGCGAGTATAACGGTGTGCGATTATTAAGTCGCAAAACAGTTGAACTGATCATGACCGATCAGCAATTAAAGTCAGGACAACATTTCGGGCTGGGCTTTGGCTTAGAAACCCCGGAGAATGATTATCAATCGCCATTCTCCGTGGGTTCGTTTTCATGGGGCGGTGCATTTAACACCCATTATTGGGGCGACCCTAAAGAAAGACTCATCGGTCTGCTCTTCACGAATATTTACCAATCACCTTATTGGAGCATTGGTGAAAAATTCAAAGTCTTAACCTATCAGGCTATAACAGACTAAGATTACGCTTCATCCAGTTTGATATTGCGGTAATAACCGCTTGCTCTTTCATTGAAAGGAAGCATGACCACCAAACCATCACCATCCGTGTGCGCACTGATCTTGATCACATCAATGTAGTACGGAATAGCTTTGCTATATACAACCTGTGGCATGGGTACCCGCATCTCTCCGGATTGAGTAGGGATTGTATAAAAAATGGTAAGTACATTTTTATGCACTTCAATTTGAATTGCTTCTTTATTTATTCCCGGTACATAAACATGAATTTCACGCCTGTCGTCAAATTGCTGAAATGATAAATAAGGTTCACTAACACCTCCGTTTAGTGTATTCAACACGTCAATGGATGTGGTCATATCTGAAAAACGATTCTTTCTCATAACTGAAAACTCCTTTTATGCGGTAAAGCTCAATAGACATACCAGCGTTGGTCATAAGCCAAAACGGCATTTCGTTGGACAAATTGGCTAACTTGTTCTCATGATGTTCCCCGATTTCAGCAATATTGACTTCCTCAGAACCGGGTCGCCCATCCAGCAAAAAGGATGGAAAATTTTACATCAAACCCAATTGCTAAAAAAATTACAACCCTATACCCCTGTACTCACCGGAACATTACCGATTGACATCTTTGTGGAAGGCAAAAGTGACATTGATATAAGTTGTGAAGTTTTTTCATTCTCCACATTCACCGAATTTGTCAATCAACAGTTTGCTCAATTCAAGAATATTACGATAAAAGAAAAAGAACTGAGTTCCATTCCATCCATCATCGTAACGTTTGACCTGCCCGGGTTCCCCGTTGAAATTGTTGGGCAACCTATTTCGATAAACGAGCAGGTTGCTGTTCGACATCTCCAAATAGAACATGTCCTCTTAAATCACTACGGCAATTCATTCCGGCAACGAATTATCGATCTAAAATCCAGTGGACTAAAAACAGAACCAGCGTTCGCATATGTCCTCAATCTGAACGGAGATCCCTATGCAGCATTACTGAATTTGAATCCGGATTTGTATAACCAACCTCCGCATAAGTGCGCATAATTGGCCGATGGATTTTTAAACCACATATGGTTATACTTGTGGGGAAACTCTCTTCTGCATGGAAACCCTAGTCATCACCACAACCAACCTTTCGAAGACGTATCAGTCACCCGTTCTCAAAAATATAAATCTACAGGTGCGGGCTGGCGAAATCATCGGATACATCGGGCCCAACGGTGCCGGCAAAAGCACGACAATTAAAATTCTTACCGGCATCATTCCCGATTTTGAGGGGGAGGCCAGCGTGCTGGGCCTGGATGTTCGAAAAGACACGCTTGAAATTAAAAGACGCATTGGCTACATACCCGAAAATGCAGCTTTGTATGATACCCTTACCCCAACGGAATACCTTCAGTTCGTTGGCCAGCTCTATAAAATGGAACGCTCCCAGGTTGACCGAAAAGCCAAAGAACTTTTAAATGTATTTGAACTCAGCAACTACGCAGATACCCGGATGACTACCTTTTCAAAAGGTATGCGCCAGAAGGTATTGTTGATTGCCGGCATGATTCACAACCCAACTATTCTTTTCCTGGATGAACCACTTTCCGGATTGGATGCCAATGCCGTGATCCTGGTGAAAGAAATTCTGATCCAACTGAAAAAAAATGGCAAGACCATATTTTACAGTTCCCACCTCATGGACATCGTTGAAAAAATATCGGATCGAATAATGATCATCAACAAAGGTGAGATGATTGCCAACGGTACCTTCACCGAACTAAATTCCCTGGCAAAAGGGTCACTTGAAAAAATATTTACCGAGCTTACGGGTAACCGTGAACACGAATCGGCAGCGGGTCAGTTTATTAATGTATTGGAAAATTAGCCATGAACGTTCTGCTGACGATCACCGATCTCTTCCGTTGGTTATATCTCCGCCTGGGTGTTGACTATGAACAACTGCGTGCCATTGTCGGGGTGAAACTTATGATGGACAACCGGAGGCAGGTCATTGGTTATACCAAAAATAAAAAGGAGCCAACTAATGTATTTGTATGGACCCTGTTCTTCTATGCGTTGTTTGGTGTTTTTATAGCACTGGCAATTGCTACGGTTCCATCGTTTATGCTGGGGATGGTAATATTTTTCAGCTACATCATGGCGATGATCTCCATGACACTGATCACCGATTTTTCATCCGTGCTACTAGACACCAGTGACAATACCATTATCCTGCCCAAACCGATTGACGGGCGAACACTTTTTGCTGCACGAACCACGCACATCATACTTTATCTGGGGCAGCTGGCGATAGGATCAGCGGTGTTTCCCGCTATTGTGGTTTTCTGGCAACATGGCGTTATTCTTTTCCTGTTCTTTTTGCTAGCCCTGCTTCTGGCTGTCGTTACTGCCGTAATTCTTACGAACGGCTTCTATCTTTTGCTGATGCAATTCGCGAGCGAGGAGAAGCTGAAAAATATCATCAACTACTTCCAGATCTTTATGGCAATTCTAATTATGGGCGGCTATCAGATCTTACCGCGGATAATGGAACGACTTGACCTGGATAATTTTGTATTCGAAATCCAATGGTGGAATTTTTTATTGCCCCCGATCTGGATGGCAGGAGCCATGGAAGCGGTTCACGAAAACCTCTTTGATATTAATCACATCGTGCTTACATCAATCGCTGTTTCCTTTCCGGTGTTGGGTTCAATCGTAGTTAACAATTACCTGTCTCCTGTTTTTAACCGGAAACTCGGTGCCATGGGTAGTAGTGCCGAGCCTCAGTCGAAAGAAAAAATTGAAAAGGGAAGTTTTCCTGATAGACTCGGCAGTTGGTTTACAACTTCTCCAGTCGAACGCGGTGCTTTTGACATGATTTATAAAATTCTCGGCAGAGACCGAAAGATAAAACTAAAAATATACCCTGCCTTTGGCTACATTCTGATTTTCGGATTCATCTTTATGCTAAAGGGTAAAGAAGATATTTCAACAACATTGCATCACCTCCCCGAAACACATTTTCATATTCTGCTGATCTACCTGTCATTTATGGTACTTCAGGTTACCCTCTTCGAAATTCCCTACTCTGACGATTTTAAAGCGAGCTGGATTTATTTTTCAGCTCCCTTAGAAAGTCCGGGGGAAATTTTATCCGGAACCGTGAAAGCCATTTTTGTAAAGTTGTTTATCCCTGCATACCTCGTAATCAGCATGGTTATACTTTACATCTGGAAAGTGGGGGCAGTTGCTGATCTGGTTTTCGGAATACCGAACAATTTTTTGATGCTGACGCTGTTGGCTTCGCTGTCCAGGCGCCATTTACCGTTATCCATGGCACCCAGTCTTCGGGGGCAGGCCGGAAATTTTGTTCGAACTGTGCTTACGCTGATAGCTACAGGTTTGTTGGGATTAGTACATTATGCGTTATCGCTTAAACCTGTATTAATGCTGATAGCCTTTCCGCTTGAGATTGGCTTGATCTACTTCGTATTGAAGTCGTATAAAAAAACAACCTGGAAAAACATTACTCTTTAAACCGAAGCTTAAAGAACAACAGCGTTGATGCCAGCATTAGGGTAAGCAGGTTAGCGGCTATCACGGGAATATCCTGAACCATAAATCCGTAAACAAGCCAAAGGGTCACACCCAGGCAGAAAATTGAAAACATGCTAAGTGACAAATCCTTAGCCGAACGGGATTTCCAGGTTTTAATCACCTGTGGCAAAAAAGCGATGGTGGTACATGCACCCGCTACCAATCCTAAAAGTTGAATCGTATTCATAACTGTGTTCGAGAGTCTTTTTTGAACAATTACACGGCAAAGATAGGTAATCGTTGCAGTAGGCGGCAGGCTATGTAATTTTATTGCGCTTCTTACGTATGACAACGTTTGCGCAAATTTTTCTCTTAACGCGATGGTGATCGCTATTCTATTTCTTCGATGGCAATAATGGTAATCCAGGGATATGCAGGACCTATTGCCAGGCAGGGACCAAGTTCATCATCTTCTGTTTTTCTAACCGCTACTTTATATTCTTTGTCCTCAATAGCCAGATCTGAGTCCAGGTTGTGGGCTATATAAAACGCTGATTCCACACCCGTAATTTCCTTTACCTTATCTGCGCCCCGATAAAACTCAACAAGGGGCAAACCACAGCTTATGTCTTGATCGTCAACAATACGCAAGCGAATAGCCCCGGAAACATTTACTTCTGAATCATCACATTGCTGAAACAGCGCCAGGGCTATAAACAGAATACTATAATAATATTTCATACGCGGTGCCTTATGGTAGTTAGACACCCGAACCGGGGTGAGCGTTGGAAATCTAGATTTTCTCCTTCTTGCCGCTGGCAATAGCCCGATAAATGGCTTCGATTATTTTCATGTCCCGCAAGCCTTCTTCGCCATTAACACTGGACTCACGATTTTCCAATATACAGGCAGCAAAATCTTCGAGCTGCATTGCCTGATGATTTACAATGGGAAGATCTAATTCACCCTTTGACGTCCGTCCTTTCAAGGGACCATAGCCATATGCGGGACGCAGCTCAAGCCAGCCGTTTTCAGCTGAAATAAATAGTCGCTCTGTATTAGATGCATATGATGTAATGGAGCTTGACACAGCTCCACTGGGAAATTCCATTTGCCAGAAGATCGTTTCTTCCACGTCCTTGAATTTTACAGGGTCCGTTTTGAATTCCTGAGCTGTTACGGAGATAGGTTCTTCACCTGTACAATATCGGGCTGCCTGAATCGCATAAATACCCACATCCATCATTGCCCCTCCGCCAGCCAATGATTTCTTCAAACGCCATTGGGTGGGGTCTCCGATTTTAAAACCAAACGAACTCTCAACAATCTTTACCACGCCAAACTCCTTCTTCTGTCCAACGCGTGCAGCTTCCTGATTAAACGGTTCAAAGTGAAGTCGGTAACCAATCGAAAGTTTTACATTGGCTTTCTTGCAGGCTGCAATCATCTCCTCACATTCTTTTACCGAAACGGCCATCGGCTTTTCGCAAATCACATGCTTCCCTGCCTTAGCGGCACGAATTACATATTCATGGTGCATCGAATTGGGAAGCACTACATAAACCACATCGATATCTTTGTTCTTGGCAATACTATCGAAGTTCTGATAGGTGTAACAATTTTTGTCGGGTATGTTGTACTGTGCTTTCCACTTATCAATTTTAGCCGGTGTACCTGACACGACTCCCGCCAGAGAAAAATTCTTTGTTTGTTGAAGTGCGGGAGCTAACAGATGCTCGGCATAATATCCTAAACCTACTAAGGCAATACCCAGCTTCTTCTGGCTTCCGAAAGTTTGCTGCGCGTTTCCCATGATAGAAGGCACGGTTAACAAGGTAGTACCCATACCTACGCGCGAAAGAAAATCCCTGCGGGAATATGACTTCATAAAAATTTTATTAAACGCTTAATGTAGTCAATTCCCGAGGGAAAACTACTCACTAAATAGTAAGTCAGATGTCAGCGCGCTTGAGTTTGAAGTAGCTCACGTAGTTAAAAACTACAATCCAGCCAATGACAATAGCTGCAGAGCCAATACTAACGTAATCTTTGATCTCCTGGAAGGCATAACGCGGAAACGGAAACTCAATCAGGTACCAGATG
>Ga0315910_10003127_pt1 | contig 14236 bp, 7 predicted proteins | sample EdamamesoilMG_FD_204470 | JGI IMG/M metagenome (GOLD analysis project Ga0315910, IMG submission 204470) | Garden soil microbial communities collected in Santa Monica, California, United States - Edamame soil | ecosystem: Environmental > Terrestrial > Soil > Garden | place: USA: California...
AGCCATATCGCGTCGCGAACACGAGCCGGTGCAGCGCCTGCGGCACGCGCGGATCGTCGGGCGACGCGCGCGCGTGTTCGAGCACCGTCGGCCCGAAGAATTCCGTGACCGTCGGCAGCGTCGAGCCGGGACTGCACCACCAGTTGTACGAGCGATAGGGCAGGGCCACGGTCGCCGCCGGAAAGACGATCCCCGAGGCGGCGTATTCAGCCCGGCCGATTCCCGGCGGTATCCACGGGCTGAAGCCGGGATGGTTCAGCACGATAAACGCGGCAGCGAAGGCGCCATCGTCACTCTGGATGAAGCGGTCGAGATCGGCGGCGAGACCGGGAAACGAGGACTTCAGGCGTTCGGCCGCGCGCACCGCGCTGTCTTCGTCGCCCGTCAGGAGCGCGCGGACCCAGGCGGCGATCACGAGCCGGCCCTCGAGATAGTCGTTGAAGGAAACGCGCTCCGCGGCATCGAGCAGCATCGCCGGCGTGAAATCGCGGTTGAGCATCTCGATCGTGCCGTCCGGGAACAGCGTGCCGCCGCGTGTCGCCTGGCGGAGCGGTGCGCCGCTGTACGAGGCGAAGCTCGATCCGTCGTAGCGCATGGCGACCGGCGTCAGGTCCGACCGGGCGAGGCGCTCGATCGGATCCTCGATCAGATTTGCGAGCAGATACTCGAGGCGGTTGCGCTCTGCGGGTGTGAGGGAAAAGTCACCCTCGCCGAGTGCCTCGGACGCGAGCTCGCGCGCACCGTCGTCGTCGCCGGCAGCGGCGAGCGATGTCGCTACCGCAATCAGCATATCCGCATACGCCGGCGTCGATGGCGGGAGTGACGCGAGCTCGTCGCGGAGCGCCGCGGCGCGCGCGGCACCGATGCCGGCCGGCGCCTGCACGGTGGCGAGATAGAGCCAGGCCGGATTGCCCGTGCTCTCCCACTGCCGGTCGATGTCGGCAATCGTCGTCGACGAAGGAGCTCGTGCTGCCCGTGCGAGCCGCAGCCAGCGCAGGAGCTCCTCCTCGGCGGCGCCGTCGCCGGACGAGTCGAACGCGCGGCCATCCGACAGCAACAGGAAATCCTCGAGGTCTCCTGCATCGAGCTCTGTTGGTGACTCGAGCAGCCGGCGCGCGGTAGCGCGCATGAACCCGGGCGTGTCGAGCTTGATCTCGATGTAGCGGATCAGGCCCGTGACCGACGGATAGCGGGCGAGATAGGCCTCGTCCGCCGCCATCTCCCGGAACAGCGCGAGCGCCTCGCGGAGATTGGCGTCGACGTTGACGCCGTTGGTCACGGCTTCGCGGACGCGGCTGCGCCCGACCAGATAGCGGCTCAAGTCCGCCCAGGGCGAAGCGTCGTCCGCGGCAATCTCGGCAAAGCGCTCCGCAGCCGTCGCGTACTGGAGGTTGTAGAAATAGCTCGCCGCGATCTGATAGCGACGGTCCTGCTGCTCGAGCGCTGTCCAGCCAGCCTCGGGCGGTGCCGGCACACTGAGCCCGGTCTCCGAGCAGTTCGCGAACACGATCCGTTGCGCGTCGAGCCAGCGCCTGAACTCGATCGAAGACTCGCCGTAACGCGTGCGCCTTTCATTGAAGGTGGCAATGGCCGTGACCAGCGCGTCGGACTGGCAGTTCTCGAGGAACCAGGTCTCGGTGGCGGCAACGCCGTTCCGCGTAATGCCGCGCTGAACATACTTGCGCGGGTTGATCAGGTACTCGCCGCCGCTGAACGCCACGACGAGCTGCCGCCACTCGAAGGCGGAGCTCAGCCCCGTCTGCGGCATCGTGGGGCGCAGGCTGGAAAAGAGCTCGCGGTGTGCCGCGGTGAAGCGGCCGGACAGATGCAGGTAGAGCAGGGTGCGCGAGAAGCTGTCGTTCGCGGCGAAGGCCGTGCCGTCGATCAGCTCGGCGCGCGCGACCGGTGTTGCGAAGAACTCGGGCGTCAATGTCCGCGGACCGGACGCCTGCGCGAACGGCGCAAGCAGAACCGCCGCGACTACCGCGACGGTTGCGACCGTGGCGGCGCCGGCAAAGCGGCGTGCCAGCAGCCAGGAACTATGGCGCAGGGCCCTGATCGAGCCAGGCTCGCGTTGCCCGCAGTGCTTCCTCATCCCATCCCTCCGGACTGAATACGAATACGCGCTTCGCGGCGACGAGCGGCGCGGGCTCGTCGAGCGAATAGCCCGCATTGTCCCGGCAAATAGTGGCAGGAATCTGGCGCCCGGACGCCAGGTGCTCGCGGATCCCGACACCGTCCGGACCCATGCGGTAGTACATCGGAACGGCCGCGTCGATCGGCAGGTTCTCGATCCAGGGATCGCCGAAGCACCAGGAGGCGAGCGCCGTGATCGAGAGGCGCCCGCCGGGCATCTGCTCGCGGAGCGCCTCGATGAGCCGCCGATAGAAGTCCCGCTGCGAGACCCGGGCGTCGAAGTCGATCTGCACCTCGTCGGCGCCGAGCGACCCGGCGAGCGAGGGAATCTCCATCGCGAGAATCTCCGCGACGAATTCCTCATGGCCGGGCTCGATTTCGATGCGGAATACCGCAATGACCTCGGCTTCGCCGGGCAGGATCGTCGGGTTCCGCCGGATTTCGACGCCTCCGCCCTCCGCCCCGAACGTGAATGTCGCGACCCAGAGCGCGATCTTCGCTTCGGCCGGATCGACGAAGGCGAGATTCTCGCTGCGCTGCCAGATCCAGAGGTAGAGCTCTGGCGGCGTCGCTGCAGAACCGTTACCGACGCAGCCGGCGCAAGCGAGTGCGACGCCCACGATGAGCGCCCGGGCGAGCCGGGTCATGGCTGGATCGGCGGCCGGAGTGACTGCGTGTTCGGGCATGTGCTTCAATATCTCCGATCATGCCACTCAAAGTCATCGGCGCGGGCCTCGGGCGCACCGCCACGTTCTCGCTCAAGTTTGCGCTCGAGCATCTTGGCTTCGGGCCCTGCTATCACATGTCGGAAGTCTTCGCCGGCGCGCGGCGCAACGTCCCGCTCTGGGTCGGGGTCGTGCGCGGGCAGCGCGACTGGGAAGCGGTTTTTGCGGGATTCCATTCGACCACCGACTATCCGGCCTGCACCTACTGGCAGGAGCTCGCCGATTTCTATCCCGACGCCAAGGTTGTCCTCACGGTGCGCGATGCCGACAGCTGGTTCGACTCGGTCAGCGCAACGATCTTCTCGGAGAAGATGCAGGGCTCGCTGGCCGGAACGCCGGCGGGCGAGATGATGGCCGGCGTGATCTTCAGCGCCTTTGGCGACCGCGTGAACGACCGCGCCTTCATGACCGACTGGTTCCGTCGCCGCAACCAGCAGGTGATCGACGCGCTGCCCGCCGATCGACTGCTCGTCTTTTCGCCGAAAGAGGGCTGGGGGCCACTGTGCTCCTTTCTCGGCGTTGCCGTTCCCGCCGCACCGTTTCCCCGCGTCAACAGCCGCGACGAGATCACCGAGTCGATGGACCGGCAGAGCGGACCGTCGCCCGATCCGGAGACGAGCGAGCAGCGCGCGCGGACGTACATCGACTGGCTGAAGGCCAGGGCGTTTGCGACGGCAGGCTAACGACCGCGGACCTGCTGGATTGAGCGTCGCCCACCGGCCGACTCCACCGACCCGTCCCCTGACCCTGCTCGGGGGGCTCGCGCCGCGCGCATTCATGGCGCGGCACTGGCAGCGAACGCCCCTGGTCGTCCGCAACGCCGTTCCGCGCATGGGGCCGCCCATCTCCCGCGCGGAGCTCTTCGCACTCGCTGCGCGCGACGACGTCGAATCGCGGCTCGTGAGGCTGACCGGCGGTAAACGCTGGTCGCTCGAGCACGGACCGATCGCGCGCCGTGCGCTGCCGCCGCTGAAGCAGCGCCACTGGACCTTGCTCGTGCAGGGCGTCGACCTCCATCACGACGCGGCGCACGAGCTGCTCGGTCGATTTCGCTTCGTCCCTGACGCCCGCCTCGACGATCTCATGATCTCCTGGGCCAGCGACGGCGGCGGAGTCGGCCCACATGTCGACGACTACGACGTCTTCCTGCTCCAGGCGCAGGGCCGGCGCCGCTGGCGCATCGCGCGGCGTTTCGATCCGACGCTCGATCCGCGCGCGCCGCTCAAGGTCCTGCGCCGTTTCGCCGCCGAGCAGGAATTCCTGCTCGAGCCCGGCGATCTCCTGTATCTCCCTCCCGGCTGGGCGCACGAGGGCGTCGCCGTCGGCGGCAACTGCATGAGCTGCTCGATCGGCATGCGCTCGCCGCGGCGCGGAGCGTTCGCCGCGGAGATCCTGCAACGGCTGGCAGAGGTCGCGGACGATCCGACGCTTTACCGCGACGCGAACCAGGCGGCAGCAGCGAGGCCCGCCGAGATTCCGCGGAATCTCGCCGACTTCGCCAACGAGGCGGTCCGGCAGCTTGCCGCGGAGCGCAATGGCGTTGACCGCGCTCTCGGCGAAGTCCTGAGCGAGCCCAAGCCCGGGGTCTGGTTCACGCGGAACGAAGGCGCGTGGCGACGGCGCGCCGTCACGCTCGACCGCCGCACGCGCATGCTCTACGACCGCCGCAACATCTACATCAACGGCGAGGCCGTGCCGATGCAGGGCGCCGACTTCCGGCTGCTCCGCCGCCTGGCGGACGAGCGCGCGCTCGACGTGACGCGCGTCCGGCGCTCCTCGAGCGCCGTCCGGAAACTGCTCGCGGCCTGGTACGCGGCCGGCTGGTTGCGCTGAGCTCGGCTCAGGCTTCCGCTGGCCGCCGCGACGTCCGCTGGTAGAGCCAGGCGAGCCCGAGCAGCGCGAGCCCGAGGCCGAAGAACGAGCCGACGCGCAGCAGGCCTGAGAGCCCCGACATGTCGTAGAGGAAGATCTTCGCGACGACGAGCAGCAGCAGCGCCATGCCGGCCTGGTAGCCCCGGCGCGAGCCGCGCGCCGTCGCCGTCAGCATCGTCGCAACGGCCATGACGAGCCAGGCGGCCGAGTAGGTGTAGATCTCGCCGCTCGTGGTGCCGAGACGCTGATCGAGCGCGCCATGCCAGAGGTGCCGGATCTCGAGCGTCACGAAGATGAAGAGCCCGATGCCCGCAATCGTCGCCGCGACGGGTTTGAACTCCGCGTCATACAGGAACCAGGCTGCGATGGCGATCAGCACCGGCGCGCCGTAGGCGAGCAGCAGGATGTTGAAGATCGGTGTCGACGAGATCGTCTCCCCGCCGAACCAGGGGTTGAGAGCGGTCAGCGCCAGCCCGTAGGCCGCGATTGCGAGCACGATCAGCACGCGCGACAGCAACACATAGAGGTGGGACAAGTGCGCGCTGGATAGCGAGCGACGGAAATAGCTGATGCCGAGCCCGCCCCAGAGCATTGTGTCTATGGCTGCCTCCGTGAGCGAGAGCTCGGCGACGAAGACATTGCCGTCGTAGAGCCAGTAGCGCGTCTCGGCGCCGAGGAAGAGCACGAGCAGGTGCAGCGTCGCGGCCTCGAGCCACTGGCGGATCGGAAGCTTCTCGTCGGCGAGCCGCGCCGCAAGGAAGCAACAGAGCACGGCGCCGCCGTAGGTCCAGAGCGACCAGTGCACATCGGCGGGATACGTCAGGAGCCAGGGATTGAACGTGAGCCGCAGGACGACCAGGCCGAGCACGCCCTTGATGAGCCACTCGAGCCACGGCAGCGCGAATCGCCGCTGCAGCCAGGCGAGCGAGATCAGCTGCGCCGCGAGGGCGAGCGAGAGCGACGCCTCGCGGAAAACCATCGCGGCAGCGAGCGAGTAGGCGAAATGACCGCCGATGATCGGCCAGATGGCGAGGCTGTCGCCCGGGTCCCGCGCGAGGCGACGTCCCGCGACCGACACATAGATGAGTCCGAGCGTCAGCGTCGCGACCGCCCACTCCCAGCGCGAGGACAGATCGGTGACGAGGAGATAAGCGAGCGCGAGCCAGAGCACGGGCGCGAGCCAGATCAGCGAAGCCTGCAGATGCCCGAGCGGACGTCCGCGATGCGTCAGCCAGATCCCGATGCTGAAGAGCGCCGCCGTCGCGATGGCATAGGCCAGAAAGTCGCTGCCGGGCGAATCGCCAATGCTCGCGAGCGGAGCGCCGCTCCCGGCAAGCTCGAGTGCGCCGATGAGCCAGGCCGCGAGCTGCGCGAGCATGAGCAGCCAGGGCGCGGGTGCGAGCGCCTCGCGAGAGCGCGCCGCCCAGAGCACGACGATCGTGAGCGGCGACCACCAGAGCAGCGCCGTCCCAAGATCGGTGAAGCCGACGTGGAGGATCGACACGAATGCCGCCAGCGCGAATGCGACCAGCGTCGCGAGCGCCACCGGCAGTTCCGGGTGGCTTCCGATCGTCTCCGATGCCGGGTCGCGGCCGCGCTGCCCGCGCAGCAGCAGCCAGTCGCCGGTCGGAATCGCAAGCGCAAGCCAGGCAACGGCCGCGAGATAAAGCCCGAGCAAGCCCTCGGCCGCCGGGTCACTGAGCGCCATCAGCCACCAGAAAAGCGCGCCGCCCAGGATGCCGAGCCATAACCAGAGCCGGTAGACAAAACGGACCAGCAGGAGGCCTGCGGTCGTGACGATCAGGCTGTAGACGAGATAGATGCGGATGTCGCCAGGATTGTCGATGACGAGCAGCGGCACGATGTAGGCGCCGATGAGGCCGAGCGCGGCGAGCAGCGGGCCGTGGACCGTCGCGAGCGCCATCGTCGCGAGCGAGACCAGGGCGAGCAGGGCGAACGTGAGCCCGGGCGAGAGGAGCCCGTAGAGATCGAGTGCGGCCAGCAGTGCGGCGTAGAGCGTGATGCTCGCGCCGCCCGCCATGGCGGCGAAGGCCGGGTGCGCCATTTGCGTTCGTCGCCGGAAATACTCGGCCGCCGCGTGCAGCACGAGGCCCGCGATCACGGCGAGCACGATGCGGGCCGTCGGCCCGAGATAGCCCATCTCGATGCTGTAGCCGACGAGAAAAATTCCGGCGAGCGCGACGCTGATGCCGCCGAGCCAGGCCATCCAGTTGCGGCGGGCATTGTCGAACAGACGTTCGATGAAGGTCGGGTGCGAGGCACGGGGCCCGCGGACGTCGCCGTCCCTCGCGGACGCGGGGCTTATCCGAGTCGGCGCCTCGACGCGAGGCGGGGCCGCGGCCGGCGCAGGCGCCGCTCTTGCGGCCGATGGCGCGGCCGGCGTCGCTTGGCTGATCGGCGCACCGCGCGGCGCGGCTGCCTCGGCGCGTCGCTGCGCCCGCTCGAGATCGTCGAGCCGGACGACGAGATCAGCGAGGGTCCGGTCGAGGCGCGAGCTTCGAGCGAAGGCAATCCAGCCGAGGACCGAGCCCACGAGGAACGCGAGAGACAGCAACAGGAATATGGCGATGAATCCGCCCATGGCTCGATCCCCGTGCGCGATGGCGCCCGAGATGATATTCGAAGCGGGAGTTCCGCGCCGCGCTCAGCTCGCGATGGCCTGGGGTGCCGGGCTCCGCGCGCCGTAGCGCCCGATGAGCTCCGCGGCCGGCATCGGCTTGCCGAACCAGTAGCCCTGGCCGATGCCGTAGCCGGCGTCGCGCAGATAGTCGCTGACCCACTGCGACTCGACGCCCTCGGCAACCACCTCGAGCCCGAGCGCGTCGGCCATCTGCGCCGTCGACTCGACGATGACGCGGTTCTGCTCGCGACTCTCGAGATCGATGACGAAGGACTTGTCGAGCTTGAGCGCGCTCGCGCGCAGGTCGCGCAGATAGCCGAGCGACGAATAGCCCGTGCCGAAGTCGTCGATCGCGATGCGGACCCCGAGCAGCTGGAGGTCGCGGACGATCGCGAGCGCGCGCTGCGGGTCGAGCATCATCGCGGTCTCGGTGATCTCGAGCTCGAGCCAGCGGCCCTCGATGCCGAATCGCGCCAGCAGCCGCTCGAGGTGACGCGGGAACTCCACGTCCTGCAGCGCGCGCGCCGACAGATTGACCGCGACGCGTGTCTCGAGCCCCGCGTGCCGCCAGCTCACGAGCTGCTTGAGCGATTCGACGATGGTCCATTCGGTCAAGGGCTGGATGAGGTCCGTGGATTCGGCGATCGCGACGAATTCCGTCGGGCTGACGCGGCCGTGGACGGGGTGTTCCCAGCGCAACAATGCCTCGGCGCCCGCGAGCTTGCCCGTGGCCAGCTCGATCTGCGGCTGGAACAGGAGCTCGATCTCATTGCGCGCAATGGCGGCACGCAGGTCGCTGACCATGCTGAGCCGGCGGATCGAGTTCTTGTCGTCCTCGCGTGAGTAGAACTCCCAGGCGCTGTTGCGCCGCTTGGCGGCGTACATCGCGATGTCGGCGTGGCGCAGCAGCTCGCCGGCGTCGTTCGCGTGCTCCGGATAAAACGCGATGCCGACGCTCAAGCCGACTTCGATCGCGATGCCGCGGACCTGGATCGGCGTCTTGAGGCTCTCGACGAGGTTATCGGCAAGCTGCTCGATGGCCTGCCGTACCGAGACCTCGGGCACGATGACGACGAATTCGTCGCCGCCGATGCGGCCGATGAAGGCGCGATCGGTCAGCGATTGGCCGAAACGGCGGGAGACGATCCTGAGCACCTCGTCGCCGACGTCGTGGCCGAGCGTGTCGTTGACCTCCTTGAAGCGGCAGAGATCGAGCATGAGCAGCGCGACGCGCTGCGCCCGCGCGCCGCCGCCGAGCAGCGTTCCGAGATAGGAACCGACGGCCGCGCGGTTCGGCAGCTGGGTCAGCGGATCGTGCGTGGCCTGATACTCGAGCTTGTTCTGCTGCTCCTTGCGCTCGCTGACGTCGCGCACGAACATCGTAAAGAGCTCGCCGTCGTCGACGGCGACGCGGCTGACCGTGGCCTCGACCGGAAACTGGCGCTTGCTCGAATCCTGCGCCACGAATTCCCGCGCCAGGCCGCCGCCCGCGAGGGTCTCGGGGCTCTCGAAATGCGGAATGAAATCCCGGATCGGCGCGCCAATGAGCGCCCGTAGCGGCGCGACGAATAGCGACGAGGCTGCGGGATTGGCCGTGCGGATGATGCCTTCGCGGTCGAGACAGACGATCGAGTCCATCGAGGTCTCGATGACGCTCTTGATCAGCGCGTCGCGGCGCCTGAGGCCCACGGCATAGGCGAGGGCACGCAGCGTCTGCCGGTCGAGCGAGCGCACCTGCTGCACGACGAAGGTCGCAATCAGCACGAACGCGAAAGGCACGACGGCGAGCTCCACGACCGTCAGGGCGTCGAGAGCGACGGCCGAGAGGGCGAGAACGACGAGGCCGCCGAGGGCGGCGATCGCCTGGCGTTGCCAGGTCGTTCGCGCGAATACCGCCGACCAGCCGGCCGTCCAGGCGATCAGGAGCCCGGCAAGCAGCCAGTCGGGCAGCGGCCGCGGGATACCGGCCTCGAGAGTCGCCGCCGCGTGTGCCTGGACGACGACACCGGGCAGGCTCCGGTGTCGTGGAACGGTCAGCTCGTCGCCGAGCTCGGGCGAAACCGCGCCGACGAACAGGCGCTTGTCCTGCAGGGCGGCAGGATCGACTTCGAGATTCAGGAGATCGCTGTAGGACACATAGGCGAAGGAGCCGGGATCGATGCTGAAGTCGACCGCAACGAGCTCGACGCCCGCGAGTTCAGAGCCGGCCGCGAACGCGCTCTGAACCAGCGTGCCGTCGATGGTGTCCGTGGTCCTGAGCGCGCGTACGACCGCGTCGCGGTCAGGCGAGATGCCGACGGAAACTTCGAGCGCGTGACGACGAAAGCGTTCGAGAGGTCGCCGCGCCACGAGCTCGCCGCTGCCGCCGCGGCTCGCCTGGTTATGGGAGGCGAGCAGTATGGGCGCTCCGCTCCAGGCGTCGAGCTGCCGTTCGAGCAGATCATCGTCCAGGGCGTCGGGCGATTCGGAGCTGAAATCGATGTCGAGGAAAACCTGGGCGGGCGGCGTGTTCTGCAGCAGCTGCAGCAGACGCGCGTGCAGCCGGCGTTGCCACGGCCACTCGTCGAACTCCGCGAGGCTGTGTGCATCGATGCCGACGATCACGATGTCGGAGTCGACGGTGTGCTCGAGCAGGGAGTCGCGGTATTCCGACGCCGCGTGCTCGACGCGATCGAAGTAGTCGCTCCAGTGCAGCAGCGCCGCAAGCGAGAACACGGCGACCGCGACAGCGGATCCCGTCAGCAGTTCGCGGCGCTTCACGTCGCTTCGCTTGCGGCCCGCTAGAGCAGGCCGCCGAGCAGGCCGCCGAGGAGGCCTCCGCCGCTTTGGCCCGAGCCGCCGGAGCTTCCGCCGCCCGAGCTTCCCGAACTGCCGGAGCTGCCGCCGCCAGAGCCGCCGAGGCCGAGGTCGAGGCCAAGGTCGAGCCCGCCGGAATCGATGCCGAGATCGACGCCGAGGTCGAGGCCGAGCCCGAGTCCGGTGTCGATGCCGGCGTCTACGCCGAGATCGACGCCCGTATCGAGGCCGGCACTGAGATCGGCGCCGAGGTCGAGACCGGTATCGAGACCGGTGCCGCCGAGATCGATTCCGGTGTCGAGTCCGGCATCGAGGCCGAGGTCGAGGCTGCCGCCGCCGAGGTCTATCCCCGCCCCAAGTCCCGCATCGAGACCCAGATCGACGCTGCCGCCGCCGAGATCGACCCCCGTGCCGAGACCGGCATCGAGGCCGAGGTCGAGGCTGCCGCCGCCGAGCGTGACGCCGGTGTCCAGACCGGCATCCACGCCGATTCCGACCGCGCCGCCGCCGAGGTCGACGCGAGTATCGAGTCCCGCCCCGAGCCCCGCATCGAGGGCGCCGCCGAGGTCAAGATTCGCATTGATTCCGGTGTCTACCCGCACGTCGACGGCCGAGCCGACTTCGGCCCCGGCCGAAAGCTCGAGCGACGAGCTGCCGCCGAAGTCCCCGTCGATCTTGCCGACCTCGCCGCCTGCATCGCCGGCGGGCCTCACGGCCAGCGCGACTCTCTCGGTGGAGCCGTCCGCGGTGCCGCCGGTGGGTATGGAAGCATTGCCGCCCCCGACGACCACCCGGGAGGACGCCGTGCGCGCTGTCGAGCCCGCTGCGCCCGCCGTGCCGCGATCGTCGGCTCGTGCGATCTCATCGAGCCGGTCCGGGTCCATCGGCAGCCGCCGGATGGTGTCGTCGGCCAATGAGCGGATCGCAATCTCGCCGGCGTTCAGCAGGATCGACTGCAGGCCGTCCGGCGAGCGAATCTCGAGCGTGCCTTCGTGGAGAGAGATCGCGGTCCCGTCATTGACGACGGCGACGTCGAATATCGTGCCCTTGACGACGGCGACGAGGTAAGGCGTCTCGATCGTGAGCTTGAGCTGCTCGAGCGGCCGCGTCTCGACGTCATAGTGCGCGGTGCCGCGGTGCTGGATCATTCGCGCGATGAGCTGGCCTTCGGCTGCCGCTTCGGGGATCTCGACGTCGGAGTCCGCCGCGATCTGCACACCCGTGCGTCCCTGGCGAAGATCGATGGCGCCATCGGTGCCGGTCACGATCCGCGAGGGCAGCGCGAGATCGTCGCCGACCGCGACGCGGCTCGAAGCGCCGGCGGAGCTCACGTCGACCTGACCCTCGAGGCGCTCGATGAGAATGTCGAGAGACTCACGCGACTCGCCATCGCTGACGGACCAGCCGGGCCCCGCGAAGATCAGTCCGGCTACGGATATAGAAGTAAGAAGGCAGGCTTTTGTTGTCGGCCGCATTCTTCTCTCGCCTCCCTGTCGTTGTTGGGAGACAGAGTAGACAAATCGACGTGACGGAGTCGTGACGGCGATCACAGTAATGTGTGAAGGTCATCACATCGACGTCGCGGCACATTGTCCATAATCCGCGTCCCTTCGCCGTGACGGCCATTACTGATGCGATGTTCCAGTCAATTGCGCGGACGACGCGCTGACTGCGGCAACTTTGGTTCGCATCGACCGGGCAAACTCCAGCGGCTTGTCATAACCCTGCTCTGTGCGCTCGGCGCGATCGCGGCTGCTGCGCAGCAATCGCCGATCCTCGTGTCCGCCGTGATTCGTGGCTCGACCGCCTACGCGCCGCCGGAGCTCTTCGCCATCTACGGCGACATGATCGGTCAACCGATCACGGCCGCGTCGGCGCGCACACTGGCGGAGCGGCTCGCGGCGAAATACCAGGCGGATGGTTACACGCGGCCCGGCGTCGAAATCGACGATCGCCTCGCGGGCGACGGTGTGCTCGTCCTCGAGGTCGTCGAAACCCGGATCTCGGGCCTTGAGATCCTCGGAGATCCCGGCCCCTACGCGGGCGAGCTCCGTGCGCTCGGCGCCGGAGTCGAGGAGTCGGCGCTCCTCAAGTCCGAGGATCTGCTGTTTGCGATCGCGCGGATGCGCGAACTCTCGGGCCTGAGCCTGACGGCGGCAACGACGCGCGACACGGGGGACGCGGCTGCTCCAGGCAGTTACCGGCTCAACCTCGATGCCGATTTTCGCCGCGTCAGCGGCCAGGTCCGGCTCAGTAATCGCGGCACCGACGAGATCGGGCCGGGCTTTGTTTTCGGCGAGGCGAACGTCAACGGTCTCCTTGCGGGTCGCGCCACGCTCGGCCTGCAGCTGGCCTCGACCATCGATGCCGACGAATACAGTGGCGCGGGCCTGAACGGCAGCTTCCGGCCGGCCGGACGCGAGCTCAGGATCTTCGGCTCGGGCTTCACGTCGAAATCCGATCCGCGCGAGCTCGTCGATCGCGACGACCGCTACGAGCGCAACAGCGCGACGGCCGGCGTTGTGCTTCCCGTTGGCCATTCGACCCGGCGACAGATCGAGCTCACGACCGCGATCCGCGCCGAGGATCTCGCCATCGACCGCAACGACATGCGGCTGCGCGACGAGCAACTCCGGCTCGTGGAGATCGGCTCGCGCTGGATCGGCACGCCGCGCCGCGCGCGGCAATTCGCCGCGAGCGTCGAGCTCGTGCAGGGATTGGACAGCATGGGCGCCGGCATCCATGCCGTGGACATTGCCGACGACCCGCGACAGACCGACATGACCGTGCTGCATCTCGATTTCGTCCGCGTGGTCGAGCTGAACGAAAGCTGGAGCTGGCGGCTCAACGCGCTCGGACAGCTGAGTCCGGACGTGTTGACGTATTCGGAGCGCTTCAAGATCGGTGGCGACCGTCTCGGCCGCGGCTTCGAGGTCGCCGAGATCGCGGGCGACCGCGGCATCGGCGCCCGGGCCGAAATCCAGCGCCGCCTGCCGGCCCTCGACCGCGATTTTGGCAACCTCGCCCTTTACGCCACCTACGACGTCGGCGCCGCCTGGAAGAACGACCGCCCGGGCCGCGAATCAGCAGCCACTGCGGGACTCGGCCTTCTGCTGAACGGCCAGCGTGCCAGCGGGCGGCTCGAGCTCGCGAAGCCGCTGACGCACCCCGACGTGGAGGGACGCGAAGACTTGAGCGTTTTCGTCGAAATCGCACTTCGCTGGTAGCGAAGAGGTTGCGAATCCCCATTTTTCAGGCGACCTCGCCTGCATTCCGGTCCCGGCCGCCGATGACAGATGGGCGCTGGCTCAGACATCCTCGCGCGCCGAAGCGGCGCGCTGCGGAACTCGCCCTCGCCCATCTGTCATCGACGGCCGGGACCTGGCGATTGCGAAGGCTGCAGCGAAGAAGGGGGCTTTGACACCCCCTTGCCCGGCGCGCTGTCAGGCGAGGTCGTAGCGGTCGAGGTTCATGACCTTTGTCCAAGCGGCGACGAAGTCCGTGACCAACTTCTGCTTCGCATCCTTGCTCGCGTAGACCTCGGCCAGGGCGCGGAGCTCGGCGTTGGAGCCGAAGACGAGGTCGACGCGGGTGGCGGTCCAGCGGACTTTACCGGTCTTGCGGTCGCGGCCTTCGAATTCGTTCTGGCTGCCGTTGACGGGCTTCCACTCCATGGCCATGTCGATCAGGTTCACGAAGAAGTCGTTGGTCAGCGTCCCGGGCTTGCCCGTGAAGACGCCGTGAGCCGAGTTGCCGTGGTTGACGCCGAGCACGCGCAGCCCGCCGAGGAGCGCCGTCATCTCTGGCGCCGTGAGCTTCAGAAGCTGCGCCTTGTCGATGAGCAGGGCTTCCGCCGGCACCTTGTACTGCGCCTTCAGGTAATTGCGGAATCCGTCCGCGATCGGCTCGAGCACGGCGAAGGATTCGACGTCGGTCTGCTCCTGCGAGGCATCCATGCGGCCCGGCGCAAACGGCACGACGACCGCGTGGCCTGCGGCCCTGGCCGCCTGCTCGATGCCGGCGGATCCGCCGAGCACGATGAGGTCGGCGAGCGAGATGCGCTTGA
>Ga0315910_10003128_pt1 | contig 14232 bp, 8 predicted proteins | sample EdamamesoilMG_FD_204470 | JGI IMG/M metagenome (GOLD analysis project Ga0315910, IMG submission 204470) | Garden soil microbial communities collected in Santa Monica, California, United States - Edamame soil | ecosystem: Environmental > Terrestrial > Soil > Garden | place: USA: California...
CATGTCCCGCAACGAGCGGGGTGCGTCAGCTTCCAGGCTCATCGAGTTCCTTTCGTTCGTGGGTTGCGTTTGCTCGGTGAGGAACCGTTCATGTCCCCATTATGGTGCTGGTGTCAAGTTGCGCCCGCGCAGGTGCTCGTACAGCGCCGGGCCGAGATTCAGAGCAATTTCCACTTGCTCAGCCACCTTCCGGCTTCGGCTTTCCCACGCTCGCTCAACTCGCTATGATCATTCCTCCTGAATGCCTGATGCTCGGATTGAAGAATTGAAAGCGCTGCTGCCGCAATGCCTGTTGCCCGATTGGGTGCGGCTGGGGCGCCGGCTCGCCCGGCTTTTACGCGATCGACATCATCCGGACCAGCGTGACGCGTTGCTGGAGCGCTTGCGGCAACAGGTTCACGCCTCGGTGGCCTTGCGGGAGGAACGCCGGCTCAATGTTCCCCGCACAACGTATCCGCAGGATCTACCGATCACGACGCGCAAGGATGAGATCGTCGCCGCCATTTGCGCTCATCAAGTGATTGTCATTGCGGGCGAGACAGGCTCAGGCAAGACGACGCAGATTCCCAAGATGTGTCTCGAAGCCGGACTGGGCATCGAGGCCAAGATCGGTTGCACGCAACCCCGGCGAGTGGCGGCACTTTCGATCTCACGTCGGATTGCCGAAGAGTTGCAGGTCAATTGGGGACGTGAGGTCGGCTGCAAGATTCGGTTTGATGACCGGTCGAACGCGCAGACTTACATCAAGTTGATGACCGATGGCATCCTGCTCGCGGAAACACAAGGCGACCCCGACCTCTCCGAATACAACGCTATCATCCTCGACGAAGCACACGAACGCAGCCTGAACATTGATTTTTTGCTCGGCCACTTGAAGGGCCTGCTCGCGCGACGCAATGATCTGAAGTTGATCGTCACGTCCGCCACGATTGACACGCAGGCGTTCTCTCGCCACTTCGACGACGCGCCGATCATCGAGGTTTCCGGCCGGCTGTATCCCGTCGAGGTCCAGTATCAACCGTTGAATGTCGAGTCCGAGGAGCGGGGCGAGGTCAGCTACGTGGATGCGGCGGTGCAGGCAACGGAGCGGATTCTTTATGAGACGAACACGGGCGACGTCTTGATCTTCATGCCCGGCGAACGCGACATTCACGAAACCAGTGACCAACTCGAAGGACGCTTCAATGGTGAGGCCGAGATTGTCCCACTGTTCGGTCGGCTCAGCTCCGGCGATCAACAACGCGTCTTCGCGCCGAGCACACACCGCAAGATCGTCATTGCCACCAACATTGCGGAAACCTCGCTGACCATTCCCGGAATTCGATACGTGATTGATGCGGGTCTGGCCCGCATCAGCCGTTACAACCCGCGCACGCGCACCAAGCGCCTGCCCGTCGAGCCGGTTTCGCAGAGCAGCGCCAATCAGCGCAAAGGCCGCGCTGGCCGCGTGCAGGCTGGTGTTTGCATCCGGCTCTACGCTGAGGACGATTTCAATTCACGTCCAGCGTTCACACAGCCGGAAATCCAACGCGCCAATCTCGCCGAGGTCATTCTGCGGATGAAGGCGTTCCATCTGGGCGACATCGAGACGTTCCCTTTTGTCCAACCGCCCACGCCTGCCGCCATCGCGAACGGTTACGCCTTGCTTCAGGAACTTGGCGCGCTGGACGAAGCACGCAACCTTACCCGGCTCGGTGAAGATCTCGCGCGGCTGCCGATCGATCCCACGCTCGGCCGCATGTTGCTCCAATCGCAGCACGAGCACGCCACGCAGGAATTGCTGATCATCGCCGCCGGGTTGAGCATTCAAGACCCACGTGAACGTCCGCTCGATCAGAAGGACGCGGCCGCCGTCGCGCACAAACAGTTCACCGATCCGCAGTCCGACTTTCTCACGCTGCTGAACATCTGGAACGCTGTGCATGACGAATGGGACCGGCTGCGCTCCCAGGGCCAGCGACGGAAGTTTTGCAAGCAGCGCTTCCTCTCCTACCTGCGGATGCGGGAATGGCAGGATGTCTATTCCCAGCTTCACGACTCGCTGGATGATCTCGGCACGCTCAAGCTCAACGAGAGCAATGCCGCTTACGATGCGGTCCATCGCTCGATCCTCGCCGGTTTGATCGGCCACGTTGCACGTTTTGAGGAGCGCAACAATTTCAAGGCGGCGGGCAATCGGTTGGTGGCGCTGTTTCCCGGCTCGGCGCTGTATTCGCGCGGTGAACCGCAGCGGAAACCGGTCATTAAGGGCAACAAGTCGCCGCCGAAACCCCAATCGAATCAGCCGCCATGGATTGTCGCGGGTGAAATCGTCGAGACCTCTCAGCTTTTTGCGCGCACGGTGGCGGGCATTGATCCACAATGGATTTTCCAGCTCGCGCCGCACTGCTGCAAACTCACGCATCAGAATCCTCACTGGAGTCCAAGCGCGGGCAATGTCTTGGTGGAGGAAATCATCACGCTGCACGGATTGGAAGTGCAGCGTCGCAAGGTCGCGTACGGTAATCTCAATCCCAAGGAGGCCACTGCCATCTTCATTCGCTCGGCTTTGGTCGAGGAGAATGTGATGCCGTCGCGCACGCGGCGCGGCGACGAAGTGGACGCGGATCGCGATGACGTCCGCGTGCTCACGGTCCTGGCGGAGAAAAAGCCGGCGCTGCCGGCGCAGTATCGCTTCCTGGCCCAGAATCGGAGCGTCCGCGAGAAGATTGAGAACTGGCGCACACGCGTCCGCCATTACGCTTTGGGAGATCTCGATCAGACCTTGGCCGATTTCTACACCCGACACCTCAACGCGGTGTCGTCGTTGTATGAATTGAACCGCGCGTTGCGCGATCCGGCCTTGCCGGCGCGGCTGTGCATCACCGAAGAAGAACTGGCGGGCGGACAATCATTGCGCTACGACGCGGAGGCCTTCCCGGATGCTGTGCCGGTCAGCGGCCAACCGGTGGCACTCGCTTACGCTTATGCGCCCGGCGAGGAACACGACGGCGTCACGATCGAACTGCCATTTTCGGTCGCGCAAACGGCTTCGTCCGCCTTGATCGAATGGGCGGTGCCGGGATTGCGCGAAGAAATCGTCAATGAACTGCTGCGCGCGCTACCGAAATCAATCCGCCGAGAACTGATGCCATTTCCGCCGAAGGTGGCCGAGATCGTCCGGGAGTTTCAGCCGACCGGCACGTTCTTCCTGCAAGACTTTGCCGCCTTTTTGCATCGTCGCTACGGTGTGGTGGTGACCGCAACTGACTGGCCGGCCAACGCGTTGCCCGCACATCTGCGCCCGCGCATTGAGATCGTTGACCACGAAAGGAAATCGCTTGGCGTGGGCCGCGATCTCGCACAACTCCAGCAACAGTTGAAGCAAACGCAACCCGAGCCGGTCCCAAAAACGGACTCCGCCGACTGGATGCGCACCGCGCAACAGTGGGAACGATTCGGCCTCACCGATTGGACCTGCGGTGAACTGCCCGAACGCATCACGGTGAGCGAAGGTCCGGGGCTGCCGGTGTATGCGTGGCCTGGAATTGAGTTTGCCGAAGGCGTGGTGAATGTGCGCCTCTTCCGCAGCCCTGACCTCGCGCGCGTGGCCTCGCTGGCGGGGGTGCAACGCCTTGTGGAACTCGCCATCCAAAAAGATCTCGCCTGGCTGGAAAAAGATTTGCGCGCCTTGAGCCACTTCGATGCGCTTTACGCGCCGATGGGCGACAGCGCCGAGCTGAGGGAGACTTCGCTCGAACATCTGAAGCGTTACCTGTTCCCGGCGGAGCCGTTGTCTGCGCTAACGAGAGCCCATTTTGAAACCGTCGTGACGGAAGCGCGTCAACGGTTGCCCGGACTCGCGTTGCAGTTCATGGATCGTCTCGGGTTGATTCTGCAATTACGCCAACAGGCGCAGCAACGCATCGGTGTCGTTGCCACTCCCGTTTCGCCCCGTTCGCAAACGCTTTCGTCGTTCAGCCAACTCGGAGCCACACCTGCCGCAGTTCGCGCCACCAATCCACTCGCCGATGAGCTGGCAATTCTCGTGTCCTCCCGCTTTCTGGATCGCATCGCCTTTGACCGGTTGATGCATCTGCCGCGTTATCTTAAGGCGCTGCTCGTCCGTGCCGAGCGCGCGGCGTTGAACCCCGCGAAGAACCAGGAACGGCTCCGCCAACTCGCGCCATACGCAGACGCGCTGAAGAAACTTCAGGCACAACCGCCGCGATCACCCGAAGCCCAGCGGCAGATCGAAGCCTATCGCTGGATGGTGGAAGAGTACAAGGTTTCCCTGTTCGCGCAGGAACTGGGCACTGCCACGCCGGTTTCCCCCCAGCGACTGAACCTGCAATTGGAAATCGTCCGCCAAACGGCTTAGCTATCTCGCCGCGACGAGCTTCACGCAGTCCAGCCTGACGCCGTCCAAGGCGTTGCAAGTTGGCTGCCTTTCTTCAATGCGCCTTCACCCAATTCATCGCCTTCCCAGCCAGCTTGTCGAATGCGGTCACGCAAAGTTCCAGGTGTTCTTCCTTCGTATCCTCGATCTTGTTATGGCTGATGCCATGCAGGCTCTGGACGAACATCATCACGGTCGGCACGCCGGCGGCCGCGACTTCGGCGGCGTCGTGCAACGGGCCGCTTGGCAGGCGATGCGATTGGCCGCACGTCTCGCGGATGGATTCATCGCACAGCGCGATGAGTTCTTCGTTGAACGGGCGCGGGGCGATCTGCCAGATCCGCTCCCACGAGACGTTCACATTGCCTTCCTTGGCGAAGCGGTTGCTGGCAGCTTTGGCTTCGGTAAACATTGTTGCCAGCCTGGCGGCGTCGAGATGGCGTTGATCCAGCGTGATGCGGCATTCTTCGACAACGCTGGTGACAATGCCCGGTTTGGTGTTGCATGAGCCGATGGTGCAAACGCCGTTCCCGCTCCGTTCGGCAATTCGGTAAATCTCAGAACTCATTCTCGCAGCGGCGAGGAACGCGTCCTTGCGACGATTCATCGGCGTGCTGCCGGAGTGGGCGGCCTGGCCATGGAAAGTGATGGCGTGTCGCTCGACCCCGAAAGTGCCGAGCACCGCGCCGAGCGGCAGATCAATGTCGAGCAATACCGGGCCTTGTTCGATGTGCAATTCGATGTACGCGGCGGCATTCTTGAGTTCCTTGCCGCTTTCCTTTACGCGTTCGAAATCAATGCCCACACTTTTGAGTGCGTCGGGAAGTTTGATTCCCTGCTTGTCCACAAGCCCGCGCGCTTCGTTCATGTCCAGATTGCCGGAGCAGGCGGACGAGCCGAACAGGCTTTTCCCGAAGCGTGCGCCTTCTTCATCCGCCCAATCCACGAGGCGCACCGTTACCGGCGGCTTGCCGTGGTATTGCGTATTGATGCGGCGGAGAATCTCCACACCCGCCAACACGTTCAAACAGCCATCGAGCCAGCCGCCATTCGGCACGGAATCCATATGCCCGCCGATGAGCAGGCATTTCTCCGATTCACCCCGCAAGGTGAACCAGGTATTCCCGGCAGCGTCGTTGTGAATTTCCAACGGCAGCCCGGCGACTTTGGCGCGCAGAAACTCCCGCGCCTTGAGCCACGTCTTGGTGAACGCGATCCGTTGCGCGCCGTTTTTGTCGCCGGTGAGCGCGCGGAGTTCCTTGAGTTCGGCGATGGTGCGGATGGGATTCGGCGACGTGCTCATGGGTGTTTGAAATGCCTGGATTGTACGACCAAAAGCCTAGGCTTGGAGAGCGATGAACTCAACGAAAACCCGGCCAAGATTCATCACCCTTGATCTTTGCGTCGTTTCATCCCTCCCGTGTTTTCACTTGGCCGTTTAGCGGTTCGCGAATAGTGCGATGACGCCGATCGCCGCCAGCGCGGCGAGGATGGCGAACAGAATCTTCACCCAGCTCTTGGGATACTTGCCGGCAATTGCGCCCGTGAAGCCGTTGATCACCACCTGGAACGCGCGCGGGCCGTAGTTGTAGGTGAGCAACCACACTGGCGCGAGGATGTGCTTGAACGTCTGGCGCGAGTAATCCGAGCGGACGCTCAGGTTGCGATGCGTGTCGCCGGGAACTTGCGAGGCGCACATCGAAATTACTTTTCCCTCCATCACTTCGCGGGCGTGTTTCGCGGCGCTCACGAGATCAATCTGGTAACGCTCCACCACCCAGCCGGAGAGAAAGCCCGCGTTGTAGGGCGTCAGTTCCTTCGTCGGAAACGGCTCGACCTTGCGCAACAACTCCGGTTGCACTCCGCGTGAAGCGGGCACGAGTTCGTCGTCGAAGAAGTGTTTCAACGAGCCGGAGGACCATTGCCAGCGAATTTTCCGCACCTGGCGCGTCTGGCGTTTACCCTGCGCGTCCGTGTAGCTCTCGGTCTCGTAATAATAGTAGCCGGATTCAGCGGTCCAGTCCGCGTGAACCTGCGCATCAAAGGTCCAGTAGGGGATGTAGAGTCCCTTGACCGTGTCGGTGAGCGCGGCGTGCTTGAGCTTGTTCGGTGCGAACCAACGGCTGCCGTACCAGCGGCGGATGCTGTCGCGCACCTGCGTCTCACTGATCTTGATCGGCAGCAAACTCTCGGGGCTGAAAGCTTCCTTGATATCCTCGTAGGGCACGAGCGCCGCCGAGCCACAGAAATTGCAGCGCTGCCCCACGCGTTCCGGATCAAACACTGAAATGGCCTGGCAACTCTGGCACTTGACCGAAGTCTTCTTCGCCTGCCAGCCGCGTTTGTCATCCGGGATGCCGCGAATCGCCGCAGCCAGATCATGCTCCTTGATGACCTGCTCGCCCGCAGCGTTCAGTTCCATCTGCGCGGGCGAAGTCGTGCCGCAGAACGGGCAAACGAGTGATTGCTTGGCGGGATTCCATTCCGCCGCCGCGCCGCACGCCGGACAGGAAAACTTCTTTTGGGCTATGGCTTCAGGCATCAAAACAGTCTTAGGTACGGCCTGAATTTGTTTCTCGTAGTTTCAAACTGTCCACTGAACCATTTCAGCAAGTCAGAATCCTTCTGAGCTATTTCTGTTCGCTTCTCTCCAACCGGCAAATTCGATTCATGGAGCATCGTATTGCAATACCTGAGATCGACCCAATGTTTATAGATCGCATCTAATTGCTCTGCTACCTCATCACCAAACAAAAAGTAGCTTTCACGAGTTTTCTGCAAAAATGCAACGGCTTGTGAATCGCTTGCCTTCGCTTCGCGCAGAATTATGCTCAAAAACTCAACGGTCGCGAAATACACATTGAGCCGCTTTTCATAAAGCTGGTGCTTAACCTCTAGGTGACTCGTCCTCCACTGCTGCCAAGCGATATACCCCGCCAAAATGCCGAGCATTGGTGTGAGCAAGCCAGAAAACAGGTCCGTATATTCCTTAAACATAGAATCGGCATTCTATGACTTCAAAAACTCATCCAGAGCTGTCTTGGTCACCCGCCACGTCGAACCAATCTTCTTCCCCTTGAGGTCGCCAGCTTCGAGCGTGGCTAGCACATCGGCTTCACTGACACCGAGAGCTTTGGCGACATCGCTCGTGCCGAGCAGTTCTGGAATTCCACCGGCTGCGGGAACCGGCGGTGGCACTGCGCCCGGCCCAGCGACGGCGGGTGTGGTCTGTTGTGCGCCCATCGCTGCCATCATTTGCTGGCCCATGGCGAGACCCGCACCGAGTTGCGCGGCGGTGTTGGCCATGCCGCCTCCATCGCCGCCTTTGCCCATGGCTTCAGCCATCTGGAATTTCACGTAGTCATTCAGATTACCAACCGCCGCCATGCTGCTGCGCTTGTCAATTGCCGCTTCCACTTCCGGCGGAACGGACACGTTCTCGACAATGAAGCTGCTGATCTCGATGCCGTATTTGGCAACGACCTCCGGGTTGATGATGGGCAGCAGCGCCGTGCCCAGTTCCGAATAACGGGACGCGACATCGAGCACCGGGACTTTGGCTGAGGCGAGCGCGTCAGTGAATATGCTGACGATGCGCGAGCGCATGGTGTCGGCGAATTCATCCAGCCGGAAATGATGATCCGTGCCGGCGACTTCTTTGAGAAAGGTTTTCACGTCCACCACCTTGAAGTCGTAGATGCCATAGGCGCGCGCGCGAACGATGCCAAAATCCTGATCGCGCAGCATGATGGGATTGGCCGTGCCCCACTTGTTGCCGGTGAAGAGGCGCGTGTTGACGTAATAGATGTCCGCCTTGAACGGCGATTCAAAGCCGTATTTCCAGCCCTTGAGCGTGGCGAGAATCGGAATGTTGTCCGTGGTCAGGTAATGCTTGCCCGGGCCGAAGGTGTCGCCGAACTGGCCGAGATAGACAAATTGCGCGGCCTGGGATTCGCGCACGATGAGCTGCGCGCCCTTTTTGATTTCCTTGTCCTCGTCCGGGAAGCGCCACGAGAGCGTGTCGCGCGAATCGTCCTGCCATTGGATGATTTCCAGGAACTGTGTTTTCAGATAATCCATCAGACCCATAATTTGCCTTTCGTTTCGTTGCCGTATCTTCATCCAAATCCAGAAACAGGGACGAATAATTTCCGGGGATTTGTGTAACGGGTTCGACGCAGTCTGCGCTTGCGGAATCGCTGATGCGGGGAACAATGTTCGCGTCATGGAAGCGAAGACCCTCAACTGCCCCATGTGTGGTGCGTCAGCCGCAACCGACGCGACCAAATGCCTGCACTGCGGCGCGCGGCTGGCGACGATTGCGTGTCCGGCCTGCTTTGGAATGATCTTCCGCGGCGCGAAGTTTTGTTCCCATTGCGGCGCTAAGGTAGATCGCAAGGAAGTCAAGGCGGATGTCGCGTTGATTTGCCCCCGCTGCCGGGTGAAGACGAACGCCATTGTCATTGGCAAAACCGATTTGCGTGAATGTCCGAAATGCGAGGGCCTGTGGGCGGACGCCGATGCGCTGCAACAAATCTGCACCGATCGCGAACAGCAGGTCGCGGTGCTCGGTGTGGCGGCGCCCGTTGACACCTCCGGAGCCGCGCCGTTGGAAAAGATTCAATACCGTCCCTGCCCGGTGTGCCATCAATTGATGCACCGCGTGAATTTCGCCCGCTGTTCGCATGTGGTGGTGGACGTTTGCAAGCCTCATGGGACGTGGTTCGACAAGGATGAACTGCGACGGATCGTGGAGTTCATTCGCACCGGTGGCTTTGACAAGGTGCGGGCGATGGAAAAAGCCGAACTGTCCCGCCAAAAAGCCGAGCTGGAAACCGCGCGTGCGGCGGCGGCTTATGAGCGCGCGGCGGACTATCGTTCGCCGCTGTATGATTCTCGCGAGTCGGCGTTAGCGCTTGCCGCTGCCGCGGTCGTAGGTTCATTCTTCGATTGAAGAATCCCATGAAACGATCTGTCGCAAACTCTGCCTTGTTTATCGCGCTGGTTGCCGTGAGCGTGAGCGCCTTCACATTTTCCGCACTTGCCCAGAATCAACCTGTGAACAGTTCTCCGGAGGCCATCGATGCCAAGGCGGCGGAAGCCCGGGTCAGGTCAGACGCCGAGCAGGAGAAAAAGGCCACCGAGTGGATCAATTCGCTCAAACTAGGCGACCCGGCGAAGGAAGGGCGGTTGCAGATCGTGGTTACCACTCATCTCAAGACGATCCGCGACTGGCACAATGAACACCCCTACACCACCGTGCCGGCGGGGATCAATCCCGTGACCGGCAAGCTGCTCAGTCAATTGGATCGGCAGATGATCGCAGACTCGGCGATGCCGAAGACCGTGCATGAAGAATTGATGGCTGGCTTGCGCAAGGACCTTAACCCTGAACAGGTCGAGGCGGTGCTCGACAAATACACCGTGGGCAAGGTTGCATTCACCATGAAGGGTTACTACGCCATCGTACCGGACCTGACGGACGAGGAGGCGGCGACGATTCTTGGATTCCTTAAGCAGGCTCGCGAAGAGGCTGTGGATTACAAGAACATGACCCAGATCTCGGCCATCTTCGAAATCTACAAGACCAAGTCAGAGCAATACCTGAACTCAAACGGTCGCGACTGGAGGAATCTTTACAAAGCCTACACCGATGCCGTCCGGGCGAAGAAGGCCGGGGCGGCGAAGCAACCGGCCAAGCCGCAGTGAGGAGGACAACTACTCATGGCTTTCGTACTTCTAGACGGTAGAACTGCTGCGGAACCCCGCTGTTCATGGCGTTGGTAAAGCTCCGGATTGTCCACGGTAGATTTGTAGCGCCCGGGACGGGGGCGAAACCGGTCAAAAAATCCGAGCTCGACCAGACAGCGTAAACCCGGTTCGTCTCAGTGGTCCAGTTCAACACACAAACCGTGCCGTCGGATGCGGACTGCGCCTCGAGACGCAACTGGCTCCCGGGATCATTCGGGTTCAGTCCGGCGATGTAAGATTGCCACAACGCAAAGCCGTTCGTTCCGACCAGCGTGACGGCGTTTTCAAACTCATTCGTGTATCCGTATGCGGCCAGCCACCAGTGTGGCGTGGGATGGTTCGTGGTGAACAACTCGCCAAACAGCGCGAGCACGGAAGTATTGGTATTCAACACGATCGTGAGCGGATTGTTCGTTCCCGTAGCGGCGCCGTTCCATTCCAGGAACCGATAATGCGTCGCCGGTGTGGCGAGCAATTCCAACGCGGTCCCGGTGGGATAAGTGCCGTTGCTCAGGCTGACACTACCCCACGCCGGATCATTGACCGTGACTGTGAACTCGACGTTGGTTGTGACGGGACTAACCGTGAGACTGACATTGCGGCTCGTATTGCCATCGCTGGACGTGGTGTTGATGAAACTGACTGTGTCGGTGTGTTCCCCGGGGTTAAGATCATTCGCATTCGCGTTAAGCGCCACGGTTACGTTGGTTGAGCCGCCCGGTGACAGACTGCCGTCGGGCGCAGAGAGGGTGACCCAGTTTTGCGCCTTGCCCGCTGTCCAGTTCAACGTCGTCCCGCCGCTGTTGGTCAGCGTGTAAACGATCGACGACGAGTTGAATGGTCCCCCAACCGGGCCCGTGGAACTGAGCCCTCCGACAGGAGTGACGGCCAGCACGCCCGGACTGACGGTGCTGATCGCGACGTTGAAACTGCCAAGCACCGTTTGCGGGATGGTGTTGTTGAAAGTGTCTTCGACTTCATTCTCCATCAGCAGCACCTGGTACACTCCGTTGTCAGCGACTTCCCACGATCCGCCTGGTGCGGGAATCGAGTAGGTGGCTGTGACGGGTGCGCCGTCCGCCGGCAGGTCCGCCCCCACAAACTCGACGAGGTTGGAGTAACCGTTCGGCCCCGCTACCAACACGTCGGATGAATCAAGGCTGCTGAGGCGCACTGCGGTATCGTCCGTATAGGTTACGCTGCACGAATGACTGGGCGATCCACCGAGGGTGATGTCCGCCACACTCAAGGAAGGCAAGGGCGGGATCGTGTCCAGGCTTCCATTTCCGAGCAATTCCACATCGTCAATGTTCCAGCCGATGTCCGTCTGGCTGGGATTGGACGAAAGCCCCCAACGCAGGCGGACGGTGGAGCTTCCCGCCATGCTGGCGGGCAGCGTGTATTGGACTTCCTGCCATGCACTGTCGGTCACGCGGCTGGAAGTGGACCAGACGCTGACCCACGTGGTGCCGTTGGTGGAAGCCTGGATGAGCGCGGTATCGTTGTTTCGCAAACGCAGCCAGCGGCGGAATCGCAGTGTGATCGAAGAACTGCCGGCGCAATTGATCGCGGGGGTCGTCGCGTACTTGGTGTCGAGCCGGTTTTCGTAGTCGCCGTTCAGGTTGTAACCGACGATGCTGTTGCCGGTGAAGCCGCTGGCGGGCCCGCCACCGCCGTAATCGGGAGCGCCGTATTCCCATTGCGGATCAAGCGTCCAGCCAGGATTCACAGCCATGCTCGCCGTGTAGATCGTCGCCGGTACGGCTACGTTAAACTGCCCCAACTGGCCCGCCACCACCCATGTGTCTTCAACGTCGCTCACTTGGTTTGTCCGCATCCAAATCGTGTAAGTGCCGTTGTGCGCAGGCAGCCAAACGCCGTCCGTCGGTGGCTCGGCGGCATACGTGATCATGCGCGGGGTGCCGTTGTTGCTGGAACTTAGCGATACCAGTTGCGCCGCCCGGTCGTAACCGCTCGGGCCAAGAATCCGCACATCGTTGGTATCAATCGTCGCAATGTTGACGGCGACGTTATCCGAATAGGTGACAGTGAATGGCTTGCTCGCCTGACCGGATTGCGTGAGGTCCGTCACCTGCAATTCGGCCACCGGTGGGATGATGAAACCAGTCGCCTCGGTCACATAACCGCTGATGAAGTATTGGCCGATGCTGCCGTAGGGCGTGTAGCCGCTGGGTGTGGAACTCAGCGGGTTGCCGGCACCGGAGCTACGCACGTGCAGGTAATACCGGCCTTCGGTGAGATTGGTCTGGATCAGCGCGGTGGTCTGGCTGGCCGGGTTGTTGGTCAGCAGCAATGCGCTGGCTTCATTGTAGAGTTCAAGTCGGACATCGAAATTGCCGCCAAGGGTTATGCCGGACGGCATGATCCACGGTTTGACCGACAGGCTGATTGTCCCGCTGCCGGTGACGAACGAGAATACGTCCAGATCCGTGTTGCGCTCGAACACGCCTTTGTTGGCGGTATTGGTGTTGGTCGGATCGGTGTCCGGTGTGGTGGAAGCGATGTTGGTCCCGCCGGTGAGTGTGAGCGCGGTGGCAGTGCCCGGAGTATTGCCGTGATCATCCGTGCGATAAGTGATCTTGCCGGCGATGGTGGCCAGATCATCCTGCGTGTTGTTGGCCAGGTAATATTCGCCCTTGCACCACTGGCTGACATTGCGGTTGTAACCGGTGCCCATGAGTGGCCCCCACGAGATATCGTCGCTGCCGTGGCCGCCGTAGTAATCGCTGCCGTCCGTCTTGCCATCGTGGCTGAGGCCGAGGTTGTGCCCGATTTCGTGCGAGGTGGCCTCGGCAATGTAGGATTCGTTGTTGGCTAGATTGTTGTGATAAATCCAGCCAGGCCGATAGCGCGCGTAACTGCTCGTGCCGAACACGTTCACGTAAGCCACGCCGCCCGCGTTTGAAGCGGGGTTCGCCGCCCCATTGGCATCCGTGTTCCGGGTGATCAAGGCGTGCGCGGTGCGCGTGGTGAACGTTGCTGGCCGTTCTGTGGTGACATCAATGTTGAACGGCGCATAATCCTCCGCCACACGTTGCCAGATGCGCTTGATGGCCAGTTGCTCGGCGTCACTGAACGTGCTCAGATCGCCATCCGAGCTAAACGCCACGGCCGGAATTATGGCGCGGGAAACTTCCGTGTTCCATTGCGTGTTGGTGACCGCCTCGCCCGCGAAGTTCAAGTACAACACATTCGGCGCGCCGGGCCGGCTGTGAAAAATCAAGTTTGCGGGAAACGGGCTGACCGGCACTGCCACCTGGCTGGTAGGCGGAACTTCGGCCTCAGCCGGGGTGGCCTCTGGAGCGGGGGCGCATACATAAAAAATTCCGCCCTCCAAGTCGGCGTGCAGCGAGGGAACGTCCTGTTCCGTGAAATGAAAACTGTTGAGCCATTGCCGGGCGCGCTCCTGCACCAGTGGTGGCCGAGAAACAAGCTGCTGGCGCAGCCGTCCATCCGGTAATTCGTCCAGGCGGCTGAATCTTCCGGGCGGAAATTCACGCAACTTCGGTTGCTGGGCGACGGCCGCGACCGAGCATAGGAACATCAGGACATAAGAAAAGTACCGGGAAACGGAACGCTGAAGTATTAAATGCATTCTGGTCGAGCCCGATCGGCGAATCTCAGGATGAAAACGAGGCACTTGTGTCCGCGATCTGCGCATTCGTTGAGAGGCCAGGATATTGCACAATGATTATTTCAGCTCGCAACACTTGGCTGCCACGCAATCTATCCTAGCTTCAGTGTTGAGCAAACTCCAGGCCAGTCGCCTCTCAACCAGGCTCGGCGGCTTCATCTGGTTTGATTCAGCTTGATTTGGCTTAATCGAGTCGGGTTACTCCGGTGCTTAGTTGATGGGCGGTTTCCCCGTTTTCTTTCGCTGTGCCAACGCGAAGGCGTCTTTGAATGCGTCCCGCATGTCCGGCCACAGGATGACCCGGCAATTCATCTGCTGCTTGTTTCCACCGAGTGCAAGCCGGGGAACAAGCTGGTGCTCGACCTCGTTGCCGAACCGGTGGAGATCACGGACGAAGTCGGACGGCTGGGTGAGTTGTTGATTCTCAAGGCCGACCCCGCCACGCATC
>Ga0315910_10003129_pt1 | contig 14231 bp, 11 predicted proteins | sample EdamamesoilMG_FD_204470 | JGI IMG/M metagenome (GOLD analysis project Ga0315910, IMG submission 204470) | Garden soil microbial communities collected in Santa Monica, California, United States - Edamame soil | ecosystem: Environmental > Terrestrial > Soil > Garden | place: USA: California...
CGCGCCCGAAGCTGTCGATCCAGGACGTGAGCAAGCGCTTCTACAACTCGCACAAGCAGGAGGTGCACGCCCTCGACCACGTCTCGATGGACGTGCAGGACGGCGAGTTCGTGTGTCTGGTCGGGCCCTCGGGCTGCGGCAAGAGCACGCTGCTCAACCTGATCGCCGGCCTCGATCGCCCGGACGGCGGCGCCATCCTGTCGGACGGCAGCCCGGTCGAGGGCCCCGGCCCCGACCGCATGGTGATGTTCCAGGAGTCGGCGCTGTTCCCGTGGCTCGACGTCATGGACAACGTGCTCTTCGGCCTGAAGTGCAAGCCGAACCTGCCCAAGTCGGCGCGCCAGGACGTGGCCATGCACTTCTTGCGCCTGGTCGGGCTGGAGCGCTTCGTGCACTCGAACGTGCACGAGCTCTCGGGCGGCATGAAGCAACGCGTGGCCCTGGCGCGCGCGCTCGCGCCCAACCCGCGCGTCCTGCTCATGGACGAGCCCTTCGCGGCGCTCGACGCCATGACGCGCGAGCAGCTGTACGGCGATCTGCAGGCCATCTGGACCGCGCGCAAGAAGACCATCGTGTTCGTCACGCACAACGTGCGCGAGGCCGTGTGCCTGGGCGACCGCGTGGTGCTGTTCTCACCGCACCCGGGACGCATCCGCGAGCAGTTCGAGATCGACCTGCCGCGCCCGCGCGACATCAACGACGTGGCCCTGGCCGAGCGCGCCACCGACATCACGCGCGCCCTGCGCGCGCACGCCGGCTCGAAGGAGGTCGCCTGATCATGAAGCGCTTCGTCACCGCGACGCTGTTCTTCGTCCTGCTCGTGGCGCTGTGGGAGGGCCTCGTGCGCGCCGGGGTGTGGTCGAAGGTGCTCGTGCCCTCGCCGCTCAAGGTGCTGACCTTCTTCCAGACCTCGCTCGCCGACGGCACGCTGCTCTCGGCCAGCTGGGTCACGCTCAAGCGCCTGCTCTCGGGCTACCTGGCGGGCGTCGTGTTCGGCGTGCCGATCGGCATGGCCTGCGCGCGCTGGAGGGCCTGCCAGGACACGCTGGGCGTGCTGGCGCTCGGCCTGCAGACGCTGCCCTCGGTGTGCTGGGCGCCGCTGGCGCTGCTGTGGTTCGGCCAGACCGAGTGGGCCGTGTTCTTCATCACGTTCATGGGCTCGCTGTGGTCGATCGCGCTGGCGGTCGAGGCCGGCGTGCGCAACGTGCCGCCCATCTACTCCCGCGCCGCGCGCACCATGGGCTCGCGCGGCCTGCACATCTGGCTCTTCGTCGTGCTGCCGGCCTCGCTGCCCTTCGTGGTCAGCGGCATGAAGCAGGGCTGGGCCTTCGCCTGGCGCTCGCTCATGGCGGCCGAGATCTACGTCACGATCCTGACCGGCCTCGGGCTCGGGCACCTGCTGCACTACGGTCGCGAGCTGCACGCCATGGAGCAGGTGATCGGGATCATGCTGCTGATCGTGGGCATCGGTCTCGCCGTCGACCGCACGCTGTTCCTGCCCTGGGAGCGCTTCATGCACCGGCGCTGGGGCCTCACGGGCTGAGAGACACATCGACGCTACGCGCTGCGGCGCGCGCGACTCGCACGGGTCGCGCGCGCCGCTGTGTTTTTTTCACGGCTCGCGCGGCGTGACCGTGCGCGAGCACGGCGCGCGCGCGCGGCACGGCCGCTTCCGTCGCCGAGCACGGCGCGCCGACGCGCGAGGCCGTCGCCGGCCACGAGAAGGCCATCGCATGCGAGGGCACGCGCGTTGCTCTGCCGCGCGCACCACACGGACCACTCACTCTCGCACGGAGCCATCATGTCTCGATCCGAATCGTTCGCACTCGTCGCCCTCGCCTTGGCCTCCTTCGGCGCTCGCAGCGCCGCGCAGGGGAGCGCGGCACCGTCCACCGAGGAGCGCCTGAAAGCGCTCGAAGCCAAGCTGCAGGAGAAGCCGGCCGCACCCGCGCCCAAGGCCGAGGATCCGGGGAAGATCTTCTGGAAGGACGGCCTGCGCTTCGAGTCGCCCGACAAGCGCTACAAGTTCAAGCTCGGCGGCCGCATCCACTACGACACCGCCTTCTTCAGCCCGGACGACGACACCAAGGCCGGCGTCGAGACCACGGTCGGCACGACCAAGACGCGCATCGAGGACGGCTCGGAGATCCGCCGCGCGCGCATCGAGATGTCGGGCGAGGTCGGCGACGCGGTCGACTGGGCCACCTCCCTCGACTTCGGGGGCGGAACGACCAACTTCCGCAACGTCTACGTCGGCCTGAAGGAGCGCCTCTTCGGCGCCAGCCTGCGCGCCGGCCAGTTCAAGGAGCCCTACGGCCTGGAGCAGATCACGAGCTCCAACAACAGCGTGTTCATGGAGCGCTCGCTCATGAACGCGCTCGTCCCGGCCTTCAACGCCGGCTTCATGGCGTTCGACAGCCTGGCGGCCGAGCGCTCGACGTGGGCCATCGGCGCCTTCCGCACGGGCTCGGACAACGGCGAGGTCAGCAAGGGCGACGGCGAGTACGCGCTCACCGGCCGCCTGACGGGCCTGCCGCTGATGGACGAGGCCGGCGACGACTACCTGCACCTCGGCCTCGACCTCTCGCGCCGCAGCCCGACCGACGACAGCTACGCGGTCAGCTCCAAGCCCGAGGCCAACCTGGCGCCGGCCTACGTCTCGGCCACGGTCGCGGCCGAGACCGTCGATCTGATCGGCGCCGAGGCGGCCTGGGTGCGCGGGCCGTTCTCGCTCGCGGGCGAGTACACGATGGCCCAGGTCGACGGCGATCAGGGCGCCACCTCCGACCCCGACTTCAGCGGCTACTACCTGCAGGTGAGCTACTTCCTCACGGGCGAGAGCCGCGGCTACAAGAAGGCCCAGGGTTGCTTCGACCTGCTCAAGCCCAAGGAGAACGCCTTCGGGACCGAGAACGGCCTGGGCGCGTGGGAGGTGGCGGCGCGGTACTCGGGCCTGGACCTCAACGACGACGGCACGGTGGGCGGCGACCTGAACGACCTCACCTTCGGCCTGAACTGGTACCTGAACCCGAACACGCGCGTCATGGCCAACTACGTGCGCGCCGACCTCGACCCGCGCACGGGCGGCGACGAGGGCTCGACCGACATCCTGGAGTTCCGCGTGCAGTTCAACTTCTGATCGCGGCGAGCATCGCCGCGATCGGGAGTCCGATCCGGCCGGAACCAAGGGCGGGCGCGACCTCGGGGGGAGGGAGCGTCCGCCCGCGGCCTTTCCTCAGGCGCGCTCGTACAAGACGCGCCCGTCCGCGCCGACGACCTTCACGCCGACGGGGAGCCCCGTGCGCACGCTGGCCGTCACGGTGCAGTAGTCCTCGAAGGTCGCGAGACAGGTCTGGATCGCGGCCGCGTCGCCGCCCGGGAGCTCGGGCCGGAGCTCGACGTCGATGCGGCCGACTCGAAGACGGCGCTGCTCGTTGCGCACGATCGTGGCCGTGGCCCGCGTGGAGAGCGCGCCCACCTCGATGCGCCCCCTGGTCAAGCAGAAGACCAGGCTCGCGCTGAGGCAGTTCCCGATGGCCGTGGCGAGGAGCCGCACCGGGCTCGGGCCGCTCGCCTTGCCGAGCGGCGGCCCCTCGTCGGTCACGAGCGCGGGGATGGCGTCGCCGAAGTCGGCGCGGAAGCGGTAGCCCTCGAGGCGGGTGAGCTCGATCGAGACGGTGTCGCTCATGGCGGGCGTGGGGGATTACGGGAGGGCGCGCGAGTCTACCGCGCCCGCGTCTACGATCTCCGCCCGACCCTCTCCCCTGCGCCGACCATGAAGCCCACCCTCACGACGTCGATCCTCCTCGTCCTGGCCAGTCTGACCGCGCGTGCCGTGGCCGCGCAGGAGCTCTCCGTGCTCGACCCGGCCGTGACGCGCTGGATCACGCAGGAGATCTCGGGCGACGCCGCCTACGGGCACATCCGCTTCATGACCACGGCCGCCCACCGCCCGCGCGCCGGCAGCGACGGGCTGATGCAGGTGGCGCGCTATTACGAGGCGCGCGCGCGCGCGGCCGGGCTCACGGACGTCTCGCTCGTGCGCCAGGCCGACGACACGCGCCCGTGGAACGCGCGCTTCGCCGACCTGTGGCTGCTCGGCGCCGAGCCCGAGCGCCTGGCGAGCACGCTGCAGACGCCCATCCACCTGGCCGACTTCAGCCGCGCGGCCGACGTCACGGCCGAGCTCGTCGACGTCGGCGCCGCGGCGACGAGCGACCTCGAGGGCAAGGACCTGAAGGGGAAGCTCGTGCTGAGCTACGGCTCCCTCGGCGGCAGCATGCGCGAGTGCGTGCAGAAGCGCGGCGCCGCGGGCGTGATCTGGTATCCCTCGCCCTTCGCGACCGGCAACGGCATCGACGGAGCCCTGACCTTCCCCGACCAGATCCGCTGGCTGTCGATCTCGAGCGAGGACGGCGGCGTCGAGGGCGGTGGGCCGCCGACCTTCGCCTTCGTGCTCTCCCTGCGCCAGGGCCTGCTCCTGCGCCAGAAGCTCGCGGGCGCGAAGGGGCCGCTGCGCGCCCACGCCGTGGTCGAGGCCGCCTTCACCTCGGGCGAGGGCGACCAGCCCTGGCAGGTCCTGGTCGAGGCCTTCATCCGCGGCTCGGACGCCAGCGCGCACCAGGACGTGGTCTTCACGGGGCACCTGCAGGAGGGGCCCTACTCCGCCAACGACGACGCCAGCGGCTGCGCCTCGACGCTCGAGCTCGCCCGCGCCCTGCGCGTCCTGATCGACAGCGGCCGCATCCCGCGTCCGAAGCGCAACCTGCGCTTCTGGTGGACGACCGAGATCTCGAGCGAGCGCCAGTACTTCGCCGACCACCCGGAGGCCGCGCGCGCGATCTGGGTCAACGTGAACCAGGACATGGTCGGCGCCGACCAGTCGCTCGACATCCTGCGCAAGCAGTGCGTGACGCGCCTTCCTGCAGGCCGCTTCCACTTCCTGAACGACGTCATGGAGAGCGTGGTCGAGTACGTCGTCGCGGCCAACAACTTCGAGCTGGCGCAGCTGCAGAACGGCATCGCGCTCTACCCCGAGCCGCTCGTGGCGCACAAGGGCAGCTGGCAGCGCTTCAACGCCGCGGCCATCTTCTTCCACAACAACACCGACCACATGACGTTCCTGGAGGCGCCCATCGGGATCCCGGGCGTCACCTTCACGAACATGCCCGACCGCTACATCCACTCGAGCGACGACGAGCTGTGGGCCATCGACGCGACCCAGCTCGGGCGCTGCTCGGCGGCGGCGGCGCTGATCGGCTACACGATGGCCTCGGCCGAGCGCGGCACGCTGGGGCGCCTCGCGCCCGAGGTGATCGGGCGCGGCGCCGAGCGCCAGGCCCACAACCTGCGCGTGGCGCTGGGCCGGCTCGGCGCCGCCGGTAGCGCGCCCGACGCGCTCACGCTCGCCTTCCACGAGGGCGTCGACCAGAACATGTACGCCGCCGAGCGCGAGCGCCGCGCCGTGCGCTCGCTGGCCGACGCGGGCGCGAATCCTGCCGAGCTCGAGGAGTGGCTGGCCGCGGTCGACCGGCGCGAGGGCCAGGCGCGCGGCGAGCTCACGGCCGCGCTGCGGCGCGCGAGCGGCGCCGACCCCGCAGGCCGCGTGGAGAGCGAGGCCGAGTCGAAGCTGTTCAAGATGCGCCCCGCCCTCGCCGGCGGGCCGAAGGAGTTCCTGAAGGGGCGCGAGACGCTCGACGAGCCGTCCGGCCTGCACTCGCTCATGGCCTTCGAGGTGCTCTGCCTGGTCGACGGCCGGCGCACCGGCCTCGACATCGCGCGCTCCGCCGCGAGCGAGGCGCGCGAGGCCGGCGCGCACTACTTCGGCACGGTCACGCCCGAGGCCGTGCTGGCCTACCTCGAGGGCGCGGCCAAGGCCGGGCTGGTGAAGCTGCAGTAGGCACTAGGAGCCGTAGCGGAGCTCCAGCACCGAGGGCGCCACCGGCGCGTCCGCGGGCGGCAGGGTGAGCACGAACAGGCGGTCGTACTCGGCGTCGCCGAGCTGGGGCCCCTTGGGCGTGGCCGTGGTGTCCGGCAGCGCGACGCCGAGCTTCTGCGCCAGCTCCGGCAGCGTGTTCGAGTGGCCGGCGACGACGGTCACGCTCCCGGGCGCGGCCTCGAGGAGTTCCTTCGCGAGCGCGGCCATGTCGGCCGCGGGACGCGTCTCGAGCACGAGGCCGAGCTGCTTCGCCAGGGGCGCCAGCGTCGCCTGCGTGCGCTTGTACTCGCTCGCGACGAGGCGCGTCGCGCCGGCATGGGCCAGCGCGCGCGCCAGGGCCTCGGCGCGCTCGACGCCCGCGGGCGAGAGCTCGGGGTCGCGCGCGTCGCCCTGGGTGCTCTTCTCGGCGTGGCGAACCAGGACGACCACGCGCGGCGCAGGGCGCGCGTGCCCGTCTTGCGGCCGGGCGAGGGCGACGGGGACGGCGAGGAGCGCGACGGGGACGAGCAGGGCCAGGCGGCGGTGGAATTTCATGCGCACCATGGGACGGAGGGGCGCCGCGCGCCGCAAGGCCGCGACCGGACACGGCGCGCGCGCGTCGGCGCTGGCCGCTCCAGCCCGGAGCACGGCCGTCCTCCGCGCCGACCGCGTTTCCTGCGCGTCCGGCCCGGTTCCGCGCGAGGCACGGGCGTTGCTCCACCGGCGCCCAACCTCTTCTAGGGAGATCCAACACCATGACTTCGCTCGCAGTTTCTTTCCTGCTCCTCTCGACCCTGATCCCCGGCGGTGGCGCGCCGGAGAAGACCAAGCTCCGGGTCGGGCACTTCCCGAACCTGACGCACGCCCAGGGCGTGATCGCGCACGGCCTCTCGCGCGCCGGAAAAGGCTGGTTCGAGGAGCGCCTCGGCCCGGACGTGGAGCTCGAGTGGTACGTGTACAACGCGGGCCCGAGCGCGATGGAAGCGCTCCTGGCCGACTCGATCGACCTGACCTACGTCGGCCCGAACCCGGCGCTGAACGCCTACATCAAGTCGGAGGGCGATGAAGTCCGCATCGTGGCCGGCGCCTGCAGCGGCGGCGCGTCATTGGTGGTCCAGCCCGACGGCCGCATCTCGAAGGACTCGGACTTCAACGGCAAGCGCATCGGCACGCCGCAGCTCGGCAACACGCAGGACGTGGCCGCGCGCGCCTTCCTGAAGTCGAAGGGCCTGAAGATCACGCAGACGGGCGGGGACGCCTTCGTGCTGCCGACGGCCAACCCCGACCAGCTGACGCTGTTCCAGAAGGGGGACCTGGACGCGGTGTGGACGGTGGAGCCCTGGGTGACGCGCCTGGAGCAGGAAGCCAAGGGCAAGGTGTACCTGGAGGAGCGCACGCTGTGGCCGGAGACGCACGGCCGGTACGTGACGACGCACCTCGTGTCGAGCGTGGAGTTCCTGGAGCACAAGAAGGACCTGCTCGAGCGGTTCGTGGCCGCCCACGTCGAGCTGACGCAGTGGATCAACGCGCACCCCGAGGACGCCAAGAAGCTCCTCAACGCCGAGATCAAGGAAGAGACCACCAAGGGCATCGCGCCCGAGGTCCTGGACGCGGCCTGGAAGCGCATCGAGCTCACGCACGACCCCGTGTCGCAGTCGCTGCGCCGCAGCGCCGACGACGCGCACGCGGCCGGCTTCCTCGAGGCCAAGCCCGACCTCTCGCGCATCTACGCGCTCGAGCTCCTGAACCGCGTCCTGCGCACGCAGGGTCAGCAGGAAGTCCTGTGATCTCGCACCCCGGGGCGACGGGCACGCGCACGACCATGGAGCCGGAACGCACCGCCGTGGACCGCACCACGGGCACGCTCCTCGCCGTCGCCGTGCTCGTCGCCCTGGGGGCGGAGCTGCTCGCGCTCTTCGTCCCGCCGGGGGCGAAGGGCGCCTCGCCCTTGATCGTGGCCGGCGCTGCCGCCGGCCTCACGCTCACCTGCGCACGGTGGCGCTCGTATCGGGCGACGGTGCGCGATCTCCGCCGGCTGCACGGGCTCGACCCGCAGCCGGAGGAGCTCGCCGCCGCGCCCGTCACGGAAGGCGGCGGCGGAACGCACTCCCCCGCCCTCGCCTCGCCGCACAGCCGCCATCGCGCGCAGGTCCTGACCGCACGACCGCTCCGACCCGACGGCCGCGCTCGATTGCTCTGAGAGAGGGTCTTCGATCGCCACCGCCCCGATCTCGCGCGCAGGGTAGCGGGGTCGGGGCCTTTCCTTTTGCCCGCGGCGCCGCGCACACTCTCGCGGGTGTCGAGGAAGATCGCGGCGGCGGGCACGGTGTGGGGCGGGAGCATCCTGCTCTCGCGCCTCATCGGGCTCGTGCGCGAGGGCGTGCTGGGGCGCACGCTGGGGGCGGGAAGGGAGGCGGACGTCTACCAGGCGGCCTTCACGGTCCCGGACTACCTGAACTACCTGCTCGCGGCCGGGGCGCTGGCCCTCGTGTTCATCCCGATCTACGCGGCGCGGGCGGACGAGGCGCGCGGCTGGCGCATGGTGTCGGTCGTGTCGTCGTTCTTGCTGGTGCTGCTCGCGGCGGGGACGACGGCGCTGTGGTTCGCGATGCCGGAGCTCGTGGCCCTGGTCGGGCCGGGCTTCGACGCGGGGCAGCGGGCGGAGCTCGTGCACCTGACGCGCATCCTGCTGCCGGCGCAGGTCTTCCACGTGCTGGGCGGGCTCCTCGGCGCCGTGCTGCAGGCGCGCGACCGGCACCTCCTGCCGGCCCTGGCGCCGCTGGTCTACAACGCGGGCATCGTCGCCGGCGGCCTGATCGGCGGCCGCGCGCACGGGGCCGAGGGTTTCGCCTGGGGCGTGCTCGCGGGCAGCGCGCTCGGGCCGTTCGCGCTGCCGCTCTGCGGATGCCTGCGCCTCGGGCTGCGCTGGCGCTTCGCGCTCGACCTCGGCGACCGCGACCTCAGGACGTACCTCGTGCGCTCGCTGCCGATCATGCTGGGCTTCTCGCTCGTCGTCGTGGACGACTGGTTCCTGCGCGCGCAGGGCTCGCTGATCGGCGCGGGCGCGGTGAGCACGCTCTCCTACGCGAAGAATCTGATGCGCGTTCCATTAGGGGTGTTCGGCCTCGCGGCCGGCGTGGCCGCCTACCCGACGCTGGCGCGCCTGGTGGCCGAAGGGCGGCCGGCGGAGATGCTGCGCACGCTGGCCGCGACGGCGCGCGTCCTGCTCGTGCTCGCCTGCGCGGCCGAGGTCGTGCTCACCGTCGCGGCGCCCGAGCTCGTGACGCTGGTCTACGGCCAGCGCCGGCTCGCGCCCGAGCAGGTCACCGAGATCGCCGCGTGCCTGGGCGCGATCGCGCTCGGGCTCACGGCCTGGTCGACGCAGAACCTGCTCGCGCGCGGCTTCTACGCGCTCGGCGAGACCTGGCTGCCGACGCTGCTCGGCACGGCCGTGGCCGCGGCGGCCTATCCGCTGTACGTCGCCGGCCGCGCCTGGCTGGGCGCGGAGGGCCTCGCGCTCGCGAGCGCGGCGGCGGTCGTCGGCTACGGCCTGCTCCTGGCCGAGCTCCTGCGCCGGCGCACGGGCTCGAGCGCGCCGCGCGCGCTCTTCACCGGCTTCCTGGCGCGCCTGCTGGCCGCGGGCGCGGCGGCGCTGCTCGTCGGCTGGGGCCTGCGCGCGCTCCTGCCCGAGGGCGGCGGCTGGACGCTCGTGCTGGCGCGCGCCGTCCTGCTCACGGGCGCGAGCACGCTCGCCTTCGCCCTCGTGGCAAGCGTCCTCGGCGTGGCCGAGGTCGCGCTCGTCCTGCGCCGGCTGCGCCCTCAGGGGAGCTCGAGCCCGTAGCCCACGCCCGCCTCCGTGCGGAAGAGGCGCGCGCCCGAGGCCGGCTCGAGCTTGCGGCGCAGGTGCGTCATGTACACGCGCAGGTAGTTCGACTCGCGCGTGTTGTGCGGGCCCCAGACCGCCGTCAGGAGCTGCTTCTTCGTGACGATGCGCCCGGCCTGGGCGGCGAGCACGGCGAGCAGGCTGTACTCGATCGGCGTCAGGTGCACCTCGCGCCCCTCCACGCTGACGCGCCGCGCGCCGAGGTCGATGCGCAGCGGCCCGCTCTCGAACACGCCCGCGCCGCTGTTCGTGGCCGCGCGCGCCACGCGCCGCAGGGCCGCGCGGATGCGCGCCAGGAGCTCGTCGAAGCCGAAGGGCTTGGTCAGGTAGTCGTCCGCGCCCGCGTCGAGCAGCTCGACCTTCTCGCGCTCCTGCCCGCGCGCCGAGAGGACGAGGATCGGCAGCGCGCTCCAGCGCCGTAGCGCGCGCGCCACCTCGCGCCCCTCCATGTCGGGCAGGCCGAGGTCGAGGAGCACCACGTCGGGCACGTACTGCTCGGCCAGGCGCAGCGCCTCCGCGCCCGTCGCCGCCTCGAGCACGCGCAGGCCGTGGCGCGGCAGGCCCGCGGCCAGGAAGCGCCGCAGCTGGGGCTCGTCCTCGACGATCAGCACGAGCGCGCCGGCGACCGAGCCCGTGCTCACGCGCGTTCCTCCTCCTCGGAGTGGATCGGGATCGGCGCCGGCCGCGGCAGGGCCACGCGGAAGAGCGCCCCGCCGCCGGCGCGGTTCTCGGCCGTGAGGCGCCCGCGGTGCGCGCGCACGATGGCCTGCGACACGGTCAGGCCGAGACCCGTGCCGCCCGCGCGCTGGTTGTCGGGGGCGCGGTAGAAGCGCTCGAACACGCGCGCCTCCTCGCCCGGCGCGAGCCCGGGGCCGCGGTCGGCCACCTCGATGCGGAGCTCCCCGGCCTCGTCCGCCAGGCGCATCTCGATCGCCGTGCCGGGCGGGCTGTAGCGCGCCGCGTTCTCGAGCAGGTTCACGAGCACCTGCTCGAGCAGCAGCGGATCGATCTCGGCGCACAGCACCTCTTCCGGCCGCAGGCGCTCGAGCGGATGCCCGGCCAGGACCGCGTGCGCGCGCTGCACGGCCGAGTCGACCACCTCCTCGAGCGGACAGAGCTCGGTGCGCGCCACCAGGTCGCCCGATTCCAGGCGCGTCAGGTCGAGCAGGTCGGCCACGAGGCGCGCCAGGCGCTCGGCCTCCTCGCGGATCGTGCCCGCGAGCTCGCGGCGCGTCCCCGGGTCGAGGTCGGCCTCGTCGAGCAGCGCGCCGGCCGCGCCCGTGATCGTCGCCAGCGGCGTGCGCACGTCGTGGGACACGGCCGAGAGCAGGGCGCTGCGCGTGCGCTCGGTCTCGACGTCGACGCGCGCGCGCGCCGCCTGCTCGACCAGGAGCGCGCGCTCGAGCGCCAGCGCCGTCTGCGCCACGAAGGTCTCGAGCACCTGCCACTGGGCCGGCGTGGGAGGCTCGGGCCGGCCCGCCAGCGCCACGGCGAACACGCCCAGGTGTCCGCCCGTGCCGACCAGCGGGATGAAGAGCGAGCGCGAGGCCGGCAGCGTGTCCGTGCCGTGTCCGGCCAGGCGTCCGTGCTGGAAGGCCCAGCGCGCCACGGCGAGCTCGTGCTCGTCGGCCACCAGCGCCGCGCTCGCGCCGCCGCAGGGCGTCAGGTTGCCGGCGCGGTCGGCGAGCAGCACGGCCACGTCCGTGCCCAGGAGATCGCGCACGTGCCCCATGGCCACGCTGGCGATCTCGGCCACGCCGGTCTCGACCACGAATCGGCGGCTGAGGGCGAACAGCGCCGCCGTGCGGCGCTCGCGCTCGCGCGCGGCCTCGGCCTGCTCGCGCAGGCGCACGGTGAACGTGCTCACGAGCAGGGCCACGGCCAGCATGACGGCGAAGGTCAGCAGGTAGCGCAGGTCGCTGACGGCGAAGGTGAACGCCGGCGAGACGAAGAAAAAGTCGAGCGCCGCCACGCTGGCGACGGCCGCGAACAGCGAGGGCCGGCGCGGGAGCCGGCTGGCGACGATCAAGACGCCCAGGAGGTACAGCATGGCCAGATCGGCCAGCGACAGGAACGAGCGCGATGCCGCGCCGACGGCCGTGCAGACCAGAACGGAGAGGAACGCCCAGCCGTAGTCGGCCGCGCGGTGCCGGCGGTAGCGCCGCGGCGCGCGCAGGAGCTCCTCGCGCCCCTGCTCGCCGCTCGTCACGAGGACGTCGATCGGCCCCGAGCGCCGCACGAGCTCGGGCACGAGTCCGCGCAGGCGCTGCCACGGCCAGCGCGCCGGCCCGGGCTTGCCGATCAGGAGCTTGGTGACGTCGCGCGCGCGCGCCAGGACCAGCAGCTCCTCGCTGGCGCGCTCGCCGCGCACGACCAGCGTCTCCGCGCCCAGGCGCTGGGCCAGGGCCAGGTTGGCGGCCACGCGCTCGCGCTCCTCCTCGGACAGGCGTCCGAAGGCGGGCGTCTCGACCGACACGGCCAGCCAAGGCGCGCGCAGGCGCGTGGCCAGGCGGTAGGCCGAGCGGATGACGTCGGCCGAGCTCGGCGCCGGGCCCACGGCCACGAGCACGCGCTCGCGCGCGCTCCAGGGCTCGGCCAAGCCCTGCGCGCGACGCCACTCGAGCGCCTGGGCGTCCACGCGCTCGGCCGTGCGCCGCAGCGCGAGCTCGCGCAGCGCGATCAGGTTGCCCTTGCGGAAGAAGCTCGCGCGGGCGCGCTCGGCCTCGGCCGGGAGGTAGACCTTGCCCTGCTCCAGGCGCTGCAGGAGCTCGTCGGGCGGCAGGTCGACGAGCTCGATCTCGTGCGCGCGGTCGACGATCGAGTCGGGCACGGTCTCGCGCACGACCACGCCCGTGATCGAGGCCACGACGTCGTTCAGGCTCTCGACGTGCTGCACGTTGAGGGTCGTGTACACGTCGATGCCGGCCGCCAGGAGCTCCTCGGCGTCCTGCCAGCGCCGCGCATGGCGCGAGCCGGCCGCGTTGGTGTGCGCGAGCTCGTCCAGCAGCACGAGCGCGGGCCGACGGCGCAGGGCGGCGTCGAGGTCGAACTCCACCAGCTCGAGGCCGCGGTAGTCGACCCGCCGCGCCGCCAGGCGCTCGAGCCCGTGCGTGAGCGCCTCGGTCTCGCGCCGCCCGTGCGTCTCGATCCAGCCCAGGACGACGTCCACGCCGGCGCGCTTCTTGGCCTGCGCGTCCTGCAGCAGGGCGTAGGTCTTGCCCACGCCGGGCGCCATGCCGAAGAAGATCTTCAGCTTGCCGCGCCGCTCGCCCTCGGCCTCGACCGTGGCGCGCTCGAGCATCGTCTCCGGGCTGGGGCGCCGCTCCTCCACGGGTCGGGGAGTCTACTCCAGCGCCTCGAGGGCCAAGTTCAGCGCCAGCACGTTCACGCGCGGCTCGCCCAGGAAGCCGAGCACGCGACCCTCGACGTGCTCCTCGACCAGCGCACGCACGCGCGCGGGGTCGAGGCCACGCGCGCGCGCGACGCGCTCGGCTTGACCGCGCGCGGCGGCCGGGCTGACGTGCGGGTCGAGGCCGCTGGCCGAGCTCGTGAGCAGGTCGACGGGCAGTGGCCCCGTGAAGCCCTGCGCGCGCAGCGCGGCCGCGCGCTCGCCGAACGCCCGCGCCAGCGCGGGATTCGTCGGGCCGAGGTTCGAGCCCGAGGAGGGCAGCGCCGCGTAGGGCGCGGGGCTCGTCGCCGAGGGCCGGCCGTGGAACCAGCGCGCGCCGCGCCAGTCCTGGCCGACGAGCTCCGAGCCGCGCACGACGCCGTCCACGCGCACGAGGCTCCCCGCCGCGCGCTCGGGGAAGAGGAGGCGGGCGAGGCCCGTGAGCGCGAGCGGGTAGATGAGGCCGGTGAGCACGCTCAGCGCCGCCAGCGCCACGACGGATCTCTTCAGCTCGCGCCACATGACGCTCAGGCGACCCCCAGGGCCACGAGCAGGAGGTCGATGGCCTTGATGCCCGCGAAGGGCACGACCAGCCCGCCCAGGCCGTAGATCAACAGGTTCCGGCGCAGGAGTGCGGCCGCTCCTAGCGGACGGTACGCGACCCCGCGCAGCGCGAGCGGCACGAGCGCGACCAGGATCAGGGCGTTGAAGATCACGGCCGACAGCACGGCCGAGGCCGGCGTCGCGAGGCCCATCACGTTCAGCGCGCCCAGCGCCGGATAGGTGCCCACGAAGGCGGCCGGCAGGATGGCGAAGTACTTGGCGACGTCGTTCGCGAGGCTGAAGGTCGTCAGCGAGCCGCGCGTCATCAGCATCTGCTTCCCGATCTCGACGATCTCGATCAGCTTGGTCGGATTCGAGTCGAGGTCGACCAGGTTGCCGGCCTCGCGCGCGGCCTGGGTGCCGGTGTTCATGGCCACGGCCACGTCGGCCTGCGCCAGGGCGGGCGCGTCGTTGGTGCCGTCGCCGGCCATCGCGACCAT
>Ga0315910_10003130_pt1 | contig 14227 bp, 15 predicted proteins | sample EdamamesoilMG_FD_204470 | JGI IMG/M metagenome (GOLD analysis project Ga0315910, IMG submission 204470) | Garden soil microbial communities collected in Santa Monica, California, United States - Edamame soil | ecosystem: Environmental > Terrestrial > Soil > Garden | place: USA: California...
TTGAAGTGCGACATGCCCTGGTGGATATTCAGCGTGACGACGCGCAGCATCGGGCTCAGTCCAGGTTGAAACGGAAGCGCTTTTCCAGCAGGTCGGCGTCGTCGAAATGGCGGCGGCCGACGAACGCGGTCGCCTGCCGGCCCCATTGCCGCATCGCGCCGGCCGAAACGATACCCGAAGGCCAGAACAAGCTGCGCTCGGGCCGCTCGCTGCCGGGCACCAGGCCGTCGGCGCCGAACGCGCTGGCGCGTCCGCCGTCGAGCCGCGGCAGGGAACGCAAGGCGCCATAGGGGCGAAATTCGTAGCGCGCCAGGCTGTCGCTGCCGCGCACCACCGAGATCTTCTCGAGGTAGTGCGTCCCGCTCGAGATCCGCAGCAGCGGGCGTTCGCTCTCGGCCATTTCCGGCAGCGACTGCGGCGAGAACATCCACTCCTCCAGGCCTCCCGGCGCCGGCAGTGCCTGCGCGCGCGGCGTCGGAAAAAACAGGTGATAGCAGCCGCAGGCGTGGATGCTGTCATAGAGCAGCGGCGCGCCGTCGGGCGCGAGAGTCACGCGCCAGGTGATGCCGTCCAGCTTGCCGGCGAGGATGTCGCCTTCCGACTGTGGTGGCCGCTCTGGGAACCAGATGGTGTAGACGAGTTGCAGCAGTACGCGGTCCCGGTAGCGCGTCCATGCCGGATGCACATAGACCACCTGAACCGCGCCGTCGACTTCGGGCACTGCGCTTCCGCGCCGCCAGCGCAGCGCGCCGATGCGGTCGTAGTCCGCCTGCACGGCAATCTCGAAACTGGGCGCGTAGGCGGCAAAAAGCTCCTGCAGTTCCGCCTCCTCGGGCTGCGGGACACCAAGCGGATTGGCGGCGGCGTGTTCGAGGATCCGCGCCACGCGCGCGCGCGACAGCGGCTCGCCCGGAGGCGGCGCGAGGCGCAACAGGCTCGCACCCGGCGGCAGCGCCGGTTCAGCAAGGAACGTCCGCAGCGTTTCCTCCTCGTAGCGGCGCACGCCCGCGGCAAGGAAAAACTGGCTGACCGGATACAAGCCAAGGATGCGGTACAGCGCACGGTAGTCGTCCGGAACGACGGCGCGCCGGAGCAGCCCGTGCCGGGCTTCGGGTTGCGCGAGATCGATATCGCGCAGCAGCTGCGCGCAGCGCTGCGTGCGTTCCAGCGCCAAGCGTTGCCCGCCGGAATCCGCAATGTCGCGCAGGTCCGCAACCGGCCCTGCGGGCAGGTTCATGATTTCATAGCGCCGCGCCTCGGTATCGAGCGCGAGCATGCGCTCGGCAAGCGCGCGCAGAATCGCTTCGTTGGATTCGGCTGCCGCGCGCAGCGACGCCAGCAGCCGGTTCGCGCGCAGGTAGGGAAACCCCGCCACGCGCGCGTCCTGCGCGTCGCGCACGCCAGCCGCATCGACGCGCCCATCGAGCGCCCGGAACCATTCGGCGCACTCGCGCACCTGCGGCGCGGCCGATTCAAGATGACCGCTGAACGGCGTTTCCAGCGTGGCGCAGCCGCTGCCCAGTGCGGCCGTGGCCACGGCCAGCCAGCGCAGGCAACCCATCAATTCTTCGCCTCCCGCTCGCGCCGCAGGCCGTCGCGGCGTTCGATCTCCTGCACCATGCCGCGAAACTGGTCTTCAATGATCGAGCGCATCAGCAGCTCGCCAATCAACGGCAGCATCGATTCGGCTTCGACGACGCCGGTCCAGCTGAGCAGCGCGCGGCCGCCGGCCCGCGGCGCGATGCGGTAAGCACCGTCCATGCGCTTGAGATTGCCCTTGACCAGCTGCGCCTCGATGACATGCGGCGGCCGCTCCGTCGAAGCGACCGTCACCTCGATCGGGAACGAGAAGATGAAAAAGCGCGCCTCGCCTGATTGCTCGACGACCGTCACCGCGCCGTTCTTCGACACCACCTTGCTGCTGCGCATGCCCGGAATGAATTCAGCCAGGCGGCCGTAGTCGGTCAGCGTCTGCCAGATGAGCTCAGGCGGCGCTTCCAGCGTTGCGCGGCAGACGACTTCGAGCGCTTCTTCGCGCCGCGTGGTCTCGACCGAGATATCGCCGGCGGCAAATCCCCTGGCGCAGGCAAAGCCCAGGCCGATGGCAGTCGCGAGTGTCAGCGCCCGCATGGCGCGGAAGCATCGCCCGCCACTGCGCCGAGGATCCGGATTGCATCGCGATTCGACCACGAGAAACACTTCTCCGCGGCCTCCTTCCAGGACAGCCATACGCTCGCCGTGTGTTCCGCCGGCGCCAGCACCACCGGCACCCGCGCCGGCAGCGCCAGGCTGAATACGTGCTCGGTATTATGGATCGTCCCGGGGACGAAGCGATGGCGCCACTCGGGGAAGATCTCGAAGCTGTAGGCGAGCGGCCAGCGCCGGTAGGCCCGCGGCGATGCCTCGATGCCGGTTTCCTCCAGCACCTCGCGCCGGGCCGCTTCGTCGGCGGGCTCGTCGATGCGATCCAGGGACCCGGTCACCGATTGCCAGAATCCGGGACGCGCCGTGCGCTCCAGTAGCAGCACCTCGCGCGCCTCCGTGTGCACGACCACCAGCACGGAAACCGCGAGCTTCGGCGTCACTTCCCACTCTTGTAGAGTTCCGCCAGCGCGGGCGGGCCATTCACGAGTACGGCAAAGAAAGGCCGGCCGCGTTCCTTCCAGGTCTGCGCCGCGACGGACAGGACCTCGCAGAGTTCGGCGCGGTCCGCTTCGGCCAACCCGTCCGCGCCCTCGAACACGGCGACGCAGCCAGACGTGCCCGAGAACGCGAGATCGGCGAGAGATTCCTCGAGCGCGTCCCAGTTGCCGCCGAACCAGCGCGGGAAGGCGAGCGCCTTCGCAATGCGTGCGAGCAGCGCTTCCTTGCCTGTAGCGCCCGCCACGTCGACGCGTGCCAGCGTGAGGTTGCTGCCGCGCAGCGCAGCGAGAATATCGTCGCTGCGCGCGGTCCGATACACGCCGGATTTCGCCGGGTCGCTCAGCCGCTGCAGAAGCTTGCTCATGGCGCTATTCCAGGATGCGCTTGAAGCTGCGGTAATGGTCGTCGCTGTAGTACAGCGTACCATCGCGCCCCGCGACGATACGGCGCGCCCCGCGCGTGCGCTCGCCAGGCGTTTTAACAGTGAATTCGCGGTACCAGCCGCGCTCGCTGACCGGCAGGCGTTTTTCCCGGTTGCTGAATACGGCGCCGTCGCGCTCGTAGGGATAGGGCCCCCCTTTTCTGATCAGGGCAATGACCTCGATGGCTTCCTTGGGAAGCTGCTTCTTGTCTATTTCGCTTTCAGAAAAACAGAAAGCGCTGAAGGAAAAGACAAACGCCAGTAGCCCGGCGGCAAATCTCACTGCGGCGTGGTGTTCCGCAGGCGGATGTGCAGGTCGCGCAACTGGCGCTCGGTGACCGCCGAGGGCGCGCCGGTCACCATGTCCTGCCCGCGCTGGGTTTTCGGGAACGCGATCACGTCGCGGATCGCCTCGGCGCCGGCCATCAGCGTCACCAGCCGATCGAAACCAAAGGCGATACCGCCGTGCGGCGGCGCGCCGTACTGCAGCGCCTGCAGCAGGAAGCCGAACTTCGCCTGCTGGTCCTCAGGCGAAATTTTCAGGGCCCGAAACACCTGCTGCTGCACTTCCTGGCGGTGGATCCGCACCGAACCGCCGGCGATTTCCCAGCCGTTCAGCACCATGTCGTAGGCCTTGGCGTAGGCCTTCGCCTGGTCGGTCTCGATGAAGGCCTCGTGCCCGTCCTTGGGACTGGTGAAGGGGTGGTGGCGCGCCTTCCACTCCTTGGTTTCGTCGTCGTACTCGAACATCGGGAAGTCCACCACCCAGAGCGGGCGCCAGCCCGTCTCGGCAAGGCCGCGGTCGTGGCCAACCTTCAGGCGCAGCGCGCCCAGGTGGGCGTTGCAGGCGTCGGCCTTGTCCGCGCCGAAGAAAATGATGTCGCCTGCATTCGCATTTGTTCTGGAAAGTATTTGATCTATAACAGTCGAAGAAAAAAACTTAACAATGGGCGACTGCAGGCCTTCGGCGCCCCTGGCGATCTCGTTGACCTTGATCCAGGCAAGGCCCTTCGCGCCCAGCCCGCGCAGATACTCGGTGTAGGCGTCGATCTCGCTGCGCGATATCGCCGCGCCGCCCGGCACGCACAACGCCACCACGCGGCCGCCCGCGGCATTGGCGGGCCCGGAGAACACCTTGAAGTCGACGTCCTTCATCACGTCGGTGAGTTCGGTGAGCTTCAGCGCGATGCGCAGGTCCGGCTTGTCCACGCCGTAGTCGCGCATCGCGTCCTCGTAAGTCATGACGGGGAACGGATCGGGCAGCGCCACGCCCAGCACTTCCTGGAACATGTGGCGCGCCAGCGCTTCCATCAGCTTGCGGATGTCCTGCTCGCCTAGGAATGACGTCTCGATGTCGATCTGCGTGAATTCCGGCTGCCGGTCGGCGCGCAGGTCCTCGTCGCGGAAGCACTTGACGATCTGGTAGTAGCGGTCGAAGCCGGCGATCATCAACAGTTGCTTGAACAGCTGCGGGCTCTGCGGCAGCGCGTAGAACTGGCCGTCGTTGATGCGCGAAGGCACCAGGAACTCGCGCGCGCCCTCGGGCGTCGATTTGTAGAGCACCGGCGTCTCGATGTCGATGAAGCCGTGGCCGTCGAGGAAGCCGCGCGCAGCCCTGGCGGCAGCATGGCGCATGCGCAGGTTCTTCTGCATCACGTCGCGACGCAGGTCAAGGATGCGGTGCTCCAGGCGCACCGTTTCGGAAAGATTGTCGTCGTCCAGCTGGAACGGCGGGGTCAGCGACGGATTGAGGATCTCGACTTCGTGCGCGAGCACCTCGATTTCGCCGGAGCGCAGGTTCGGATTGACGGTGCCCGCCGGCCTCGCGCGCACCACGCCCGTCACGCGCAATACGAATTCATTGCGCACACCCTCGGCGAGCTTGAAGGCCTCGGCCCGGTCCGGGTCGCACACCACCTGCGCCAGCCCCTCGCGGTCGCGCAGGTCGATGAAGATCACCCCGCCGTGGTCGCGGCGGCGATGCGCCCAGCCGGCGATGCTGACGCGCTGGCCGATCAGCGCGGCATTCAGTTCGCCGCAGTAGTGGGTTCGCATGCTCACGCGCTGGCTCCTGCGCTTGTCATTTCCCGTTCATCCTGCTGCCCGGCGGAACCACGCCCATCGAGATGATGTACTTCAGCGCCGCGTCCACGCTCATGTCGAGCTCGATCACGTCCTTGCGCGCCACCACCACGAAGTAGCCGCCGGTCGGATTGGGCGTGGTCGGTACATAGACGCTGATGAAATCACCCTGCAGGTGGTTGACGAGGTCGCCGCCCGGACGCCCCGTGAGGAAGGCAACGGTCCACATGCCCGGATGCGGCCATTGCACCAGCAGCGCCTTCCTGAATGCCTGGCCGCTGGAGGAAAACAGCGTGTCGGAGATCTGCTTGACGCTGGAATAGATCGAGTTCACCACCGGGATGCGGTGCAGGATCTCGTGCCAGAAGTGCACCAGGCGCGCGCCCAGCAGGTTGGTGGTCAGCAGGCCGGTGGCGAACACGATCACCAGCGTCATCACCACGCCCATGCCCGGCACGTGCACACCCAGCCAGTTCTCGGTCTGGAACTCGCGCGGCAGCAGCAGCAGCGTCTGGTCGAGCACGTCCACGATGAGCTTCAGCACCCACAGCGTGATGACCAGCGGGATCCAGATCAGCAGCCCGGTGATGAGGTATTTTTTCATTGGCTATAAACAAAAAGGCCCGGCGCAGAGCCGGGCCAGGTGCTTGGCCCTTTGACGATCAATTCGTGGTGCTGGCCGGCGTCTTCTTTTCCGGCTTGGCTTCGGTCTTGGTGGCAGTCTTTGTTTCGGTCTTGGTTTCGGTCTTCGTCTCAGACTTCGACTCGGACTTCGTTTCCGCCTTCGCGTCGGCCTTGGCTTGCGGCTTTGCGTCGGGTTTCTCGTCGGTCGATTTCTTGCCGCCCTTGAAGTCGGTCGCGTACCAGCCCGAGCCCTTCAACTGGAAGCCGGCGGCAGTCAGCTGCTTGGCGTACTTCCTCTTGCCGCAGGCGGGGCACTTGGTCAGCGCCGCCTCGGAAAGCTTCTGCAGGTGGTCGTCCTGGTGCCCGCAGGCCGCGCAGCGGTATTCGTAAATCGGCATGGCAATGACTCAAGTTCCTGAATTGGCGCGGATTATACCGCCAATGGCCGGACCGACCCTGTTCAGAATGGAATGTCGTCTTCCATGTCGTCGAACTTGCCGGCCGGCTTCTTGGCGGCGGGCTTCGCTGGCGCGCCGCCTTTCGGCGCCGCATCGCCATCGGGTTCGCCGCGGGGTTCGCCCGCGCCAGCCCTCGAACCAAGCATCTGCATGCGATCGGCGCGGATTTCGGTGCTGTAGCGGTCCTTGCCGGTTTCCTTGTCCTGGTATTTGCGGGTGCGCAGCTGACCCTCGATGTAGACCTGCGAACCCTTCTTCAGGTACTCGCCGGCGACTTCCGCCAGGCGGCCGAAGAAAGAGATTCGGTGCCACTCCGTCGCTTCCTTCTTCTCCCCGCTCGCCTTGTCCTTCCACGTCTCGGTGGTCGCCACGCTGATGTTCGTAACCGCTTCGCCGCTCGGCAGGTAGCGCGTCTCCGGGTCTCGCCCCAGATTGCCTACGATGATTACTTTGTTAACGGATGCCATCACAATCCCCTTGGTCGGATACTGTATGAATATACAACGCCTAGCCCCCGCGCGGGTTGACTGCGGGGTCTGCTGCGGCCGCCCCGGCACGCTGGGGAGCCCGCATCCCGGCCGCAAGCGCAAGCCAGACCAGCACTGCCACCGCGCTCACGCCAAACACCCGGCCCGGGCCGTACTGGCTGGCGATCATGCCGCCCGCCAGCCCGCCGAAGAAAAGGCCCAGCGTCTGGGCGGTGTTATACACCCCGATTGCGGTCCCGCGGGCACGCGCCGGCGCGATGCGCGACACCAGCGACGGCAGGATTGCCTCAAGGATGTTGAAGGCGACGAAAAAAGCGAATAGCAGGCCCGCCATGGCCACGACGTCGCGCCCGGCGACCACCATCCCCGCAAGCACCAGGGCGAGCAAGGCGACCGAGCCGACCAGGACCGGCTTGGGGCGGTTGCGGCGGTCAGCGTACAGGATCGGAGGCACCATCACCGCAAACGACGCGAGCACTACCGGCAGGTAGAGCATCCAGTGATCCGCGAGCGCGAGTCCGGCCGTCACCAGCATCGGCGGAACCACGACGAACAGCGCCATCTGCACCAGGTGCAGCGCGAAGATGCCGAAATTGAGGCGCAACAGCTCGGGGCTGAGCGCCTCGGCCAGCCCGGCGATGCCCGGCGCCGGACGCGGCGTGGGTGGCGCGTCCGGGACGACGAAGGCAACCACCCCGATCGCCGCAAGCGACAGCAGGCCGATGATCACGAACAATCCTCCCATGCCGATCGAGCGGTAGAGCACCGGCGCGGCGACCAGCGACAGCGCGAAACTCGCACCGATCATCGAACCGATCATCGCCATCACTTTGGTACGGTGCGCCTCGCTGGTCAGATCGGCCGCCAGCGCCACCACCACCGAGGAAATCGCGCCCGCACCCTGCAGCGAGCGCCCGGCGATCGCCGTCCAGATATCGCCCGCCGTCGCGGCGAGAAAACTGCCGGCGGCGAAAATCACGAGGCCCGCGTAAATCACCGGCTTGCGGCCCCAGCGGTCCGAGGCCATGCCGAACGGGATCTGCAGGATCGCCTGCGTCAGGCCGTAGGCGCCCAGCGCGAGGCCGACCAGCACCAGGTCGCCGCCGCCCGCGTACTGCGGCGCGTGCACCGCGAACACCGGCAGGATGAAAAACAGCCCCAGCATGCGCAGGCCGAAGATTGCCGACAGGCTCGCGCCGGCGCGCAATTCGGTGCGCGTCATTGGTACCGGTTGCATGGAAGGCTGGAGTGAGGCAGGGCGAAGAGGCTATAGTAGCGGGTTTCCCCTCGCGAAAATCGCACCTGGAAAAATCGGCGTGACTAACCAAATCCGGATTCGCGGCGCACGCACGCACAACCTCAAGAACATCAGCCTTGAGCTGCCGCGCGAAAAACTGGTGGTGATCACCGGGCTTTCCGGCTCCGGCAAGTCCTCGCTCGCGTTCGACACGCTCTATGCCGAGGGCCAGCGCCGCTACGTCGAGTCGCTGTCGGCCTACGCGCGCCAGTTCCTCGAGCTTATGGAGAAGCCCGACGTCGACCTGATCGAGGGCCTGTCGCCGGCAATCGCCATCGAGCAAAAGGCGGCCAGCCACAATCCGCGCTCCACCGTGGGCACGGTCACCGAAATCCACGACTACCTGCGCCTCCTGTATGCGCGCGTCGGCACGCCCTACTGCCCCGACCACGCCATCGCGCTGCAGGCGCAGACGGTGACGCAGATGGTCGACCAGGTACTTGCCTTGCCCGAGGAAAGCCGCCTGATGATCCTCGCGCCGGTGGTCGCTGGCCGCAAAGGCGAACAGGCCGAGTTGCTGGAAGAACTGCGCGCGCAGGGTTTCACGCGCGTGCGCGTGGACGGCAAGGTGCACGAGCTGGAAAGCGCGCCGCGGCTGTCGCGAAGCGTGAAGCACACGATCGAGGTGGTCGTCGACCGGCTGCGCGTGAAGGTGGAAGCCAAGCAGCGCCTGGCCGAATCCTTCGAGACTGCATTGCGCCATGCAGATGGGAAGGTAGTTGTATTTGATATTGAAAATAAAAAAGCAACGCTTTTCTCGTCGAAATTCTCCTGCCCGAAATGCGACTACGCGCTCGCCGAACTCGAACCGCGCCTGTTTTCGTTCAACAACCCGATGGGCGCCTGCCCGGCCTGCGACGGCCTGGGCGCGGTGGAGTTCTTCGACGCGCGCCGCGTGGTCGCGCATCCGAACCTGAGCCTCGCCAGCGGCGCGATCAAAGGCTGGGACCGGCGCAACCACTTCTTTTATTCCATGCTCGCTTCGCTCGCAGCCCACTACGGCTTCGACGTGGAAGCGCCCTGGGAAATCCTCGACGATGCGACACAGAAGCTGATCCTGTACGGCTCGGGCAAGGAGAAGATCGCCTTCCACTACGCCACCGAGCGCGGCCGCAACCAGGTGCGCGAGCACGCCTTCGAGGGCGTGATCCCGAACCTCGAGCGCCGCTTCCGCGAAACCGAATCGGTGGTGGTGCGCGAGGAACTGGCCAAGTTCCGCAATACGCAGCCCTGCCCGGCCTGCGCGGGCACGCGCCTGCGGCGCGAGGCGCGCCACGTCAAGGTGCAGGGCCGCGCGATCTTCGAAGTTTCCGGCCTGCCCTTGCGCCTTTGCCGGGAGTTTTTCTCGTCGCTCAAGCTTGAAGGAGCAAAACAACAAATTGCCGAGCGCATCGTGCGCGAAATCGCCAACCGGCTGGAGTTTCTCGTCAACGTCGGCCTGGACTACCTCGCGCTCGACCGCGCCGCCGGCTCGCTCTCGGGCGGCGAATCGCAGCGCATCCGGCTTGCCTCGCAGATCGGCTCGGGGCTCACCGGCGTCATGTACGTGCTGGACGAGCCCTCCATCGGCCTGCACCAGCGCGACAACGCGCGCCTGATCGAGACGCTCAAGCACTTGCGCGATCTTGGCAACAGCGTGGTGGTGGTCGAGCACGACGAGGAGGCGATCCGCGCTGCGGACTACGTCGTCGACATGGGGCCCGGCGCAGGCCGCGCCGGCGGCGAGATCGTTGCCGAGGGCACGCCCGCCCAGATCCTCGCTTCGCCCAATTCGCTCACCGGCAAATACCTCGCGCGCTCACTCTCCATCAGCGTGCCGCGCCTGCGCAACCGGCCGGGCTCGAAAACGCTCACGGTGCGCGAAGCGAGCGGCAACAACCTGAAGAAGGCGACGCTGGAGCTGCCGGTGGGCCTGTTCGTTTGCGTCACCGGCGTCTCGGGCTCGGGCAAGTCGACCCTCGTCAACGACACCATGTACGCGGCCGTGGCGCGCCATCTCTACGGTTCGCAGGCCGAGCCCGCGCCGCACGACACGATTTCGGGCCTGGAGCACTTCGACAAGGTGGTGAGCGTCGACCAGAGCCCGATCGGCCGCACGCCGCGCTCCAACCCGGCGACCTACACCGGCCTGTTTACGCCGATCCGCGAACTGTTCGCCGGCGTGCCGGAAGCGCGCGTGCGCGGCTACGACCCGGGACGCTTCTCCTTCAACGTCAAGGGCGGACGCTGCGAGGCCTGCCAGGGCGACGGCGTCACCAAGGTGGCAATGCATTTCCTGCCGGACATCTACGTCGCCTGCGACGTCTGCCACGGCAAGCGCTACAACCGCGAGACGCTGGAGATCAAATACAAGGCGCGCAGCATCCACGAGGTGCTGCAGCTCACCGTCGCCGAAGCCGTGGATTTCTTTTCCGCGGTGCCGGCGATCCGCAAGAAGCTGGAGACGCTGTCGGAAGTCGGCCTTGCCTACATCCAACTCGGGCAGGCAGCAACCACGCTATCCGGCGGCGAGGCGCAGCGCGTGAAGCTCTCGCTCGAACTCTCCAAGCGCGACACGGGACGCACGCTCTACATCCTGGATGAGCCCACCACCGGCCTGCACTTCCACGACATCCAGCTGCTGCTCAACGTCCTGCACCGGCTGCGCGATGCCGGCAACACGGTCGTCGTCATCGAACACAACCTGGACGTCATCAAGACCGCCGACTGGGTGATCGACCTGGGGCCCGAGGGTGGCGACGGCGGCGGGCGTATCGTCGCCGCCGGCACGCCGGAGCAGGTGGCCGCCGCACCGGAAAGCCATACCGGTCAGGCGCTTGCGAGAGCATTGACAAATACGAACGTTCGTACTATTGTGCCGCCCCATGAGCCACCCGAACAAGGCGACCAAGGGGGAGCGCACCCGCGCGGCGATTCTCGACGCCGGCTTCCACATCGTCAGCAAGGCCGGTCTTGAAGGCCTGACGATCGGCACGCTCGCCGAGGCCACCGGCATGTCGAAATCGGGGCTGTTCGCGCATTTCGGCTCGCGCGAGGAGCTCATCCTCGCGGTGATGGATCGCGGCCAGCAGGAATTCCTCAAGCTGGTCGTCAACCCGGCGCTCGCGCGACCGCGCGGCCTGCCGCGCCTGAAAGCGCTCTTCGTCGACTGGCTCGGCTGGACCGAGTCGGCCGACCTGCCCGGCGGCTGCCCGATGATCGGCGGCGCCATCGAGTTCGACGACAAGCCCGGCGTGGTGCGCGATGCGCTCGCCGCCGGCCAGCGCGCCTGGATCGGCACCCTGACCCGTGCCACGCAGCAGGCGATCGAGCAGGGCCAGCTCGCCGCCGGCACCGATCCGGAACAGATTTCCTTCGAATTGTTCGGCATCGCGCTGGTGGTGCACCACCACCGGCGCCTGCTCGGCTACGAGAAAGCGCGCGCCCGCGCGCTCGCCGCCTTCGACGCGCTCATCGAGCGCTACGCCATTTCTTCCCCGCGCGCAAAACTGCGCGCAGCATCCCGCTAGCGAAAGGAGTCGTCATGCATCTCGCCCACGAACTGCACAGAATTAGCACGAACGTTCGCTTTCTTACCAGCTCGCTGCTGCTCCCGGAGCACGCGGCGGCACTTGCCGAGCGGCTGTTCCTCACGCCGCCCAAGCCAAAGCTGCCGCAGACCACCTTCTTCGATTTCCTCGATGCGCATGCGAGCTTCGTCGAGCACCGCGGCCGCAGCATCGCGACCTGGCGCTGGGGCCCGCTCGATGCGCCCGCGGTACTGCTCGTGCACGGCTGGGGCGGCTACGCCGCGCAGATGCGCGGCTTCGTGCCGCGCCTGCTCGCCGAAGGCTTCCGCGTCATCGCCTACGATCAGCCGGCGCACGGCCTGTCGGAGGGCAAGCTCACCGGCCTGCCGGATTTTGCCGGCGCGCTGGCCGCGGTCACGACGGCACATGGAGGACCCGGCGGCAACGTCAAGCACGTGATCTCGCATTCGCTCGGCGGCCCGGCGCTTGCCATTGCGCTGTCGCGCGGCCTGCGGCTGGAGAGCGCAGTCCTGGTCAGCCCGCCCTCGGACCTGGTCGGCTACTCGCGCCAGTTCGCGCGCTGGTACTGGATGCCCGAGGCGCTGCGTCGCGCCATGCAGGCGGCCATCGAAGAGCGCTTCGGCCTGCGCTGGTTCGAGATCGAAGTGCCGCGCCTCGCGCCGCGCCTGAAAACACCGGCGCTGGTGATCCACGACCACCAGGACAGCTTCGTGCCCTGGGCGCAGGGCGCTGCGCTGGCGCACGCCTGGCCGGGCGCGCGGCTGCTCAGCACCGTGGGTCTCGGTCATGGGCGCATCCTGGAGAGCGACATCACCACGCGCGCAGCGGCGGATTTCATCGCCGGCAAATCCGAGGTGGCGAGCCCCGCGGCGCCAGCGCTGCCGCTTCCTGCGCCGCTCTACTAGATGGACGCCGCCCGGGTCCTGATCCTCGCGGGAGCGTCAGTCATCGGCGTGCTGGGCGTGCTACACCTCGCCTATACCTTCGCCGGCCCCAAGCTGCTGCCGCGCGACGCGCAGGTGGTGCTCGCAATGCAATCCACCTCGCTCGTGATCACTCGCCAGACGACACTCTGGAAAGCCTGGATCGGCTTCAACGCGAGCCATAGCCTGGGCGCCATCCTGTTTGCCGTGCTCTATATCCTGCTCGCGGCCAGGCACATGGAATTGCTGGTGCGCGCCCCCGAGTTGCTGGCGGTCGGCCTCGCCACGCTGCTCGCCTACCTCTGGCTCGCGCAGACCTATTGGTTCCGTGTACCCTTCACCGGCATCGCGATTGCGACCGTCTGCTTCATCGCTGCCTCGATCCTCGTCTTCATCTAGGAAACAAGAAAACCATGAGCCGCTCGCTGACCGTCACCTGGGAGGACCCGATCGCCGCCTTCGCTTCGGGCAAAGCGCTCGCCGGGATCGACTACATGAAGGAGATGATCGCCGGTCGCATCGCGCCCCCGCCGATCATGCGGCTGATGGGCTTTCGCCTTGCGCAGGTCGGCGAAGGGCTTGCCGTTTTCGAGTGCGAACCGGGCGAGCAGCATTACAACCCGATCGGCGTGGTGCACGGGGGCCTGGCGATGACGCTGCTGGATTCGGCGATGGGTTGCTGCGTGCACACGCGCCTGCCCGCCAACACCGGCTACACCACGCTGGAAGCGAAAGTGAACCTGGTGCGCGCGATCACGGCGAAGACCGGCACCATCCGCGCCACCGGCAAGGTGATCCACTTCGGCGGCAAGACCGCCACCGCCGAGGCGCGCCTGGAAGACGCCGCGGGCAAGCTCTACGCCCACGGCACCACCACCTGCATCATCCTGAGCTAAGCGACGCCCAGTTCAGGCGGCGGGCGTGGAATTCCGCCAGCCCTTCGCGGTGGCCGATCGACACCAGCGTCGTCGCCGGCAGCTTCTCCTTCAGTAATTTGTAGAGCATCGCTTGCGCGTCATCGGGCAGTGCCGCGGTGGGCTCGTCCATGAACAGCCAATCCGGCCGGTTGACGAGCGCGCGCGCGATCGCCAGGCGCTGCTGTTCGCCGCCCGACAAGAGCTGCGCCCAGTTCTCCTCGCGCGCAATATCGCCGGCGAGATGCGCGAGACCCACTCCCGTCAGCGCATCGCGCACCTCGTCGTCCGGGATCTCCGACCCGAGCGCCGGATAGCAGGCGGCGTGCTTGAGCGGGCCGATCGGCAGGTAGGGCCGCTGCGGCAAAAACAGCAGCTTCGCTCCTTTCGGTAACGCAATCTTTCCCTTCCAGTAAGGCCAGATGCCGGCGATGGCGCGAAAGAGCGTCGATTTGCCCGCGCCCGAAGGCCCGGTCACGAGTACCGATTCGCCCTGCTTGAAGCTCAGAGTCACGCCGGCCAGCAGCGGCTTGCCCTGGGGCAGATCGAGTTCCAGGCGCTCAAGCGCAAGTAGCGCGGGCGCGCCCTCCTCCCTGTCGCCGTCCAGCCGGTCGGCCTCCGCGCGCGCGCGCTCCAGCGCCTCGGTGAAGCTGGTCAAGCGGTCCACGGTCGCCCGCCAGTTGGCGTAGCTGCCGTAGGCATTGATGAACCAGGACAGCGCGCCCTGCACCTGCCCGAAGGCCGAGGCGATCTGGAAGATGCCGCCCAGCGGCATGGCGCCGGAGAAAAAGCGCGGCGAGGCCACCACGAACGGGAAGATGATCGCCACCTGGCCGTAAAACGACTG
>Ga0315910_10003133_pt1 | contig 14223 bp, 11 predicted proteins | sample EdamamesoilMG_FD_204470 | JGI IMG/M metagenome (GOLD analysis project Ga0315910, IMG submission 204470) | Garden soil microbial communities collected in Santa Monica, California, United States - Edamame soil | ecosystem: Environmental > Terrestrial > Soil > Garden | place: USA: California...
TATTGTAATCGACGGATTTAAAGCAGGTGACCGGACGAAGCTTGACCTACCCCGTCCTCAGCAGGAGTTAATAAAACAAATGCAGGCGCTGGGGAAACCGGTCGTGCTCGTTCTCCTTAATGGGAGCGCCCTCGCGGTGAACTGGGAGCAAAAAAACATTCCCGCCATTGTGGAAGCCTGGTATCCCGGTCAGGCTGGCGGTCAGGCGATCGCCGATGTGCTCGTTGGTGATTATAATCCTGGCGCTAAACTTCCGATCACTTTTTACAAGTCGGCAAATGATCTGCCGCCATTTGAAGATTACAACCTGACGAAACAGACCTATCGATATTTCAAAGGAGAGCCCCTTTATCCGTTCGGACACGGTTTAAGTTACTCTACGTTTACCTACGGAAATCTGGCAATTGAAAAAACGCACAAGGCCGGTGATGAAGTCAAGCTATCGGTAACTGTAACGAATACGAGCACGAGGGCGGGCGATGAAGTGGTGCAGGCATACGTATCGCATGTAGCCTCCAAAGTGCGGGTGCCGGTGCGGTCACTCGTACAATTCCAGCGGATAACATTAAATGCGGGTGAGTCAAAAATCGTTGAACTTGTACTGGCCCCTGACGCGTTTGCTACCTATAATGCGCAAGGTGAAAAGTCCGTTGCTGCAGGTCAATTCGAAATTGCAGTGGGCGGCGGCCAGCCAGGGGTTAAGGTTGGCACGTTTGTTACACCGGGTGTAAAAGAGGTTGTGAACATCAATTGATTTAGAATTTATCATCCCTTGTTGGTGAAGAACACCAACAAGGGCGTGGGTCATTTTTGTTTGCTTTTCTTTTTTGAAGCTTTTGCCTTGCTGTTAAAATCCAGGCATAAATTTATCCAGTAGTCAAAATCCTTTTTGGATTTCATTGCCTCGTCGGACACATAAACATATCCCTTCATAGGTTTGCCCGTAAAGACCATCTCACGGCAACCGTTTCTATCCAGTGCAGTTTCGTAAGCATCAGGTCCGATCCGACACATCATTTCATCCTTTACAATTCCGATGCACATCTTTCCTTTTACCATAAAGCAGACTCCGCCAAACATAAATCTTTCTTCCACCTTCGGAATTTCCGCAAGCCGGATACGAATGCGGTCAGCCAGTTTTTCGTCATAGGACATGGGGAAAAGTTAGTTATTTTCTGCATAGGCCGAAAAGAAATTTCTTTCCAAGAGTCCAAACTTTACTTCGATTATTACTCTTGTCGTAGGATCACCGCATCGCTTATTTATCGAGCTAAATAACCACCATCTACCGGGTAGTAACTGCCTGTGACGAAAGATGACTTCTCACTGCCTAACCAGTAAATCAATTCCGCTACTTCTTCACTCTTGCCAAGGCGGCCGATCGGATGTAATCCCACAAGCTGTTTCTTTGTTTCGGCATCGAGTATATTTAATAACGGAGTATCAATGAAGCCAGGTCCCACCGCATTTACACGGACACCTTGTGCGGAATACTCAAGCGCCGCTGCCTGGCTAAGTCCCACTACACCGTGCTTCGCCGCAGCATAGCCGGCCGAACCCGCAAAGCCTACAGAACCTAAAATGGATGAAATATTTACGATGCTTCCACCACCATTTTTTAACATGGCCTGAATCTGATATTTCATACCATAGAAGACACTGTTAAGGTTGATGTTGATTACCTTTTGCCAGCCTTCAATACTCGTGTCAGCAACCGGATTTACCTCACCAGCAATACCTGCATTATTAACCGCTACATCCAACCGGCCGTAGGTCTTGACTGCGAAATTAACCAACGCCTCCATCTCTTCTGGCTTGGAAACATCGGTCTTAAAAAATACCGCTTTTCCTCCCGCAGTCACAATGTTATTCGTCGTGGCTACTCCTTCTTTTTCCTGTATGTCAGAGATTACGACGTTTGAGCCCAGTTTCGCAAATAATTCGGCCGTTGCCTTACCAATACCTGATGCGGCACCAGTAACAATTATGGTTTTATTTTTCATAGCTTTTTGTTATTGAACAGTTAACATATCGCCGCAGTCCGGCAGTCTTGATCTCTTAGGACGTGTTGGTTCAGGGATCAACCCTCCACTCCTATCCAACAAACAATTGAAGATCCATTCAGAATTATTCAGTCTTAATTGTATCCTAATACTACGATGTTGGGTAATCACATTCGATGACAACGGTCACATTGGGCAATGATTTCTGACAGGCGTTAAGAAGAATGTAATAATTTTAACGTCCGTTTTTGCTGTTAATGGTTCAATGCCTTCTAAATCAGTCGTCGATTGATTTTAGCTCTCACACCAATTACCTTTGGTAAGGATTATGGAAATCAACCTACATGAAGAACCTCTCATTCCTGCCGTGTGATATTCTCAAACCTTTTATTAAGTCATTTGTCATTTCAGAGTCCGAATCGGAGAGTTCCTACAAGGTTTTGCCCGACACAGGACTGGTTATCGGCTTTCAGTACAAGGGAAGACTGTCCAGAGTGGATGGCGAGAAACAATCAACTCTTTCGATTTCCGGGGTATCAGGCCTGGCAGACTACAGCAGAACATTTAAGAACTCGGCCAACATCGGAACGGTTCTGGTATTATTTAAGGAGGCGGGCGCAGCACAGTTTTTCAAACAACCCTTGCACGAACTATTCAGGGAAAGTATATCGCTTGACAATTTTATGCTACGCTCGGAACTACTTATCCTGGAGGAGCAGTTGAACGAGACAAAGTTTGACGAACAACGCATCTCTGCCGTGGAGCGCTTCCTGATCGCACGCTTGAAAAATACAGAACCGGATAAATTGGTATTGGCCGCACTTGCCCTCATCCACAAAAGTAAGGGCAATATCCGCATCAAAGAATTGATGGACCAACTGCACATCAGCCAAAGTCCGCTGGAAAAAAGATTTCGTCAGACCGTGGGCACCTCTCCGAAAAAATTTGCTTCGATCGTGCGGCTCAAGAACGTACTGCACCATTACACTACCAACACTTCACTAACCGAGTTGGGTTATGAAGCCGGATTTTATGATCAGGCCCATTTTATAAAAGAGTTTAAAACCTTCACCGGAGAAACACCTGAGAAATTCTTTCGGGACAAAAAGTAGAAAAACGATTTTTTACAATTGAAAGGTTGTTTGTCGTTGCATTTTTACAGTGTAATGATTTAATCACTTGTTTAACAACTAAAAATCAAAAAAATGTTTACGGTAGAACAAATTAAACTGGCTCACAGCAAAGTAAAATCAGGTGCGGATTTCCCACACTATATTCAGGAAATCAAGGCATTGGGAGTTACCTTTTATGAAACGAATGTAACCGACGGACATACGGATTATTTCGGCGCAAATGACTATAGGATAACAGCACCACCGAAATATGGTGCATTGATCATAGCAAATGAATGTGATGACGTGGCGTTTAAGGCAGATCTACTAGCTCATCAACAAGGACAAACTGATTTCCTGACATTTGTCGGTATCAGTGCAAAATGGGGCATAGAGAAATGGGCCGTTTGTATGGAGGCAATGACCTGTACCTACTACGATACGTCAGGCAAAGAAGTACTGGTTGAGAAAATACCATCCTGATCCATTACTTCTTGTCGGCCTGGTTGTCATCACCCATCACATCATATCCTCTCCACTTATACTCCTTCGCCAGTTTTGATGCTGCCGGCCAGGCAATCTGGTGTTGATCGCTGGCTACCCACTTGCGCCGGTTTTCCTCGGTATCGAAAGAGATCTGGATGGAATAATTAAAAGCAGTGGGCTCAGCCTGGATCGTTTTCGCGACATCATCCGCGAAGAGACGGAGTAATTTGGATCCCAGGTAACCCTTCTGCACGGTCATCGCGGGCACGTATACGGAATGATACATGTTTTCAAAGGCTTCGGCGTTTTCTTTTAGCACGACAAAATCCATTTGTAGTACTATGGGTTTGGGTACTTGTCCACCATCTTTCTTTTGCGAAACGCCAACGACGAGTACCTCGAGATCTTCCGTACCGGTGTTGACCAGTTCTATCGTTTCTCCCAATAGGCCCGCGAAGGAATCATCTTTTACTATCGGCCTGGATGAACCATTTGTTATAAAATTTCCAGCCCCTTTGATTATGTAGTATACTTCTTCGATACCCGCCATCGCGTGTGGCCCGGTCGTTTTACCTGCGGGAATTATCATGTGATCAACGTAGTTCCAGTTTGTGGTGAATATCTCCGGGCCCAATGCCCTCCGATACAACACTCCGTTGCCCGCGTAAGGATGTTTCTCCGTAAGCAGCTTTTCCTTTTTCAGTTCGCTGAACACAAACACCGGAATTTTATCGAGCGTTACGCCGACACGATTGTCTCCCATGTCGAATGCATCTCCCTGTCCTTTGCTGCGCGAGACAGCGAAGTTGAGCCATTTGACAGATTCACCCGTATGGTTGTAAATGGCGTGCGCGCTTCCCAGCTTGCATGGAACGATAACGGGTGCTTTTAAAGTAGAGGTACGACCGTTGACCGTGAATTGTGCTTCGCCGCTGAGGAGCACGTACATCTCTTCGATACCGTGATGGAAATGATGTCCGATGCCGCCCTTCGCGTTGATAGTTCCTACATGCAGGTAAAGAAAGTTCGACGACAGGTCATCGCGACCGATCAGTTGTGTGAATCCCATCTTTCCGGCACCGGCATGCACAGCGGAGAGCATGCGGTATTTAGAGGGATCATTGTGTATGATACGTTCGCTACTTGTTTGCGCCGTTGCAGAGAGAGTGGTAAGGGCGATGAGGAGCAATAATGACCGGTACATAAGTTCTTGGTTTTATTTTGTATGACGTATTCCGAATTAACAATGTCACGCACTTGTCCTCAGTACCCGGGAACTATTCGTTTCCCGGAAGTGAATATACCACGTAACCGCGAGCTACCGCGCCGGGCTCTTTCGAGTGGTCGATGGAGTCGTCAGCAAAATCACTGGTGGCGTTGATCACAAGGTATTGTTTCCCGTCCACTTCAAACATAGCCGGCTGGCCGTTGGTCTCAAAACTCAGGGTTGTTTCCCACAACACGTTTCCGTCGGCCGCATCGAAAGCATAGAGTTTTCCTCCCTTGGCTGTGGCAAATACAATTCCGGAAGAAGTGACAATCATCCCTTTTCTCAGTGTGCCGCTTCCAGCTCCGGCATTTTTATCTCCTTTTGCCATCGCCGCGGCGTCTTCACCAACCGGTTTTCTCCACTTGATCGTGCCTGAATTCAGGTCATACGCGACGATCGAAGACCATGGCGGCATCGACAGGTTCGGCCACTCGAGACCATAGTCGGTGGTGTAGCGGTCCGCGGGATGAGCAACGCCTTCGGGGTAATCGGTCAGGGGCAATTCTTTTTTTTCATCGGGTGCTATCGGAGCGCCACCCGATGCTACAACAGGTCCGGCGGGTCTTTTGCTAGGATCGTTCTTTCTGAGTGTGAAGCGGGAAGGTGTTCCACCCAGGTAACGGAATAATGCAGAGACCGTCTGCTCGTCGACGTGCACGAACCCGGGCATCTGTCCTTTGCCATTGGCGATGATGTCCTTGAATTCAAAAAAGAACAACCGTTGTCCTGCATTCACAAGCGAAGGACCTGCGCCACCTTTCATATCGACGCCGTGACAAGCCTGGCACGTGTTCAAATAAAGTGCTTTCACCCGCGTGATCTCATCTTTCGATAACGTGGCCCCTGGAGGTTTTACTTTGTTGAGCCTATAGATGGATGCGTACTCCTCCGTAAGAATATACACCATACCTTTCTCCGGATTCGAAGCCGTGTTGCCGAAGTTGGCGCCGCCCAGGGCGCCGGGCATCATAATGGTGGAATACTGATCAGAGGGAGGGACATACAAACCAGACTTCGCTGAGTCAAGACGACTGAGCCACTGTTGCCTGACATCTTCGGTGAAATAAGGATTAAGTGTCTCTTTGGTGACTTCGTGTCGCGTGAAGCTCGGAAGCGTGGGGATTGGCTGCGTGGGCCATGATTTTTCTCCGGGCATGGTACTGACTGGAAAAGGTTTTTCTTCCACCGGCCATATGGGTACCCCCGTTTGGCGATCGAGCACAAACATAAAACCATGTTTGGTCGCGACGGCAACAGCATCAATCTGTTTTCCATCGCGGTTAACGGTAATCAACTGCGGCGCGGAGGCAAGATCATAATCCCACAAATCATGATGTACAGTCTGATAATGCCAGAGACGTTTACCCGTGCGAGCATCGAGGGCGACAAGACTGTTACCGAACAGGTTGCTGCCTTCGCGATCAGCTCCATAATAATCAAAGGTAGGAGAGCCGACCGGTAAAAAGGCAATACCTCTTTTTTCATCGATGGAGATTTCACTCCATACATTTACGGCGCCAACGTACTTGTATGCGTCTTTCGGCCAGGTGTCATAACCAAATTCACCGGGCTGAGGGATGGTGTGGAATGTCCATTCGAGTTTGCCGGTCACGACGTTGTATGCCCTGACATATCCCGGTGCGGAAAAATAATTTTCTCCAGGCGACGATCCCATAATGATAAGGTCTTCAAACACAAAGCCCGGCATCATGGATTGAACCCTCCGGATGGACGTCGGCGCACGGTCCAGTCCCACTCTCAGGTCGACATAACCTTGCCCGCCAAAATCCATAATCGACTTTCCAGTCAACGCGTCTATCGCCTGTAATGAATTGCCGAGTGTGAACAGGATGCGCTTTTCCTTTCCATCTTTGCTTTCCCAGTAAGTTACGCCCCTCCGGCTCAGTCCGTGTAAGTTGGCGTGGATCCAGATCTCCTTTCCTGTCAACGCATGCAGACCAATAAGCGAATTATTTTTCGCCAACACAACCATCATCGTGTCTACTATAATGGGACTGAAGAAGTAGGACAAGCTGTCGCCTGACGGGTATACCCAGGCGAGTTTCATGCTACTTACATTTTCTTTTGTGATCGACGTTGTAACAAAATACTTTGATTGATCCGGGCTGCCCCCATATTGCTTCCAAGTTTTATGGTTGTCGGACGAATCCTCATTGGTGCAGGCGCCGATAGCGAGCAACAGGTACAGGCGGATAGTTATTTGGGCTGAAGCGGATTTCATTATGATTTGAAAAGAACAAAATACGAAATGATATGCTGCCTGATTATTTTTTGCCGGATTTTGTGACCGGTGGAGTATCTCAACAGCTGTTCTGGCACATTTCCGGTTTCGTTCACTTCACAACAACCGGCGTCTTTCAATGAAGTTTCCGTCAAGCTACACGTAACTTGCGTTTCCTTTGCGGTCAACGGTTTTCTCCTGCCAGAAGTCTCTCCATGGACCTAGGGATAGAATGAATTTTTGAAAATCAAGAGTCGTAATATTGTAGTATATTAGTATACATCAAGCCCCTCTTCACGTATGAAACATTTAGCCAACATTCTATTCCAACTCCGGATATTGATCCTGGTTATTTTTGCTGCTTCATGTGACAACGGAGATGAAGAACCAACTACTGCTGAACTATTAATAGGAAACTGGATTACGTCCACCGTCGAGATTGATGCTACGGTGGGTACTCAATCGTACACCGATTACCTTATTGATGAGGTCGGGCTGTCACCTACGGATGCTACTGTTCAAGATGCCGTTTTTAAAGCTGCACTTCTGTCAGAAGTTACCGGGTCTCTTACAATCAACTCGAATAATACCTATACATCAAGTTTTGGAGGCGGTTCTGATAGTGGCACCTGGAGCCTAAGTTCAGATGAAACAACGTTGACACTTTACGAAGGCGCCGATGTAATCGTGATCACCATTAACTCCATTTCAGGTAGTACCCTGAATGTAACATTTGGCGATGACTTCCCACAGGATCTTGATGATGATTCAGAAACACCTGACGAAATTGTAACAGTGGAGGCCGAGATCACGCTGACTAAATAGCCTTACCCCACTCAAATACCTGATATTTTTTGTCATGCCGCATCATTCCAACCCGGAAAAATAGTTCGGATAGTCGGTGATGATGCCGTCAACGCCCAAATCTTTTAGCCTCTTCATTTCGTCCTTTGTATTGACCGTCCATACAATGAGCTTACATTTTCTCATTTTACATTGTTCAACAAGCTCCGCCGTAACCAGTTTAAGGTTCGGGCTGTAGATCGTGGGAACAAACCCGAGTTGTTTGATATTCTCTTCAAACGAATCCGTATTACTCAGAAGAAAACCCAGCGCAACACCGGGGTACTTCTTGTGCACATACTGCAGCGGTCGTTTATCGAACGATTGGAGATAAAACCGATTGCCAATGTTCTTGCTTTTAATGATGGCCATCACGAGGTCAACCAGTTCCTCCGGTTTGGAGTTATAAACGTCATCAAAATCGGGCCTCGTTTTAAGCTCGACATTGTAAATCACTTTCGGCAATTTCCGCGAACGGGTGTACTGTTCGACCGAATCGATAAGTTCACCCAGGAGTGGTATATAGGTCTTAATTTTTTTCTGATCTGGAAAGGGCGGATGATATTTAGAACCGATATCGAATTGCCGGATATCGTCGTAGTTCATCTGGTGGACGGGATACTTTTTGGCCTCCTCTTCGTTAAGCTCCTTTCCTTCTTTCGTAAGACTGATCTTCCAGTTGATATGCGGGTCGTGCGTGATGATTACTTTTCCGTCTTTGCTGGTGTACACATCCACTTCGATCACATTCGCGCCGACTTCGACTGCCTTTTTCATTGCCGGGATAGTGTTCTCAGGCATCAGCCCGGTGCCACCCCGGTGGCCCTCCTTAAAAAACCGGGGGAACTCTTTCGGAACTTTTGTCTGGGCAAGGACCTGGCTTGAACAAAAATTAACAGCCGTAACGACGATTGCGATAAGCCGGAGGATTTGATTCATAGTTTTTCAATTTGTCGAATAAAGATAATGGATTACTCTGCCTAACATCAAAATTAATGACCCTATTGCCCTTGCGTATTTCATTGAACAACGTCCAGAATTCGCAGGCAAACACTAGGAATGATCGCTGCTTTAGTAATCGATTTAATACACCCTTACCTTTGAGATATTTTTTTTAATGGGTAAGTCAATACTAATCGGTGCATTACCTTCTTCGGTAATTGTCAAGGTCATGATGCCGCCTTTTTCTTTCAACTGTGCATAGACATGCGGAACGTCGCCTATGCCCGGGATTAATATCCAAACAAAGGTAGCAGGCCTCGTTATGTGGGTTGAATAAATAACCGTTGGGTTCGGTACCCTGGAACCATAAGTCGCACTATACCAGCCCTGCTTGAACGGCTCTTCCTGTCCCTTTACCATTTCAATTTCCCACTTCACATTCCCAATGGGTACAATACGCAGGTTTGGTTTGTCCTCGTTTGCCGACGCCACTTCACTTCCGTCGATGGCCACTTCGCAGTCAGGGGCATAGTGCCAAAGTACCTGTAACTCCCGAGGCTGATCGGTATCAATATGATCGACTACCACCCAATACGTATCATGCAGGTATAACACAGACCGCGAATGCGAAACCTCTCCGCTTACATTTTCAAAACCGTCAGCAAAGGAACCGTAGGCATAATCATGTCCTTCCCTATGGACAAAATCTTCTCCCTCAACCAATGGAGTTTTTGCCCTTGTCGCCGCGGCATTTTGTCCCTTGCCATCGACTAAAATAACATTGTGTGAAAACGAACTTCGGAAGTAACCTCTCCACACCGTTGGATCAAAACTAAAATAATCCTCATGGGTAAATCTTCCTCCATCCACCAGCAGATCCTTACCAAACGCGGCAACGGAAAGATGCAGTTTGTCCCTGTGCTGATGTCCCGTTCCATAAGGTCCATTGTCAAAAAACGACCACGCTGCCAAATCGCCCCAACCGCTGCGCATAATATGAATACCTGCCCACGGAAAAGTCAGCGAGGGTCCGGTTTTAGGGAGTACACCATGTTTGCCATTGGTAGCGATCCATTGCCAATCCGGTCGGTTGAATTTATTAGCAGCCGCAAGCACGCGGGGACGAAGATCTTCCCGGTCCGAATCACTGTTCAACGGTTGATGCCCATCCGGTCGCATACAATAAGCCAGATAGTTATACATTCCTTCCACGCCCTTCATATAGTCAGCCGAAATCGTGCGACCAGCTTTTTGAAAATTATCGGCAATCGATTCGAACCGTTGCAGTGCTACCCATTGGGTCTTCGTCGCCACTTCTGTTTGCACACCATCGGGATAGACCTGCCGGTTTATTTCATCTGACATTACCCGCAGACTGTAATCTGCCCAATCATCAGCCATTTTAAATTCCGGAAAGGCCAGCGCAAACAACGCAAGACCATTCATTTCCATGGTGGTCCAGTTGTGGCCGAACTTGTGATATCGATGGAGAAAGTCCGCCTGCTCACACATACTTGAAAGCATCAGCAATCGCGTGGCTGGACTGAAATTTTCTTCGTCCTGAAAAGCATAAAACAATTGTGGCCACGAAGATCCCAACCGTTGCCCTGCCTGAATGGTTCTCCACTCCACCTCACCGATATCTCTATAGTCAATATGCTGAGCAGTGTCGAGAACGATATAGATCGAATCGCCCTTTTCCGGTAAAGGGTGCTGAAAGACCCAGTCCTTCATGAGGCGATCAAATGTCTTAACATATTTGTTTTCCTTACGCTCTCTTTGCGCGAGATAGAGCGCAGGCAAGAATTGATGCCCGTTTAATGAGTATGCAAATTCATCATCCTGGTGAGGGCCAGTGAAGTCCCACTGCCAACCCCGTGAAGTATCCAATGGAATTCTCACACGATCTCCTTCGCGGATTATGGTATCGGAAACCAACGCATTGGCTACTTCTATATAATCTCCAATATCGGCGGTTTCGATGGCCGACAATACCCAACTGCGATCAACCCGATTATAATATTCCAACAAAGCTTTCGCTGCGGCAACCGTATCACCTTGTGAAAGCTTGCTATTAACCGCTGATAGTCCGGGTTGTGACAAATCAAGTGTTTGAAATATTGACTTGAGCCGATTTGGGCGAAACAGCCATAAGTCATTTTCAGAATGGACATCCTGCCATTTTCCCGGTAGTACAGATTTATTTTGAGTACAATGGGTTAAAAGGAGAAGCCCGAGTAGAAGGATTATATTTCTTAGCATCACAAAGATTGCTTTTAAGATAGCTTAAATTTCTAAAACTCATTGACAATAGTAGGACTAACCAACCTCACGGAAACCAAGTGCGACCGTTCAGTTTCAGACGCGAATTGTCCATGACTGAACATGACATACTGAATTACTTCCCGGTGAGAGCGATTTACGCACTTTTTATTTCAGGCAGCGTTATTGCTAACCTGATGTTCAAATGCTGATTTATGCTACGACACAATCTTATCATTATCTTCCGCGGCATGAGGCGCTTCAAGAGAACCTTTTTGATCAACCTGGTCGGACTATCCACCGGCCTGGCATGCGCCCTGCTCATCTACCTGTGGGTGAATGACGAGCTATCCGTCGACAAATTCCACGCAAAGGATGAGCGACTTTACCAGATAATGACAAACGTGCAAGACAACGGGGGATTGAGTACCATGGTCGATACGCCTGGACCTCTCGCCCAAATGTTAACCGACGAAATACCCGAGATTGAATACGCAACTATCGTGGCCCCACCAAACTGGCGCGGATTCGACGGATTCATTCTTACCGCGGATGAGCAAAATATCAAGGTAACAGGTGAATACGCAACGAAGGATTACTTCAATATGTTCTCCTATGAGTTGATACAGGGTGATGCGGGCCAGGTGCTGGCTGACAAAAATTCCATCGTCATCTCCGACGAACTGGCGATGACACTCTTTAACTCGACGCAGAATGTGGTGGGAAAAACCATCGAGCTTAATCACGAAAGAGAATGTCTTGTTTCAGGAGTATTCAAAAAAATACCAACCACCTCGTCAGTCCGGTTCGACTTCGTCATGCCATTTGATGCTTATCTGGATGCCGCGCCCTGGTATAAGGACTGGGACAACTGGGGTCCACATACGTATGTCGTTCTCCGGGAAGGCACAGACGTTGCTGCCTTCAACACCAAGATCAAAGACTTCTTTCAGGTCAAACTGGGAGGCGACGAAAACTCTCCAAAACTATTGGCTACCCGTTATTCGAACAATTACCTGCATGGGAATTTTGAAAATGGGGTTCAGTCGGGAGGGCGGATCGCATACGTGAAACTGTTCTCTGCCATCGGCCTGTTTATACTTGTCATTGCCTGTATCAATTTTATGAACCTGTCGACCGCAAAGGCTGGGGTAAGGATAAAAGAGATCGGCGTAAAGAAAACACTGGGCGCCGGCCGAAAACGAATCGCATTCCAGTTCATCGGTGAATCCCTGTTCATGACCTTGTTGTCATTGTTGGCGGCGGTTTTACTGGTGAGCCTGGCGCTACCGCAATTCAACATTATAACCGGAAAGGAACTATCTTTCGTTGTTAGCCCTCAGCTTGTCGCCGTGCTTGCTGGCATCACGATAACTACAGGGCTAGTGGCCGGAAGCTACCCGGCAATATTCTTGTCCGGGTTCAATCCTATAACCATACTAAAAGGCAGGGTAAAGAGCTCCGCCGGGGAGATATGGATCCGCAAGGGGCTGGTTGCCTTCCAGTTCGCGTTGTCTATCGTATTGATTGTGTCGGTTCTTGTGGTATACAAGCAGATCGAGTTTGTACAAAACACCAATCTCGGATACAACAAAGACAATGTAATCTATTTCGACGTCGAAGGAAGAGTAAAGGAGAATGCTGAGACTTTCCTTTCGGAATTGAAACGAATCCCCGGCATACAGAATGCCGCCAGCACCACCAGTGATATGACCGGGCACAGTTGGTCGGTAGGCCTTAACTGGGAAGGGAAAACAACGGATGACAACCCACGTGCGGAACTCATGGCTGTCAATCCTGATTTTCTTGGAACACTGGGTCTTGAAATAAAGGAAGGTCGGTTCTTTTCGAGGGATTTCGGAAACGACACCACCCGCGTGGTAATTAACGAGGCCGCTGCCCGGATCATGGGATTTGATAACGCGATCGGTAAACACGTAAAAGGAATTGGAAGCCTTGAGATCGTCGGCGTTGTAAAAGATTTTCATCTTGAATCCTTTCACGAAGAAGTAAAGCCGCAGCTGTTCGTACTTCACCGCAGTCGCTTTGCTCCACCCAGTCTGATCATGGCCCGTATTGAAGCGGGAAGAGAAAAAGAAACGCTGGAACGACTTGATAGTTTTTACAAAACGTATAATCCCGGCTTCCCCCTTGATTACACGTTTCTCGACGATGATTACCAGGCCCTTTACGCAGCGGAGCAACGGGTGTCTACCCTCTCTAAATACTTTGCCGGCCTTGCTATCCTTATCTCTTGCCTCGGCCTGTTCGGGCTGGCCGCGTTCACGGCGCAACGGCGGATTAAAGAGATCGGTATTCGCAAAATCATGGGCTCAAGCGTTTTCGGTATCGTGCAGCTCCTCTCCGGCGACTTTACCAAAACGGTCTTCATTGCCATCATGGTCGCCCTGCCGATAAGTTACCTGATCGCCAGAAAATGGTTGTCCGGCTTTGCCTACCGCATCGATCTTGAGTGGTGGTTCTTTGCCGGCGCCGGTGTCCTGGCATTGCTGATCGCCTGGATTACGGTGGGACTGCAAACCTTGAAGGCTGCACAGGTTAATCCGACAGCGTGTTTGAAGGATGAGTGAGGATTAATAAGCTGGCGAAACCCAAATCACTCTGGTCAAAACGATGGATGTTTCCGGAAGGAGCAGGACATCACCCTCTCCAGATTGCAGGAAGTAAGTGCACTTATTATTTGAAAATGCGAAACCATTTTAAGGTAGCTTATAACTCGTGCTCCTTCCGCCACCGTCTTCCTTTTTCAAAATTCCTTTTTCAATTAAATCCTGTATGTCTCTCAGCGCTGTATCGGGGGAGCACTTTGTAATCTTCGCCCACTTGGAAGACGTTAGGTTGCCTTCAAATCCATCTATCAGTTTGTTCAGCATTTTTCTTTGCCTTTCGTTTAACGCAACAGCTTGATTCGATTCCCAGAACTTCGCTTTTTGAGTTACTCCGGATAAATTATCCTCTGATAATAAAATTGCTCTGTCAAGACACTCAACGAACCACAACAACCACTTTGTGATATCCAGGTTTCCTTTTTGTGTTTTCTCA
>Ga0315910_10003134_pt1 | contig 14221 bp, 14 predicted proteins | sample EdamamesoilMG_FD_204470 | JGI IMG/M metagenome (GOLD analysis project Ga0315910, IMG submission 204470) | Garden soil microbial communities collected in Santa Monica, California, United States - Edamame soil | ecosystem: Environmental > Terrestrial > Soil > Garden | place: USA: California...
GAGCGGCCCCGCGGTGTGAAGGCGCACGCGTGGCGTGCCCACGCTCTCGAGCTCGGTATCCCGGGCCGTGCGCGGCTCCGCCAGTTCGTCGAATTCGGCGAGGCCTCGACGCGGGCCTGCGCTCGCGCCAGGCAGCGCGCTGGGACCAGGTGCCGCGCTGGGGCCAGGTGCCGCGCTCGGGCCAAGTGGCGTGTGTGGCAGTGTGCTTTCGGTCTTCAGGGCTCGCGCGCGCTCGAGCAGCTTGTCGCGCACGGGGTGCCCCGTGGCTGAGCTTCGCGGGAGCGGCGTGCCCAGCGCGTGAGAGCTCACGAGAGCGGCGTGGCTCGTGGCCACGGGAGCCGAGTCGCTCGTGGTCAACGGAGCGGCGTCGCTCGTGGTCAACGGAGCGGCGTCGCTCGTGGCCGCGGCCGATGCTGCGGCGTCGCCCGGACCTGCGGAAGCAGCGGAGGTCGGTTCAGCGACGGCAGGATCGCTGGCGCTCGCCAACGCGGGTTCGCTAGAGCTGGCGCTCGCCAACGCAGGTTCGCCAGAGCTGGCGACCACGCTGGGTTCGCTCGAGCTGGTGGGCGCGGAAGCCGCGGGCGCCGCGTCCTCGCCCTCGCTGTCTCGGTTCGATTCAGTCGCGGCCTCAGGGCCGGCCACGGACTGGACGAGTTGCAGCTCGGGCTCGGAGTCACCATCCTCGCGAACCGAAGGGTCCACGATGCGGCCAACATGGCGTGGACCACCGCTGCCGGAGGAAATAGTCACTGGGCGGCAGGTAGCAGTGGACGAGCCAAGCGGCAAGCTGGCCAAATGTGGTGAGGTGTTCTCATGATTTCCCTTGAGGTCGCTTTTTGCCGGCCCTACCGGAAAAAGGCAAGATGTTCCAAAGTGCACACTTGGCTGGCGAGGCGGCTTAAGGTGGTCGGGTTGTCGGGCTATGGATGACCATCTCAAGCAGCTCTTACTGCTAGGCCGCGAGCATTACGACAAGGGCGAACACGACAAGGCCGAATACCTGCTTCGGCAACTCGTGAACACGACCAGCTCGTTCGCGGATGTCTACGACATGTTAGGTGTTATCGCCCACAGTCGCGGTGATTTCATCGAAGCGGAAAAGCTGTTCCGGCGCGCGGTGGAGATCAACCCCAACTACACCGAAGCTCAGCTCAATTTGATGGTGACCTGCAACGAGCTGGGGAAGTACGACGTAGCGCGCAAGATCTACTCGCAGGTGCGGCACAAGTCGGGGGTAGGCGCCGGCAAGACCGATCCCTTTGCGCGAGGCAAGATCGCCAACATGCACGCCGCGACCAGCCAAGCCTACTTGGACGCGGGCATGCTGCCGGATGGCATTCAAGAGCTCGAAAAAGCCGTGCAGCTCTGCCCTACGTTTGCCGATCTTCGCACCAAGTTGGCTCAGCTCTACCGCGACGCGGGTGACGATGCGCGGGCGATGGCCCAGCTCGAGGCTGCGAAAGAGACGAATCCGAAGTACGTGAACGCCCGCTTGTCGCTCGGGGTCTTGCTGCTCAGCAGTGGGGACACCGAGCGAGCCATCGAAGAGTTCGAGCAAGTGATCGAGCTCGAGCCGAAAAACCAACGCGCGGAGATGTACCTGCGGATCGCCCGCACTCAGCAAAGCCTCAGCGACGCGCCCGCCGCTGGTTCTGGGGCGCCTCCTAGCCAGCAGGCGCCTCCCAACCAACAGAGTGGCTCGGAGAACTGAGCCTCGAGCAGCTCTCGGGGGTGCTGGCGAGCCGTCGGCGGTGCGCACGCTTGCGCCCGTGCGGCGCGGCGAGCGTCTGGGCGCGCTCCGCGCTCTGTGGCGCCTGTTGCGTGGCGGTGACCCGACTCCGCTGTGTACCGCGGTCAGCGTTTTCGTCGGAATCTACATCGGGTGCCAGCCGGTGTACGGCCTGCACCTGGTGCTCTGCCTGGTCGTGTGCCTGCCGCTCCGCCTCGATGTCGTAGTCGCCTACCTCGCCGCGAACATCTCGAATCCTCTGTTCGCTCCGTTCCTGCTGTTCGCAGAGGCGGAGGCCGGCGCGTGGCTCCTCAGCGGGCGCCTGCCGTCGTTCGATCTGTCGCTCGCGCGCGAAACGACGGTTCAGGGCCTGGCTTGGCACGTCGTCGTGGGGGCGCAAGTCGTCGGACTCGGGCTCGCCGCCGGGTTCGGAGCCCTGGCGTTCGGGCTCAGCGCAGGCCTCAGGCGCGGCAGGCGACGCGGTTCGCCCGCCTACGCCGCACGCAGCCGCACAATCCGGCGCTACTCCGAGTGTAGTTTGGCCGATCGCATGTACGTAGCCATGAAGCTCGAGCTCGATCCGCTGACTCGCTCGCTCGAGGCCTTCGACGCCCCGCTCGGGCGAGTGCTCGACGTCGGTTGCGGTCGCGGTCAGTTTTCGCTGCTCTTGCGGGAGCTCGAGCTGGCGCACTCCGTCGAGGGCTTCGATTGGGATCCCCGCAAGATCAGCGTGGCGCAAGGGGCCGCCCGAGGCGACGCTGGCTACGCGGTGGGCGACGTGCTGACTGCTGAGTTGCCCGCGTGCGACACGCTCTTGCTCTTCGACGTGCTGCACTACCTGGAGTTACCGGCGCAGCGCGAACTGGTGGAGCGTCTAACACGCCGCGTCGCCGAGGGCGGGCGCTTGTTGATCCGAGAGATGGACGGTCAGGCGGGTTGGTCGAGCCAGCTCGGGCAGTGGTTCGAGCGCGTAGCTACCAAGAGCGGCTACAACCGTGCGCGCCAAGCGCTCTGCTTCCAGCCGCTGCGAGCGCTGCTCAACCAACTCGAAGCGTTGGGTTTCGAGTGCAGTTACGATCGCCGCGGCTCGCGCTGGTCGGGCCCCAACGTGCTCGTCGTGGCCCAGCGACGATAAATTCGGGCGCGCGGTCTTAGCCGCCCTCGACTTGGCGCTGGTAGCTGACGTGTACGTCGCGGTAGCCGAGCGAACGCACCAAGCTCTCGATGGTGCGGGCCACGTTGTCTTCGGCGCGTGGCAGCAGGCCGGCTTCGACAGCGTCGGCTTCCAGGCTCTTCTCGGCTTGCTGTCGAGCGCGCGTCTCGAGGGACTCTTGGCGTGTGGCGCCGAAATCGGTGCTGCGCGTGTGGACGTACGTGCGCGAGTTGTCGAGGCGCGCGCTGAACACGTTCGCCCGAGGTAGCACTATGCTCACGCTACTCTGGGTTTCGTCGACCTGGATGTCGCTCGCTTTCATTTGCGTGAGGTCGACTCCGGCGACCACGTCGCCGGCAGCCACCAGCAAAATCGCGTCTTCGAGCGTGACGAGTCCCTTGAATTTGCTCTGTTGTTCCTTCAGATCGATCACGCGTTCCATGTGATAGCTGGCGCCCTCGAGTCTGGCGAGATCTCGCACGGCAACGACCACGTTCGGTCCCTGTTTGATCACGGTCGTCGACGCCACGGGCGCCGGTGCTTCCTCGGTGCAGCGTCCGATGACGAGTCCGAGGCTGAGCAGGAGTGCCCCGGAGAACACCGCGAGCAGCGCCCCCATCGGCTTCAGGCAGCCTTTCAAAGCCAGGGGTGGCCCCGCATCGTCCGAACGGGAAGGCGGTGGCGGCGGCTCTATCATGGGCTGACTCCCGAGAGCTCGAGCGCCCCTGCGTGTTCGCGCGGGGCTCCGTCGATGACCGTGGCGTCCAACTCGCTGGCGAGGAGCTCGAGCGCGAGCTTGGCGGCTTCTGCCACGCTGGGGGCGCTGCCCGTGAGCGCTTGAATCGAAGTTACCCCGAACTCTGAGATCCCACACGGCACGATCAAGCCGAACAGGTCCAGATCCGTGCTCAAGTTGAAGGCGAAGCCATGCATCGTGATCCAGCGCGAGATGCGAACGCCGATCGCGCCGAGCTTGGCGGGGTCGCTAGCGCTCGCCTCACCGGGCCACTGCGCCACGCTCGCGCGATCGACCCACACTCCGACGTAGGCGGAGTGTGTTCCGGCGCCGACGCCGTAGTTCCGCGCCAGCCGCTGCATCGAGCGACTCAGGTCGTTCACGTAGCGCCGCACGTCGCGTCGCTCGGGGCTCAAGTCGACGATGGGGTAGCAGACGAGCTGCCCGGGCGCGTGCAGTGTCACGTCGCCGCCGCGCCCGGTCTCGACGACGCTCACACCCATGCGAGCGAGCTCCGAACGTGCGGCGCGCAAGTGCGCGGCCTTGGCAGCGCGTCCGAGGGTGATGACCGGGTCGTGCTCGACGAGCAGTACGGTGTCCGGGATCTCTTGCCGTTTGCGGGCTTCGAGCAGCTCTAGCTGCAGCGCATGGACGCTCTCGTAGTCGCGCCGTCCCAGCCATACGCCGTGCAGCCGTCGCGAATTTTCCATGGCTACTCGGGGATCGGTTCGCCAGCGTCGCGCAGGGCCTCGCGCAGCCTGTCGATCTGTTCGGTGAACACGCCCGCGATGTCCGGGTCGAACTGCGACCCGCTGCAGCGCTCGATCTCGTTGACGGTGACTTCGTGCGGCAGCGCACGACGGTAGGCGCGGTCGCTGGTCATTGCGTCGTAGGTGTCTGCGACCGCGATGATGCGAGCGATGAGCGGAATGCTCTTGCCCTCGAGGCCGAGCGGGTAGCCACGTCCGTCCCAACGTTCGTGGTGCAGGTGCACGCCCGGGACTACGGGTTGCAAGAACTTGATGGGGTCGAGAATATCTTTGCCGTAGCTCGGGTGTCGCTTGAAAATCTCGTACTCGGATTGGGTCAGCTTGCCGGGTTTGTTCAGATTCAACACGCAGCCGACCTTGCCGATATCGTGCATCAGCGCCGAGTGCCGCACTATGTCGATTTGATCTTCGGGCAGCCCGAGCCAGCGGGCAAGGTTCACCGCGTAGCGTGCGACCCGTTCCGAGTGACCGGAGGTGTAGCGATCCATCTTGTCGATGGTGCGGGCGAGGCTCTGGATCGTCTGCTGGAAGGTAGCTTGCAGGTCCTCGTAGAGGCGCGCGTTCTCGATCGCCGCGGCCGCCCGGGACGCGACGATACTGAGCAGCTTGCGTTGGCCCTCATCGAAGCGCTTGGCCGCCGTGAGTGACATCACGCCGATCCACCCAATCAGGCGTTCGCGCATCCTGAGCGGAACCACGGCGACGCTGTAGAGCTCGGCATCCGGCAGCTTCTTGAAGAACTCTTTGGCTCGCACTTCGTGGGCCACGACCGGTTCGCCCGTGGCCAGGCGTTCGACCACGACGTCGATGCTCACTTCGCCGAAGTCGCGCACATGGCTCACCATGTGGTTCGACTCCACGCTGCGCTGCACGTAGCCGCCTTCCGCGTTATCCAGCCAGGTGAACACCACGTCGGCGCGCACCTCGTTCAAGGCGCTGTCGGTAACGGTCGCCATCACCTCGTCCAGCGAGAGGCTGGCGGCGATGGCTTCGCTCACCTTGTACAGTGAAAGTGCCTCTCGCAGTCGGATGTTTTCGGCTGCGAGCCGGCGCTTCTCGAGGCCGCGCTGCACGATGTGCACGATCTCTTCGACTTTGAACGGCTTCAGGATGTAGTCGTAGGCGCCTTGCTTCATCGCATCGATGGCGGTCTCGACGGTACCGAAGCCGGTCATGATGACCGTTAGCGTTTCTGGATGCGTACGCGCGACTTCTTTCAGGAGCTCGAGCCCGCCCATCCGGGGCATTTTCAGGTCGCTGATGACCATGTCGTAGCGTGCTCGCGATAGCTCGGCCACGGCGCTGGAGCCGTCGTCCGCGGTGCGCACGACGTAACCTTCCATGCCGAGAAAATCGGCCAGAATATCACGAATGAACTTCTCGTCATCGACGACAAGAACCCGGGGCTTCTCGTTGGGGGGTCCCGTTTCGGCTTCGGCCATTCAGTGGGCGGCTATTGGGGCTTGGGGGCTGTTCTTGGAGTGCAGGCTTCGGATGCTTACCGACTACTCGTCAGTTTCATCGGCATCGCATGCCTGCGAGGCTCGCAGGGACATGACGGTTAAGCGGCCGCGCTGGGCGGTCGATGCTCATGGGGCGGTGGGAGCAGGTAAGCACCAGGGCAGCGGTGCAATGCGTTGGCCGTGCGATGCGGATGATGGCGGGGCGTGCGTTAAGGCGGGGCGTCAAGTCGAGTCGCTAAGAGGCGGTACGCAGTGGCGGGGCTTAAGGGCGGATGTGTAACGCTCTGTAACGGTTTGGGAAGGATACCAAAAAAACACGTTGAGGAACGAACGAACGTGAACGCTTCGCGTCCGCCTGCACCAGTGCCAGCCGGCCCTGGACAGCCGGCCAGTGCGTCAGCTTCGTTGACCCAGCAGGCCGCCGAGCGGCCGCGGCCGTGGTTCCGGATCGTGCGTCTTCAGGTATTGCAAGTTGAAGCCGTTGATCACGCCGTGTGCGACGATGGGGCCAAGCAATGAGCCGGTGAGCTGGAATACTCCGCCGAGCAACAGGCCCATCAACGTTGCCCACGTCACCCACACCCAACGACTCTTACCTGGGATTTGGTGCACCAGACCGAAGATGATGGACTGTGGCAAGAGGCCGAGCCACGAGTGTATCAGTCCCCGAAACAGGAGCTCTTCGCCCAGGGCGCTGAGAACCGCCAGCACCACGATGCCGGTGAAGCTGAGGTCTTGAGCAACCAGGCGTCGCAGTTCGATATGCAGCGTCTTCGCCCAGACGAGGCGCGCGACCATGGGACGCGTCGCCATCACCACCGACGCGCCGAGCAATAAGCCGAGCATCGCGCTGTAGGTGTGGCTCGCGCGCGGTGCCAATTGGAGCAACGGCGTGGGGTGCTCGAACGGGCTTTCGACCCGCCACAAGATTGCCATCACCAGGGCTACGATCCCCATGGCCAAATAGGCGGCTGCGAACCGACCCCAGCGAAGCATCGGAACGACTATGGCACGAGGCGCCTGTTTTCGCATCTTGCAACTTCGTGAGACGCGCCGGAGCCGGCGATCGCAGCAGGAAATCGGGAGCGAGCTGCGATCGCCCCGCGACGCTGCGGGAGCCTGTGCTTCGGCCCAAATAGGGTGCGGGGGACTACCACGACGGCGGCGAAGCGGGGTAGGCTGAGCGCGACGTGCAGACGCAGGATGCTCCCGAGGTGCGCGAGCGGTTCGACGCGAACTTGGATCTCGTGGACATCCTTGCGCGCCAGATTGGACGCAGGTTCGGCGAGTTCCTCGAGCTCGACGACCTGTTGTCGTACGGGCGGGAGGGTCTGCTCGATGCGGCACGTCGCTTCGACGTTTCGCGCGGGGTGCCATTCCGAGCCTACGCGAACTTCCGAGTGCGCGGGGCGATCATCGACGGGGTGCGCACGATGGCGCGGGTCCCGCGTCGGGTCCACGAGCGCCTTGGCGGGCTCGCCGCGCTGGCGCGTGTGAGTGAGGGCGCCATCGAAGACTTGCAAGTCGCGCCACCCCCGGGTGCCCAGCCCGCCGAGGCAGAGCGGGCGCTCGCCGATCACCTGCGGTCGATGGCCACCGCGATGGCGATGGGTTTGCTTGCGCCGACCGCTCGAGATGACGATGGCGAGCCGATCCCTGTCGTCGATGCCGACACCACTCCCGAAGCAGCGATGGGCCGAGCCGAACTGATGAAGCTCGTGACGGAAGCCATCGAAGAGCTACCTGCGCAGGAAGCGGAGCTCTTGAAGCGCCACTACCTGCAGGGAGATCGCTTTGATCGAGTCGCGCAGGACTTGGGGCTCAGCAAATCATGGGCCAGTCGCCTGCACACCCGCGCGCTAGCGCGCTTGTCCAAGCGGCTTAGGGGCCAGACCTAAGGCGCGAGCGCCTGCAGGCCAGTGCTTCCCACGACCCGTAATTAGCGAGCAACCGCCGCTGAGCACGGCCGATGGAGCAAGCATGACCATCGAATTTCCAATGCTACTGTCGCAGAAGACACCCTTGGTTGCCCACGCAGCGGATCTCGAGCTGGGACGAGGATCGGATGCATTCCAGCGGGTCTTCCGCGCCGTTGGCGAGCAGGTCGACCGCGGGGAGCGGTTGATGCGAGGGGCGGTTTCCGGCGTCGGGCCCAGCAGCGCTCGGGAGCTCATCGCGCTGCAGGCTGGCATCTACCGTTACACCGAACTCGTCGATCTCACGACCAAGTTCGTCGACCGAGCCGCGAGTGCGGTGCGTACGACACTCCAGTCCGGCGGTTGACTGCCCGCTGCGACCAGCACCATCCGGCAATTTCTGAGGCGCTCCAGTGTTTTCGTTAGCCTCGCGCCGGCTTCTGGTTAGGCTTGCCGTCCAATGCCGGAACGCATCCTGGTTGCCATGAGTGGTGGAGTCGACTCCTCCGTCGCCGCAGCGCGGCTGGTGGCGGACGGGTACGACGTGGTGGGTGTCACCCTGCATTTGTGGGACTACCCTGACGACGGCACGGTGCAGGGGCGCTGCTGCGCTCCTGAGGACGTCCACGATGCTCGCCGCGTGGCAGACGCGCTCGGCTTCGCGCATTTCGCTTTCGATCGTAGAGAGCTCTTTCGACAAGAAGTCGTGGACCCATTCGTCGACGCCTATCTGAATGGCGAGACGCCGAGCCCGTGTGTGCGCTGCAACCGCGGCGTGAAGATCAAGGAGCTTTTGCACCTGGCCGACCGGCTGCAAGCGACTCGGGTGGCGACCGGTCACTACGCCCGGCTGCGCCACTCCGAGCACGGAGTCGAGCTCTTGCGCGCCGCTGACCGCAGCAAGGACCAGAGCTACTTCTTGCACATGCTGCCCCAGAGCGTCTTGGCACGGCTGGTGTTTCCGCTCGGTGAGTTGAGCAAGGCCGAGGTCCGCGCGCAGGCGCGTGAGCTCGCGCTACCCGGAGCCGAGAAAGGTGAGAGCCAGGAGCTTTGTTTCGTGCCGACCGGGCGTTACGATACCTTCGTGGCGGAACGAGCCGGGGAGCGCTTGAGGCCGGGACCGATTGTGGACGACGCGGGGCGAACGGTGGGCACGCACACCGGCGTGCACGCCTTCACGGTCGGACAACGGCGGAACCTAGGGGTTGCGCTCGGAAAACGCAGCTACGTCGTCGGCATCGACGCCGACCAGGGCACCGTGCGTGTCGGGCCGCGCGAAGCGGTGCTCGCCTCAGGGGCGAGTTTGGGTGAAGTTACGCTCCAATCGGGAGTGTCGCTCCCGCTCGAGTGCGAGGTGTCGGTGCGCTATCGGGGTCAAGCGGTTTCTGCACAGGTGCGCCCCTCGGATGCTGGAATTCTCGTCGACTTTCGCGACCCGGTGGCAGCGGTCGTCAAGGGACAGTTCGCCGTCTTCTATGCTGGCGAGCGGGTGCTCGGCGGCGGAGTGATCGAGGCGCCACGCTACGCCGAAAGGCCCAATTGAAGCCGGTCTACAGTTGCCTGCTCTGGGGCTTGGCACTCGCGTCCTTGGGCGGGTGCACCGTGGGCGAAGGCGATGGCTGGGTGAAGAGCACCAGGCTCTACATCCCAGACTGCTGGAACGGTGGCTTCGATCTCGGACCGGATTTTTTCGCGACGAACCCGTTCAGCGACGACACGCAAGTGATTCGCATTCAGCGCGGCGACAACCTCCAAGAGGTGAGCGATGGCCTGATGATCTTGGTGAACGACACCGACGCAGTGAGAAATCGGCTGGGCGAGCAACTCGCCGTCGGGGTACCCGCAGGTGTTCAGTGTCCGGGCTTCCCGCTCGAGTACAATGCAGATCCGCCGCTCGTGAACATGTCGCTCTACCTGCATGATAGCTGCCACACTCAAGAAGGCGCGACGATCCACTCCCGCAGTGGCACCATCACGTTCACCAAGCTCTTCAGCGGCGACATCAACGAGAAAGACGGCTCCGACCGCCTCACCGATGCGCAGTTCGAAGTGAGCTTCGGCAATCCCTGTGACTTTCCCCCAGGTGAAGTCGAGGACGAAGCGCTGAAGAGCACCGTGACGGGTTACTTCAAGTTCTACTTCCAGCGCGGTCAGCCCGCGCAGCCGTTCCCGTGATCTATGGATACCCCGGTCGACGCCCGCCTCATCGAAGAAGCCCGCACGTATCGCTTGCGCTTCGCCTGCCCCGACTGCGTGCATTTCGAGCCTGAGACCGAGACCTGTTCAAACGGCTACCCGTCCGAGCCCCATCGTGAGCGTGCACTCGTGCCCGGCTCCATCGTGCTGTTCTGTAAGTCGTTCGAGCTAGTCTGACGCTCGCTCCCCCGGCCCCGCTCGGAACGCAGCGGGGCAATTGCCTGAGCATCTGGATACCCCGAACCCTCAAATCCCTTGGCGCGGGGTTCGGTTCGGGGGAGAACCCGATGAGTGGCAGCCTCGCATCCTCCGACAGCGCTGACGTTGGTTCGCAGGGTGCTCGAGCGCGAATGCCCGCTGCCGCGGGGCAGTCACTTATTGATCGCCGTGTCTGGTGGGGGCGACTCGATGGCCCTGCTTCACGTGCTCGTGCGGCTGCGGGGCAAGCTTGGTCTGTTGCTGTCTGCGCACGGAGTCAACCACGGCCTCCGACCCGAGGCGGAGGGCGAGCTGGCGGTGGCGGCGGCGTTCGCCCAAGCTCACGAGGTCCCGTTCACGGTTTCTCGGCTGACGCTCGCGGAGGGCGGCAATTTGCAGGCGCGCGCGCGCGAAGCCCGCTACGCCGCCCTGCGGAGCGAGGCGATGCGGGTGGGCGCGACGCGGATCGCCACCGCACACCACGCGGATGACCGCGCCGAAACGGTCCTGCTCCGGCTACTGCGGGGGGCCGCGGTGGCCGGGCTCGGCGTTCTTCCGGTACAATCCGGTGACCTAATTCGGCCGCTCATTCGAGCGCCACGGGCCGCCATCGCGCTCCACCTCAGGCGCCACGGCGTGCCCCATGCCCACGATCCCTCGAATCTAGACCCGCGTTTTCTGAGGGTTCGGGTGCGGCAAGAGCTGATGCCCCTGTTGAAAGAACTTTCGCCAGGGATTGTTAAGCATCTCACGGGCCTGGCCGATCAAGTCTGCATGGGCTCGCCGCGCCTGCCGTTGGACGACCTGCCGTTGGACGATGCTGGCTGTCCAATTCCGCTGAATCGTGCTCAGCGGCTCGAACTCGCCCAAATGGTCGCGATGCGCCAATCCGCGGCGCGAATTGCTCTTCCTGGCGGCAAAGAACTCTGCATTGACACACAGACCGGCGAGCCCGTGCTCGTTTCACGCACGTCCGCTCCGCCTCAGCCCAATGGAAAGCAGCCCGATGGAAAGCAGGAAAAGTGCTGAGGCCCCCCCGCTGGGGCATTGCGGGTGCTCAGCTACCCACACTGAACCCGAGTATTCACGGGCACTTTTTCCGGTCCCCCCCCACAACCGTCTCGTCGGCCATGGCGTTCCGCTCCAGGATGACTACATAAAAGGGGCCTCCGCATTGAGACGAGCCGTCTGGCCAGCATCGACTGTGCCGGTCGCTGATGGCATAATTTCTGCCCACCCGTAGGATCAACGAGTCGAGGACATTTAGAGTGAAGCAGCCCCACAAGACCCTCCTGCTCTGGGTCGTACTCATCGTCGCCTTTCTTGCGATCTGGCAGTTCCTGCGACCGGAGGGGCCCCAGCCTCGCCCCATTCCGTACAGCAAGTTCATGACCTACGTGAAGGCGCCCAAAGACCAGGCGCACATCGAGCAGGTCGACATCAAAGATCGCGAATACAACTTCGTGATCAAGAACCCAGTGGGCAAGCCCGCCGAGCAGAAGGGCTACACCATCGGTCCGGTAGAGGACGATCCCTCCGAGCTCATCAAGCACGACGTCGCCGTCACCTATCAGAAGGACGATGGCGGACACTTCTGGGCTTCGGCGCTGACGATTCTGCTGCCGATGTTGTTCCTCTTGGTGATGTTCTACCTCTTCATGCGCCAGCTCCAGGCCGGCGGGGGTAAGGCCATGAGCTTCGGCAAGAGCCGCGCCCGGCTGCTCAACGAGTCCCAGAACAAGGTCACGTTCGCCGACGTTGCCGGTATCGATGAGGCCAAGGACGAACTCGAAGAAATCATTGCCTTCCTGAAAGATCCGAAGAAATTTCAGAAGCTCGGCGGACGCATCCCGAAGGGCGTGCTGATGATGGGGCCGCCTGGCACCGGCAAGACGCTGCTGGCGCGCGCGATCGCCGGCGAGGCAGGCGTGCCCTTCTTCAGTATTTCCGGCTCTGACTTCGTGGAGATGTTCGTAGGCGTGGGTGCGAGTCGCGTGCGCGACCTGTTCGAACAAGGAAAGAAGCATGCCCCCTGCATCATCTTCATCGATGAGATCGATGCGGTGGGCCGGCACCGTGGCGCTGGTCTTGGCGGCGGCCACGACGAGCGCGAGCAGACGTTGAACCAACTCTTGGTGGAGATGGACGGTTTCGAGTCCAACGAGGGCGTCATCATCATCGCCGCCACCAACCGACCTGACGTGCTCGACCCCGCCATCCTGCGCCCCGGTCGCTTCGACCGCCGAATCACTGTCCCGCGCCCCGACATCCTCGGTCGCGAGGGGATCTTGGCCGTCCACACCAAGAAGGTGCCGATGGGCGAGAATGTGGACCTGCAGATCATTGCCGCCGGTACCCCAGGCTTCGTAGGCGCCGACCTCGAAAACCTGGTGAACGAAGCAGCTCTGCTGGCCGCTCGCCAAGACAAAGAGTCGGTCACGATGGGGGATTTCGAGCTCGCCAAAGACAAGGTGCTGATGGGCGCTGAGCGCCGCTCGATGGTCATGAGCGAGAGCGAACGCCGTACCGGTGCTTGGCACGAGGCTGGCCACACGATCGTGGGCAAGCTCGTCGAGGGCAACGACGCGGTGCACAAGGTTTCGATCATTCCGCGCGGTGCTGCCCTGGGTGTCACCATGTTCCTGCCCACGGAAGACCGTCACTTGATGACGAGGAAGCAGATGCTCGCCCGCATTGCCATGGCCCTTGGCGGTCGGGTTGCGGAAGAAGAGGTCTTCGACGAGGTCACCACCGGAGCACAGGACGATATCAAACGCGCTACCCGCTTCGCGCGCGCCATGGTGTGCGAGCTCGGGATGAGCAGCAAACTCGGTCCGATCGCCTACGGCGAGAACGAAGAAAGCGTGTTTCTCGGCCGCGAAATGGCGACACGTCGCGACGATTTCTCCGAGAGCACGGCGCGCGAGATCGACGACGAAGTCCGGCGTATCGTCCAAGAACAGTACGAGCGCGCCCGCAAGGTCGTGCGCGAAAACCGTGACAAGCTCGATCGTCTGGCGGAAGCCTTGCTCGAGCGCGAAACCCTGGATTCAGAAGAGATCCAAGCCGCGATCGACCACCGCGAGTTACCGACGCGCGAGCGCGTGGTGATTCCCTCGTGGAGCGAGCGGCAGAAGTCCAAGACCGAGAAGAAGCGTCCAGCCAGCATTTTCGGCGCGCCCAAGCCCGCTCCCAGCGGCTGAACACACGACGCTGAAACGCAGCGCAGCTCTGAAACGCAGCGCAGCTCTGAAACGCAGCGCAGCTGGAAACCCCAGCGTAGCTCAGGCACCGCGGCGCTCCCTAGCGGGGGGCGCCGGCGGCGGTGGAACTAGCGGGGGGGAACTCCAAGGGGGCGGGGTCGAGCGGACCACGGCCGTGCGGTGCTCGCGCGAGGGCGCTTGGCGCGCACCCTCTGGGCTGGACTCAGACTTGACTGAGCGGACCTACGAGGTCGGCAGCCTGGCGATCTTGGGAAGCATTGTGGTTCGCGACCTTGCGCGTGTGTTGTGCCACCAACAGTGGCAGCGCGAGCACACCACCTGGTACCAAGAGAACGATTACCCACAATACGATTCGGAGAGCCAGCGCCACGATTGCACCTTTGCATGCTTCGCATTGCACGCCGTGTGCCACTGACCCCCAAGACGGCTCCCAGGCCCATTTCCGCGAGTGCACAGGAGCAGGGGTGAGATCTTCGTGTCATGGTGCGACTCAACGGTGCATTCTGAACGTCACAGTGGCGCACGCGCGTGACGCATCCGCTTGGCCTGCCTTCGCTATTGCGCGAGATACCAACCGAGCATTACCAGTGCGCTGCCAATCAGGCAGAGGCGCGCGCGCGTCCAGCGCGGCTCGCCTGTCGTCTTGGTTCTGCTGACACTGCGCTTGCGACGTTCGCGTCTCAGTTCGAGCCGGAGCGCTTCGAGTGCCGCGTGGGCCTCAGCCGCCATGTCCTCTCGTACTAGAACTCGAATGCCGCCGAGCCCGCCTCCCAGATGCGGAGCCATCCCTACGACGAGCTCATTCAAGGTGCGCGCCGGAATGCCCAGAGTTTCGA
>Ga0315910_10003135_pt1 | contig 14219 bp, 14 predicted proteins | sample EdamamesoilMG_FD_204470 | JGI IMG/M metagenome (GOLD analysis project Ga0315910, IMG submission 204470) | Garden soil microbial communities collected in Santa Monica, California, United States - Edamame soil | ecosystem: Environmental > Terrestrial > Soil > Garden | place: USA: California...
CAGAAGAGCTGGATGGAATCGCGTTCGCGGGAAAGGACATCCTCTTCGGGGCTCTGGGTCTCGACGTAGGCCTTGAACCTCTCGGCGAAGACCACCCGAGCCGAACCGATCTCTTTTTTGGTCGGCTCGGTCATGGATCCCTCGGGACGACAGAAACCTCAGTATTTCGGGACGGAGGAGTCGACCTGGTCGCTCCAGCCGAGAATGCCCCCTGCCACGTTCACCAGGTTCGTGTAACCCTGTTGCTTGAGGAAGTTGATGGCCTTCATGCTACGCACCCCGCTCTTGCAATGCACCACGATCTGTTTGCCCTTGTACTTCTCCAGTTCCTTGAAGCGGTTGGGCAATTGGGAAAGGGGCAAGAGCGTCGCGCCCTTGATGTTGGCGATCTCGTACTCATTGGGCTCGCGCACGTCCAACAGGAAGAAGTCCTGCTTCTCGTCCATCTTGACCTTGAGCTCCAGGGCGGTGATCTCGTCCTTGCCCGTGGCCACCTGCTGGGTCTGGGTCTGCTCCACCTTCATGCCGCAGAACTGCTCGTAGTCGATGAGGGACTTGACCGTGGGGTTCTTCCCACAGAGGGGGCAGGAAGGGTCCTTATGGAGCTTGAGCTCGCGGAACTTCATGTCCAGGGAGTTATAGATAAGGAACTTCCCGATGGCGGGCTTCCCCGCGCCCGTGATGAGCTTGATGGCCTCGGTGGCCTGGATGGCCCCGATGGTGCCCACCATGGCGCCCATGACGCCCCCTTCCGCGCAGGAAGGCACCTCCCCCGGGGGAGGAGGCTCGGGATAGAGACAGCGATAGCAGGGGCCCTCGGGGGTCTTGAAGACCGTCACCTGACCGTCGAACCGGAAGATGGAACCGTAGATGTTGGGCTTGCCTTGGAGGGAAGCCGCGTCATTGGTGAGGTAACGGGTCGGAAAATTGTCCGTCCCGTCGATGATCATGTCGTAATCCTTGAGGATGTCCATGATGTTGTCGCTCTTCAAGGCCACTGGGTAGGTCTTGACCGTCACGTCGGGGTTCAAGGCCTTGAGACGCTTGGCGGCGGCTTCCACCTTGGGCTTTCCCACGTCCTCGGTGGTGAAGAGCACTTGCCGTTGAAGGTTGGAGGCGTCCACCGTGTCGAAGTCCACCAAACCGATGGTCCCCACGCCGGCGGCGGCTAGGTACAGGGAAATGGGACAGCCAAGCCCCCCGGCGCCCACCACGAGCACGCGGGCCTCCAGCAGCTTCTTCTGACCGGTCACGCCCACCTCGGGAAGGAGGATGTGGCGGGTGTAGCGCTTGATCTGGTCTTGGTTGAGGTTCATGGTCGCCTTCGCTTTTTACCTCCCCCTCGAGGGAGAAGGGATCGAACTAAAGTAGGACGCACATGATACGAGGGCAAGAACGGCCAAATCAATCGTGGTGAACCTTGGGCATTCCCATCGGCGTCGATCGGCGGTCCCCCGACCCGTTCCATGGTTTTCCTTGAGAATCACTGGTATTGCTGGTAATTTATCCTCACGAATGAAACAAACCTTGAGCGTCCCGAAAAGAAAATCCCCCCCTTCCGACGCCTCCTCCCAAAGCACCCGCGAGCTGGTCTGCGAACTTTGCCGCAATTTCTACCAATTGGGATGGGCCTCCGGCACCGGGGGTGGCATCTCCATCAAGGAGAACGGCCGCATCTACATGGCTCCCAGCGGGGTCCAGAAAGAGCGGTTGCGGCCCGAGGATATCTTCGTGCTCGACGCCGAGGGCGAGCCCCTGGAGGAACCAGGGCGGGGCCTGAAGCTTTCCCAATGCGCCCCCCTCTTCCTGCACGCCTACAAGATCCGTAACGCGGGGGCGGTCCTGCACAGCCACTCCATCAACGCCATGGCCGCCACCCTTCTCTTCGACAAGAGGTTCAAGAGCCGGAACCTCGAGATGCAGAAGGGGGTCGAGGGCTACGGGGCCTTCGACACGGTGGAGGTGCCCATCATCGAGAACACCGCTTACGAATGCGACCTGGCCGATTCCCTGGAAGCCGCTATCCGTGACAACCCCAAGTCCCACGCGGTGCTGGTCAGGCGCCACGGCGTCTATGTTTGGGGGAAGGATTGGAAGCAGGCCAAGACCCACGCCGAGTGCTATGACTATCTCTTCGAGGCGGCGGGCAGGATGAAGCAGTTGGGGATACCCCTGGAACAATGAGACGCGGGGCGCCCCTTGGGGCCCCCACCTAGACGTACTTAAGGAGGAAACATGAAAGCCATTTGGTTGGAGACGGGCAAGAACATCACGCCGGCGGAGCTCAATTCCCAAGGCATCACCTACGAGCAGATGGACACCAACGAGGCCACTTACCGTCCACCCCTGGAGAAGGTCATGAAGGACCGCGGTTACGTGACCCTGGACCAGGTCGGCATGAAGCCCGATATGCCCAATTTCGACGCCCTCTGCCAGAAGTTCGTGGGCGAGCACCTGCATACCGACGACGAGGTCCGGTTCGTGCTGGAAGGCTCGGGGGTCTTCGAGATCCGGAGCGGGGACGACCGTTGGATGAAGATCATCGTAGAGAAGGGCGACTTCATCCTGGTGCCGGCCAACCGTTACCACCGTTTCTACCTCACGGATGAGAAACGCATCCAATGCGTGAGGCTCTTCAAGGACCAGTCCGGCTGGGCTCCCCTCTACCGCAAGGACCTGGAAGCGGCCGGAGCCAAGTGATCCGACGATCGACCGACCGTTGACCTTGTAAGGGCGGGCCACCACCCGCCCTTTGTTTTTGGAGGGAGCCCCTTGCCCGAATACATCGTGACCCCGGAGAGCACCCAACTGCCTCCCGCCCCCGCCCTCTTGGAGGACCTCCATCGTCGCGGCTTTTCCGTGGAGATCGCGCTCAAAGGAACGGCCGACCAGTGGGAAGCGGTGAGGTTCCTCGACCCGGGACCTCCCCACGTGGAATGCAACCTTTCCCGCGACGCCAACGGACGCCTGACCATCACCACCCCCTCGGACGCCCCCCACGAGGCCTTGGACCTCCAGGCCCATCTAGTGGGCCTCTTGCTCGACGAGCTCGGGGGGCAGGCCGACAATACCCATACCCGAGAGCGGTTCAACCGGGAGGAGTTCGCCCGCAAGCTCAAGCACCACCACGCCCCCAAGGGAGGCATGAAGGAACTCGCTTGGATCGCCTTCTCCTGGGCCGTGGTCCTGGCCGCCGCCTTCCTTTATTTTTCCGTGCCTCCCCACCTTAAACCAGTGGACCTGGTGGTGGTCTTCATCTCCTTCTTGAGCGCCGCCGGTTTCACCTACACGCATTTCAAGGCCTGACCCCGGACCTCCCTGATGGACCCCATCGAATTGACCGAAAAACTGAAGACCCGCGCGAAGGAGCTTGGCTTTGAGCTCTGCGGCGCGGCCCCAGCCGGGGTCCCCGACAGGTTCGGCGCCTTCCTTCAATGGCTTTCCCGGGGCTACGCGGGGGAAATGGGATACCTGGACCGGCGGAAAGCCGAGCGGGGAGACCCCTCCCTGCTCCTGGAAGGGGTCCGGTCGATCCTCAGTGTGGGGCTCAGTTACCAGCCGGCACCGGAACACACCCCTCTCTTGGAGAGACACCCTGTCTCCTGTTACGCCTGGGGGGAGGATTACCACTTGGTCCTGGGCCGCAAACTGGAGGAACTCACCCAGACCCTTCAAGAACTCTCCCCCGGGACCCGGGCCAAGTGGTACGTGGACACGGGACCGGTCCTGGAGAAGACCTTCGCGGCGCGGGCAGGGCTCGGCTGGATCGGCAAGAACACCCTTCTACTGAACAATAAGTTCGGTTCCTTCCTCTTCCTGGGGGAGATCCTCACCGACGCCGAATTGGCCTACGACGACCCGGCCGAGGACCTTTGCCGGACCTGCACGGCCTGTATGGACGCCTGCCCCGTGGGCGCCTTGGAGCAGGAAAGGGTCCTGAACGCCAACAAGTGCATCAGCTACCTGACCCTGGAACACCGCTCCCAGCTCCCGGAAGGGACCACCCTCCATGGCTACCTAGCCGGTTGCGATCTCTGCCAGACCGCCTGTCCCTATAACACCAACGCCCCTTCTGGCCGGGAAGCCTCCTTCCTTCCTCGTCCCGAGATCCTGGGTCTTACCTTGGAAAAGGCCTCGGCCATGACCGAGGAGGGCTTCCGGGCCCTTACTCAAGAAAGCGCCTTGGAAAGGGTGCGATACCCCATGTGGCGCAGGAACCTGGCCCAAGGGACCTGATCGGGTCGGCATCTTCCACCGGACCGTCTATAATCCACCTGCCAACCTTAGGACCTAGGGGACCCTCATGACCCGTTCCTGTCTCTTCCTCGCTTTTGGTTTGTGGTCGTCCTTCTGCCTGCCGTCCTTCTGCGCCACCTCCGATGAGTATTACAAGGCCGGCCTTTCCCTCTACAACCAAGGCGACTATGCCAAGTCCATCCTTTATCTCAAGGCCGCCGCGCAAGTGGACCCGCAAAATTGGCAAGCCAACCAGGTCCTCGGTTACGCTCATTACAGGTCAGGGGACAAGGCCAGCGCCCTGGCCGCCTTCGATGAGAGCTTGCGGGTCCATCCGAACCCTTCCCTGCAAGCCTTCGCCGACAAGATGAGACCGGCCCAAGACCCGGGGCTCCCGGACCTGGGATCGGGAGGACTGGAGCCCGTGACCGAGCCGACCGCCCCCGCCCCTTCCGCGCAGGTGGAACCTTGGCGGGAACGGACTTCCCCTTCCTCGCCTGAAAAGACCGATGGGCCCAGGGTCTTCCGACAAGAGAAATGGCTCGAGGTCCGGGCTGGCGCGGCTTTCGCCAGCTTGGGGGACATGGGGAACGCCCCCCAAGCGTTCCTGGATTATTTCAGCGGCTACAATGCGACCGCCGAAGGCAGTCAATTGGGCATCGCCATGGCGGTCCTGGGCGCGATGGCCTTGGACAAGGACAACGCCGTGGGACTGGAGGTCGGGACCGGCCTCTTCAATGGCCTCTCGCAAAGCGTCGTCGAGAGCGGATTCACCCTGGCGGAGGATTACCGGCCCATGATGATGGACGTGGAATTGAAGTACCTTCGGCTCTTTCCCATGGCAGGGGCGCGGCTCCAGGCGGAATTGGGGGCTGGCCTTTACCTCACCAGCCTCTCCATGGACGCGCAGGGGGATTCGGGCTTTGGGTCCTATTCCATCGAGGGCAGCATGATGGGTCTTGGTTTCGGGGCGAGCTTGGGGCTGGCCCTGGACTTCCCCCTGGGACAGGACATCGCCCTTGGCGCCTACCTCAAGGGGCGCTTCGCCACCACCAGCGGCATCCAAGGGACCTTCGAGGACCAGTTCGGCGACCGGTATGAATTGGGGCTGGCCAAGAACGACGCGGGGTGGGTGTCCTATACCCTCACGGACAACATCGGGACCGGCGGGATCGAATGGGCCACCATCGACTACACCGGCGCCGAGGGTGGCCTCTCCCTGACCTTCACCTACTGAAGTCCATCGGGGACCGGGATCCTTGGGACCTGACCGATGTCCACACCTCTCATGCCCGTCGGGCCGGCCTTTTGGACCTGATCGAAGAACCTGTCCAATTCCCCCTTGAACCACTTCAGGTCGAGCCCCATGTATTCCCCCGGCAGACCCGCCCACTTCTCACAAGCCTTCCCATAGAGCCCCAAGGCCCCCGTCCAGTTGTCCTTGCGGAAATGCTCCAAGGCGATGGCGGCCTGGATGATCCCCTGGTAATGCAGTCGTTCCTGGTCCTTGGAAGGGTGCCAAAGGTCCTCCAGCATCTCATGGCACTCGAAGTAGGCCCCGGCGTTGAAGAGCCTGAGGCCCTCCAGGTACTCGTGGGGGTACTTGAGACCCGCCAAGTGGACGTCCCAATCGGCCCTTTGGGAGAGCTCCTCGATGAGGCTCTGGTCGGCCTCGGGGAACTTGTACTTGGGGAGGTCCTTCGGCTCCACCCACTCAAAGGCCTGGCACTCGATGGCCTTGGGCTCGCCCCCCTCGTGGGAACAGAAAAAGATGTTCAGGCGCACCGAGCGGTTGGGATAGTGATAGGTGAGGATGCGGAAGAAATGTCGGATCCCCACCTGGATGCCCAATTCCTCCACCAGCTCCCTTTTGACGCAGTCCTCCAGGGATTCGGTGGGTTCCTTCTTCCCCCCCGGCAGCTCCCAATAACCCCCGAAGGAATCGTCCGGCATTCGCTGGGTGATGAGGAACTTCCCGGCCTTGAAGATCAGCGCGGCTCCGACCTCGAGGATGGGGTTCGTCATGGGCGGGACCTTTTCGTTCTTTTCCGGCTTTTCCTCTTTTGAAAGGTCATCTTGGCTTTCTTGGCGGGGCGACGGAGTTTCGCGCCCTGGATGAAAAGTACTTTGCGCTTCTTGGGAAGGGACTTCACTTGGTATTCCCGTCTTAAGGCGGTGGAGTAGCTGGCCTGGGGTTCCTGGAAGAGGAGCTTCACGGGCCCGCGGGTGGCCGTGTACTTGGCGCCCTTGCCGGAGTTGTGGGCCTCGATGCGCTTCTGGACATCCTTGGCGATGCCGGTGTAGTAGGATCCGTCGGCGCACTCGGCCACATAGAGGTGCCAGGGGGCCTTAGGCAACGAACTCGATCTCGCCCACGGGGGGGATGAGCTTGCGGCTCTCGCCTTCCGCCAGGAAGAGCCGGATGGCCTTCTTGCCCTCCTCGCCCATGTCCACCGTGCGGTCGTTGACCCACATCCCGACGAACCGGTCCGCCACGTCCCTGGGCAGGCCCCGTCCGAAGGCCAAGGCGTAGTCCAGGGCCTCCTCCCGGTGGGCGAGGGAGTACTGGATGGAGGCCTTCAGGTGGGAGGAGACGATCTTCTTGATGGCTTCCGGCAGGTCGCGACGGATGCCGTTGACGCCCATGGGAAGGGGCAGGCTCGTGCGGTCGAACCACCAAACGCCCAGTTCCCCCACGCACTTGAGGCCGTCCTTCTGGTAGGTCAACTGCCCCTCGTGGATGAGGAGCCCCGCCTCCACCTCGCCCCGCGCCACCGCCGGTTGGATGGCGTCGAAATCCATGACGACCTCGGTGAAATCGGGGTGGCGTAGTTTCAAGGCCAGGTAGGCGCTGGTCATCTTCCCCGGCACCGCGATGCGCTTGAAGGTCTCCAGGGGCCTTTCTTCCTTGGCCACCACCATGGGGCCGTAGTTCTTCCCGATACTTCCCCCATGCGTGAGGATGGCGTACTTGTCCTTCACGTAAGCGTAGGCATGGGCCGAGAGGGCGGTGACCTCCATGCGGCCTTCCTTCGCCCACTCATTCAGGGTCTGGATGTCCTTGAGGATGTGCTCGTATTCCAGGCCTTGGGTGTCGATCTTGCCCTTGGCGAGGCCATAGAACATGAAGGCGTCGTCCGCGTCCGGGCTATGGGCCAGCCGGATGGTGATGCTCATGGGATCTTTTCCTTTTTCCGGGGAGAGGGAGGCTAAGGACTGACGACGATGACACCCGCCATGCCGGCGCAATCCAAGGACCCGCAACCGGCCTGGGTGGTGCAGCTCATGGCGTGGAACCCGCAATGGAAGTAATAGGTCCCGGCGCCCGCGAAGATATAGGTCTGATCGGACCCGGCATCACTGTAGATGCAGGAAGCGGTCCCATCATCGAAATAGAGAGGGTGGAAGCCACCGACCGCCGGAAGGGTGATGCTTTCCCCGACCGTGGCGGTCATGCTCAGGAGCCCCGTGTCGGGATCATTGGGGAACCCCGTGCAGAGGTAATGGAACCCGGTATAGGCCCCCCCGGTCGAGCCGAAATTGATGGTGACCGTATAGGTCGCGGGGGTGGGGGTATCCGTCGGGGTATCCGTGACCGTGGGGGTCTCCGTTTCCGTGGGCGTATCGGTGATCGTCGGGGTATCCGTGATGGTGGGGGTATTGGTCACGGTCAGCGTGGAGGTCTCGGTGGGCGTCGGGGGGACCGAGAGGGGGCCGGTCGAGGCCAGATCGCGAGTGCAGGCCGCAGGGATCAGACCGATCAGGACCAAGGTTGTCCAAGCCAACATCCGTTTCATCAGGACCTCTTTCAACGTTCCGACCAAGGCCTTAAAAATACCCCAAGGCGGGGGGAAATGGAACCCCGGGTTCAGACCGACAAGGGCCCCAAGATGGCGGAAAGCACGGCTTCCTTGTCCGTGAGGTCTGGAAAGACGAAATCGGGCCCTTCCACCGCCAATTGCTCCACCGTGAAGGGACCGGTGGCCACGGCCAAGGTCCTTACCCGCAGGTGACGCCCACAGTGGATGTCGTTGGGCGTGTCCCCGATGATGACGATCTCCTTTTCCGTGAAAGGGTGTCCCTTATGACGCTTGGCGGCCTCCACGGCCCGGGCGGGAAGCAGGGACCTTTGGCGCGCGTTCTCCCCGAAGGCCCCGAAACCGAAATAACGGTTCAACCCATGGGGACCCAATTTGATGCGGGCACCCTCCTCGAAATTCCCGGTCAAGAGACCCAGAAGGACGTCCCCGTGGGCCTGCAGTTCTGAAAGGAGGGCCTCCACGCCCGGCTTCAAACGGATGTAATCGGGCCTCGCCTCGACCTTCGCCTTCAGGAGCCCCAGGTAGGTCTTACGAATGGAAGGCAGGAGCCTCTCAACGGTCCCCTCAGGGACGCCGTTCTGTTCAAGGATCTCGTGGATGATCTGGGTGTCGGTCTTGCCCCCCATGCGGTAATGGGAAGTGTCGATGGAGCGGGGTTCCCCCGATTCACGGAAGGCCAACTCCATGGCTTCCCGGAAGGGATCTTCCCAAAGGGAGCGGTCGGTGGAAAGGAGGGTGCCGTCGATGTCGAAGAGGACAAGGCGGGAGGGGCTCAGGGAAGCCAATTTTGAATTCTCAATTTTGGATTTTAAATCGATGAAAAACTTCGTTCGAGACAAGGGTGCTTTCGATTAAGAATTCAAAATTCATAATTTAAAATTTCACTTTAGCATCGTGCCATCGGTGAAGACGACCGCGGTGGGGACCCAGATCTGCTTCATCTCCTCGAGTTTGAGCTTCTGGAACTTCTCGAACCCTTGCTTGGTGAAGCGCTTGCCCTCGGCCTTCCATTCGATGGTGACGCTGCGCCCGGCCGGGACCGAGGCGGTGGATTCCAGGACCAGGTCCCCGATGTATTCCCCGAAGAGGGTCGTGAATCGGAGCACCCCCCTCACGCCCTTGATGTTCTTCGTCGTCGTGTTCTTCAGGCCGCACTTGAGGATGAATTTCTTCTCCTTGTAATCCACCAATCCCAAAGCGTCCCCGACGAACTCCCCGCCCTTCTCGAAGACCCAGAGCTTGAGGGCCTTCTGCATGGCGAGGGTGTTGGGCTTGACCGCGGGGGCCTTCGTTGTGGCGGCCTGAAGGGCCCCAGGGGTCATCGTCAGTAGGAACAGGATGGGTATCGTCCGGATGGCGTTCTTCATAAGGCCCCTCCTTTGATAAGAACGGGTCAGATGACCCGTTGGTACTCGTTCAGGTCCTTCTTCCAGACCACCACCCCGCAGAAACGCTCCCCTTCGGGACAGACCGGCCTCGTCTGGGCGCGGCTACGAAGGCCACAAGGCGGCAGGAGCCACTTTCCGATACGCGGATGGGTCTCCCGGACCTGACGGGCCTCGTCCACCGAGGCCTTCCAGATCTCCTCCTGGGCGTTGTAACAAAGCCTCATGGCGTGCTTATGGTGGAGGTTCAAGAGGTCCGCCGATTCGGTGAACCTGACCGAGACCGCGTTGGGCAACAGATAAGCGGCGGCCTCCTCCGAGGCCCCCAACTTGCGCAGCTTCACGATGGCCTCCCAGATCCTCTCCATGACCTCCCCATACTCCTTCACCAAAGCCGGTTCCTGCTCCAGCAGGATGGGCACCAGGTAGTCCGGCTCATCCAGGGTCAAGGCATGCAGGATCGGCCGGGAAGCCGGGGTCATGCGGTGCCGCTGGTCTTGCGAGTCCCCCGTGTGGGAGAGCTTCTTACGGAAGGTGTAATGGGGATGGAAGAGGGCCCGGGTCACCTTGCTATGGGTGGAGACATTGAGGGTCTCCCCCAGGTAGCGGTTCTTGGAGGGGTCCAGCGCCAGCTCGATGGCCTCGTCGTCGGAGAGGGCGGAGGAGGGCAGACCGAAGACCTCCCGGACGGAGGAGGCCAGCATCTTCTCTGCGTCCTTGGAATGGTCCACGAGTTTGGAGGTGAGCCCCCCCAAGGAAGCGTCGAACTCCTCCCGGAAGGCCTTGTGGGTGGCCGCCGTGGCTTGGAACCCCTCATACATTTTTGCCTCGGCCGTGGACTCGAAGATGAGAGGGTCCTCCAGGATGGCCTTGTACTCCGGGGAGAGCTTGAGCACCTCCTCCACCATCTTCCCCACCACGATCCGTTGCTCTAGGGGCGCGTCGAAGGTCTGGCAGAGGCGCCAGTACCGAAGGAGCGTCAGGCCCGAGACCGTGTGATAGAGGTAAGCGAAGGTGGCTACCGGCAGGATATAGCGCGCCACTTCCTGGGATTTCTTCTGCACGGCCGTCTGGGCCTTCTTACCGGCCATATCAGCGTGCTTGAAGCGGGCCTTGTATTCGCGTTCCGTAAGAGGTTTGAGCCTTTCGGTGAAGGACCGATAATTCTGGGCTTGGAACTCGAGGGTCTCTCGATAAAGGGAGAGGGCCTCTCCCGAGAGGGGGGGCACCGCGGCCTGGGAGGGGTCCACCGTCACGTAGCGTTGGGAGACCTGCTCCGAGTTGTAGAAGGGGTGGCTGTGCAGGAAGCTCCAGATGAACTGACGGGACACGTTCTCCAAGGCGAACTGGAAATGCGCGTGCTGGAGGGTCGTGTGGTGCCCGGCCTTATAGATGGAACGGGCCAGGTCGTCGCGCTTTTGGCGGCGTTCCTCCCTCTTCCCCTCGTCGAGCCCCTCCCCGGCCACTTGCTCGGCCGTGATGATGCCCTTGCTGGAGTAACAAGTGCGGGCCGTGGCCACGGCGTTGTCGAAGGGCTTGGCGAAGGCGTTGACCAAGGTGACCTTGGGTTCCAGGGAAAGGAAAGCCGGGGTCTCGGTTCGGGTGAGTTCTGGCATCGGGTCTCTTCTGATTTTTCTGGAGGGGTCGGGGAAAGTGGACCCTCATTCTAGCCGAAGCGGCCGGGGCGCGGGGCCTATAATGGGACGGTCATCAAGGTCCAGGACGGGGGCGCGTCTTGAGGAAAGTTTCCAAGGAGAAGAAGGGGCCCATGGGACCACCCTCTTTCCTTGTCCCCTTCCCGCTCCTCCTCTTCCCCTTCGCGGTCTACCTATCCACCCTCGGCCCTTGCTTCCTGGACGGTGATTCCCCCGAGACCGTGACGGCCGGCGCGACCCTGGGGATCCCCCATCCCCCTGGCTACGCGCTTTCCATCCTCTCCACACGCCTCTTCACCCTCCTTCCCCTCGGCAACCCCGCTTTCGCCTCGGCCCTCGGCTCCGCCCTGTGGGCGTCCCTGGCCCTACTGCTCCTGGTCGCGTTGGTCCAGCGGGTCTCCCGGTCCCCTTCAAGGGTCCTTCCCTTGTGCGCCGGGGCCCTGCTTGCCCTCTCTCCCCACTTCTGGCAGGAGGCCTTGAGCCCCAAGGGAGCGGTCTATACCCTTCAAGGGGTCCTCCTCCTCGCTTTCCTTTGGACCTTCCTGAGGGCCGACCGGCCTGGGGCTGCGACAGCCGGGGCCTTCCTCTTTGGGTTGGGACTTTCGAACCATTGGCCGACCCAGATCTGGTTCCTTCCCCTTCTTCTTGGGAGCCTCCTTGGACTTTCCCGGACCCACAGGATCCGAGCTTTGCTCTTCTTGGGGTTGGGACTCTCTCCCCTCTTGGTCCTTCCTCTCTTGTCCCACTTGGGACCGGCCCTCGACCTGGGAGCCCCTGATTCCCTCGGCCGGTTCTTGGACCACCTTTCTCGCAAGGTCTACCGGGCCTCGCGGGAAGCCCGGGAGTGGACCGCCGCCTGGAGCTTCCTGGGGGAAAGGACGGGTCACCTGGCGGGGCATCTCCTCGCTTTTCCGGGATGGCTGGCCCTGCCTTTGGCGGCCTTCGGGATCCGGCGGTCCCCGCCTCGGCTCAAGGCCTTGGCGGTCCCTGGAGCCCTCCTGCTCGGTGCTCTGTGGCTCTATCCCAGCGTGCCGGAGACCTTCTGGACCCTGGACCGGTTCCTCCTGCCCGTTGACGCCCTTGTCCTTCTTTTCGCCGGGATCGGGATGGTGGAGCTATCGGTCCTTTTCCCCGAACGCCGGGGGAACTTGATCGCCGCTGTCCTGGCCCTATCGATGGTGGCGGTCGGCCTGACGCGACCGCCCCAGTCCCCCTGGGGTCCGACCTTCCGATACGACCACGGAGCGAATCTTTTGAAGAGCGCGCCGAAAGGGAGCCTCTTTTTCGCGGAGGCCGAGGACGATGTCTTCCCCCTCCACTATCTTCAGGAAGTCCTCGGCAAAAGGAAGGATGTAAGGGTGGTCCCCTCCTTCCTGCTCTTCGAGGGATGGGGCGTGGAGGGAGTGGGCCGTCGCTTCAAGGAACTCGGATTGGAGGGGCCTTCGGCCTACCCGAACGATCCCATCGGACGTCTGAGCGCCGCAACGGCCGACCTTTGGGTGAAGAACCGGGCGAAAGCCCCCATCGTCTTCACGCGTTTTGAGGGGGCCTTGCACCGATACGTCCTGCCGGCCTATCCCAACCTAGCCTATCGGCGGATCGGCCTCTTGGAGGCGCTGGATTCCCCCGCGCTTGGCCATCTCCCATCCCCGTCCCAGGGCGACCTGCGCCTTCGCACCCCGGCGGGATCCTCCTCCCCCCGGGACCCCGCCTTGAAGGGGATCCTCGAGGTCTACCGGGGATCGGGCTTCCCGGTGGAAGAGGTCGGATCGACCCGGCCCTGAAGGAGGGCCCTTAAACCCTCCAGTTTGGCCCTCAGGTGCGGGGCCGAGACCCCCCGGGCGACGGCCAGCTCCAGGGCCCGAAGGTTCTCTTGCATCCCGCCCCCCTGGTAGTAATAGAACTCCGCGACCTTCTCCCAATACATGGACTCCAAGAGCGGATCCCCAGCCACCAAGGGATGATCCTCCCGGATGGCTTGGTCCATCCTTCCCAGCACATCCTTGTCCAGGACATGGTCCACGGCCCAATTGACGTTCCGAAAAGCCCGGTCGGCTCCCGCCCAACGCAAGGCCCTCTCCCGGAACGGACCCTCCAGCCCCACCTCCCCTAAGAGATGACCGGGACCCTGTCGGCCCAAGATCTTCCACTCGACCCCGGGAAAGGCCTTGCTCACGAAGGGCGCGTAACGGGCGTCCAGGAGAAGACCCATCCACCGGGCCTTCTCAGGCGCGAGTCCCTGGTTCCAGGCAGCGTTGAAAGGACGGGTCGCCACTTGCAGCGTTCGGTCCGCCTGAAGGTCCCATTCGCAGATCAGGACCCCCGGCCCCTTCTGGGCGGCGATACCTTCCCAACGCTGATAGGCCAAGTACCGGGTGGTCGACTTTCCCTGGTCCTCCAGGGTCCAAGGGTCCTTGGCCGCTTCCCTGGCCGGACGGGTCACACGGGTCCAGTCCGAGACGGCGCAGAGGATGAAGAGGAGGGCTAGGACCGGGGCGACCCCGCCACGGGGGAGCCTGCCCGCCAAGGTCCCGATGCCCAGGGCGGTCAGACCCAGGAGCAGGGGAAGCACCTGCACCACCCGATAAGCCTGGAGGTTCAGGGACAGGATGCCGGGGGCCAGGAAGAGCAGGAAGGCCCCGATCACCCAAGGATAGAAAGGACGGCGCAGCGAGCGCAGGGCCTGGGTGAGGCCGAGGAGGAAAAAAGGACCGAGCAGTGGGTTCAGGAGCCCGCCCGCCTCGCCCAATTCCCCCCCCGCTCCGGGCGATCGGAAAAGGAGGACCTCCAGGTACCGGTGGCATCGCTCCAGGAACCCGCCGTATTGGAAATGGCCGCTCCCTTGGGTGAGGCCGAGGATGTGATGACCGTAACCTTCCTGGAAGACCGCCAAGAGGAAAGGCAGGAGCCCAAGGGCCATCCCCACCCCGAAAGCCGGGAACCACCGCACCCGCCACCCTTCCTGACCTCGGCCGAGGAGGAAGAAAGCGATCGTTCCCGCCAAGGTGACCACGGGCCAGGAAAGGTAAGTGAAGGATTGGAGGCCCGCCGCCACCCCGACCCCGAGGGCCCAGGGGGTCCTGGTCCGGACCGGGGCCCGCAGGAACCCGATCAGGGCCAGG
>Ga0315910_10003136_pt1 | contig 14214 bp, 11 predicted proteins | sample EdamamesoilMG_FD_204470 | JGI IMG/M metagenome (GOLD analysis project Ga0315910, IMG submission 204470) | Garden soil microbial communities collected in Santa Monica, California, United States - Edamame soil | ecosystem: Environmental > Terrestrial > Soil > Garden | place: USA: California...
GAGGATCCCTACGAGGACGTCCGCACCGACCCGAAGTCGGACGGCTCCGATCCCTTCATCGTCAGCCTCGCCGGCTCGCTCGGCAATCCCGGCAGCGACGGCAACCGGAAGATCTACTTCATCGACGGCAACCTCTGGATCCACAACAAGAGCGCGATGTCGTTCCGGCTCGCGGCGGACAAGGACCTCGCCGTCACGATCGTCGTGAAGGGCAACATCTACATCTCCGACAACATCTTCTACGACGGCAAGAAGAACGACGGCCTCGCGCTGATCTCGATGAAGGACGCGGCCGTCCCCGACAGCGGGAACATCTACTTCGGCGACCCGTCGTTCGGCACGCTCGAGCACATGAGCGCCTACATGTACGCGGAGAACAACTTCTTCGACACCAACCTGAGCGCCAGCGGCTCGGCCAAGGTCTCGGTCGACGGGATCATGAGCGCCGGCAACCAGGTCGCGATCAACCGCGACTACAAGGGCCACCACTCGAAGCTGACGGTCACGTTCGACCCGCGCGTGCAGAAGGGCGTGATCGACCTGCCCGGCCTGCCCGGCTCGTCGGCGGCGGCGCTGACCTTCCTCGCGTGGCAGGCCGCCGCGAGCCAGCCGTGAGCGCGACCACGAAGGCGTCCCTCGCGGCGTGGCTGCTGGCCGCGTCGGGAGCCGCGTCGGGAATCGTCGCGGCGCAGGCGCCGCCCGATCCGTCGGCGGGCGACGCGGCGACGCGGCGAGTCGAGGCGATCGTCCGCAACGAGCCGCGCGTCGCGCCGGCCGAGCAGGCGGCGCAGCTCGTCGCGCTCGGCGACGCGGCGATCCCCGCGCTCGTCGCGCTGCGCCTCGGCCAGCCGCTCCCGTCCGCGGACGGCGAGCTCGCGCTCGTCGCCTTGCGCGCGCTGCCGGCCGCGCCGGTCGACGCGTGCCTGGTCGACGTCGTCGCGAGCGGCGACGACCCGCGCCGCGCGGTCGAGGTCGTGCGGATCGTCGGCGAGCTGGGCCGCGCGTCGGCGCTCGACACGCTGGCGCGCGCGACCGCCGCGATGGAGCCGCCGCTGCAGGGCAACCCGATCGTCGCCGGCACGCTGCGCCAGGCGGTCGCCGCGCTCGCCGCCGCCGGCCCGCTCGCCGACGCGCGGCTCGCGTCGTTCCTGCTCGCGCTGCCCGAGCCGCTCGCCGCGGCGGGGCTCGAGGCGATCGCGGCGGAGCAGGGGAACGGTCGCACCGCGCTCTGGTGCGACCTCGTCGGACGGCGCGACGCGCTCGATCGCGCGCTGCTCGCCGAGCTCGAGCTGCGGCCGCCGCTCGACCCGAAGGGGTTCGAGCGCGCCGGTCGTCTCCTGCGCGAGCGCGCCGTCGCGACCGAGGTCGAGCAACGCCGCCTCGTCGCCCGCGCGCTGCGCCGCTACCCGAGCCTCGACTCGGCATCGACGCTCGTCGAGCTCATGGCCGACCCCGACCTGCGGGTCCGCGAAGTGGCCCACCGCTCCCTCGCCGAGCTCTCCGGCGTGACCCTCCCGGCCGACCGCGCGGCGTGGTGCGCCTGGCGCGACGATGAGGCGGCGTGGCGGCGCGACGCTTGGAAGGAAATCGAGGAGTCCCTGGGGAGCCTCGGGGAGCCGGAGCTGCTACGGCTGCTCGCGTCCCTCGCCCGAAAGAAGGTCCATGCGGACGTGCTCGCCCCGCCGGTGGGGGCGCTCCTCCGCCACGAGCGGCGGGAAGTCCGCCTCGCGGCGGGCGAAGCGCTCGGCCGGTTCGCGACGCCCGACTGCCTGGAGCCGCTGCGTCGCGCCGCGACCGAAGGCGACGCCGAACTGAAGACGTACGCGGGCCGGCTGCTGGCCCGTGCAGGAGCGACGAGATGAGCCGTCCGATCAACTTGCGCCGCAACCTCTTCCAGCGGCTGCTCTCGAAGAGCGACCCCGAGCTGCGGCTCGTCTCGCACCTGCTCATCATCCTCGCGTCGAACTTCGTCCTCTTCCTCGCGCTGGCGTTCGCGATGCCGGCGACCGCCGGCTACCTGCTCGGCGTGCCGGAGTGGGGGATCGAGGAACTGCTCCATCGCGTCGACCTCCTGTCGCTCGCCGTCGTGCTGCCGCTCGGCTGCACCTTCCTCTGCCTGCTGGCTCAAGGGCTCGTCGCGGGGATGAGGATCGCCGGCCCGGCGCGCCGCTTCGTCGACATCGCGACGCGGCTCCAGCGGCTCTGCCTCCCGCGCGGCGTCCACGTGCGCCGCGACGACTATCTCCGCCACACGGCGCACGAGCTCTCGCTCGGCCTCGAACGGGTCCACGACGAGGTGCGCGCGATGCGCGACGTCGCCGAGAGCGTCGACCGCGACGATCCGGTCGCGGCGCAGGCGGCGCTCGAGCAGCTGCGCGTCCATCTCGCGCGGTTCGAGCTGGTTGAGGCGTCGCCCGGCTGCGAGCCGGTCGCCTCCGCGCCCGTCGAGCACCGCGAGGTCGAGCCGGCGCGCTGACCGCGCAGGGACCGCTCCTCTCGCGCCGGTGCTCGTCCGCGGCATGCTGTCGGCCCGCTGTCGCCCGGGCGGGAGCGTGCGGAACAGTCCGCGCGTCTTCTCGTATGGCGGGGACCGCCACGAGGAGAGTCCGATGGGTCGCCGCCCTGCTCCGCTGCTCCGCGCCGCCGCCGCGGTCGCCGCCGTCGCGCTCCTCGCGCCCGCGCTGCGCGCGCAGCGCGAGACGGCCGACGCGACGTGGCAGGGCAAGCACGCCACGATCGAGTACACGGCGACGCGCGTCGCGAAGCACTCGCTCGACGAGCTGCCGGTCGGCAACTCGTGGCGGCTCGGGTCGGGGCCGCTGACGACGATCAAGCTCGAGACGCCGCTGATCTACGGCGACGGCGTCGTGTCGCCCGGCACCTATCGGGCGCAGCTGGCGCGGCGGACCGAGCAGGGCTTCGCGCTGACGATCGAGGGCGGCGGCCGGCTCGTCGGTTCCGGCGAGAACGCCGACGTCGAGGGCAAGCTCGACTCGGTGAAGACGGCGTCCAAGGCGCTCGAGATCGCCCTCGCGCCGCGCGACGCGCAGGGCGACGCCGAGCTGCGCGCGCTCGACTGCGTCATCACCTTCGGCACGCCGCGCGTCACGATCCCGCTGACCATCACCGGCGCGGTCACGAAGAAGGGCGGCGGCGCGGCGATCGACGGCTTCAAGCTGCCGGCCGACTGGCTCGGCCGGCGGCTCGGCGGGCTGCCGACGCCAGTGGCGACGGTCACGCTGTCGGCCGCGCCGAAGGACCAGCCGAAGCTCTTCAACGTGCTGCTCACCGAGAACGACGCGAGGCTGATCGCGCATGACGACGTGTCGACCGACATCCGGACGCCGCTGGCGGCGCACGTGAAGACCTTCGACCGCAAGGGGACCGTCGTCTGGAGCGCCGCCGCCGAGGCGACGACCCACTTCACGCTCGACGAAGCGAAGTGGGAGAAGGGGAAGCAGCTCACCCTCGTCGCGCGCGTCGGGAGCCGCAAGGCGGAGATCGCGATCCCGCTGAAGGACGAGAAGTAGGCGCCGCGCGCGCCGGCCCCCGAACCGTTTCCGTCCGCCGGCCGTTGCGCGCAACATGGCGCCCATGCACCCGACCTCGCGTCCGCTCGCCGTCGCCCGCTTCTTGATCGCCGCGCAGGCCGTCCTCGCCGGCGGCGCGCCGGCGCAGGAGCCGCCGCCGTCGCCGCCGTCCTCCGGCGGCGCGCGCGCGGGCAAGCCGCCGCCGCCTCCGAAGGACGCGGCCGAGTTCGCGCGCCGCCTCGAGGAGGACGGCATCACCTTCGACCGCGCGCGCCGCGAGGTCCACGTGCGTGGCGACCTCATCCGCCGCAGCCGCTCGCGCGAGTACCCGGTCGAGTACGGCATCGTGATCGAGGGCGGCTTCACGCACGAGGCGTTCGGCATCGTCCGCTGCACGCCGAGCCTGCTGAACGCCTGCTTCCTCGCGATGAACCTCGCGCCGGGCAAGCCGCGCCGCCGCGTGCTGCGCGACCCGCTGCCGTCGCGCGAGGAGGTCGACGACGGGCTGTGCGAGCCGTGGGAGGTGATCGCGCCGGCCGGCGACCGCGTCTTCCTCTACGTCCGCTGGACCGAGCCCGACGGCACGTCGGTCACGCGCGCGTTCGAGGACTTCTTCACCGACCTGCGCACGCTCGCGCCGCTGCCGCTGCGCGGCTTCGTCTACCTCGGCTCGCGCTTCGACGTGGTGCTGCAGGGCAAGGAGCGGGTGCAGGTCTTCCTCGCCGACTACGAGGGCAACATCCTCACGATCCATCCGGACAAGTCGCGCGCCGACAACTGCCTCTTCGACGTCTACGCGCTCGACGACGAGCCGTACGGCTGGGCCGACGTCGACGAGGAGAAGCTGCCGCCGGACGGCGTCGCGCTCGACTTCGTCTTCACCTTGCTGCCGCTGCAGGGGACGCGCCCCTACGAGCCGGAGCCGCCGCTCGAGGCGATCGCGTTGCCGCCCGTCGCGGAGCTGGCGGCGAAGTCGTCGAGCCCGTGCAACGACGGCGCCGGCGCCGAGTGGCTCCCGAAGCTCGCCACGCGCGAGCTGCGCGAGCTCTGCGGGATCATGAAGCGGTCGCGCCACTCCGAGCTGCGCGAGCGGTGCGCCGTCGCGCTCGGCGCGGCGAAGCGCGACGAGGCGGTCGAGTCGCTCCAGCTCATGGTCCGCTTCGACCGCGCCGGCGAGGTGCGCCTCGCCGCGGCCTTCGCGCTGGCCGAGATCGGCAGCGACGTCGCGCTCGAGGCGCTGGTCGGCGTGGTCGACCACGGCGCCGACCTCGCGCGCGACGACGCGCTCGTCGCGCTGCGCTGGGCCAGCGGCGAGGATCGCGGCGTGAAGCCGCTCGGCTGGCGGAGCTGGATCGCGGAGCGGAATGCCGGCGGGAAGTAGCCGCCGGCGCGCCCGCTCGGCGCGTCACTCGAAGCGCAGCGTCTCGTCGGGCGAGGCGACGACGCGGCCGTTCCAGCCGATGACGTAGCCGCGCAGCGTCATGTCGAGGCCCGCGAGGCCGGGCGGGATCGTGTCGCCGACGGCGAAGGTCGAGGTCGCGTCGAGCGCGCCGAGCGCGAGGAACTGCCCGACCGGCGCGCCGCCGAAGTCGACGAGGAAGAGCCCGGCCGCGGCGCCGCTCGGGCCGCCGCGCAGCGCCGCGACGACCGTCTCGCCCGCCGCCGCCGCCGGCGGATCGAGCGAGAGGAGCGCGCGGCGGAGCCGCGTGAGCGAGAAGCGATAGACGACGGCGCCTCCCGAGAAGTCGATCACCGTCTCGAACTCGCCGAGGTCGGCCACGCCGTCGCCGTCGACGTCGGTCGTGTCGCCGAGCGGAGCCGAGAGGAGGAGCGAGCCGAGGAAGCCCCAGTCGTCCCTCCCCTCGAACCGCTTCAGCGGGAAGCCGGTGCGGCCGGAGACGACGTGGTCGGCGCCGCCGAGGATCGCCGACGCGGAGTCCCAGGGCGCGCCGACCGCGAAGTCGGCCGAGCCGTCGCCGTCGACGTCGCCGAGGTGGGCGACCGCGGAGCCGAAGCCGGGCGGCTGTCCCGCTGCGGGCGGGGCGCTCCAGGCGAGGAGGCGCGCCCCGTCGACGCCCGAGCGCGTCGTGACGAGGCCCGCCCCGTTCGCGGCGTAGGGATTGCCGGTCCGCACGTCGGCGATCGCGTCGCCGTCGACGTCGCCGCACGGGCAGACGCTGGCTCCCACTTCGTCGCCGGGGCTCCCGACCACCTGCCAGACCAGCGATGCGTCGGCGCCGGAGAGGAGCTCGAGGGCGTCGTTTCCGGGCGCGCCGAAGAACGGGCCGAGCGCGCCGACGGCCCATTCGGGCGCGCCGTCGCCGGTGGTGTCGCCGACGAAGTCGAGCGCGATGCCGAGACCGGTCGCGCCGCTGCCGCCGACGCGCGCTCCGAGCGACGCGCCGGTCGCGACGTCGAAGAGCTCGACACGGCCGAGCGGCGGTCCGCCCGCCGGATAGTTCGGGTCGGCGACCGCAGCGAGCCAGCGGCCGGAGGCGTCGGCGGCGGCCGCGACCGTGCCGCCGAAGAAGAACGAGTTGGGCGGCGCGCTCCACGTCGCGAGGAGGGCGCCGCTCGCGCCGGAGCGGAGCTCGACGGCGCCGCCGCCCGCCGCGAAAGGGACGCCCGCCTGCAGGTCGTCGACGCCGTCGCCGTCGTGGTCGCCGACGACCGCGAGCGAGTGGGCGAAGCGCTCGAGCGGCGCGCCGCCGACGAAGCGCACGAGCTCGGCGCCGGTGCGGCCCGACGTGATGCGGATGAAGCCGCGGCCGTCGCCGTCGCCGCCGGGGACGCCGAGCGCGAGCTCGCGCCAGCCGTCGCCGTCGCGATCGTCGAGCATGCAACGGCCCACGCCGATCGAAGGCATGAAGGCGACGCCGCCGATCGAAAGGCGCAGCGCGCCGCCGAGTCCGGCGCGCAGCTCGGCGACGCCGGCGGATTCGATCTGGCCCGCGGCCGCCACGGACGGCATCCCCGCGATCAGCTCGGTCGAGCCGTCGCCGTCGAGGTCATCGACGGCCGCGAGCGCGGCGCCGCACGCCGCGGGCAGCGCGACGCTGCCGACCGCGGCTCCGGTCGCGAGGTCGAACCAGTAGAGCCCGCTGGTGGCGGTCGAGCCCGACGCGAGATCGGCGTCGCCGTCGCCGTCGAAGTCGCCGCCGACGACCAGCGACGCGCCGTAGCGCTCGCCGCTTCCCGGCGTCGGCTCGGTCACGTACCAGAGGGTCCGGCCGTCGCTCCCCGCCACCGCGACGATCGCGCCGCTGTAGATCGGCAAGGTGGTCGTGTAGCCGCCGATCAGCAGGTCGACGATGCCGTCGCCGTCGAGGTCGCCGGCCGCCGCCACCGACTCGGCTCCTTGGGCGCCGGAGGTGCGCAGGTTGGCGAGCGTGCGGATCAGCAGGCCGTTCGCGCCCGAGTGGAGGAAGACCGCGCCGAACACGTGGTTGGGATCGGCGATGGCGACGTCGTGGATCCCGTCGCCGTCGACGTCGCCCGCGTCGCAGAGCGAGCGGCCGTAGCTCCCGCTGCCGTTGGCGATCGAGTGGGTCCGGATCGTCGCGCCCGTCGCTCCCGACACGATCGCGACCTTCGTCTGGAAGGCGCCTTCGGAGCAGGCGTAGTCGCCGATGCCGTCGCCGTCGACGTCGGCGAGCCGCGCGATGCGTCCGCCGAACGTGACGCCGCCCGCCGTCGTGACGTGGCTCCGAAGCACGAGGCCGCTCGCGCTCGACACGACGTCGACCGCGCCGCGCAGTCCGCCGCCCACCTCGCGGTCGGGCGCGGCGACGGCGACCTCGTCGAAGCCGTCGCCGTCGAGGTCGCCGAGCGTCGCGATCGCGGCGCCGAACTGGTCGCCGAAGTAGGCGCTGCTCGTCTCGCGCAGCAACGCGCCAGTCGCGCTCGACCGGAGCTGGAGCGCGCCCGTGACCGTCTGGGCGCGATGGCCGAGGCGCGTCGCCGCGACGTCGCGCAGCCCGTCGCCGTCGAGATCGGCGACCGAGTCGACCGCGCTCCCGAAGCGGTCCTGCCGCGACCCCTGCTCGAGCGTCCATTCGCGCGCCTGCGCGGAGAGGCGCGACGCGAGCAGGGGCGCGGCCGCGGCAGCGAGCGCCACGCACGCGACGCTCCTCGAAGTGCGGGACGACAGGCTCATGGCGCTCCTCCTCGACGCGGATCTCGGTCGAGAGCGCCCGACTGCAAGCCGTGCGCCGCGTTCCTTCCCCCGGCGGCGCGCTCCGAGCCGTTACGACGCGGTGGCGGGCTCGTCGCTTTGACCCCCTTTCCGCGCGGGGCTACTGTCCCGGCCCCTGATTTCCACCGCGGCAGGATCGTCCATGCGCAAGTTCGAGGGCGTCGACTTCTACCAGCTCGACGAGCTGCTCTCCGAAGACGAGCGGATGATCCGCGACACCTGCCGCACGTGGGTGAGCGAGCAGGTCGTGCCGATCATCGCGGAGCAGTGCCGCGCCGGGACCTTCCCGCGCGCGCTGATCTCGCAGATGGGCGAGCTCGGCTTCTTCGGCGCGAACCTCTCCGGCTACGGCTGCGCCGGCCTCGGGCCGGTCGCGTACGGGCTGATCATGCAGGAGCTCGAGCGCGGCGACTCGGGCGTCCGCAGCTGCGCGTCGGTGCAGGGCAGCCTCGTGATGTACCCGATCCACGCCTACGGCTCGGAGCAGCAGAAGCAGAAGTGGCTGCCGGCGATGGCGAAGGGGCAGGCGATCGGCTGCTTCGGCCTCACCGAGCCCGACCACGGCTCCGACCCGGGCGGCATGGAGACGCGCGCCGCGAAGAAGGGCGCCGACTGGGTGCTGAACGGCGCCAAGATGTGGATCACGAACGGGACGATCGCCGACGTCGCGGTCGTCTGGGCGCAGACGCCCGACGGCGTGCAGGGCTTCCTGGTCGAGAAGGGGACGCCCGGCTTCAGCGCGCCCGAGATGAAGGGGAAGCTGTCGCTCCGCGCGTCGGTCACGTCGGAGCTGGTGCTGCAGGACGTCGTGGTCCCCGACTCGGCGCGCCTGCCGGGCGTGAAGGGGCTGAAGGGTCCGCTCTCCTGCCTCACGCAGGCGCGCTACGGGATCGTGTGGGGGGCGATCGGCGCCGCGATGGCGTGCTACGACGAGGCGCTCCACTACGCGAAGGCGCGCGTGCAGTTCGGGAAGCCGATCGCCGGCTTCCAGCTCGTGCAGGCGAAGCTGGCCGAGATCGTGACCGAGATCACGAAGGCGCAGCTGATGGCGTGGCGCCTCGGGCGGCTGAAGGAGGCGGGCAAGGCGTCGCACTTCCACGTCTCGATGGCGAAGCGGAACAACGTCGGCTGGGCGCTCGACATCGCGCGCACCTGCCGCGACATGCTCGGGGCGAACGGCATCCTCGATGAGTACCAGACGATGCGTCACATGGTGAACCTCGAGTCGGTCAACACGTACGAGGGCACCTGGGACATCCACACGCTGGCCATCGGCGAGGCGGTCACCGGCATCCAGGCCTATCGCTGAGCTTCGAGGAAGGTCGTCGACGCATGAACGCACGGAACGCGGCGCTGCTGCTGGCGGCGACCACGCTGGGAGGCTGCACGGCGGGGGCGTGGCGCGATCGCGGCCACGACTTCGCGGAGCTCCTCGAGGCGCGCTGCACGTTCGGGCCCGGGCTCGCGGCGCACGCGCGCGCGACCGAGCTCCTCCAGATCGGCGTCACGTCGCTCGAGGAGGCGCACGCGATCGGGCTGATGGAGGGGCGCGTGACCGTCGTCCGCGAGGAGCGCGACGAGCTCGGCCTCTCGCTGCTGCACCAGTACGAGTACCGCCGCAAGGGCGACGAGCTCCTCGACATCCGCAACCCGCGCTTCGGCGATCCCGGCTTCGAGCGCCACCCGCTGTCGTGGCAGACGGAGCACGACCGCCACCTCGCCGACGTCGGGCTCGGCCTCCACATCGTCTACGTCGGCGTCGACGCCACCTTCCACTTCGGCGAGCTGTGGGACGCGCTGGCCGGACTCGTCGGCTTCGATCCATCGGGCGACGACGCGTGGAACCGGTCGCTCGAGGAGCTGCAGCACCAAGCGTGCTCGCTCGACGCCGCCGAGCGGCGCGCCGCGTTCGACGCGCTGCTGCGCCGCGGCGACGAGACGCACGGCTACGCGATCTGGACCGCGCCCGACGTGATGCCCGCCGCGCAGAAGCTGGCGATCGACGCCGTCCGCGGCGAGCTCGAGGCGGGCGCGCCGCCCGAGCCGAAGCAGGAGTAGCCGGGCGCGCGACCGCGACTGCCGGCGGACGCACCCGATCGGCTTCACCGCTTCGCAGCGGCGACCGCGCGCAGCTCCGCGAGGTCGGTGTCGCTCCAGCGGGAGGTGCCGGCGAAGCGGACGGCGGCGAGGCCCTCGCCGATCGCGGCGCGCAGCAAGCTCTTCGTCGCGTCGCGTCCTTCCGGCCCCGGGAGCGCGAGGCGCAGCGTGAAGGCGCTGCTCGGTTGCGCGGCGGTGCGGGCGCTCTTCACCGCCGCGGCGAGCGACTTCGCGTCGGCGGTCGCCAGATCGGCGGGACCGTCGAGCGTGAAGCCGTCGAGCAGGTCGGCGAGCGCGACGAGCCCGCCGCCGAGCGCGCGGCCGCCGACGAAGGGCGACGGATGGGCGACGGATCGGAGCGCGACACCCGGCGGCAGGCGGCGGCGCACGTCCTGCACCTGCGCGACGAGCGACTCGCGCCGCACCGACAACAGGACCGCCGCCTCGCCGGCGCCGAGCTGACGCACCAGCCACGGCCCGATCTCCTCGGGCCGCTCGAGCGGCGGCGCGCCCTTCGTCGCGCTCGCGCCGCCCGCCGCCTCGACGAGCTTCCGACCCTTCGCCGCCAGCTTCGCGACGTCGAGCTTGCGCGCGGCGCCGCGTCGCGCGCAGCCGGCGCAGCCGCAGAGCGCGTCGAGGAAGCGGAGCGCGCCGTCGAGCGCGGCGCGGCTCTCGGGGAAGCCGAAGCCGACCAGCTCGATCGCCGCCGGCGCGTGCTTCGTCGCCGCGTCGCCCGCGCGCGCGGCGGCGGCGGTGCGCGCGTCGGGATCGTTGGGGCACTTGCCGGCCAGCGCGCCGCCCGCGACCTGCAGCGTCACGGCGAGGCCGGCTCCCTTCGCCGCGTCGATCGTCGCGCGCGTCGCGTCGTCGTCTCCCGCGGCGAACGCGACGCCGCCCGCGCCCAGCGCCTTCGCCGCCGCGAGCGCGCGCGTCCGCGCGGCGCCGCTCCGCTCCTCGTCGGCGAGCTCGATCGCGAGGCCGATCGGCGAGCCGCTCATGGCGTCGCCTGCGCGATCTCGAAGCGCTGCTTCGTCGCGCCGTCGGCGTCGGCGAACTCGACGACGATCCGTTGCGTGTCGAGCGCGACGTCGGCGAAGCCGCCGCCGCTCTCCGACCAGAGCGCGAGGAGGCTCTGCTCCGTGGCGGCGTCGTTGTCCTTGGCGGCGCCGCCGCCCGCGATGGCGCAGTGGACTCCGTCCACCGGCGCCAGCCACTGCGAGTAGTGGTCGTGGCCGAAGAGCGCGAGGTCGACGCCGAAGCCGCGCAGGATCGGCTCGAGGCGCGCGCGATAGTCGTCGTCGCCCTTGCGCGTGGTGCGGAACGGATGGTGGCCGACGACGATCTGCCAGCGGCCGCGCGAGCGCCCCAGCGCGCCGGCGAGCCACTCGAGCTGCGCCTCGGCGACGGGCGACTCGTCCAGCAGCTGCGTCGTGTCGAGCGCGAAGAAGTCGGCGGTCGCCCCGCCCGGCAGCGCGACGCGGAACTCGTACCACGGCGCCGGCAGGATCCAGCGCGGATGGCCGGCCCCGTAGTCGATCTGCGCCTGCACGTCGCCGTGGTGGTCGTGGTTGCCGAGCACCACGTAGAACGGCCGCGCCAGCGCCGGATCGGCGTAGGGCTCCTCGAACGCCGTGCGCCACTGCGGGTCGTCGATCGACGCGACGCCGTCGGGATAGAAGTTGTCGCCCAGCAGCAGCAGGAAGTCGGGCGGCGTCCGGCGCGCGCGCGCGGCGAGGCCGGCCGCCACGTGCCGCTGCCCCTTGCCGCCGGTGCCCGCGTCGCCGAACGCGAAGAAGCGCGGCGCTGCAGCGTGATCCGGATCGAGCGAGACGTCGGGCGCGTGGCCGGAGAAGGCGGGCGGCGGCGCCGGCGGCTCGCCGGCGAACCAGGCGCAGCCGGAGAAGAGCGACGCCGCGGCCTGCAGCGCCAGCAGGGCGGCGGACCGCGCGAACGGGGAGGGACGGGTCATGCAGCTCCTCGGGTCGGCGTCGCGCTCGCGCGCGGCCGCACCAGCAGGTAGGTCGCCGCGACGGCCAGCGGATGGCCGAGCCCGGCGATCACGAAGAGCGGACCGTACCCGATCTGCTCGACGAAGCCGCCGATGCCGATCAGCGCGAGGATGTTGCCGGTGGTCGCGCCGACGCCGGTGAGCCCCGAGCAGGTGGCGACGACCGGCCCGCGGAAGAGGTCGGCCGGCAGGGTGAGCATGCTGCTCGCGAAGAACTGGTGGGCGAAGGTGGCGATCGAGCTGCAGGCGATCACGCCGAAGACCGACTCGGCGCTCCCCGTGTACATCGCGATCGGCGTGAGGAACGCCGAGACCGCCATCACCCGCTTGCGCGCGACGACGACGGAGACGCCGCGGCGGATCATCCAGCTCGACGTCGCGCCGCCGAGCAGGCTGCCGAGGTCGGCGAAGAGGAAGGGGATCCACGCGATCTTGCCCATCGAGGCGAGGTCGAGGCCGCGCTGCTTCGAGAGGTAGCCGGGCAGCCAGCCGACGAAGAACCACCAGACGGGATCGGTCGTGAAGCGGGCGATGAAGAGGCCGATCACCTCGGGACGGCGCAGCAGCTCGAGCCGCGTGACCGAAGCCGGCGCGTCGGCGGCGGTCGGCGCGCCGGGCGACGTCGCGCTCGCCGCGGGCTCGGCCGCGCGCGGCCGGTAGGTCGCGAGCCACGCGACGATCCAGAGCGCGCCGAGCGACGCCGTCACGACGAACGCCATCTGCCAGTGGGGGCGCGGCGCGATTCCCTCCGCTCCCGTCGGCGGCGCGTCGGCGAAGCGGAGCGCGATCCACGTCACGAGCGGCGCCGCGACGATCGCCCCCGTCGCGCTGCCGGTGTTCCAGACGCCCGTCGCGAAGGCGCGGTCGCGCGGCGCGAACCATTCGCCCGTCGCCTTCGCGGCCGCGGGCCAGTTGGCCGCCTCGCTGAGCCCGAGCAGGAAGCGCGCGAAGGCGAAGCCGGCCAGCGTCGCCGCGAGCGCGTGGCCCGCGGCGGCGAACGACCAGGCCGCGACGAAGAGCGCGAAGCCGGCCTTGAGCCCGAGCTTGTCGAGCAGGACGCCCGAGGCCGCCTGCCCGATCGCGTAGGCGACGTTGAACCAGATCAGGAGGTTGGCGTAGTCGGCGTCGCTCCAGCCGAACTCGTCCGACATCGGCGCCTTGAGGACCGCCAGCACCTGCCGGTCGATGTAGTTGATCAGCGTCGCGGAGAAGAGGAGCGCCAGGATCGCGGCTCGGCGGCGGCGGTCCCGGGCGACGTCGGCGGGCGTGGTGTCGAACCTCACGAGGCGCGGGATGATAGGCGCGCCATGGCCGATCGGCGGAGCTCTCCCATCCGTGACTCGCGCGCGCGCCGTCCCGCGCTGCGGCGCGCGCTGCTGCGGGCGGCCGCGCTGCCCGTGCTGCTGCTCGCCGCGTGCGTCGAGTGGGAGGAGCAGGAGGTCCGCGTCGCCCTCGACGCCTCGAAGGAACGGCTCGACGCGCAGCTCGTCTACCGCGGGCTCTATTCGGGCGCCGGGTGGGGCGACGAGCGGCCGCCGCAGGAGAACGTCGACGGGACGTCGAAGCAGCTCGCGTCGCTGGCAGCGGGGAAGCAGCTCTTCGCGCTCCTCGATCCGATCTCCGTCTTCGACCTCGATCGTCTCGCCACCGACCACGATCCGCGCGTCGCGCAGCTCGCGCGCTGGGTCCGCGTCGATCACGGCGACTTCTTCCGCGACGAGCGCGGCCGGCTCTGCGGCTGGCAGCAGCTCCACGTCGACCGCTTCCCCGAGTTCATCGCCCTCGCGAACGTGCTGATCCGCGAGGCCTTCGCGCGCGAGCTCCGCAGGGAGAAGCGCGACGACCTGCTCGTGCAGCTCGGCCTCGACGACGAGGAGAGTCGCGCGAAGCAGGCGGCCGCGGCCGCGGCGCCCTTCGCGTGGCTCGCGTTGCGCGACACGACCGTGGCGTTCCGCATCCCGGCCGGCGCGGCAGCGGTCGCGCGGCTGCAGGCACGCTGGGAGCGGACGCCCGCCTGGAACGACCATCTCGCCGCGCGGCGGCGCGCGGCGGCGGCGGCGTCGCCGCCCGAAGGCGAACCCGTCGCGGCGATGCGCGAGGAGGAGACGCCGCGCCTCTCCGACGAGGAGCAGCTCCTCGCGACCTTGAAGCAGCTCCGCGCGACGCTCGTCGCGACCCGCTTCGGCGCGGAGCTGCAGCTCGACCTCGCCGGCCGGATCGAGCCGCCGATCCGCTTCGATCGCGGCGTCGACGACGCGCCGCGCTTCGACCTCGTGCCGCGCTTGCAGGAGGCGCGCTTCGAGGTGCGCGCGGGGATCGACGAACTCGCGCTGGCGCGCGAGTTCGCCTGGTTCCGGGCGCAGTAGGGAACGCGCGGTCCGCCG
>Ga0315910_10003137_pt1 | contig 14214 bp, 10 predicted proteins | sample EdamamesoilMG_FD_204470 | JGI IMG/M metagenome (GOLD analysis project Ga0315910, IMG submission 204470) | Garden soil microbial communities collected in Santa Monica, California, United States - Edamame soil | ecosystem: Environmental > Terrestrial > Soil > Garden | place: USA: California...
CCCACGCGGCGCGAGTCGGCGATATAGCCGGGCACCGCGAGGTCGGCGACGACCTGGATGTCGGCCGGGTCGCGCGTGTCGAGCGCCTGGACGCGGCTCTCGGTCACCCACGTGCAAACGCCGGCGTCGTCGCAAGCGTACGAGTACCAGCCGTTGAACATGGCGTAGACGAGGCCGTCCTCCACGTACATCTCGAACGGCTCGGCCGCCGCCCGGTGCTCGCCGAGCAGCCGTAACGCCGCCGGGTTCGAGGCGTCGATGATGGTGAGCCCGTTGTAGCGCGAGAGCGCGTACAATCGGTCGCCCGAGAGCTGCAGGATGTCGGCCTCGACGATCGCGCGCTGCGCGCCGGCGTCGGCGGTGGCGTTGGACTCCGCGGGCAACGGGCTGCCGTTTGCCTCATCGGCGTTCAGTCCGGAGACCCTATCCGCGTCGGCTCCGAAGGCGACGCTCCCGCCCGCGAGGCCCGACACGAAGTCGCTCGCGCCGTCGCCGTCGAGGTTGGTCTCCACCTCCGTCGGCACGGGCACGCCGCCCGGGTCGCGCTCCCCGCCCTCGTCGCACCCCCAGCTGGCCATCAGACAGCCGAGCAACCCCACGCTCAGAGAAGTGTGCAGTCTCGCCATGAGCTCGCGACAGTGCAACGCATGGGCCAGCGGGCACGCGGCCTCGGGGACACGAGGTTGTCTATGAGTTATGCCAACTTGGCGCACGCATCGCGCGCTCGACGGGACTGTGCCAGGCAGCCCGCGCTTGGCACAGATCGGCGGAACCCGGAGCGCCGCGCCAGACCCCATCTGGCACGCCAGAGTCGCATGGCGCAGTGCGTCCGGGTGACGAAGACCGACGCCGCGCGCCCCGTGCGAGCGCGCGGCGTGGCCCCTCGGGCGCGCGGGGCTCGCGCCGCTCAGCGCGTCGAGCTCAGGTCGATGACCTCGATGCCGCCCGCGCCCTGCGCGCAATAGGCCTTGTCACCCGAGAGCTCCAGCGATTGGCAGCCCTCGCCCTGGAGCCCGTGCCAGACACGCAGCGGCGCGTTCGCGTCGAGCGGATCGAGCACCGTGGCCTGGTTACCGAAGAGCTCGAACGCACGTTCACCACGCGCGTACAGGTCGCCGTAGTAAGACGAGGTGTTGCGCGGGATACGCCGCAGCTCGCGAGCCGGGAGCTGAACGAGCTGGCCCGATTCGAACGCCACCGACTCGAGCATGGCGCTCGTCACTTCGCTGAAGGCGGCCGGATACGTGCGCTCGGCAAACGGAGTCTCGCGCTCCACCGTGATGTAGAAGACGCGGCTGTCGCTGACCGCCATCCGCTGCAGCCAGCGGGTGTAGTCCAGCTCCAGCCGGCTACGGCGCACCGCCCGATCACCTTCGAGCGCCAGCGCGTCGAGCTGAGTGGCGAACACACGGCAGCTGTCGCCGCTCGGCGAGGCCGTGCCGAGCCCGTAGCAGTCGTCCGAGCTCTGCGCGGGGATGGTGCGCTCCTGAAGGTCGCGCGTGACGAGCACGCCGGTGCTCGAGTCGAAGTGGATGACGACGCCCGGGACGTTGATCGATGGCAGCAGGCGTGGCGCATAGGGGTCGCTCACGTCGATCCGGTCGAGGTAGTACTTGACCTGCGTCGTGCTGCCTTCGAGCGGCTCGGCGTGCTGGCTGGCGACGATGTCTCCGTGGGTCAGCTCCGCGTTGCAGGTCTGATCGCGGGTGCAGCTCAGCGTCGCCGAGAGGGCAGCCCAGCCCTGGCTCGCCAGCGCCTGGGGCACATCGAAGCGGCTGGCGAGCACCGGCGCGCCGGGATCGGCCAGGTCGATGATGTCGTAGGCGTAGCCGCCCTCCTCCCGCAGACCGACCAGCAGAGCGCCATCCGTCTGGAGGATCCGAGCGAACGACGCGCCCGTGCCCGCGTCGAGGGCCACCTCGCCGGTGAAGCGCGGTGTCGCGCGGTCCGTGAGGTCCAGGACGTGGATGACCAGGCTCTGCGCCGCCCCCGCCGTCGCAGGGGCCTCTCGATGATGAGGCAAATAGGCAAAGTTGCCTTTCATGAAAATCTGACCGGTCCAGCGCGAGTCGTCGTTGCAGGACGCGGCGGCGAAGGCCGACAGATCGAGCTCGGTCTCCGGCACGGCGTCGCCGGCTCGCCCGAGCGGGGTGCTGTCCAGGGTCGAGCGTCCCGTGGACCAGTCGGTGCCGAAGCGCACGACGCGATCGCCGATGGCTCGCAGCGAGGACGCGCTGCGGACGAGCTCGAGCTGCCCGTCGACGACCGGCTCGTCACGGTTCGCGATATCGAAGACCTGCACCGCGTTGTCGCCGATGCCGATCAGCTGGTTCTGGTGCAACAGTGCGCGCTGCGTGAAGCCCACCTGGGACGCGACTCCGCGCCGGGTGAGCGTGGTGTCCGTGAAGTCGATGAGCTGGACGCCGCTACCGAGCGTGCCGCCGCAGGGCTTGAAGAAGGCGTTGCCGCCGAACGGCACCAGGATGAGGTTCTGGTCCGCCACGATCGAGAACGTCCTGGCCATCTGGGTCTCGACATTGGAGGTGCCCGTGAAGCCTTCACCAAACGCGACCTTGCCGAGCAGCTGCGGCTGGGCGAGGTCTTCCACGTCGAACAGGCTCAAGTTGAGCATGCCGTCCGTGCTGTACAGGCTGGAGCCGAGCACGAACAGGCGACCGTCTCGGGCTTCCAGGTGATGCACCCCGCCGTGCACGTCGATCTGGCCCGCCTGGCGTGGGTTCGCGGGGTCGCTCAGGTCGAACGTGAAGAGGGTCTGGTTCATGTCCGCGATCAGCGAGAAAGCTCGCGGACCATCGAAACGGGTGTTCTTCAGCGAGGCATCGGGGAGCTGCAGCTGCACGGCGAGGCTCCCCAGGGGTCGCACGTCGCTCGACGAGCTCACCCGGAACGTCTCGAGCATCGGCTGGCCATCGCCCTCCAGGCCTCCCGTGGTGCTGAGCACGCGCAACACGCCATCGGCTTCGTCGAGCTGCGACGCCCGCAGGACGACGCCGGCGACGTCGAAGCGTGCCCCGAGCTGGAGCGTGCCAGCGCCGCCGGAGATGTCGACGATTTGAACGCTGCTCGGCAGATAGTTCTCGGTGGCTGGGTCGTATTCTACGCTGGCCAGGTACAGGCGTTGGTCGGTCGCGACGAGCCGGGGCGCCTGCGCCTGCCGGCCTTCGGGGGCCGGCACGTGCAGCTGCGCGAGCTGTGTGAAAGACGCCGCGTCGGACAGGTCGAACGAGATGAGCGTCGTGCCAGTGTTCGGCTCGTGTGTGGTCAGGTACAAGACGTCGCCGATGCGGCGCGAGTCGAGGATGGAATCGGGCAGCTCGATGTCGGCCAGGACCTGGATGCTCGCCGGGTCGCGGGTGTCGAGCGCCTGAACACGGCCGGTGCCCACCCACCCGCACGTGAGCGCGTCGTCTTCGCAGCGATACGTGCCCCAGTCGCTGAACATCGCGTAGACGATGCCGTCCTCCACGTACATCTGCGAGGGCTTGGCTTCGGCGCGGTATTCGCCGAGCAGGCTCGGCGCCGACGGATTCGAGACATCGATGATGGAGAGCCCGCGGTAGCGCGACAGCGCATACAGCCGATCGCCCGAGAGCTCCACGATGTCGGCCTCGGCGAGCGCCGTGCTCGGATCATCGCCGCTCTCGACGACGGGAGAAAGCGGCGCGGTCACGTCTCCGCGGCTGCCCGAGCCGCCGGCCCCCGCCGGTATCAGACCGTTGGGTCCGGCGCTCGACACGAAGTCCGTGTCGCCGATCCCGTCGGGCTCCCGCACCCCGGCGTCGACCCCGACGTCCGCAGGCGCGGGATCAGCGCCCGGCTCCCCCTCGGCACATCCCAACGCCACCAACGCCCCCAGCAATCCCACACCCAGCCCGAGCCCCGATCTCTGCATCGGGAAATCGGATGTGCAACTGCCGAGCCAGGCGCGCGCGGCCGCGCGCGGCGCGGCGGATTCATGCGCTCATTCGCTCGCCTGGGACGGCGAACCTGGCTGAGCGAGCGCGAGGGTGTGCCACGCGCCGCCACATGCGAAGGCTGACACATGACCGAGATTTCGCGCTCCGCAGCAGCGCGCTGCGTCGCTCCGGAACACTAGCCCCGGAGGTCGCCCGCCTCGGTGAGCCGCAGCAGACCTGCGTCGACGGCGGCGGGCAACCACAGCCAGAGCCGCGCGAGCAGGCCGCTCGCGTCCGCTTCGCCGGGCGCTCCGGGACAATCATGCAGCGCGACGGGGCGGCGCTCGGACTGACACCAGCGCAGGAAGCGAGCCTGCCAGGGCTGGAGCAGCCAGCGGCTCACCTGCCAGCGGGCGCGCGTGACAGCGACCCATGAGGGCTCCCGCGCGGGCGGCGGCGGGCTCTCGCCGCGCTCGAGCGCGGCGCAGAAGTCGATCAAGGGGTAGTCGAGCTCGAGCACCCGCAGGCACGGGGACACCTCCACGCGCGCCGCGGCACAGAGCAGCTCCAGCGGCGACGGCGCGGGTGTGAGGGCCCAGCCTTCGATGCCCGGCGCGCGCGCGACCTCGCTGGAGGCGCGCTCGAGCCGCGCGATCTGCGCGGGCAGCACCAGCGCGTCGTGCTGCTCGGCAGGCACCTGCTCGAGGGGAGGCCGGGTGCGCTCCAGGTAACCGGGAAATGCGCGCCCGACGTCGAAGAGCGAGCGCGTGGCGGGCGGGTGATCCAGGATGTAGGCGCGCGCGAACGTCTCGAACAGCGGCTGCCCCCAGAGCGCGCACAGCGCCGGATAGTCCTCGGTCAGGCACGCCACCAGCCGCAGCGCGTAGCCGGCGGCGTACACGTCGAGGCGCCGCTCGACGGCGGGGCCCTGGCGCGCGATCAGCACCTGCCCGACGTCGAGGCCATGCGCACGTTGCGCGCGCGCGCGCTTTTGCCGCAGATCCCCGCGACCCGCCAGCACCGCAGCCATCCAGCGCTGGAGCTGCTCGAGCGAGGCCTCAGGCGACACTCGCCTCCCGCGCCAGCTCGGGCTCGGCCTTGCGCAGCTCGGCGACCAGCTCGGGAAAGCTCGGGATCTCCGCGTCCCACTCCAGCAGGGTCGGGACCCCGCCCGTCAGCGCCTGCGCCAGGCGGTGCAGCTCCCAGACGCGCTCCGGGACGGGATGATCGTGCGTGTCGATGAGCAGCTCGCCGGCAACCATCGGGCCAGCCACGTGCAGCTGCACGATATGGCGGTGCGGCAGCGCCTTCAGGTAAGCCTCGGGATCGAACCCGTGGTTCACCGAGCCGACGTAGACATTGTTCACGTCGAGCAACATGCCGCACCCCGACGTCGTGCACAGCTCGTGGAAGAACTCCGGCTCGCTCAGCGTCGACGCCTGAAACTCGACGTACGTCGAGGGGTTCTCGAGCACGAGCGGGCGCCCCAGCAGCTCCTGCACGGCGTCGACGCGCTCGCGCACGTGGCGCAAGCTGGCGGGGCTCAGCGGCAGGGGCAGCAGATCGTGGCTGTTGTGGCCGCCGATCCCCGTCCAGCACAGGTGATCCGAGATCCACGCCGGCTCCAGCCACTCGGCGAGGCTGGCGAGCGCTCGCAGATAGGTGCGATCGAGCGGCTCGGCGCTGCCGATGGACAGCCCCACCCCGTGCATCACGACGGGGCGTTCGGCGCGCAGCCGCTCGAGGACGTGGCGCGCGTAGCCGTGGTTGTCGATGTAGTTCTCGCTGATGACCTCGAACCAGTCGACGCCCTCCGTGCCGTGTCGCATCAGATGCGGAAAGTGGGGGGGCCTGAGCCCCACGCCCAGGCCCAGATGAGGCAGGCCCAGGCGTGGCGCGCGTTGTCGCGTGGGCTCGCTCACGTCGACGGCGGGAAAGCGAGCCGCAGCAAGCTCGGTTTGGGCTTCTCCGGCAGCGGGCTGACCTGCTGGTGCTTGAGCACTTCGATGTAGGCTTTCCAGGCCACGTCGTAGACGGGCTCCCCCTCGGCATACTCGATGGTCGTGAGCAGCACCGGCTTGTCCCCGGGCGCGACGAAGTCATACACGTTCATCACGGCCTTGCCGTCGGCGGCGGCCGGGAAGAGCTGCGACGCGGAGATGGGAACGGCGCAACCGCCGAACCCGCCGCAGCGGTTGTCGCTCGGGGCGCTGTACGGGCTGCCGCCCTTGCCGCCGCCGCAGAGCCCGCAGCCCGAGCCAAAGCCGACCTTGGCCGTCTGGCTACAGTTGCCGCCGCCGCTCGCGCTCTGGACGAAGCCACAGCCGCCCTCCGCCTTGCAGTCGTTCGAGCCTTTGCACGTGTGGTAGACGGCGACCGCGGCGCAGCCGTCGCCCGTGCGCTCGGCTGGCGACAGAGCCAGGCCCTGGCAGGCGTGGTAGAGCACGCCGGCCTGGCGCGGCTCGACGCCGAGGGCGAGGTTGGGGGGCTTGCCGAAGACGGCCCAGCAGATCGACACGCGGTCACCCGAGCCCGACATGGAGGGGAAGGGGAACTCGGTCGATTGCGTCTGCCAGTAGTCGTCGAGCACGCGCGTGATGCCGGCGATGGCTCCCGCAGCAGCCTGGCTGAGGGTGCGGTAGTTCTTGCTGCCGGCGTCGTCCTTCAGCGCGTTCAGCGCGTTCGCGACGCTCTCCGCCGATGGGATGGGATACTTGCTCTGGCGTTTCGGGTCCGGCTGCAGCAAGGCCGCCGTCCAGCGGTTCCCCTTCTCGTGCCACTGCTCCCAGGTCTCGAAGCCAGGGGCTTTGAGCAGCGCGCGCACCGCCGTGAACGCTTCGAAATGGTCGAGCTCGCGGTTCGGCGAGCTGCCGCGCGCGTAGGCGTCGCCCGAGACCGGTCGCGGTTGGCCCGTGTCGCTGTAGCTCTTGTAGTCGGCGCGCAGCGCCTCGTAGTCGGCCTGATACGGCTTCGACACCGCCGTGAGAGTCGGCGCGTTCGCTTTCTGCAGGTGCGCCTCGGCGACCTGCTGGAACACGTGTCGCATGAGCCGCGCGACACCCTTGCCCTCGCCTTGATCGGTGATGGCGTTGATGATGCGCATGATCTCGTGGAGCACGGCCGCGCCCTGCGTCTCGCCGAGCGTCGCCTTGAAGCCCGGATACTCGGGCTTCGGGTGGCCCGCGCTCGTGCTGTTGAACAGATCACGCTGCGGCACGCCCGTGGTCTGGACGAACTGCCACAGGGTGCTGCCGTCCGAGTAGCGCAGGTTGAGATACTTCCACAGGCACAAGTACATCGCGCCGATCGAGCCGAACAGCGGCAGCGGCTCTCCAGGGCGCCAGCCCTCGAACGGGACATCGGGGAAGTACTTCGAGCGACACTCCGGGCGGATGTGCTTCTCCGCGTCCGCCTCGGTCTCTTCGATCGCGAGGAACAGACGCACCTGCGTCTCGTCCATGCCCCGCAGGTTGACGCGCAGGTCCGAATAACCCGCGACCGTATCCCGGAAATCCAGGATGAACGGGATCTCGGGTTTGTTCTCGTAACAAGGCCAGGCGTACGCCAGGGCGGCGGGCGATAGCTCGGTGAACTTCGGATCCGCCCCGATCACCTTGCACAGGTTGGCGGCGAGCTGCAGGTGCAACATCTCTTCGATGAAGACCTTGAACGTGAGGTTGAACGCCTGCGCTTTCGCGTCGTCCTTGGCGGCGTCCGGCACCGGCGCGCGCCCCGGCCACCAGCGCCCCTCATAGAAGGCGTTCTGTCCGGTGATCTGATGCGTCCCCTGGATCGAGTACATCGCGACCATGTAGAGCGGGATCGTGAACAGCTCGACGTTCACGGCCGCCTGTGCGATGGCGCGCACCGCCGCCCGATCGACGTCCTTCAGGCTCGGGTGGCGGCTCAAATCCTCTTCGCGCACCACCCCGTACTTCTCGAGTATCGTCATCGTAACCCTCCCCGCGCCTGCCAACGGGCAGCGCCTCTCGAGCACGCGGCGCAGAGCTCCGCCGTTTGCCCCCATCGTGCCGGAGCCGCGCGGCACCAGCGCTCGATCGATACGGAGCGCTGCATGCGGTGAGAAAGACCTCGGCGCGTTACGATCGAGCGCCGTGGCAGAGCCTGAACCGAGCGCGAAATGGCCCTGAAATGGCCGCGCGCCACAGCGCGCGCGAGCTGTCAATCGCTGTCTGGGCTAAGGTCTGGGGCCAGCGCGCGCGCCGCGTGAATCAGCGTGCAACGAACGGGCGCACACCGTGGCCCGCGCCCACGCTGGAAGCCCCGTGGCCCGCGCCACGCTCGAAGCCCCGTGGCCCGCGCCACGCTCGAAGCCCCCCCGGGGGGGCCGCTCAGAGCAGCGTGCCGCGCACGGGCAGACCCGCCGCGCGATAGACCGCGTCGATCAGCTTCATGTTGTCGATCGCGTCCTGGCCCATGGTGGGCAGCTTCTTACCCGTGCGCACGGCGTCCACGAACTCGACGAGCTGGTGGCGATAGGTGGCCGAGCCGTGCACCTGCTCGTGCGTCGTCTTCCCGTCGATCGTCAGCTCGAGGTCGTGGCCCGAGTGCGGCGCCAGCGGGTTCTGCACGTGCAACGTGCCGTTCTCGCCTTCGACGCGCAGGTACGTGTTGAACGGCTCGTGGTCGGCCATGCTCGTGACCATGTGCCCGGTGATCCCACCCGGGAACGCCAGGTCCGCGATCATCACCACGTCGACATAACGGGCGCCCTGCTCGGCGCTCGCGGAGAGCACGCGCGGCTCGCTGCCGGCCACTTGCCGCATCCAGTGCAGCGGGTAACAGCCGAGGTCCATCGTGGCGCCGCCCGCCGTGTCGTAGCGGTGCCGCAGGTCGTCCTTGTCCTTGATCGCGACCTTGAACACGCCATCCATGTGGCGCAGCGCGCCGAGCTGCCCCGAGCGCACGATGTCGAGCACGCGCAGGAACAGCGGGTGGTAGCGGTAGTGGAAGGCTTCGACCAGCAGCCGGCCCGTTTCCTTGGCGACCTGCACCATGCGCTCCGCCTCGGCGGCGTTGGCGGCGAAGGGCTTCTCACACAGCACGTCCTTGCCCGCACGCAGCGCCTCGATCGTCCAGTGCGCGTGCTGGTTCATCGGCAGCGGGTTGTAGATCGCGTCCACTTCCGGATCGGCGATGACCTCGGCATAGTCGCGGGCCACGCGCGGGATACCCTGCTCGGCGGCGAAGGCCTTGGCGCGCTCCGGATCGCGCGCGGCGACCACGTCAACCGTGGCCTCCGGCCCCTCCTTGGCTGGTTGAATCAGTGCGCGAGGGGCGATTTTCGCTGCCCCCAAGAGGCCGAAACGCAAGGGTCGGGTCATGCCGAATCTGGTAGCGGAGATTGCGTGAGGGGTAAAGCGGACTCATATCCATGGACATGCGGCTGAGTTCACTCTCGTTGATGGCCATCGTTTCCGCTTGCGCCATCTCGGCTCAGGGGCTCGCGGGTTGTGGCGCGCGGTCCGCGCCACCCCCCGGATATGCCGGGGACGACGCGCGGGCTTTCGTGCGCGACAATCGCGCAGAGCTCGAAGCGGAAATTACCGTTGGCAGCGGTCCGCGCCTCTACGACCTGGCGGTCATCGCGGGTTGCCAGAATGTCCCCGCGCTGAACCGGCGCCTGCACCGGCAGCGCGACAACCTGTTTGCCCCCGCGGGGGGCGCCGTCGGCGAAGCCACGAGCGCGCCGTCAGGCGCGGCCACCGCAGCTGCCAGCGCCGCCGTCCCGCCGAGCGACGAAGAGGTCGCCGAGCGTGTGGTGCGCTTCATGGCCGAAAACGGCGCGACGACTCGAGGCACGCCGGACAGCGGCGAGCTGCGTTGCCTGTATCTCGAAATCGGCAAACAGAGCGAGCTCGCCGGGGGCCGGCGACACATCGGCCCGTGGCGGGGGCCGACGACGGCGCGCGGCGGCATGCCCTGACGCGCGGTGTCGTCGCAGAGTGTCGTCGCAGAGTGTCGACGCGGGCCGGCTCGGCTAGCGCGTGGACAGCTCGCGCGCCGCATCTCCACGCAGCGTCGCCTTCAACGCCAGCAGCTCGCGCATGCGCGGCGAAGCGGGATGCAAGCTCGGCGCCTCGGGCACGTCCGTCAGCTCGGGGCTGAGCGGCCGCGCGCTCTCCATCAACGAGATGTACTCGTCGGCGGAGGGCGCCTGGAGCCTCGGGTTGTCGCGGCGCTCGTCTCCGATGGTGCTGACGCGCCGCCCGTTGTAGTCGTGCGCCGGGTAAACCAGCATGTTGCCCGGCAGCCCCAGCAGCTTGCCGAACAAGCTCTCGTACTGCTCGCGCGAGTCGCCGCCGAGATCGGTGCGGCCCGTGCCACGGATCAGCAGCGTATCGCCCGTGAAGACGCGATCGTCCATCACGTAGCAGTACGAGTCGTCCGTGTGCCCCGGCGTATGCAGCGCTTCCAGCCGCAGCCCGCCGAACGCCAGCACCTCGCCGTCGCGCACCCGGCGCACGACCTCGGACGAGCGGCTCTCCCGCCCCATCGCCGTCACGCAGTCGGTCTGCTCCAGCAGAGCGGGCAAGGCCGACTCGTGATCGTGGTGGCTGTGGGTGTCGACCGCGAACACGAGCCGCAGGTCGAGCGCTTCGAGCAGCCGCAGATACAGATCGGTGTGGGCGCGCACCGGGTCGATCAGCACGGCCTGGCCACCGCGGTCCGATGCGACGAGGTACGATAACGTCCGCGAGCCCTCGTCGAGCAGCTGCCGGAACAACATCGGGACACATGATCGCCTGGGCTGGGCTCCGAGGGCAAGGGGAGCGGAGCGCATGACGCCAATGGCCACGTCCCGTTTCTGCTCGATCCCCAGCGTGCCGCGATCGTAACGCGGCCTTCACGCCGCGGGACGGCGCGCGAGCTGGGTGGCGGCCTCGCGCGCTGTCTGCTTGCGCCGCGACCGCGGCCGAGCGAAATCGTGGCCGATGGACTTCGACCAGTTTCGATTGACGCTGAGCGGCGAGACGCCGCCGCCCGGGCTGAGCGACCTGCTGCGCGCGCTCTGGCTCGACAAGAAGGGCGACTTCGACGGCGCGCACGCCATCGCCCAGGACGTCGACACGGCCGACGGCGCGCGCGTGCATGCGTATCTGCACCGCAAGGAGGGCGACCTGTCGAACGCGGGCTACTGGTATCGGCGGGCGGGCGCGAGCCTCGAGACCGCTAGCCTCGACGCCGAGTGGGAGGCCCTCGCTCGTCGCTTCCTGCGCTGATCGGGCCCGACCCGGAGCCCCGGCTCGAGCCCGGGCTCGAGGTCGGGCCCGAGAGCGAGAGCGCCTCGGCGTACTCGTCGCGCAGCTTGCCGACCAGCTCCTGTCGCGCCTCGATGGTCAAGCTCGCCGCGATGTGCGCGTGTCCGAGCAGCTCCGGGCTCGGCCACGGCGTGGCGCTCGTCGGGTCCACGTCGCCCGTCAGATCCGCCGCCATCTGCGAGGCCACCACCAGCAGCGCCGAGTACAGCCCCGTGGGTCCCGTGAAATCGGCGGCGTGGTGGTGACGCACCAGCCCCATCACCAGCTCCGTATGTCCCCAGCGCTTGAGCACGGCGCTGCCAAACGTCTCGTGGTGCTCGCGCACGAACTCCAGCGCGTCCCGCGGATCGGGCGTATAGCCGCGCGACTTGTCGACGATGGCCCAGAGCAAGAAGGAGGCGCCCACGTCCGCGAACATCCCCGACAGATAGGCGGGGAACACCTCGACGCCGCGCCGCTGCTCGGCCAGCGCCCGCATCGACAGCGCGCGCGCCACCGAGAGCCGCGACAGCTGCGCGACATAGGGTTGGTAGCGCGCGTCGGCGACCTTGAAGCAGTCGTTCGCCCAGACCGACTCCACGATCAGGCTCAGCTGGCGGAAGCCGACGCGGTTGATGATGAAGCGCAGATCCGGCAGCTGCTCGCGACGCCCGAACTGCGCGCTGCGTCCGAGCTGCAGCACGCGCGCCACCAGCGCGGGATCGCGCTCCAGCAAGGTCACGATGACCTCCAGCTTGCTCTCGCTCTTCGACACCAGCTCGCGGAGCTCGGTGACGACGCTGGGCACGGCCGGTATCTGGACCTGACCCCGCTGCAGCAGGGTCAGGATGCGGGACAGGATCGAGACGGGATCGGTGGCTTCCACGGCTATCCGCACCAGGATAGCACCGTGAAGATCAGCGGCGATCAGCGTGAAACTCGGCGAAACAGTGGGCGCGGGTCGTCGGCCGCCGCCTGGTAGGCGACACTGAAGTCATTGAACGCCGATAGCGCACCTTCGATGTCCTTGCCTGCCTTGAGCGCGAACGAGTCAAAGCCGACCCGCGACATGTAGAAGAGCTGGTCGTGCAGCACGTCACCCACGGCTCGCAGCTCACCCTTGTAACCCAGGCGATCGCGCAGCAGCCGCGCGCTCGAATAGCCGCGCCCGTCCACGAACTTGGGGAACTCGATGGCCACCAGGGGCGCCCGCTCGAGCAGCGCTATCTGTTGTGGCAGCTCATCACTCTTGAGGAGCACGCCGACCTGCCCCGAGCGCGAGGTGTCGGGGTTCTGGACCCACTCGGCCCAGGTTTCCAGCGCGACGATCACGTCACCGGACGGCGGGATGGGCGAACCGGCGGGCAACAGCTCCCAGCCGTCGTCGACGATTTTACGATCCTTAATTACCCGCATACACCTGCTCCTTGAAGGGCTTCTCGCCGATGCGGCGGTAGCACTCGAGGAACGTCTCGTCCTCCGACGAGCGCGCGCCCAGGTAGACCTTGACCACCTTCTCCACCGCGTCGACCACGCCGTGCTCGTCGAAGGCGGGCCCCAGGATGCGGCCGATGCTGGCCGAGTCGCTGTCGTTACCGCCCAGCGTCAGCTGATACGCCTCCTCGCCCTGCTTGTTGATGCCGAGGATGCCGATGTTGGCGATGTGGTGGTGGCCGCAGGCGTTGATGCAGCCGCTGATCTTGATGCTGCACGGCCCGATGTCGTGCAGGTAGTCGAGGTTGTCGAAGCGGCGGTTGAGCTCGAGCGCGACCGGGATGGCGCGCGCGTTGGCCAGCGCGCAGTAGTCCAGCCCCGGGCAGCAGATGATGTCCGTGAGCAGGTCGTTGTTCGCGGTGGCCATGTCGAGCGCCACCAGGCGCTCGAACAGGCGCGGCAGGTCCGCCGCCTTCACGTGCTGCAGCACCATGTTCTGCTTGTGGGTGACCACGACCTGTCCAAAGCTGAACTCGTCTGCCAGGTCGGCGACCGCGTCGAACTGCGTGTCGCTGACGTCGCCGGGCGGGTTGTCGCGCTCCTTCATGGTCAAGACCACGATCTTGTAGCCGGGCACCTTGTGATCCAGCACGTTCTGCTTCAGCCACAGCGCATACGGCCGGTCCTTGCCCAGCGCGGCGGCGCGCAGGTCGACGGGCGGTAGCTGCTCGTACGGCGGGGGCGCGAACTGCTTCGCGATGCGCTCGACCTCGTCACGCGTCAGCCGCAGCGCGCTGTCCTTGATCAGCGCCCACTCGGCCTCCACGGCCTCGGTGAACTTGGCCGGCGTCATCTCGTTCACGAGGATCTTGATGCGCGCCTTGAACTTGTTGTCGCGCCGCCCGTTCAGGTTGTAAACGCGCAGGATGGCCTCGATATAGCTGAGCAGGTGCTCGTACTCGAGGAAGCTGCGCACGACCTTGCCGATCACCGGGGTGCGGCCCAGGCCGCCGCCCGCCCAGATCTCGAAGCCACGCTCGCCGTCCGCGTTCTCGACGATGCGGATGCCGATGTCGTGATAGCGGATCGCGGCGCGGTCGTGCGTCGGCGTGCCCGTCACGGCGATCTTGAACTTGCGGGGCAGGTGCGCGAACTCCGGGTGGAACGTCGACCACTGCCGGATCAGCTCGCAGTACGGGCGCGGGTCTTCCAGCTCGTCGGGCGCCACGCCAGCGAACGGATCGCTCGTGGTGTTGCGCACGCAGTTGCCGCTGGTCTGCACGGCGTGCATCTGCACGCTGGCGAGCTCCTCGAGCATCTTCGGGATGCTCTCCAGCGCGGGCCAGTTGAGCTGCACGTTCTGGCGCGTGGTCAGGTGCCCGTAGCCGCGATCGTAGGTGCGCGTGATGTGGGCGAGCTTGCGCACCTGGCGGCTCGAGAGCAGCCCGTAAGGCACCGCGATGCGGAACATGTACGCGTGCAGCTGCATGTACAGGCCGTTCTGCAGCCGCACCGGCTTGAACTCGTTCTCGGTCGTCTCGCCCGACAGGCGGCGCTGGACCTGGCCCTTGAACTGGCGAGCTCGCTCTTCGACGATCTTC
>Ga0315910_10003139_pt1 | contig 14210 bp, 11 predicted proteins | sample EdamamesoilMG_FD_204470 | JGI IMG/M metagenome (GOLD analysis project Ga0315910, IMG submission 204470) | Garden soil microbial communities collected in Santa Monica, California, United States - Edamame soil | ecosystem: Environmental > Terrestrial > Soil > Garden | place: USA: California...
AAGCCACCGGTTTGTTCAGATAAACACCTATCGAAAAGAATCTGTAGCGAATAAAGATCTGCGTTCGCCCTATACAATGAGTTTTGTAAGTGAATTGAAAACTATCTGTAACGGGCCGGTTTCTTTTAATAAGATGGAAACTTTTGATTCATTTGAATCAATTTATTAATAATCCACTACTTGCTCTACAATTGTTTCAGGAATTTGACGCCACTCATATTGCTGGTTACGGAGTTGCGGTTCAAAACCTGCTTCACGAATAGCGTCTTGTATTGTTTTATAAGTAAAACGATGCGGCGCACCTGCAGCACTCACTACATTTTCTTCAATCATAATACTTCCAAAATCATTGGCGCCTGCACGTAAACAAATTTGTGCAGTTTGTTTACCAACAGTGAGCCAGCTTGCCTGTATGTTTTTAATATTTGGAAGCATGATACGACTGAGTGCAATCATGCGAATATATTCTTCGGCAGTTGTAAGATTATGTACACCTCTTATTTTAGCCAGCAATGTATCTACATCCTGGAAGGTCCATGGAATGAACGCTAAAAATCCTTTTGCATCTGCTGGCTTCTTAGCTTGTACATCACGAATCTTTATTAAATGTTCAAAGCGTTCTTCAATTGTTTCCACATGACCAAACATCATCGTTGCAGAAGTTGTGATGTTTAATTTATGTGCTTCATGCATAATAGCCAACCATTCATCCGCACCACATTTGCCTTTACTAATTAAACGTCTTACCCTATCAATTAAAATTTCGGCACCAGCACCGGGCAATGAATCCATTCCTGCTTCTTTCAACGCCATCAACACTTCTCTATGAGTTGATTTTTCCAGCTTGGTAATATGCGCCACTTCCGGCGGGCCAAGTGTGTGGAGTTTAATAGTCGGAAATTCTTTTTTAATTTGACTGAAGGTGTCAACATAAAACTGCAAACCCAATTCAGGATGATGTCCACCTTGTAATAATAATTGGTCGCCGCCATATTTAAATGTCTCTTCAATCTTGCGACGGTAGGTCGGCATGTCTGTTATATATGCTTCCGCATGCCCGGGTATGCGATAAAAATTACAAAACTTACAATTGGCGATACAGACATTGGTCGTATTTACATTTCTATCAATCTGCCAGGTTACTTTTCCGTGGGGCACATGTTTTTTGCGCATTTCATCGGCCACAAACATCAGCTCTGCAAGCGGCGCATGATGATAGAGATAAACCCCTTCTTCTTTGGAAAGAAATTCAAACTGAAGGGCCTTTTTATACAAGCCGGGTAAATCCATTTCTCAGATTTTGCATGCAAAGGTAAGCCGGCTTACATCAAAATAGGGCAGGCGGTGATATATTGCTTTGGTTGGTGTAGTTAATTTATAAATAGCTTTCTTTGCTGCATCTAATAAGAGACATTAGTTGTCTATTGTTTAACTGCTTTGAGACTAACTGATTGAAACAACGATTGGCCATATTCATAATTCTTTTCTGCCTGCCTGGATTTATTCATGCACAGGAAGAATTTATTGAACCACCCGCAAGAAGACTTACCCGCTTTACTTTTACACAACTTTCGGGGGGTGTTGTAATGCTTCATGCAAGGATTGATAATTTCCCAGACACACTCAATTTTATTTTTGATACTGGTAGCAGCGGCATTTCACTTGATTCATCAACGGTTGATTATTTTGGTTTGAAACCCGAACCTTCTGAACGTACGATACGCGGTATCGCAGGTATAAAAAAAGTGAGTTTTTTATATAACCGCAAGCTGCACCTGGAAGGATTGACTGTAGATAGCTTGAACTTTCATATCAATGATTATAGTGTGCTTACCTCTGTATATGGCGAAAAGGTGGATGGTATTATTGGATATGCTGTATTAAGCCGCTATATTGTTAAGCTGGATTATGATCTTTATACAATGGAATTCTGGTCAAAAGGAACAATCCGATATCCTAAGGGTGGGTATTTATTTAAGCCAAATATTACTACACTTCCGGTACAAACCGCAAGAGTTAGAGAGGCGATTACGGTTAATACAAGATTTTTATATGATATAGGTGCAGCGCTTTGCTTGCTGCTTACTAGAGATTTTGTAACCGACAGCGCTTTTTTGGATAAGAAAAGAAAACTCTATGTAAAAGAAGCAGAAGGTGTGGGCGGTAAAGTGGATATGAACATAACCATAGTTAAAGAACTCAAATTCGGGCCATACAGGTTCCGCAATATACCCACCTATATTTTTGACGATGTGAATAATATTACATCCTATCCTTATCTCGGCGGGCTGATAGGAAATGATATACTCCGGCGGTTCAACACAACATTTAATTATGCCAAGGAAGAGTTTTATTTAATGCCAAATACTCACTACTCCGATGCGTTTGATTATGCCTATACCGGCGTTGAATTATATTTTGTAGATGGTAATATAATCGCAGGCGATGTAGCGGTTGGCTCTCCGGCCGAGCAGGCTGGATTGAAGGAAGAAGATATTATAGTTGGTATTAATAAAAACTTTACCCAGAACCTTACTACTATGAAACAGGCGTTGCAGGTAACAAATGAAAAAATAAAAATTGTTGTACGCCGCGATAACCAACTAATAGAGCTTGAGTTTAAAGCAAAGTCACTCCTTAGTAATAAGTAAATAACTACAATCTCGTAGTAGTATTTAGTAAACTAATAATAATTTAGCCGTTGCAAATGCCGGCTGAAAAAATTCATATTGAACAATTTCTTGAGTTAGCAAAAAGGCATCCTGTTATAGACGTGCGCAGCCCGGGAGAATATAAACATGCACATATACCGGGCGCATATAGTTTACCATTATTTACTGACGAAGAAAGAGCTGTTGTTGGTACAACTTATAAACAAGAGAGCAGGGAGAAAGCAATTAAAATTGGTTTGAATTATTTCGGGCCGAAGATGAGAAGGATGGTGGAGGAAGTAGAGTCGATAGTCAATAGTCACGAGTCAATAGTAACAAAGTCGGCACCTAATACTACCGACTACCGACTACCGACCAACAACTCCATACTCGTTTATTGCTGGCGCGGAGGTCTGCGCAGCGGTGCCGTTTCATGGTTGCTGGATTTGTATGGTTTTAAAGTATACACACTCACCGGGGGGTATAAAAAATTCAGAAATTATGCACTTGATAGTTTTAAAAAGGAATACAAGTTTAAAATATTAGGCGGTTATACAGGTTCAGGTAAAACAGAAGTGTTGAAAGAACTTGTACGAAAAGGAGAGACTATAATTGATCTGGAAGATATTGCTAAACATAAAGGCTCTGCATTTGGAAATATTGGAATGCCAAAGCAACCAACGCAGGAAATGTTTGAAAATTTATTAAGCCTCGAACTGCGAGCTCTTAACCATGAGCACAACAAAGAACCCTCCATTAGCAGCATCTGGCTTGAAGATGAATCGCAGCGCATCGGGCTTGTCAATGTTCCAAATAATTTATGGAAAACAATGCGCTGCTCACCGGTTTATTTCCTCGACATTCCTTTTGAAGAAAGACTAAAGCATATCACTGAAGAGTATGGCCGGTTGGATAAGGAAAAAATGATTGATGCTATTGGCCGTATCAGGGAAAGATTGGGAGGGATGGAAGCAAAAAATGCGATCAATCAACTTGAAAGTAATAATACGATAGAAAGTTTTCGCATTCTGCTGAAGTACTATGATAAATGGTATCTGAAAGGTTTGCACAATCGGGAGAATATAAATTCGTTATTACATTTGATAAAATGTGATTCCGTAACTACCGAAAATGCAAACAGGCTCACGGGCCACTTTCAATACCATGAAACCACTTCAACTTAGCCTAATCCTGCTTTTGTCTCCAATTATTTTTCATGCTCAGCAACTTACAGGTTTGTGGATGGGAAAAATGTCAAACGACAGCAATACCGTTCGAAAGGATGATGAATATGAAATTGTATTAACACAGTACAGAAACAAAGTGTATGGCTATACACGCAGCACTTTTTTTGTGGACGATAATCTTTATTACATTGTAAAAAAAGTTGAAGGCACCATTGAAGGAAATGTTTGTGAAGTAAAAGATGACGGTGTAATCATGCATAACTTTCCTCAAAAGCCGGAACGAAAAGTAAAAGTCAGTTATACTTTTCGCCGCAACCCAACCGATAGTACATGGAACCTTGATGGCGAATGGAAAACAAATACTACAAAAAAATATTATTCTATTTCCGGTAAATCAGATTTAAGCCAGGAAAGAGATTTAAGCAAAGCGAAAATATTTCCACACCTTGAAGAGCTGAACGAAACAAAAGAGATTGCTTTTTACAATGATTGGAAAAAAGAAAAAGAATCAGCTGTTGCAGCAAAGAGCAACCCTTTCAAACAAGAGTTTCTCCAAAGTCGTATAAAAGCTGAACAGGAAAGAACATCGATTGCAAAAGTTACAGAGAAAAGAGAGCCCGCCGTAAACACCAACAACAAAACAGCACAACCTATAATTGAAGTAAAGCCCGAAGAGAAACAATCGGGTATTGCATTAGAAAGACAATCGGGACAAGAAAAAACAGCCGGGCCTAAAAATCCTGTTCTTGTAAATACGAATAATCGCACAAGTGCAGAGATGGCTGAAATAAAAGTAGAAGAAAAGAGGACTTCAATTGCATCGGATAAACAAGCGGTTGATAATAACAAACCAAACAATATCAAAGACCCGGTTCTTGTAAATACAAACAATCGAACAAGTGCAGAGATGGCTGAAATAAAACCGGAAGAAAAGAAAACAGCAATTGCCCAGGAAAAACAAATTGCAGAACCTTATAGGGTCAATCCACAAACCGGGTATATTGAGGACATAAAAAAACCGGCAGTTGTAAAAACCAATGTTTCTATTCCGGTAACGACGACTACAACTGCTGTACAGAATAATTCAATACAGGAAGCAAAACAGGATCAATCCATATATGTAGCAAAAACAAACACACCAGTACTAAATTCAGATGCAGCAAAACTGGTTGCGGACCGTGATTTTGATAAACCACAGGAGGTAAACTTTAAATCAGATAGCCTTGTGATTGCATTGTTTGATAATGGTGAAGTAGATGGCGATACAGTAAGCGTGTTGTTAAATGGCGAAGTGATTATTGCAAAGCAATGTTTGAAAACCGTAGCTTTCAAAAAAACAATTTATATCCCACGCGGCGAATACCAGGCTAATATTGTTTTATACGCCGAGAATCTTGGTATCTATCCGCCCAATACCGGGTTGCTTGTTATTTATGATGGTGAAGAAAGATATAATGTCCGCTTTAGTGCTGATCTAAAGAAAAATGCAGCAATCGTATTAAAGAGAAAAGCCCAATAGTAAGCAGGGCATTTGATCCCTGTAAAAAAATAGCTAATTTCATTATTGAAATCCATAAAGCTGTATGAGAAAACCTGCTGCATTTCTTATTGCAACACTTACTGCACTTAGCTGTTTCTATTCTTCTTTTGCACAGGATGTTTTAGAGCTTATCGAAAGAAAAGATCTTAAGCTCAAAGAAATTGACAGCATTGCCAATAAAATTTTTGAAACAAAAGGAACAGGACAGGGAACTGGTTATAAACAATATCAGCGCTGGTTATATGAAATGAAATTTCATACAGACGAAAACGGCTACCTGCGTGATGAAAAATTTGACAACGAAGCATACCAATTAAATTCATTAACTACATCATCAACTCAATGGACCGAGTTGGGACCCTGGAACTGGAATCGTACTTCAGGATGGAATCCCGGCGTTGGCCGTGTTACTTCTATTGCAGTTCATTCGCTTGATAATAATCTTATTTATATTACATCACCAGGAGGTGGCTTATGGAAAAGCACAACAGGTGGAAATAACTGGACGCCTCTTACTGATAACAATAATGCATGGATGACTTTGTTTTATGTCGCGGTTGATCCGGGAAACACACAAACAGTATATGCGGGTACAAGCGGGGGAACGATTATTAAAAGCACAAATGGAGGCACATCGTTTACAACTATAAGTGGCGGCAGTGGCATATCAGGTACGGTACGAAAAATTTTAATTCAACCCTCTAATACGAATATCATTTTTGTTTGCTCTTCTTCTGGTGTTCATCGTTCAACAAATGGCGGAAGCTCATGGACACAGGTGCTGAGCATACAAAAAGAAGATGTTGAGTTTAAGACAGACGATGTTAATGTAATGCTTGCTACGGGCAGCGGCAGTTCTACGGTCTCTGTTTTACATCGTTCAACTGATAATGGTTTGAGTTGGTCACCGATCACAAACGGGCTTTCAACTTTTGGCAGATCATTAGTTTCAGTATCTGCTGCCGATCCCAATCGTATTTATCTTGTACAGGGGAGCGGGAGCTTGCTTGGTTATATTTTCCGAAGCGACGATGCGGGTTTAAGTTTTACAACAATGATTACCGGCTCACCGGCCGCGGGAACAAATTACTTTGGCTATGAAACAACCGGAACAGGAACAACCGGCCAGGCTACTTATGATATGGCAATTTGTGCAAATCCACTCAACGCAAATGAAGTACATATTGCAGGTATCATTTGCTGGAAGAGTAGTAATGGTGGCACTACCTGGGTTGCAGAAACTGCATGGTCGTTACCCAATGGTATTGGTTATAATCACGCTGATGTGCATGTGCTGGAATGGGTTGGTGCAAATATTTATAGCGGCAGCGATGGCGGCATTTATAAAAGCACCGACAATGGAGACAACTGGACAGACTTGTCAAACGGAATGTCTACAAGACAATTTTATAAAATAGCTAACGCAAATAACAGCACTAAAAGAGTAACAGGTGGTGCGCAAGACAACGGATCAAGCTTAAGAAGAGCAACAGGATGGGTTGACTGGTTGGGTGCAGATGGTATGGACGGATTATATAGCCCGCTTGACAGTAATTTACTTTGGGGTACTTCACAAAATGGTTTGCTATATAGAAGTACAGATGGAGGTAGCTCAAGAGTCACACTAGGTCAACCCGGATCGGGCAATTGGGTTACGCCACTTGCAATTGAATCCAACTCAAATATTATTTATGGTGGATGGAACGGAGTGTATAAATCCACAAACAATGGTACAAGCTGGACAAAGATTTCCGGCTCTGTTATTAGCCTCAACGTAGTTTGTCTTGCAGTTGCTCCATCTAATCCTTTATTTATTTATGCTTCAATAGGCAATACGCTTTATACAACTACCGATGGAGGAACCAATTGGTCAACAATTACTGCACCGGTCACTATTAATTCAATTGCTGTGAGTCCATTGGATCCTTACAAAATTTGGATAGCTGGAAATACAAGCGGCAACTTTAGAGCAGCAATGTCAACTAATGGAGGATTTAATTTTACTGATATATCTGCTGGCCTTACCGCAACTACTGCAAGATCTGTAGCCGTAGATAATACAACCGATGAAGGCGTTTACTTTGGCATGAACACAGGAGTTTACTACAAAGACAATAATACGCCGTGGATAAATCTCACATCCAACCTTCCATTGGTTGCGGTAAATGAAGTAGAGCTGCAACAAAGCGGAAGAATGCTGCGTGTAGCAACTTACGGAAGAGGGTTGTGGGAAAGAAATATGGTAAGTGGTTATTGTGATGGTGATGTTATTAGCTTACCAGCAATTACTACTGGAACAGGTTATCAATGGCAAGTAAATACAGGTTCGGGTTTTATACCGATATCGAATGGTGGTGCATATAGTGGAGCAACTACTTCAACATTAACGGTTGCTGGTAGCGGCACATTAAATGGCTATAAATATCGTTGTGCGATAACAACCGGAAGTGGAACTGTGTATAGCCCCGAATATAAATTAAAGTTTTCTGCTACCTGGTGGGGTGAGGTTAGTAATGACTGGCATAATCCGGCTAACTGGAGTTGTAATAAAGTTCCAGATGCTTATACGGATGTTTTTATAAATGCAGAGAAACCCAACTATCCAACAATAACACAGAATGTAACGATCAGGAGCTTATATCTTGCAAGAAAGGCAACAGTAAATGTTGTTACCGGAAATACACTGACAATATCAAGCCAATAGAAATTTCTTTTAAAAGAAATGGATAACTTGGCCGGATGAAATCATTCCTCCTTTTCCTTGTTTTTATATTATCCTTTTTTTCTTCCTCGGGTCAAACTATTTTATTTGATACGTTCTATTCACAGCAGGTAAAGGATAAATATGTAATCACGATACGCAAACCATCCGGTTTTTCATCTGCTAAAAAATATCATCATGTGTACATGACAGATGGCGGCATTGGTATTGGTGATTATGTTTTTGGAAAAGATAAATCATGGGCTGCAACGATACCCGCTAATTGTGTAATCATCGCTATTTCGCATACCGGCGACTGGCATGATCAACGTCCAAGAGATTTAATTCCTTCGGATAGCAGCAAGAATGCAACAGAAAACTTTGGTAAAGCTGATAAGTTTTACCTTTTTCTTAAAAACGAACTCATTCCGAAAATTGAACGACAAATGCCGAATAAGAAGGAAAGATCATTTATCGTGCATTCATTCGGTGGACTATTTTGTTTATATACTTTATTAAAACCAGACAAATTGTTTGACAGGCATTTTGCAATAAGCCCATCTGTCTGGGCCAATTATTATGAACTGGATAAACTGGAAGAAAAGTATGCAAAGACAAGCAAGGCAATGAAAGCAAACCTAACCTTGTACGTTGGCGGTCTTGAATTTTTAAATAAAGTATTATACTCAACAAGAAATTTTTATAACCGTGTCAAAGAAAGAAAGTATACAGGCCTTACCATTAATAAAGTTGAAATTGGAAATGCTAATCACTACAGCATACGTAAGCCAGCAGTGGATAGAATATTTGAGATGCTTAAAGATTAATTTTGAAGATTAAGATTCCCGACTAATGACTACAGATCCAATTAAACTCACGCAGTTTTCACATGGAGCCGGATGCGGCTGTAAAATTTCACCGAAAGTGTTGGATGAAATTTTAAAAAGCAATCTCTTCCTACCCGACAGTAAGAATTTATTAGTGGGTAACAGCAGTAAGGATGATGCGGCCGTTTATGATTTAGGAAACGGAACGGCGTTAATTTCTACTACTGATTTTTTTATGCCGATTGTTGACGATCCATTTGACTTTGGAAGGATAGCAGCAGCAAACTCTATAAGTGATGTATATGCTATGGGCGGAAAACCATTACTTGCTATTGCTGTACTCGGTTGGCCGGTAGAAAAACTTTCACCTGAAATCGCACAACGGGTGATTGAAGGTGGAAGAACTATTTGTGCAGAGGCGGGTATCCCATTAGCCGGAGGTCATAGCATTGATTCACCTGAACCAATATTTGGACTTGCTGTTACAGGAATTGTTTCAATAGAAAACTTAAAAAAGAATAATACTGCACAGGAAGGCGATTATTTATTTCTTACAAAACCATTAGGTGTTGGTGTATTATCAACAGCGCAGAAACGGGGTTTATTAAAAGAGGAACATTTGCCAGTGATGATAAATCAAATGACGGCATTAAATAAAATTGGTGAAGAGTTGGGAAAGATAAAAGAAGTAAATGCAATGACTGATGTAACTGGTTTTGGGTTGCTCGGTCATTTGATTGAAATGGCAGAAGGCAGTGGATTAAGTTCAGAGATTTATTATAATCAGTTACCGGTTGCAGCAGGAGTGAAAGAATATATCAGTCAACGAATATTTCCTGATGCTACGACAAGAAACTGGAGTAGTTATAGCGATAAAGTAAAATTCGAGAAAGGCGTAAATGTTATGGAAGCCTTTACACTATTACCCGATCCTCAAACAAATGGCGGATTGTTGGTAAGCGTAAAAGAAGATAGCATTAAAGAGGTAAAGGAATTATTTACAAAACAAGGACTGAATGATTTCTTAGAACCTATTGGAAGACTAATAAAAGAGAATGAAAAAAGAGTTTGGGTAAATTGAGTTATTATATAAAAATAGAAGTGCGGCAAGTGCCCGCACTTTTGGTATGAGTATGAAAATTAAAACTGCTTTATAATCTAAACCCTATAGTAAAGCCCAGCACACGATGTTTGTTCTTATCATCTGTACTGCTGTTATCACCCGATTGTAATTTAGCAAGACCTAATCCATAATTAACAGAAAGCAACATATGCTTGCCTTCAAAACCAGCGGTACCATTCAATCCGTAATCAAATCTTTTCATAATTCCAAAGCCGGCTCCTTCTTCGCCTGAAGTTGTTGGATCATCATCTGAAAAATCTATTTTATCATCAGTGCTGAATGCTATTCCGAAAATTTTTCCTTCAGCTTTTCTTTTACCTGCTACACCCATCGCAACATAAGGGCCTGCACCGGCAAAAAACTTTGCATCTTTCTCAAGCGGAGCTTTGAAAACAAGATTTACAGGTAATTCTATATAATAAGGGTTTGTAGTTGCACGATAATAATTAGCATCGGTTGTATTTCCTGCTTGTGTTTTTGATCCTTTACCTGTAAAAAATAAACCAGGCTGTAATGCAAGAAAAGATGTTATTGGAAAATCTCCCTGTATACCTGCATGAAATGACACTAAAGTATTTGCATCATCTATATTACCATCTTCATTGAATGAAACATTTGCAAGATTCACACCTCCTTTTAACCAAGCAGAAGAATTTTGCGCATTACTAATGGTTAGACATAAGATTGCCAGTACGGAAGTAAAAGTTTGTTTAATCATACCAGTTTGTATTTGTTTAATCGCCTATGTTGTGGCAAAGATTTTGCCAAATGATAGAATATACAATCGGATATCTACGTGATAAACTATGAATCAATAGTTTGCTGATGAAAGAAAATTTTTTTCCTGGAGTGATTTAAACTTTCTGTAACGAATAGAATCTGTAGTACAGCAAGTCACAACAACTCCACCCCGAGGATTTCAATACCTGGAAAATTTTAAGACAGAAGTCTAAGAACTGAGAATTACCGTAAATATTTTTTTCGAGTACCATTTTTTAAAATGTAAACATTTATTAATTAAAAATTGAAACTATGAGAACAGAAATGAAAACAGCAATTGTAATGGTGGCCGCAACATTTTTATCGGCCGGTGTGTTTGCGCAAATTAACCTGGGTGTGCAGTCAACAACAAAAGCTGCCACATCGGTTGCTGCAAACACAACAGCAGTTAGCAAAACAACAACGGCAGCTACTTCAGCTACAAGTGCTTCAGTAAAAAGTTCTGTAAATAAAACAACAGACATAAAAGCTAAAGGAATAACCGTTGCTGAAAAGTCAACAGAGCATGCGCAAACTGTAACAACAGCGGTAAAAAATGATGTAAAAAACAGTCCTGATGTAAAAGTAGCAGCAACTACAAACAGTAATGTCTCTGCTAACAATAGCGCTTCACAATCAACAAACGGAACAACAACTAATGCGAATGGAAATGCAAATGCCTCTTCAAATGCTTCGGTTGATGTAAACGTGAATGGAAAGAAAGCCATAGAAACTACAGAAGCAACAGTAGATAAAACAACAGCGTTCGCTGAAAAGAAAGTAGATGCTACAGTAGAAAAAACGAAAGAAGTAAAAACAAGTGCTGAAGCTAAAACAACAGCAACTGTTGAAAAAACAAAAGATGCAGCAACTTCAGGAAAACCAGAAGCAAAGGTTTCTGCTGAAACTAAAACAGATGTGAAATCAGAAATAAAGAAAAATTAGTGGATAGGCCCGTTTTTATTTAGCCCGAAATCAGGGGTGTAACTGCACCCCTTTTTTTCACTCAACCCTGGTGTATGAAAACTATTATTCGATTTGCCCTGGCGATGATATTATTTCTTTCTGCATTACCCGTGCTGAAAGCACAACAAGATTCGGCCACAAAATCAGAAGTGAAATTTAAGGCAGGAGTTTTTTATAACAGTAATCTTAACTATTATGGACGTACGGATAGCTTGCGAAGTACTGCTGTATTTCCTTTAGCAGAGATTTGGTTCAATAAAAAATTTTATATCAATGCCGCGCCTGTTTTTGTAAACAATGCCATTACAAGCTTTGATTATGCTGGTACAGTCGCTACGGCTGGCTACCAGGCAAAAAGTGAAAATGAAAAATGGCTAACGCACATTTACATTACAAAACCATTTTACGAAAGCAGTAGTCAATTGGTTCAATCTGCACTAAAGGCGCAATTCAATACAAATTTCAGTTGGCTGAACAAAGTCATTAATATCAATTTTGGCGGTGATGTTAAGCTCAGTGATAAATATGATTTTGGATTAACTGCTGGAGTTGATCATCTCTTCAGGCATAGTTTTGAACAAGACTGGAAGCTTTTTGTAAACCCATCAGCATACATAAATGCCGGAACGCAGCGTTTTACAAGTACATACTATAAAAAGAGCAACTTTCTCTTTTTCCCGGGAGTGGAGCAGCAGGTATCTGAAGAAGTAAATAAGTTGAACATTCTCTCGTATGAGCTTTCAATGCCGTTAATACTGGCAAAAAATAAACTGCAGGTCATCATTATTCCGGCGTATGTGATTCCGCAAAACCTTATTACGGTGCAAGGAAGACCTGATTTATCAGAGCGAGGAAGGGAAATGTTTTATGTAACTGCGGGAGCGAAAATTAATTTTTAATAAATCCTTGTTCTTAAAAAGCAGTAAATGAAAACCAAAATCATTTTGATTGTATTCCTGGTGGCAGCTATTATTAGTTGTCGCAAAGAGTATGATCCTTATTCAAACGATCCCAATGATCCGGATTATTTTTATAACCGCCCTGTTGGTGCTTCAGCAAATGAGTTGCTGGCTAATACAAAATTCACATCGCTCAAGATAGAGATTCAGTATATGACAGGGTATGCTCCAACAAGTGCAGCATTAACTCATTTACAAAATACATTGAGCTCCTTACTTAATAAAACAACAATCAGCATAGTGACAAGAGAAATAACTCCTGCGTCATCAACAGTTTTGAATATTGACCAGGTATTGGAAATAGAACGTAATAACAGAACCGTGTTTACAACAGGAACCGAGTTTGGCGTGTATGTTCTTTGCACAAATGGATTTTATTCAGATGATAAAACGTTGGGTGCAGCTTATAGAAACTCATCTATGGTTTTATTTGGAAAAAAGATAAATGATAATTCTGGAGGCATTGGTCAACCCGGAAGAACCAAGTTGGAAGCAACGGTAGCAGAGCATGAGTTTGGCCACTTGTTGGGATTAGTAGATGTGGGTACAGCAATGCAAACAAACCATAAGGATGCAGCCCATGGTAGCCATTGCAATAATACAAACTGCCTCATGTACTATACTGCAGACACACAAGACATCTTTGGCTTTCTTATTACTGGTAATATTCCTTCTTTTGATGCTAATTGTCTTGCCGACTTAAGAGCAAACGGAGGGAAATAGTTGTAGTTATTTTTCTTTAAGAAATATTTCCGCCATCATACATCTTACGCTGCCACCTTCTGCAGTTTCAATTGATGGAACTGCGATTGGTAAAAGCCTTGCAAAAGATTGCAGCCTGGTTAGTTGTTCATCTGTAAGTGAGCTGAAAGCGGAATGACTGAGTACAAGAATATTTTCTCCCCTTTTGTTTTTTACCTCCAGCATATTACCGGCAAATGAATAGAGCTGGTCTTTTGAAATAGAAACAATTTCATGCCCGGTACTTTCTAGTAATTGTTTTACAGCAATCAGTTCCCATTCTTCCTCTATTGCTTCTTCACACAATACACAGAATTTTTCACCAAGCGTCATTATCACGTTGGTGTGATAAACAGCATTGCTGTCTTTATCTGTTGCAAGAAATACAACGGCAGAAAAGTCATTGGCGGATACAAATTTTTCTAATGCTGCAGGATGTGTACGTTCAGAAAGCGCTGCATAGATAAGCTTGTTATCATGATCTATTATCATACTGCCTGTTCCTTCAAGAAATCTTCCTTCAGCTTCAAGTTCTGTCCAATCCTGCACATCTGATACTTTATATTTTTCTGCAAGCAGATTTAAGATATCATCTCTTTTTTCTGCTCTGCGGTTAGGCGCATACATGGGGTAAACAAATATTTTTCCTTCGGGCGAAGTACTCAACCAGTTGTTTGGAAAAATTGCAGAGGGCTTTACAGGTTGTGGCGTATCATCAATCACCAATACTTCGATTTGTTCTTTACGCAATGTTGC
>Ga0315910_10003140_pt1 | contig 14208 bp, 13 predicted proteins | sample EdamamesoilMG_FD_204470 | JGI IMG/M metagenome (GOLD analysis project Ga0315910, IMG submission 204470) | Garden soil microbial communities collected in Santa Monica, California, United States - Edamame soil | ecosystem: Environmental > Terrestrial > Soil > Garden | place: USA: California...
GCGTCTTTAATGACACCGAGACCCCAAGGCCCGATCGCGAACCCCGCCGCCAAGTAGCCCAACACCGAGCTCAAACGAAATTTTCGAAACAGCGGAATTGCGATAACGGTGGCGATGAGAAACACGGCCACTTGCGCAAGAAGACTCATGAAAACCGCCTTTCTGCCTTATGCAAACTTAACGATGTTTTGCCGCGCGACGCGGCGCTTTCGGTACAGTCCGTTTAGATGCGCGTTTCTTTTTACCGGCCCGCATCGGTGATTTCTTGCTGCCTGCCGACAAGGCAACCGCCACAGAGATTTTTGCCCATCGAGTCAGCTCCTCACCGTCATCGAGCAACTCAGCCGGCACCTCGTGATAATTCATTTTCATCGCCGGCTTGTCTGGAAACGGACAGAATGGCTGCGAACCGCGGGCTTCATATGCGGCGCGATTGCTGTCATTCGTTTTGAAGTACAAGGTGTCCTCGGCGAGGATCGCAAAGAACAAGCCATCCGCGTATAACCCTACGCCACCGAACATGCGCCGCGACGTCACTCGGAGCGGGGTCAGTTGCTCGATTACGTAGGCGAGGTAATCCTTGGATACCGACATATCGCGCCGGCTACCGTAGCCGCTCGCGTATTGCCGCTAACGTCGCACCGTGAACCTGCGGAGCGAACTGCGGCGCGATGTTCCAGTCGTACATCCACGGGTGCGCCGTACGCATCGTCTCCGACTCATTCGTATACCGAGGAATCACATGCGCATGCAGCGCGGGTTCCACATTGCCGAACATGGCATAGTTAATACGCAAAGCACCCGTGACCGCGAAGACCGCATCGCCGAGCTTGCCCATGTCGGACAGAAACCGATCGCGCGTCGCGAGATCCATGGCATTCAAATGCGGCACCACCGGATCAGGTAACAACAACGAATAACCAAGAAGAAATTGCGATTGGCCCATCACCGCCCAACCCGATGGCATACGCACAATAGCCGCAGCGTATGTTCCAGCACGGCAGGCTTCGACTATTTTGTGAATTGCAGTGGACATAGGAAAGGCTACGGGCTACGGGCTACGCACAAGCATAGAACACCGATTGCATGGGTGTCGCATGTCATCTTCATCTTGCATGTTCCCCCTTTACTCTCCGGTGCCGCAACGCCAGGACAAGACAATACATACCGGCGGCGGCAGCCACGTGTTTTAAAGCATGTCCACTCATCAGCTCGCCCCAGCCAAAGACAACGGCATCGAGGGACTCCAATACTTTTGCGGCCGCATATCCCGCAAACATGCTCCAAAGATAGCCGATGCCCGTCAATCGAGATGGGAATGCAACAAAGATAATCGCCACAACGAACAGCGAAAGGAATTGCACGAGCCCGTATAAGCGCAAATCGCCGCGACCCAGGCCTTCGGTATAGTGCCAGTACCAAACCGAACCGATCCCCACAGCAACCAGCGGCAAAATAATCGCCCGACCTACCCGCTCGTTGATGTGCTCACCGACAACGATACCGACGAAGATCATGAAACTAACCGCGATCGGCAAGCGATCCCACGCTAAGGTCGCGTTGCTCGGCGACCAATGGTAATAACCCGAGCCGAAGCACACCATCGCAATACCGATAAAGAATGCACCGTAGGCGGTGCGTAAAGACGGTAGGCCTCCCAAGTTGACACCTCGCACCACGACGACGAGTCCCAACACGCCGACGAAAAGGAACGGCAAGTTGGACATTACATTCCAGAAATTTGGAATATCAAGCAAGGTCCGCGTGTCGGCGAAATGATGATAGCTCAGCGATTGCGGAATCGGCGGCAGCATGAAGCCGCCGACGATGGCGGCGAGCGTCGCAAGCAGCAGCGCCGCGGCAGCCGTCCTTTTTTTAATCGCCGCCGTCATAGGTTCTTTAGCGCCTCTCGCTTGCTCAACGAACTGAGCTCCGCCGAGTGCGTTTTCACGTAACGCTTAACCTCGCGTGGGTTTGTCCAAGCGTATTGTCGCAACGCCCAGCCGATAGCCTTCTGCAAAAAGAACTCCTTCGAATCCAGCGACGGAGCAATACAGCCGTACAGCAATTCGAGATCGGTATGCTCTTTGAAACTCAGCTGGCAAAGGATGCTGGTACGGCGCTGCCACAGGTTGTCGCATCGACTCCATGCCAGCATCTTCTTTTTTAGCGGTACCGGGTACGTGTCCAACAGATAACCGACGCGATGCGATGCAATCAGATCTACGTAATCCCACCATGCGCCCTCGACAATCAGCTTCTCGTACAGCTTCAACGTCGCAACTTTCTGAAACGGCAACGCCCGATGGTCTTCGAGTAAATTCAGCGCGGCGTAACGCTCCTCCCGATACTTGGCGTTTTCCCACAGGCCCAGCACGAGTCGCTCCCACTGCCTGGCGTTCTTGAGCTCGATCTCGCCGAATAATCGTTTGCAAATTGCTCGCAACGGAACGGCCGGCACGCCCAAGTAAGGCATCGACGACTTCATGTAGGCCTGCATGCCGGGCGCCTTCGTCGAGTCGGCGACCTGTCGCAGGCGTTTTCGCAGCTGCGCCGTTAGCACATCACTTCCGGAAAATAAAATACACCGCACCCAACATGCACAACGCCGCCCAGAGATAATCCCATTTGAGCGGTTGACGCATGTAGAGGATTACAAACGGAACGAACACGGCCAGCGTAATGACCTCCTGCAGAATTTTGAGCTGCGGCAGCGTCATCGTCGTGTAGCCGATGCGATTCGCCGGGACTTGCAATAAGTACTCGAATAGCGCGATACCCCAGCTAATCAGCGCGGCGATGTACCAAGGCTTTGCGGACAATTCCTTAAGGTGGGCGTACCACGCGAACGTCATAAACACGTTTGACAGCGCGAGCAAAACAACCGTCGTGCCAATCACAGGCATGCCCGTTAAACCTCAGGTTAGTACGCCATTCTGCAGGGTTAACACACGCTGCATACGCGACGCCAGCTCCGGCGCGTGCGTAACGATTACCAGTGCCGTGCCGACTTCTCGATTGAGCTCCAGCATCAAGTCGAAGACTTGATTGGCGTTGGCGCCGTCGAGATTGCCGGTTGGCTCGTCCGCCATAACGACCTGCGGCTCAGCCACCAGCGCCCGCGCAACCGCCGCGCGCTGTCGTTCGCCGCCCGAGAGTTGCGATGGACGATGTTGCAGGCGCGCACCCAATCCGACTCGCTCCAGCAACTTTTTCGCGCGAGCTTTCGCTTCGTCTACCGCCACACGACGAACCAACAACGGCATCGCGACGTTCTCCAACGCAGAGAACTCCGGCAACAGATGATGGAATTGGTACACGAACCCCAGCGCACGATTGCGCAACTCACCTCGTGCCGCATCCGACAAGGCATCGATCCGCTGGCCGGCAATGGTCACTTCGCCGCCGGTGGGCAAATCCAAGCCGCCGATTAGCTGCAGCAAAGTGGTCTTGCCGGAACCGGATGCACCGACTATCGCCACGCGCTCACCGGGGGCGATGCTCATATTGACGCCGCTCAATACGTCGACGCGCGCATCGCCCTGCATGAAATGCTTTGCAAGATTGGCGCAAGTTAGCACCGGTTGGATGGAGGTCATTATCGTTTTACTCATGCCGTAACGCTTGGGCCGGTTGCGTGCGAGCCGCGCGATAGGCGGGGTACAAAGTGGAAAGACAGCAAAGCCCGAATGCCGTTCCGGCAATTTTGATCACGTCGTCCCATTCCACCAAAGCCGGAAGGTCGCTCATGTAATACACCTTGGCGTCGAGAAATTTGGTGTTCAATACACGCTCCAGTACGTGCACCAATACCTCTAAATTATTCGCCAGCAGCGCACCCAACGCCACGCCAGCCAGCGTCCCGATTACGCCGATAACCGTACCTTGCGTAATGAAAATCGCCAGGACACTGCGCGGCGTAGCACCCAGCGTGCGCAAGATTGCGATATCGGCACTTTTGTCTTTCACCACCATCACGAGCGTCGACACGATATTGAACGCCGCAACTAAAACGACCAGCAGCAAGATCACGAACATCACGCGCTTAGTCAATGCGATAGAGCGAAAAAAGTTTGCATGCCGATGTGTCCAGTCCTCCACATAGTAGCCGCCACCCAGGTCGCGCCCCAGTTCGCGCACGACGCGCGGCGCGGCAAACAGATCGGCCAGTCTTAACCGGACACCGCTGACGTCGTCGCCCATACGATACAGGCGCGCCGCATCGGTCATATGGACATACGCAAAATTGCGATCGTACTCATACATGCGCGCCGAAAATATACCCGTGACGGTAAATCGTTTGACGCGAGGCGTTACCCCCGCGATTGTCACCGTCGCCTGCGGAATGATCATTACCACGCGATCGCCCACCTTCGCGCTCAGCGCCTCCGCCAACTCGCTGCCCAGCACGATTCCGTAACTTGACGGCGTCAACTGATCGAGCGAGCCGGCGCGCATATTGCTTGCAAGTTGCGAGACACTGCGCTCTTGTTCCGGAACGATGCCGTAGACCATAGCGCCACTGGTCTTCTTATCCGCCACAAGCATAGCCTGCCCCTCTACATAGGGCGCGGTGCCTAATATTTCGGGGTTGCTCTGCGCTCGTTCGGCAATCTGCTGCCAGTTGCTTGTGCCGACGCTAAACGACCGAATGGTCGCGTGCGAAGTTTGACTAAGAATGCGCTCGCGCAATTCGTGCTCAAAACCGTTCATGACGGATAGCACGACGATGAGCACGGCAACGCCAATGGCAATACCCAGCATCGAAATCACAGAAATGAAGGACAGAAATCCGTTGCCGGACGCGCGCGCCGAACGGACGTAGCGATTGCCGATAAAAAGTTCGTAGCGCATTTATTCGTAACGCAGTGCGTCGGCGGGCTCGGTACGAGCTGCGCGTAAGGAGGGATAAATGGTAGCCAACACTGTCAGCGTCAGCGCGATCACCGCAATGGTTACGACTTGTCCGGCATGAACTTCCGATGGAATCGTGGAGATATAAAAAACATCGGGATCAAAGATATGGACGCCGAACAGCTGTTCCAGTTTTGGCACCAATGTTTCCACGTTCAGCGCCAGAGAGAGTCCCAACACCAAGCCGAGCAAGGTGCCGAACCAACCGATGATCACACCCTGCGTAAGAAATATCGTCAGCACGCTGCGTGGCGAAATGCCCAAGGTGCGCAGAATCGCGATGTCCGTACGCTTTTCCGTCACCACCATCACCAGCGCCGCCACGATGTTGAAGGCCGCGACTCCGACTATCAACATCAAGATGACCGACATCATCGTTCGCTCGATAGTCACTGCGCGGAAATAGCTGGCGTTGTCCTTGGACCAATCGCTGGTCGTGAATGTTGGGTCAAGTGCTTTTGCAATGTGCGGCACATGCACGGGCGCCGCAAAAATGTCGGCGAACTTCAATCGCAGTCCGGTCGGTGCATCGCCGGTTTCGAGCAGCTCCGCGGCATCGCTCATGTTTACAAGCGCCAAGACATTATCGTGCTCTTGCAATGCCACTTCGAATATCCCGCTCACCGCGAAACTTTGCATACGCGGTTTTATATCCAGCGCATTGCCACCGCCTGCCTGCGGCACCAGCACCAATATCTCATCGCCTACCCGCACGTTGAGTTGCCAGGCCAAGCCCGCGCCAAGCACGATCCGTCGGCTGCCGACGGTTAGGTCCGCCAAGGTCCCTGCCTTCATGTAGCGGCCTATCTCCGACACCTTGCTTTCTTCCTCAGGCAACACACCGCGTAGTTGCGCCGGGGTCAATTGCAGACCGCTGCCGACCATGGCCTGCGTTTCGATGAACGGCGCCGCGGCAACGACTTCCTTATCTGCCCCGATGCGCTCGATCAATTCGGGCCATGAGCGCAATTTCTCCGGCGCGCCGACAATCGTGGCATGCGATGCCAGACTCAACATCCGCCCGCGCACTTCGGATTCCAGACCATTCATAACGGACAAGATTGTGATCAGCGCGGTCACGCCCACGCAGACGCCCAACATCGAGACCCAAGAGATAAAGGAAACGAAGAACCCGCGACTACGGCTGCGGACGTAACGGAGACCGATGAATAGCGATAACGGATGGAACATGTAGAAGGAGGGCGTGAGGGCGTGAGGGCGTGAGGGCGTGAGGGCGTGAGGGCGTGAGGGCGTGAATCAGAGTCGGAGGCGCGGCTTTTGTTCTATATATATGTGGGCGATAGTCGCACATCTTATGTCAGGCCGACCGCCGGCCCAATCCTCTTCTCTAACCCATGCCCCAAGCCCCTCGCCCTCAGGCCCTTCCAGTAATTGTGACTCACCGCAAGCTTTTGGGATTCGGCTGAGTGGTCCGCCTTAGTCACAGTGCTATAGTGCTGCCGCGTTTGACTTAAGGAGGATGCTCCAGTGCGTTCATCGATTCGCTTTGCAGTTGCCGCCGGCTTTGTGCTGGTTGCGCAGGCCACGTTGGCTCAAGAGGCTACCGAGTCCGCCACGCAACCTCTCGCCGTTCCGCCGGCGCCCGTCCAATCTGCCGCCCCGGCGCAAACGCCCGGCCGCGGACTCACGATGGCCCAGGTGAAAGATAAATTCGGCTCGCCTAGCCAAGAAAACCCTGCTGTCGGCACTCCGCCAATCAGCCGCTGGGAATATCCCGGCTATGTCGTTTTCTTCGAAAGCGATCGTGTATTGCACACGGTCGTGACCCGCAATTAAGAACGCGGCCAGCTAAAACTATCCTTGCGCGCCGTTAGCCGGCGCGTTTCCATCTGCTACTCTCTCGCCTTTCGGGGACGCGCTTGCGTCGATCCGAGTGTTGCCTATTGAATTTTCTTTGGGTCTTCTGGCGATTGAGCAAACGTGACTAGCGATTTATTGCTTCCCGCCCCGTCGCGCATCGTGCGATGGGGACAACTTTACGGTTCCGCCGCCGCCTGGCGTTTTACGCAGGCTGCCGGCGAGTTATCCGCGCCGCTTTTGATCGTCGCCGCGAATGCGCGCGACGTAAGTCGACTGGAAGACGAACTTAAATTCTTTGCGGCAAGCGAACTTGCCATACATACGCTTCCCGGCTGGGAAACGCTGCCTTACGACGCGTTCTCGCCTCATCCGGATATCGCGTCGCAACGCCTGCAACTCCTGTCGTCGCTCCCGCGTCTGCGACGTGGCATTGTTCTGGTCGATTTGGAAACCCTGTTGCAACGCTTGGCGCCGCAGAGCTACATCGATGCTCATGTCTTCGATATTCGACGCGGACTTAAGCTGGATCTCGAAGGCTTTAGAACTCGCCTCATCGCGGCGGGGTACGCAAACACGTCACAGGTAATGGCGCCGGGTGAATTTGCGGTGCGCGGCTCTTTATTGGATTTGTTTCCGATGGGCAGCCCCACTCCTTTCCGCATCGACTTGTTCGATGAAGAAATCGACACTATTCGCCTGTTCGATCCGGAAACGCAGCGCTCCGGCAATAAAGTAGACACCATCAAGTTGCTGCCGGCGCGTGAATTCCCCCTTAATGCCGAGGGCGTGCAAGGATTCAAGCGCCGCTTCCGCACGCGCTTCGAAGGCGACCTCACGCGCATGAACGTGTATCGCGACATTGCCGAAGGCTCGGCGCCGCCGGGCATCGAGTACTACCTGCCCCTGTTCTTTGACACAACCGTCTCCTTGTTCGATTACTTACCGGCGGGAACGACGCTCGCATTGGCTACCGATGCCATCGACTCGGCGGAAGCGGCTTGGCGAGAAATCGAAGGACGCTATACGCAACGCGGACACGATCGCGAGCGGCCCATCCTCAAACCCGAGGAGCTGTTTCTGTCGTCGGCGGAATTAACCGATCGCTGCACGCAATTTGCACGCATCATCATCACTCACAACGAACTCGATCCGCTCACGCAATCCGAGCCGTTCCGCAACTACGAAACCGCGTTGCCGCCACGATTGCGTATCGACGCACGCAGCGACGAGCCCGCACGCGACCTACTGCGCTTTATCGGTGAATTTACCGGTGACAAGCGCGGCCGCGTCTTGATCGCCGCCGAAACAGCCGGTCGCCGCGAGATGCTGCTCGACTTATTACGCAAGCACCGCTTGGACGTGCCCACGGTCGAGCATTGGCAGCAATTCGTCGAGCGCGACATCCCGCTCGCGATGACGGTGTCGCCGCTGGCTTCGGGTCTGCTACTTCGGGAACCGCCAATAGCGTTGATTGCCGAAGAACAGTTGTTCGGCGAACGCGCTCGTCAGGAACGCCGGCGTCGGCGCGCCGATCGCGACCCCGAGCGAATCATCCGCGACCTGTCCAACCTGCGCGAGGGATCGCCGGTGGTGCACGAGCAATACGGCGTGGGCCGGTACTTGGGCCTGAAAGTTATGGACGTCGGCGGCATGCCCGGCGAATTCCTAGTCTTGGAATACGCCGACGGCGACAAGCTGTACGTGCCGGTCCACGCACTCGAACTTATCAGTCGTTACGCGGGTGCGCCGTCAGAAACCGCGCCGCTCCATAAATTGGGCAGCGACACCTGGACCAAAGCAAAAAAGAAAGCGGCACAGCGGATTCGCGACACCGCAGCCGAATTACTCGATCTCTATTCTCGCCGAGCAGCTCGACCTGGCATTCCGCTACAAGCCAACGAAGCGGACCTCCGCGCCTTCGAAGCACAATTTCCGTTCGAAGAAACGCCCGATCAGTCGCAGGCCATCGAACAAGTCGTCGCCGATTTACGCAGCGATAAGCCGATGGATCGCGTGATATGCGGCGATGTAGGCTTCGGCAAAACCGAAGTAGCCTTGCGCGCCGCTTTCGTCGCAGTACAAGCGGGCAAGCAAGTCGCCGTGCTGGTGCCCACGACACTACTCGCGCAACAACACTATCAAACCTTCGCCGATCGATTTGCCGATTGGCCGGTACGCGTTGAGTCTCTCTCGCGCTTTCGCAGCGCCAAGGAAGTCACGCAAGTATCGGCGGGTTTGGAGAGCGGCCAGATCGATATCGTCGTCGGCACACACCGACTGCTACAAGGTAATGTTCTGTTCAAGAATCTAGGCCTGGTTATCTTGGATGAGGAACACCGATTTGGCGTAAAAGACAAAGAGAAGCTCAAGCAGCTTCGAGCGGAGGTCGACGTACTGACGCTCACTGCCACGCCCATACCGCGCACGCTTAACATGGCGATGGGCGGGCTGCGCGATCTTTCGTTGATCACCACGCCGCCGGCGACGCGCTTGTCGATCAAAACATTCGTCTCGCAGTGGGATGCGCCGACGGTGCGCGAGGCGTGTTTGCGTGAACTTCGACGTGGCGGACAAATCTACTACTTGCATAACAGCGTCGACACTATCGAGAAAACCGCCAAGCAATTGAGCGAGTTGCTTCCCGAAGCCCGCATCGCCGTCGGTCATGGGCAGATGCGCGAGCGCGAGCTGGAACAGGTGATGCTCGACTTCTATCATCAACGCTGCAATTTGCTTCTCTGCACGACGATTGTGGAAAGCGGCATCGACGTGCCCAACGCCAACACCATCATTATCGAGCGCGCCGATAAATTAGGGCTCGCGCAATTACATCAACTGCGCGGCCGCGTCGGACGCTCGCATCATCAAGCCTACGCATACTTGCTGACGCCGCCTCGAAATGCCATGACGGCCGACGCGGTAAAGCGCTTGGAAGCCATCGAGTCGTTGGAGGACTTGGGCGCGGGCTTTACGCTGGCCACGCACGACTTGGAAATTCGCGGCGCCGGCGAGCTTCTCGGCGAAGAACAAAGCGGCCAGATGCAGGAGATCGGTTTTGCCCTATATATGGAAATGCTGGAACGCGCCGTCACGGCCATTAAAGACGGCAAGACGCCCGATCTTGACGCGCCATTGCATCAAGGGCCGGAAGTCGATTTGCACATCCCGGCGCTATTGCCCGAGGACTACGTTCCCGATGTGCATATGCGGCTGATGCTTTATAAGCGCATCGCCGCCGCACCCTCGCGCGAGGCGTTGCGTGAACTACAAGTAGAGATGATCGACCGCTTCGGCCTCTTGCCAGAGTTCGCTAACAACTTATTCCGCATTGCCGACCTAAAACAGCAAGCGAAGGTATTGGGGCTGCGTAAAGTGGATGTCGGACCGGGTGGCGGCAGCGTCGTATTCGATAATGATTCGAAGGTAGACCTAGCCGTACTAATCAAATACGTACAGACCAATGCCAAGACCACCCGCTTCGATGGTTCCAACAAGATCCGCTTTACCGGCAAGTACGAACTGGACGAGTCGCGCTTTCTTGCGGCAGAAATTCTCGTTGCAGCGCTAGCTAATGGAGCGAACGTCAGTAGCCCAAACAAACCAGCGCCGAAAAACTCCCCTTAGAAAACTTCACTTACGGAGCCGATCGCTGACATTGATGTAAGTAAAAGCGTCCATTGCGTACGACCCCCCTTGCATTGAGTTCAGCACTCGCCTCATCCTCCGCCTAGCAATCTGGCGGTATCTTGCATCCGTGCAACGTTTATCTCCATTAACCACCGCTTTGAGTACGGAAGCGATCGAAGCGTTACAGCGTTGCACTTGGACAAGCAATGAGCGCTCATACGCACGGCACGCACAATGCACCGCTTACCATTCTGCTAGTGGACAGCGACCGGATTAACGGTTGGGACATACAGCGCAGCTTGGAGAGGCACGGCTTTAAGGTATGCGGAACCGCCGAAAGCGCGTTAACCGCCATGGCCCAGGCCGAATCCTACCGCCCCGATTTGGTGTTGCTGGATGTTCATCTGGAAGGGTCGCCGGACGCAATCGCTCTCGCACAAGCGATCCGCAATCTGCACGACATCCCGGTGATTTTTCTCACCACCGACAACGATCCCGCGTTGCTCACCCGCGCGCGAACCGCCGAACCCTACGGCTACTTAGTGAAGCCGGTGCGCATGCTGGAACTGCAGAGCACCATCGAGATCGCCTGCCAATTGCATGCAAAGAATCGACGGCTGCGGGCGCAGTCCGAAGAACTGCGCAATCTATCGATGCGCGACGACCTGACCGCGCTATACAACCGACGTGCCTTTCAAGAATTCGGCACCATGGAGCTGCGACTTGCGCAACGCGCGGGGCAAGTCATCGTAGTGTTGTATGTGGACGTGGACGCGTTCAAAAAGATCAACGATAAGTTCGGTCACGCCATGGGCGATCAGGCGCTGCGCGATGCCGCGTCGGTATTGCGAAGTACGTTCCGCGAAACCGACATCATCGCGCGTGTCGGCGGAGACGAGTTTGCGGTTCTGTCCATCGGCGGCACTCCCAACTCGTCGGAAACCATGGTGCAGCGCCTAAACACCTCCCTCGATCAACAGCGATTGATGGTTAAACGGCCGTTCGACTTGCAGATGAGCATCGGCGCTGTCGCAATAGACGCGACGCAATGCCGCGACTTCGACGATTTGATTGCGCGAGCCGATAAGGTGATGTACTCGCAAAAAAGACGCCGCAAACAGGCGGGCAAAAAGGAACCGGTCATCGAGACCGAAGAAGCGCTTCAGCCGGATCGCCGTTCGTAGAAATCGCGCGCGAATGCCGCAAAGCGCCGCGCCTCAATTGCATCGCGCATCTGGCGCATCAACGCTTGATAGAAATGCAGATTATGAATGCTGTTGAGACGCGCGCCCAGAATCTCGTTGCAACGGTCCAAGTGTTTTAAGTAAGCGCGCGAATAATTCTTGCAGGTATAGCAATCGCATTGCTCGTCCAACGGCCGCAAGTCGTTCTCGTATTGCGCATTGCGGATTCTCACGATGCCGCTGGAGGTAAACAAATGACCGTTGCGGGCATTGCGCGTCGGCATCACGCAATCGAACATATCGATGCCGCGGCGCACAGCTTCGACCAAGTCCTCCGGCGTACCCACGCCCATCAAATAACGCGGCCGATCGGTCGGTAAATGCGGCGTTACGGCGTCGAGCATGCGCTCGCGCTCTGCCTTCGGTTCGCCAACCGCAAGCCCGCCGATCGCATAGCCGTCGAAGCCGATTTGCGTTAAGCCCTCGATGGAACGAACGCGTAACGACTCATACATACCGCCCTGAACGATACCGAACAGAGCGCGTGGATTTTGCAATCGATCGAATTCCTCACGGCTGCGCTTCGCCCAGCGCAGCGACAGTTCCATCGACTTGCGCGCCGCATCTTCGGTTGCGGGATAAGGCGTGCATTCGTCGAAGATCATCACGATGTCGGCATCAAGATCGCGCTGTACTTGCATCGAGCGCTCCGGCGTCAACTCGACCATGTCGCCGTTGATCGGCGAACGAAAACTCACGCCGTATTCGGTGATCTTGCGGAGCTTGGCCAGGCTAAAAACCTGAAAACCGCCCGAGTCGGTGAGAATCGGCCCACTCCAATTCATGAAGCGATGTAACCCTTGATGTGCTTTGATGACCGCCATTCCCGGGCGCAGCAGCAGATGAAAAGTATTGCCGAGAACAATCTGCGCACCGAGGCCGCGTAGTTCTTCCGGCGTCATCGCTTTGACGGTGCCGTACGTGCCTACCGGCATGAACGCCGGAGTTTCCACGACGCCGCGAGCGAAAGTCATGCGGCCGCGGCGGGCGATGGAGTCGGTTGAGAGGAGATCAAATTTCATTGGTATTCATTTCGAGACAGGAGATGCGGAACGCGGGACGCGACCAGAAAAAGAGCCGCAATTCTTTCGTGTCTCGCGTCACGTGTCACGCGTCCCGCTGGGTTCTATGAGCATCGCATCGCCATAACTAAAAAATCGATAGCGCTGCGCAACGGCGTGACGGTAGGCGCTCATCATGCGCTCGTAGCCCCCTAAGGCGCACACCAACATCAGCAATGTCGACTCTGGCAAGTGAAAGTTGGTGATCAACGCGTCAACGGCCTGAAAGCGATAACCGGGTTTGATAAAAATGCGCGTGTCACCTTCGAACGGTTGCAATTCGCCGCCTTGTGCGGCTGATTCGAGTGCACGTACTACCGTTGTTCCAACGGCAACGACGCGTCCGCCGTCCGCCCGAACCCGGTTGATTTGCTCGCAAACCGTCGAAGTTACTTTTACTCGCTCGGCATGCATGCGGTGCTCGTCCAGGTTATCCACGCGTACCGGTTGAAACGTGCCCGCGCCGACATGCAAAGTGAGATGGGCGAAGTGCGCACCCGCCTGCTTGCAGCGGGCCAACGTTTCATCGTCGAAGTGCAAACCGGCGGTCGGCGCCGCCACGGCGCCCAGTTCACGAGCGAAAACCGTTTGATATCGGTCCTGATCCGCCGCGTCCGGTGCACGCTCTATATAAGGAGGCAACGGCAGCGCGCCGTGTTGCTGAAAATACGACACCGGCTCGGCACTCAGCGCCAGTTCGAACAAATCGCCGTGCCGCCCCAGAAAGTGCGCGTCGACGCCGCCGGGCAATTGGATGGGCACTTCCGCGCGGAGCGGTTTGCTGGCTCCGACCTGCGCCAGGATGCGCCGCTCGTCCAGCACCCGTTCCAGCAAAATCTCCACCTGACCACCGGTAGGTTTCACGCCGAATACGCGCGCCGGAATGACACGCGTATCGTTGAACACGAGCAAGTCGCCTGCGCGCAGCAGGGTCGGAAGCTCCGCAAACATCCGGTCGCTCAGTTGGTTAGCAACGTGCAATAGCCGACTCGCCGACCGCGTCGCCAAAGGCCGCTGGGCAATCAGGTCGGGCGGCAACGGATAGGAAAAATCGGCCAAATTCATGGGGGCGCAACTATAGCGGCACCCGCCGCCGCGTGGCGGAAAAGATCACCCGCCATAGCCGAATAAGTAAATCTAAACAAGAGGCTACACATTCCCACACGCCCCTCTTATACTGCGCGCCCTTTGCAGGCTCCCTTGCCGGAGTGGCGGAACTGGTAGACGCAGCGGACTCAAAATCCGCCGGGGTAACCCCCCGTGGAGGTTCGATTCCTCTTTCCGGCACCAACCTCTTACTGCTGATCTGCTAAACAGATCAGCAGTAAGAGGTTGACTCTTCTAGTTCGCTTCGAACACCAACCGTAGCGTGAGCGTTCCCTAGGTTCATTCTTCTAGCGGGCTTGCCCGCACTCACCGTAGCGCTAGCGTTCCAGACAAGAGGTTGACTCTTCTAGTTCGCTTCGAACACCAACCGTAGCGTGAGCGTTCCCTAGGTTCATTCTTCTAGCGGGCTTGCCCGCACTTACCGTAGCGCTAGC
>Ga0315910_10003141_pt1 | contig 14203 bp, 10 predicted proteins | sample EdamamesoilMG_FD_204470 | JGI IMG/M metagenome (GOLD analysis project Ga0315910, IMG submission 204470) | Garden soil microbial communities collected in Santa Monica, California, United States - Edamame soil | ecosystem: Environmental > Terrestrial > Soil > Garden | place: USA: California...
TCAGGCGTCCGATGTCGTGGCACAGCAGGACGTCGATGCGCGTCACCTTGAGCCGCTCGAGACTCTCGGCATGCGAGCGCATCACCGATTCGTAGCTGTAATCGAACACGGGCGCGAATGGCCGCGGCGAGAAGTAGCCTTCACGACCTACGCTCGCGTCTTGCGGCCCGGTGGGGACGAGACGCCGCCCGACCTTCGTGGAAATCACGGGCAGCGCGGCCGCGCCTTGCAACGCCTGGCCGATTCGCACCTCGCTGAGCCCGAAACCATAAAACGGCGCGGTGTCGAAGTAGCGGACTCCCGTAGCGAACGACTCGCGCACTGCGGCGCTCGCATCTGCGTCGGCCAGTTCGCGATACAGGTTGCCGATGGCCGCTCCGCCAAATCCGAGTTCGGTGACCTCGACGCCAGTGGTGCCGAGCTCGCGGCGGGCGAGCGTCATGCGGCAGCCGTCACCGCGTCACGCCGCGATTTCCACGCAAACAGGAACACGATCGCGAAGCAGATCGCGGGCACGACGTAGGCAACATTGATGTTGCTTTCGCGCGAGATGTATCCCATCGCGGCCGTAAACACGGCGCCGCCGATGATAGCCATCACCAGGAACGACGACCCTGACTTGGTGTAGATGCCGAGTCCGCGCAGGCTGATCGAGAAGATGGTGGGGAACATGATGGACATGAAGAAGCTCGAGGCAATCAGTGCCGCAAGTCCCATGTGCCCGCCTGCAACCACGGCAACTCCGCAGAGACCCACGTTGATGGCCGCGAAGCTGGCGAGAAGTTTTGCCGGATCGACACGCGACATCAGCAGCGTACCGATGAGTCGCCCGGCAAAGAAGATGCCGAACGAGATGGGCAGCCACTGCAGCGCGTCCTTCTCGAGCGTGCCCGGAAAATTGTGTTGCGTGTAGCGAATCAGGAAGCTCCATACGCCCACCTGCGCGCCCACGTACCCGAACTGCGCGAACACGCCAAGCCAATAGCGCGGAAACTTCGCGAGGCCGCCGAAGCCGCCTTCCTGCTCGCCATCGCCGCCGCGATCCACGGGCGGGAATCTGACGCATGCCACGAGCACGGCCCAGAAGATCACCATGGCGGCGATGCAGATGTAAGGTAGTTTGACTGACGCGAGCTCGGCAGCGCGGAATGCAGCGAACGCGTCCGGCGTCATCGCCTGCAGCTGTTCCGGGGTGTGGTGCACGTCGGAGAAGATGAGCATCCCGCCGATGTACGAGCCTGACATCGTGCCGATGGGATTGAACGTCTGCGCAAAATTGAGCCGCTGGTCGGCGCTCCCCGCGGGACCCATCACCGCGATCAGCGGATTCGCCGATGTTTCGAGGAACGCGAGACCGCTGGCGATCACGTAGAGCGCGATCAGGAACGCGTAGTACTGGCTGGCCTGCGCGGCCGGCAGGAACAGCAGGGCCCCGGCGCCGTAGAGACAGAGCCCCATGAGCACTGCAGCGCGATAGCCGAAGCGGCGCATAAACAATGAAGCCGGAATCGCGAAACAGAAATACCCGAAGTAGAACGCGGACTGCACCAGGCTCGATGCGAAGTCATCGAGCTGGAACGCCTTGCGGAACTGCGGGATCAGTACGTCATTGAGGCTGTTCGCCACGCCCCACATGAAGAAGAGGCCGACGATTAGGATCGTCGCGAAGAGATAGCCCGGGGTGATGAATGAAGATCTTTCTCTTGCGGCCAGCGTCGCTTCGTTCATGGAAGATCCCCGTGCACGATCTCGTTGGAAATTTCTTTCGCCGCAGCGCGCACGAATTCCACTGCCTCGGCCATTTCCACCAGCAGCGGATTGCTGTGCACGAATGGAACAGTGAGCGCCGCGACCGCCGTCTCGCCACGCAGGATGGGCGCAGACAGGTCGACGATGCCGCGTACATAGTGGGACGCCGCTTCGTGATGACCGCGCGTGCGGACAACATTGGCGCGTTCGACGAAGCTCTCTGCGGCCTCGCCCTTGAGCCTGCAGCGCTTGAGCCAGAGTCGTCGCACCTCGTCGGTCTGATAGGCGAACAGTACGAGGCCGGACGTGGCGTTCGCGATCTCGCGCCGGTAGCCAATGCGCACCGAGAAGCCGAGATCTCCCGGACGTTCGATGCGCGTGATCACGACGATCTGGTCTTCCGACGCAACGGCAATGTGAGCCGACTGCCCGATGTCATGCACGAGCTTGCGCATGATGGGCAGCGCCGTTTCGACCAGTGAACGCACCGGCGCCTGGGCCATCGCCAGCGCGAACAGTTTGTTTGTGAGCACATACCCGCTGCCGTTCTCAGCGGTGGTGATGAATCCCTTGAACTCGAGCACCTGAAGCATGCGGAAGAGCTCTCCCGAGGAGCGCCCAAGGCGATGCGAGATGGACGAGAGGTTGAGCGGGGACTTCTCCGCCGCGAGCAGCTCGATGACATCCAGGCCCTTTTCGAGGGCCGGGGCGCGATAACGACTGGTGCGGGAGGCGTCCAGCGTCAGCGGGCGTGGCGGAGAGCTTTTTGCGGCCATGAATTCTGTAGTTGTAGTGGGAATGACCAGCGGCGGATTCTGCCCCAAAACCCCTTGATCTTGAATTTTCATTAGAGCATTGTACTTTCACGCGGGAAATCGCGGGTTGCAAGGCCATGCAACCGCGACATGCCAGAAGACGAGTCGCCGTAGCACCCCACGACGCGGGGCTCGCCTTCCGGCCCTTTCTTCAATTTAGAATTCCCGGGCCGAACAACTCGAATCGTTTCCAGAGGGGTCCCATGAAGATGCTGACGAGATGGATGTGCGTGCTCGTGCTCGCAGGTTGCGCGGCCGAGGCGCCGGAAGGATCGTTCGTCCAGGACGAGACCGGCATCGTCGTGACGCCGGCGAGTGATGTCTCGCGCCAGGTACGCCTGCAGGTGAGGACCGATCGCATCATTCGCGTGACTTCGGCGGACGCGAAGACGGAGTCGCCCAAGAGCCTCATGGTCGTCGACACGGCGTCCAAGTCGCCGGCCTTCAAGGTGGAGAAGCGCGAAGGCGAGGTGGTGCTCGAGACCACACAGATCGCCGCGCATGTCTCGCTCGCCAATGGCGTCGTGAGCTTCACCGATCTCGCGGGCAAGCCGCTGCTGGCCGAAACGCCGCATCGGAAACTGGAGGCGGGCGTTTCGCAGCGCTTCAATCCGGGTACCGACGAAGCCTTCTACGGATCGGGCCAGCACCAGAACGCGCAGATGAATCTCAACGGTGAGGACGTCGAACTCGCGCAGCACAACATGGACATCGGCGTGCCATTCGTCGTCTCGACGCGTAACTACGGCGTGCTCTGGGACAACAACGGCATCACGCGCATCGGCAATCCGAAGCCTTATGGGCTGGCTTCGCGTGACCTGAAAATCCGTGACGTCGCGGGCAAGGACGGCGGCTTCACGGCGCGGTATTCCATCGACGGGCAGGTGAAACTCGAGCGTGTCGAAAAGGACATCAACTACCAGTACATCCGCGACCGGTTCAACTGGCCGAAGGAGTTGCTCGTTGCGAAGGAGCCGCCCACCGGTTCGCCGCCTAACATCCTTCCCAACCAGACGGTGACCTGGGAAGGCACGCTGGAATCCCCGACCGCTGGCAACCACAAGTTCCAGCTCTACGGCAGCAGCTATTTCAAGGTGTACGTCGACGGCAAGCTGGTGCTCGACCGCTGGCGCCAGAACTGGGCCGCCTGGTATCACAACTTCGACGTCGTGATGCAGGCCGGCATTCCGGTGGCCATCAAGATCGACTGGATTCCGAACGACGGTTACATGGCGCTGCTGCACAACGATCCGCTGCCGGACGCGGAGCGCCATTCACTGACGTTCACGTCCGAAGTGGGCGATGCCATCGACTACTACTTCGTCGCCGGCGCGAGCCAGGACGAAGTGATCAGCGGCTATCGCGAGCTCACCGGCAAGGCCGTCATGCTGCCGCGTTGGGCCTATGGCTTCTGGCAGAGCCGCCAGCGCTACACAACCCAGAAGGAGCTGGTGGAAGTCGTCGCCGAATATCGCAGGCGGAAGATCCCGCTCGACAACATCGTGATGGACTGGTTTTACTGGAAAGAGGACCAGTGGGGTTCTCACCAGTTCGACAAGACGCGCTTTCCCGACCCGAAAGGCATGCTCGAGACAGTGCATGGCATGAACGCGCGTTTCATGATTTCGGTCTGGCCGAAGTTCTATCCCGGCACTGACAACTACAAGGAGCTCGATGCGGCCGGGTTCATGTACCACGGCAACATCGAAGCGGGCGCGCTCGACTGGGTGGGCAAGGGCTATCAGAACTCGTTCTACGACCCGTATTCGAAGCCCGCGCGCGACATGTACTGGCGCCAGCTGAACGAAAACCTGAACGTGCTCGGCATCGACGCGTGGTGGATGGATGCCACCGAGCCCGACGTTCATTCGAATCTCGACATCGATTCCATCAAGGCGCGTATCGGACCCACCGCGATGGGGCCAGCCGAGAAATTCTTCAACTCATATTCACTCGTGCACACCGGTGGCGTGTACGAGGGTTCGAGGCAGGTGAGCCCGGACAAGCGCGTGTTCATTCTCACGCGTTCGGGATTCGCCGGACTGCAGCGCCATGCCGCGGCGGTGTGGAGTGGTGACATCGTGGCGCGCTGGGATGATCTCTACAACCAGATCTCCGCGGGCGTCAGCGTCGGATATTCGGGACTGCCCAACTGGACATTCGACATCGGCGGTTTCGCCACCGAATCGCGTTACAGCGTTCAGAAGCCCGCGGCCGCGGACCTGGACGAATGGCGCGAGCTGAACCTGCGCTGGTTCCAGTTCGGCGCGTTTGCACCGCTTTTCCGGTCGCACGGAGAATTTCCGTTCCGGGAAATCTACAACCTCGCACCCCCTTCATCATCGAACAAGGGTTCGGAGGTTTACGACAGCCTGGTCTGGCACGACAAGCTTCGCTATCGACTGCTGCCATACACCTACACCGTGGCGGCGGACACCTTCCACCGCGACGGCACGATCATGCGCGGCCTTGCCATGGATTTCGCCGACGACCTCACTGCGCGTGACGTGCGCGACGAATACCTGTTCGGCAAGGCTTTCCTCGTCGCGCCCGTGCACCAGTACAAGGCGCGAAACCGGCAAGTCTATCTACCGGCGGGTGCGGACTGGTACGACTTCCACACGGGAGCAAAGACTGCGGGTGGTGCCAGCGTCGAGGCTGCCGCGCCGCTGGCGCGCATGCCGTTGTACGTTCGTGCCGGGTCCATCGTGCCCGTTGGCCCGGACATCCAGTACACGTCCGAGAAGCCGGGCGCGCCGATCACCTTGTTCGTGTTCACCGGCGCCGATGGGTCTTTCGACTACTACGAAGACGACGGCGTCAGCTACGGCTACGAGCGCGGCGAGTTCGCGCGTATTCCGCTGCGTTACGACGCCGCGAAGGGCGTGCTGACCATCGGCGCGCGATCGGGCAGTTATGCGGGCATGCCCGAAGAACGCACGTTCAAGGTGCGATGGATCAAGGCGGGCGGCAAGGCTCCTTCGGACCTGGACGCCGCGGCCGACGCGACCATCGAGTACAAGGGCGCAGAGGTGACCGTAGGGCCGTAAAGTCTGGTAAAACCTTCGCCACGAGGGGTGTACTAACAAACGGAGTGCACCGTGGCGAAAGTTCCAGCAGGGGTGGGTCCCCGTTTCCCGCAGGTAGTCGTGCTCGTGGGTGCCACGGGCGATCTCGCGCGCCGCAAGCTCATTCCCGGTCTCATGCACCTGGCGCGGGCCGGGTTCATTCCGGGCTGCCGACTGATCGGCGTGTCGCTCGATTCGCTCGACGCCGATGGCTTCCGGAATTTTGCGCGGGATGCACTGAAGGAATTCTCGGCTCGCAAAGTCCCCGACTCGGACTGGGCCCAATTCGCTCCTTCGCTCGACTACGTGCCGCTCGCCGCGGGGCCTGTGGCGGTGGCCGAGGCCGTGGCCCGCGCGGAGGCAGCCATCGGCGCCGAGAGCCGCAGGCTTCACTATCTATCGGTGCCGCCGAGTGCCGCGCTGTCCGCGGTGCACATGCTGGGCGACGCGGGCCTGGTGCAGAACTCGCGCATCATCATGGAGAAACCTTTCGGCACGGACCTCGCGAGCGCCGTGCAGCTCAACGCCAAACTACACGAGGTGTTCAAGGAGGAGCAGATTTTCCGCATCGATCATTTCCTCGGAAAGGAGCCCGCCCAGAACATCCTGGCGTTCCGCTTCGCCAATGGACTGTTCGAGCCGATCTGGAATCGCAACTTCATCGATCACGTGCAGATCGATGTCCCGGAAACCCTGGGGCTGGGCAAGCGCACGGGCTTCTACGAATCGACGGGCGCCTATCGCGACATGGTGGTCACGCACCTGTTCCAGATCCTCGGCTTCGTCGCGATGGAAGCGCCGACGCATCTCGCGCCGCGGGCGATCAGCGAAGAGAAGGTGAAGGTGTTCCGCAGCATGCTGCCGATCCAGCCCCACGACGTCGTGCGCGGGCAGTACACCGGTTATCGCGGCGAGGAGGGCGTCGCGCCGGATTCGGACACCGAAACATTCATCGCGTTGAAGTGCCACATCGACAACTGGCGATGGGCCGGTGTGCCTTTCTATCTACGCACCGGAAAAAAGCTTGCCGAGGGCCAGCGAATCATCTCGGTCGCATTCCGGGAGCCGCCAAAGAGCATGTTCCCGACGGACTCCGGCATCGGCACGCAAGGACCGGACCACCTGACGTTCGATCTCGCGGATGCTGCGCGAACCTCTCTGTCCTTTTACGGGAAGCGCCCGGGTCCGGGCATGAAGCTCGACAAGCACAGCCTGCAATTCGCGATGAACGACACCGGGCAGATCGGCGATGTGCTCGAGGCCTACGAACGCCTGATCCTCGATGCGATGCGAGGCGATCACACGCTGTTCACGACGGCAGAGGGCATCGAGCGGCTGTGGGAAGTGTCGATGCCACTGCTCGATTCACCGCAGCCAGTGAAGTCATATGCCCCCGGATCCTGGGGACCGAACGCTATCCATCAACTCATCGCGCCGCATGCCTGGCGGCTGCCGTTCGAACGCACCTGGCGCGACCCCAACAAGCAGGGAAGCTGAAAGACCTCCCTGGGCACCATTAATAAGTGTGGCCGGATGACAATCATTCTCGGTTGCAAACAAGAATGATTCGCAATAAGATCTGGGCCGCTGCTGCAACGGAGTGATCGCCGTTTCAGCGGTCGCCCCGGCAGCGATGCCAGCCACTCCCTTCGGGATAGCCAGAGAGCGCGGGGACTGCATCAACCGCATTCCTGGGAGCCAACTTTGTCGCACCTTTCCATCGCCGTGGCTGTGAGCCTCGCGTTGTCCTCTGCCGCCGCCAAGGCCCAGACCGCCAGCACCGAAGAGCCGAAGACTCTGCCGAAGGTGTCGGTCGAGGCTCCCGAACCCGAAGAGACCATCAAGGTCCAGCGCGTCTCCTCGCCAAAATTCACCCAGGACCTGCTCGATACGCCACAGACCATCGCGGTCGTGACCAGCGAAGTGCTCAAGCAACAGGGCGCTACCACGCTGTCGCAGGCACTCAGGAATACGCCGGGCGTCACTTTCCTGTTAGGCGAGAACGGCAACACCGCCACGGGCGATTCCATTTTCATGCGTGGTTTCGACACGCAGGGCAGCATCTTCGTCGACGGCATCCGTGATCTCGGAACCGTTTCGCGCGACACGTTCAACACCGAGCAGGTCGAAATCGCGAAGGGCCCCGCCGGTCCGGACTACGGCCGGAGCGCCGCATCGGGCTACGTGAATCTCGCGAGCAAGGTGCCGACCGCGGAAAGCTTCGCGTCGGGAAGCGCAAGTTACGGCACGGCTTCCAATGGCCGCGTCACGGGTGACTGGAACCACGGATTCCAAGGCACCGACGCCGCGCTGCGCCTCAACGTGATGGGCCAGGACGGCGAAGTCGACGGCCGCGACTTCATCGAGCGCTCGGGCTGGGCGTTTGCCCCGTCACTCGCGTTCGGTCTCGATGGCGAAACGCGCTCGTACTTCTATCTGCTGCACACCGAACAAGACAACATTCCCGATGGCGGCGTCACCACGCTCGGCCTCGATGGCTTCTACAACCCGGCATTTGCCCCGGGTGGCCCGAACGCGGGCATGGATCCCGAGCCCGTCGATCCATCGAACTACTACGGCTTCACCACGGATTTCGAAGAGGTGAAGGGCACCATGTTCACCGCGCGGTTCGAACACGACTTCAGCGAGAACGTGACCATCCGGAACACCTCGCGTTACGGAAAGCTGCGGCAGTTCTACGTGCTGACCGGCGTGAACGCGCTCACCGTGACCAGCCCCGCCCCGGACGCCTGGACCGTGGCCCGCACCCGCCAGAGCAAGTTCCAGGAAAACACGCTGCTGACGAACCAGACCAACATCACCGCCACCTTGAACCAGGGCTCGATGCAGCACGCCCTGACCGGGGGCCTCGAGTTCATCAGCGAAGAGCAATACAACCCCACCTACGTGGGTCTCGGCACGCCGATTCCGCCCGCGAACGTCTACAACCCGAACCGCCACGATCCGCTGCCCGGCTATGCACCGGTGCGCAACGGTGTGTACACGCGCGGTGAGACGCAGACGTTCGGTGCCTATCTGTTCGACACGCTGACCGTCAACGACCACTGGCAGGCGATCGCGGGTGGCCGCATCGACGCCTACGACACGAACTTCGACAGCGCAGTGCTGTCGACGGCGACCAGCCACCCCACGTTGCCCGTGGGCACGCTGGTTCCGGTATCGATGCAGACGGACGACATCCTGTTCTCGTACAAGGTGGGCGTCGTGTACAAGCCGGCCGAAAACGGCAGCGTCTATCTTTCTCACGCCATTTCGAACCAGCCCCCGGGCGGAGCCAATTTCGCGCTGAGCAGCGCGGCCAACAACGTCAACAACCCGAACCTCGACCCGCAGAAGGGTGAGAACCTCGAACTCGGCACAAAATGGGACTTGCTCGATGGATCGCTGGCACTGAACGCCGCCATCTACTCGAGCTCCAACTCGAACGAGCTCGCTGTCGACCCGGTGGATCCCACGCTGATCATCCAGACCGGCAAGCGCACCGTGGAAGGCATCGAACTCGGCATCGTCGGCTATCTCACCGCCAATTGGGAAATCAGCGCTGGCGTCGCCAAGATGGACACCGAGATCGAGCAGGGCCTCAACAACCAGGCCGGCCTGCAGATCGTCTGGTCACCGGAGTTCACGTTCACGAGCTGGACTACCTATCGCACGCCTATCGGGCTTTCGATCGGGGGCGGCGCTCGATACGTGGACAGCGTGATCCGCCCTGTGAGCACCAATGGCGTGCCGCCGCCGCCCAACCAGACCAACATGCGTACGGCGCCCGACTACTGGGTAGTCGATGCCATGCTGGGTTACGAGATCAACGAGAAGATCCAGCTGCAGCTCAACGCGTACAATCTCACCGACGAGGTCTACGCGGCCACGCTCAACAACAGCGGTGCGCGTTACTCGCCGGGCACACCGCGGTCCGCGCTGCTGACCGTCAACTTCACGTTCTGATCGGCTCGTGCGAGCATCCGTCGCATGATGCTGCATGTACCCAGGGTCCTGACATCCGAGCAGGTGGCGGAGTGCCGCCGCCTGCTCGATACCGCCGACTGGACCGATGGCAAGGCCACCGTGGGCGAGCAAGGCGCGCTCGTGAAGCGCAATCGCCAGCTGCCCGAGCTGTCGCCCATCGGCCGCCAGCTCGGCGAGTTGATCCTCACCGCGCTTTCGCGCAATCCGCTGTTTTTCTCGGCCGCGCTGCCGCTCAAGACCGTGCCACCGCTGTTCAATCGGTACGAGGGTGGCGAGCAATACGGCACGCACATCGACGGCGCCGTGCGCGCCGTGCCCGGCAGTTCGCACTTCATTCGCACCGATCTGTCGTCGACGCTGTTCCTCACCGATCCGGCCGATTACGACGGCGGCGAACTCGTGGTGCTGGATACGTATGGCCAGCACGAAGTCAAACTACCCGCCGGTGACCTGATTCTCTACACGTCGGGCAGTCTGCATCGCGTGAATCCCGTTACCCGGGGTGCGCGGGTCTGCTCGTTCTTCTGGACGCAGAGCATGGTCGCGGACGAGCGTTATCGCGAGTTGCTCTACCGCCTCGACCAGACCATCCAGAAGATCCGCGGCAAACACGGCGAGACGGACGAGACGGTTGCGCTGGCCGGGCACTATCACAACCTGCTGAGGATGTGGAGCGAGATCTAGTTCGCCGCGGGCAGGACGTAGGGCGCGACGACCTCGAACGGCCGGTTGCCCGCGGACGAGTTGTAGTTGGAGCCGGTGAACATGCCGATGCTGCCGTCGTTCGGCTTCCAGTGGGAGTTCTGAGGTTGCAACAGGGGGCCAACTGGGGTAACTAGACAGCCGGGCGCACATATAAGAACAAGAATGCGCGGAGGCTTCGATGGCCGACTATCCAGCCGATCAATATCGGGATGCCACGTCACTCAACCTGTGGACGTTGCGATTCCAGTACGCGCACGTGGCGATGAGCGTCATCGCGATCTTTTCGGGTTACCTGCAAATCGAGGTGCTCCATGCCATGGATGTTGGCGCATTCGAGTCGCAGGAAGCGATGGAGGCTGCCGCCGAGTCGAACGATCTGCGCCAGCAGATAGTCGCCATCTTCCAGCTCCTGGTCTTCATCACGGCCGGCGTGCTCTCGCTGATGTGGATTCATCGAGCCTGCTTCAATGCCCGGGTTCGCGCGACACACATGCAGTTCACTCCTGGCTGGGCCGTGGGCTGGTACTTCATTCCCTTTGCGAACCTCTGGAAGCCGTACCAGGCAATGAAGGAGATCTGGGAAACGACGGCAACCCAGGCAAACAAGTCGATGGCGGAAGGCGGGTGGCTGCTCGGCTGGTGGTGGACGTTCTGGATCGTCTCCAATATTTTCGCCAACGCGGCATTCCGCATGTCGCTTCGCGCCGAAACCATCGACGAGCTCTCGTCGATGACCAAGGTGATGCTGGCTTCCGATCTCGTCGACATCCCCTTGACGATCCTGTTCATCCAGATCGTGAGGCGCATCTCGTCCACGCAGGAGATCCTGCGAGTGACGTCGTGAGATGCCCTAGCTGCCGAGCTCCACGCCGTCCGGGCCGAGCGGCGGATACTCGCGGATGCTGAGCCCTTTCAATGGCGCCAGCAGTTCCTCGACCGTGAGCAGGCCCACACAGGGCATCGCGCCGGCGGGCAACTTCGCGCCTGCCGCGATCTTGTTGGCGAGCGCAATCGACGCGGCACAGGGAATGTTGGGCCCGTGATTCTCGCGGGCCACCAACGTCCACAGGAGCGCGTTAGGAGCGCCATTGTCGTGCAGTCCCTCGAGTTTCACGAACATGGCGCCGCGGTCGCTGAACAACGGCCGCATCCAGCGGCCCAGTGTGAATAACGGGCGCGCGAACGAAACCGCGCTCTTCAGGCGGCCGTCCTTCACGAGCGCCGCGAGTTTTTCGACGAATCGATGCGCGGTGCTGCTCGCGAAGCCCGCGTGAAAGCTCACGGTCTTCACGCCCGCGAAACGGCGCGGCAACACGTCGAGGTCCGGCACGTCGCAACGGCTGATCCTTCGCACGCCGATGGTCTTCTGGAAGTCGTATTGCGCCGTGTCGAGCCAGCCGCGGACGTTGACCCACGCGCCATTTTCCAGCGTGCGGAAAGACTTGCCGCAATAGCCCAGGATGGCGCGCAGCGTCGCGACGCCCGGAATGACGCCACCGGACGTGATGCCGATGCGGATGGCGTCGAGCCGCGAAAACTCGCCGCGATACCTGTCGACCACCGCGGAGGAGAGTGCGGGCAACGAGCTCGCGCCACTGATGACAGACACTCCGGCCGCACGCGCCTCCGCATCGAGTTTCGCAATGCCATTGACGAAGGCCCGGCCATCGGCCAGATCGATGTACGTGCAACCGGCCTTGATCGCGGCGCGCGCCACTTCGTAGCCCTGGTCCTGGAACGGACCCGCGGTGTGGATCAGCGTGGTGACACCCAGCTTGCGCAGTCTGAGCGCGAGCTCCGGGTCGGTGGCGTCAACCGCGCGCGCGTGTTCCGCTGTGAGTCCGAGCTGATACGCGAGGGCGGTGGCCTTCGCGAGGTCCCGGCCCGCGAGGATGAGCCGGATGCGCGGATTCTTCGCGAGCGCCTCGCAGATCCGGCTGCCGAAGAATCCGTACGCGCCGAGGACGAGCACGGTTTGCGTGGTCGACGCCATGTCGCGTGTCAGCGCTGCACGCTCAGTCGCCGGGCGGGGTACTGCAACGCGCCGAGAACTTCGGGCGTCGCGGTGTCCGTCGCGAGCACCAGCACCACGTGGTTGCGGACCTCGTGCGTCACGGCGTCGTCGACCAGCACGAACTCGCGGACCGACGCGCCGGGTGGCGGCGTGAACTCCACCTGCGCCGATAGATAGGCGTGGCCGAGGTAGGTAGCGCTGGCCACGGACTGCACCTCCCGTTTCCAGGCCGCACCTTGCGGCGTCTCCGCCGACAGGTGCCGCTGCAGATACTCCGCGAACGGCTCCCTCGTTGGTTCCGCGGCCGTGGCGAATGCGAGCTCCGATTCCGGCACCAGCACTTCGGCGCGCACGGTGTGCGCGAGGAAGTGGAGTTTCACGAGTGAGTTCGGCGCGCTGTGCGCCAGCGCGACGCCGCATGCAGCGGCGCAGAGGAGCATCAGCCCGGGAACGACGCGCTTCATTTGGCGCCGATCTCTCCACCGTAGTCGGACTGCTTGTCCCGCCACAACGCGTGGTAGTGCAGCTGCTTGTTGTCGGCCACGGCAGGTTGCACGACCAGTTCCATCCAGATGCGCGGCCCGTCGATGCGAACGTAGGAGCCGCGTGCGCTCAGATCCGGCTCGCCCGAGTAACCGATATAGGTGCCTGCGAGCGCTTCGGGTGATTCATAGGTAGCGACGAGCGACTTCGTAATCGCCGCGCCGGGTAGTGAGGCGTAACTCTCGAGCGCCGCCCGCACGAGCGCCTGTTCCTCCGGTGCGAGCGCGCCGTAGAGGATGCCGCGATCCGTCGTGCCTTCGGGATACGACATCGGAAAGCCGGTGTCAGTGCCGCCGGTGGGCATCTGTCCCTCGGCGAACACGACCACGACACCTTTCACCACATCGGTGAATGTGCCCGAGAGTTTCGCCTCGGGATGTTTCGCGAGCGCCTGCGCCAGCTTCGACATCGCTCCGCTTTGCGTGGCCAGCGGCTCGTAGTCGGTGTCGCCCAGATTGAAGTGGATAGGCTCGCTGCCGAAGAACATCGGTGTCGCGCCCTCCTTGCCGCCGTTGAATGTGAGGTTGTAGGCGATGTGATGGCCGCCAATCTGCAGCATCCACGGACTTTTTTCCGAAGGGGTGCCCAGCACGCTCACGTAGTAGTTGCCGCCATCCCAGCCGATCTTTCGCGCGTCGACGTTCTTCAGGAAATTGTCGGCGATACGGATCTCGTCGAGCATCTCGAGCCCGCAGGCCGAGAGCGCCGCCGCCGCCACGCGGCGCGCGGCGTCTTCCTGCTTCACGTCGAGGTCGCCGAGCCGCAGTCCCGCGCGCGGCACGATGCCGACGGGCAGGTTGGACCAGCGAATCGCCGACTCACGCACGAAGGGACGCTCCAGCGCTGCGCGCTGCTCCGCCGTGAGTGATTTCTTCAACGCCTGGATCGATGCGATGACTGCCCGTACCTCGCCATTTCCCGTGGGCGGTTTGGTGCAGAGCGCATCGGCGCTGATGGCCGCTTGTGCTGACGCCAACCACAGAACCGCTATGGCCACTCGCGCGGATCGATACATCGTGCATTCTCCCGTTCGCGGATCACGTTGCTTTCGCAGAATTTTCGACAGGTTACGCTCTGAAGCTGCGGCAGAGAAACATCGGCATTTTCTGCTGCTGTGGTCAAGATTCGTACAACCGCGAACACCTCGTTTACTCCGCTACATCTGCGCTTCAGGTCCCCGTACAATCCGGCCCCACAATAGCTTTCGATGAAGGGCATTCGCCATGGCTCGGGGAATCAACAAAGTCATTCTGATCGGCAATCTGGGCGCAGACCCGGAAACCCGCGCCATGCCGTCGGGCATGACGGTGGCGAACATCAAC
>Ga0315910_10003142_pt1 | contig 14202 bp, 23 predicted proteins | sample EdamamesoilMG_FD_204470 | JGI IMG/M metagenome (GOLD analysis project Ga0315910, IMG submission 204470) | Garden soil microbial communities collected in Santa Monica, California, United States - Edamame soil | ecosystem: Environmental > Terrestrial > Soil > Garden | place: USA: California...
CGCCAAGCCTTTTTAGAAGCCGCGCTGCTCCACGTGATCGGCTTCCTCCATGCAAAGCCGGATCCATCGATTCATGGCGTACCACTCGGCCGATTGTGCGGGGATGCGCTCGCGCTGCAGGTCTGACAGCGCATGCACCAACTCTCGAAAGCTTTCGATCGGCTTTCCCTCGGACAATCGCTTGAGATACTCGTCGCGCGTCATCGTGATCCCCTTTTCCTTGCGAGCGCGATAGCCGTCGAGCTCGTCTAAAACAATGTCGAGTGCGTCTGTGATCGCGCGGACTGCTTCGCGCGGATCGTCTTCGTTCTCGACTGCCGCTCGCCCAACCAAGCGCCGAGCCATCGCGAGCTTATCTTTCGGAATCGGATCGCTCATTTTTGGTTACTCGCGTGAATGGCTTGCCGCTCGGCGAGGTGGGTTTCGCAGACGCGCAACGCTCCGAAAAAGTGCGTTGCACTCTCGGGGCACCCGTCCTCGTCACAGAGACCCTGCAACGCTGGCCTTTCGTGGAGCGGGCCGGACTCAATCACGCGGCGCACTTGCGCTAGGCCAGCGTCGTTCGAAGTCTCGTGCTGATCGATCTCTTCGCGGATCTCTCGGAACACGCGGGCGATGAATGCGCGCTCGATGGCCTTCCGATGCATGGTGGACTTCGGGATATCCTCCGGCCAATCGATGAACGTGCACGTTGCATAGCTGATCATCCGGTTCAGCATGCGCAGCGCGATCGGCTGCTCCAACAGCCACTGTGCGAGCTCGTTCGGGACAACGCGCCGTTTGAATCGACCCGAGATCTCAGGCAGCAACGCGGCGACGATCGCGATCGCGGCGAGCCTTTCCGGCGGCTCACCCGCAAAGCCGTACGTTGAAATGTTCTCCGTCCACTCGGCGAAAGCATCGGTCAAGAATCCAAGTTCCTCGATGAATGATTCTTGTGCGGCGATCGCAAGCTTCGCTTGCTCGGCGAGCGTGGCAAACGGTGGATCGATCGCCGACGCGCGATGCCCGGCCGCGCGTTCGGTCGCAAGTTGTTTCTTGAGCGCCTGATCTGTTTCGTCGCTCCGGTTGGTTCCTTCGAGAAGGATCGCCCGTGACATTTCATCGTTGCGCAGCATCACTTGTTTCTCCCGTTTACCAGCCGCAGCTGTGGGCGGCGTAGCTGTTTCAGCGTGCGCGCCGCTCTGATCAATTGCTCGAGCTGCAGCGGCGGCACGAGGCCCGCAGTACGCAGCACCATAATCGCGGCGCAATCCGTCGCGTCACACGGCGGCGCGGAGTGGATGCGAGCGGCAGCCTGTAGAAGCGATTCGGGCGGCTGCAAACCGAATGCCTCGGCGAGCTCGGAATAGGCTTGTGTAGCGTCCATTTGCGGTGTTTCTCCTATCTTGTGTAGACTACACAAGATGCCGCGGAATGACAGCCTACATAAGAACGGCGAGCGGACCGTCGTTGAAACGAAACGCTTTCAGCATTTGCCGAGCGCGCTCTTTCAGCTCGAGCTCGTTCCGTGCGGTAAGCCGAGTTGCCGGCGTTGCCCCCACGGTCCGTATTGGTATCGGTACGAATGGGTCCGCGGCAAGGGGCCGAACGGTGGGCGCATGCGCTCGAGCTACGTTGGAAAAAAGCTTGCGTTGACGTGGGAGGATTAGCGGCGGCGGCGGCGCCGCCGCTGCTGCTGCGGCTTCGGGCGCATCGGTTCGAGCTGCATGTGATCCTGGCTCCAACGCCAGCGATGCCCGCACTTCCCCGCCGCCCATGCGAGGCCCGCGATCCACTCGGGGCCGGTCGGCTCGGCGCCGGCTAACGTGAGTTGCGAGTTGAGCAAGCGGTAAAGGCCTGGCTGCGTCTCGAAGTGCACGAGTAGCCGGAACGCTGCGCGCTCGAGCTTGCCGGCGCCCAGCTGCGTGAACTGGTGGCGGGAAAGGTTCCGAGTGAGCGCGGCCAGGGGATCGAGGCTCATCGCACGCGCAGCCGAAAGCGGCAGCTGCCCGCCGCGAGCTCGTCCGAAGTGACCGTAGCGTCGCAATCGGCTTCGCCATTCGAGCGCACGTCACACGCGAGCTTGAGCGCGATCCCATCGCACTCGCTCTCAACCGTCGCGCTGCAGCTGTCGCCGCGCTGCTGCGTGCGCCACGCCTCGCTACCACCGGCGCAATCACCCGACAGGTCCAGTCCGCCGTTCAGCACTTCCGCGAGCTCGGTGCACTCGGCGGCGGCGTCGGTGGCCGTCCACTCGGCCGAGTTGCCGGCAATCTCCGCGGGGCACGCGGGATCGTCGCCGCAGGCGCTCAGTGCGATCAGCAACGCGAGTAACCTCATGCGAAACCCTTCCACGGGGCGGACCATAGGCGCGCGATTTGTCGGGGCCGCTCGACGGTGGCACGTGTCGAGGGGACGCCGATCGCCCAGAACCGCCCGCCCTGCTCGGTCGCGCCGGTCGGGAACGAGTCGGGTACGTTCTCCGGATCGTCCCAGACGTCGAGCGCGAGCCAATCCACATACTCCCGCAGCTTGGCCATCACATCAGACGCACTGCCGAACATGCGCTCAAGGCCTGCAAGCTGAAACGTCGCCGCATATTTGCGCGTCGGATCGAGCTCGATCGTAGGTCCCTCGATCAGTGTCCAGCCTTGCAGCGCTGCAGCCTGCGTCGGCGGCGGAACTGATGGCGGCGCCGGTGATGGTGCTGGTTTCCAGCTGCGCGACTCTGCATCGAAGTACTGCAGGCCCAACGGCTGCGCCCGTCCATATTCGCGCAACACGCCAACGGCGACTGCGCCGAGTGCGATCATGATTGCGGATGAATAGCGCATTTTGGATTACGCAACGCGTGCAAGCACTTCGCCTAGCAGCGCATCGGCAGCATTGCCAGCGGGCGTGCCATTGGCGGCGAGTACAGCATTTGCTGCCGTGACATTGGTTGTACGCAGGTCGTTTCCCGCAACGCCAGCAAAGTTCGGGAGCACATTTTGAAAGAAGCACTTGCCGCCGCCGCGCACGTCAACCGCATAGGCCGCCGCATCGGTGGTTCCGCCCGTTGGCGACGGCGAACCGAACACGGCGCAACCGTCGAGCGTCACACGAACGCACGATCCCGCAGTCAGGGCAAACCGCACCGTTCCGGTAGCACCCGGACGAAACAATCCCCCCGCGCTCACAGTGATCGTTGCGTTGATCAAGATGTCTTGACCGCCGCCGATCGTGTTCAGCGCCGTACGTAGCTGCAAAGTCGTTCCAGCTGCAGCGCGCCCGCCGCCCCAAATGATCACGCAATCGGAGAATGATCCCGAGCTGCCCGCGTAGGTGAACACGCCGCTAATCGCGCAGCTCTGGAAAAACCAGAGTCCGGCACTCACCACCGCACCCGCGCCAAACAAGAGATCCCGATTGACCGAAGCAATGCCGAACTGAGTGGATCGATTGACTACGCCGCACACGATTTGCGAGTTGAAAAAGAGCGCGCCGTTTTCGAGACGCACCATCGCCAAGCCGAGCTGTGCGCCGAAGGCGCGCAGCGCAGACGCATCGGTTGTGATGACGCGCACGTTGTAAAGCCAGTGGAGCGGGTTGGGGAGCGAGCTTCCCGACGTCGCGCCGATCCAGCTACCGATCACATGCGGAACGGGTGCGGTGACCAGCGATGAAAGCGTAATGCGGAGCTGCGTACCCGGCCGAATGACTTGCCAGGTGTCGCCGTTCGCGATCGCGCCGTTCGTTGTGCGCGCGCGAACGTTCGACACTGTGATCGAGTTGGCGGCGTTTTCGTTGACCTGAAACACGGCATCCACGCAATTGCCGCTCGTCATGCGCAGAAACTCGTCCCGCGCGATGTTGACGGCAAGTGCGGACGTGGGAAGTACGTTGGCGGCAAAGTCGCCCGTAGCGGTTCCGGTCGCAATGATCGTTTCGGCCGCGGAGTCGCCGCAGATCGTGAAACTCCCATCCTCTGAGCACACGCTAGCGCCCATCGCTGGCATGTCGTACGGACCGGCGCCGATCAGTTGGACGCGAAGCGGCGCGCGTAGCTCGCTGTAACTCTGGCGCTCGCTCCACGCTCGAGCGAGCGTCGCGAATGGAAGTGCTTGGGTGCCCGGATTGCTATCACTGCCCGTCGCACTGTCCACGTACAGCACGAGATCAATCAGCAGAGGATTGACCGGCGCTTGCGTGCCCACGCCGAGGCCTGAGGATCCAAGCTGCATCTTACGGCGCCGTCCAGTAGGTGCATTGCCAGCAAAGGAATGCAGGCGCAGCGACGAACGTCCATTCGTCCGTGGAGATCCCGATCGCCAACCCCGGACTGAACGTGAGTTTCTGGCTCAGTGAATAGGGTGTTTTTCCCCCCTTCACCGGGATCACAACCTTCGGAACGTTGCCCGGCGGGATCGGTAGCTGATCGATCTCGTGAAGCTGCACGTACAGCTGCGCCGAGCTCGGATCGCTGTTGTATCCGGTGAGCGTATCCAGCATGCACGGCGCACCCGCGATCACGGATTGAACCTTGGGATCGCCGCCGTATTGATCGTGCGGCGCCGAGAAAATAGGCGAGCCGACGATCACGACCGGGAGCGCACCCGTGAACGTTGGATCCACTCCAGCGAGGTTGACGGGTGTTGCAACCGGTGAGTTGTTGTTCATGCCGCCCCGTTTTTCACGCGTTGCGCGGAATCGCGATCAAGGCCTTCGCCGCGCGTTCCAGCTCGATTGCCGAATCGTCTTCGAGCGCTGCAGCTCCAACAGCGTCCCATGCATCGAGATACGCGCCGAGCGCGATCATTGCAGCCAAGAGCTGCGGCTTGTCGCCGTTCTTGCGCGCGATCCAGATTTTTCGGAGCTCGATTCCGTCGGGAAGTTGGACGCGCGCCGATTGCACGTAGGCAATGGGAGTTGCGAGAATCTCGCAACACTCCGCGTGCGAATACTGATCGCAGCGATCGCCAAGGAACCACTCCCATGTGAGCGGTTCCGGCCAGAGTTTCGCGCGCTCGCGCAAGCGATCCTCTGGCCAGCACACGGCAAGTTTGCGAATCAGATCGTAGGTGGGCATTCGCTACACCGATCCGAGCTGCTGGAGTCGAGCGTACGTGTCGAAGTTGAGCGTAGCGTCGAGCTCGAATAGGCGGATCGAGTCGAAGATCGTCTGTAGGTTGCGGCCATCGATCGAGCGCTGGCCGAGTCCTGCGTGTCGGACCGGGAACGGTAGATCGTCGTAGCGAAAAACGTCCTGATAGCCGATTCCGTCCATTGATGCCGCGAACGTGATCGTTGTGTCGTACACGCTCGCAAGCACGCTCGATGACACTTCGGCTCGGAGGTATTGCGCGGGCCAGCCAGCCGCCAACACGCCACCTTCGGCAGGTAGCGGCGCGTCCCAGGTGAACCAACCCGCGGCCACCGTATCGCCAGAGATCGAGTCACCCGTGCGCTGGATTCGGCCGTAGATTCCCTGGAACGTGAAGTCTGGATCGCTCAGATCTTCGCCCAACGTCAACCCGTAGTAGAGATCCGGGTAGTCCTCGGTGCCGTTGCCGCCGATGTAAGAATTCATCGCGCGCACGTAGAGCAGATAGGCAACCGGGTTGCCTTCGGTCGGCAACGGAAGTTCTTCGTACGTGCCGCACCATTGCTTATTCCCGCGACCGATCAGCTGCATCACTTGCTGGCGCGGGTTGATGCGTGGCTCATTGTCGAGCGCGCTTCCGTGGTCCCATGTCGTCCACTTCGAAGCGAGCGACACGAACGCGGGATCGGCAACTGTTGCCGGCCTCTGCGCCGCAAACTCGTCGTTGTAGCGGCTCGGCTTCACCGGCGGCACGTTGCCGCTCAGTGGAACCGCATACGATTGCAGATATGAGCTTCGCCCCATGGTGGTCTCTTCTCCTCCGGAAAACACGCTGCAGCCGATAGCTGCAAGTAAAACGAGCAATCTCATGATGGCCTCTTTTCCGAGCGTTTACGCTCAACGCAGTACAGGCATGCACAGCGATCGGGCGCTTTGCAGCCGACCACATTGCGGATGTGCTGCTCTCCGAGTTGCTCTAGACGATCACGCATGAGCCGAATTCCATCGGCTGCACGCTCTGCACGTGCTGCGATCGCCGCGGGATCGTGGCCGCGAAGCGCAAGCCATGCGGCGCCGGCGGCGAGCAACACGTCTGCCACGTCCGATTGGCGTTTGCTCATGACGCGGTGCCGTTCACGGTGGGTGGATCAGCCGCCGCCGAATGACCGTTTGCGCGCTGCTGCATGTAGTTTGCAGCGGTCTGAACCACCGTCGGGAGTAGCTCTGCAACGCGATCCATCGCTCGAGCTCGAGCGCGGGACTCTTCTTCAGTGTCAGGCTCGGCGCCGCCGCTCTCCGCCGCGTGCTCCATGCGCATTGCCAGAACTTGATCGGCGAGCTGTTGGATCTGCTGCGCCTGCTTTTCTACCAGCTTCGATTGCAGCGTAAGAACGCGTTCCATGGCCTGGAATGCGCCGAGGTTCGAGCCGCTCAGAACCTTTTGCTGCACTTCGATGTGGCGAAGCAACGTCGACACGATCGTTCCCTGCGACACGTTGGCGGCGTTCGCAGCGTCGTAGCTCGTAACTTCCGTGGCTTTCGCTTTGTGTACGGTGCTTGCGAGTACCGTGTCGTCATCCTTCAAAAACTCGATCGCAATCCGTGCGTCTTCCTCGATCGCGTCGGCATAGTCGCCGCACACGTCTAGGATCGTCTGCACTGGATCGTCGTCGATCATGTCGATCGACCACCGCTGAAACACTTCTCCCTCGCCGTCGACAGGCAAGTGACGGAGCTGCAGCGTTGCGGCGCCAACGCGCGCGCGAGAGATCCAGCCACGCAAACGATCTGGCGTCATGCGATTTGCTCCACGCTAACGGCGACGTCGAACGAGTGCGAACACGAGGGACACACCAAGCGCAGCTGCGATGAGTGGGAAGGGTTTGCTGCCGCGGTGCGGTTCCCTTCGATGTCGCGGCGCTCGAGCACGCGCCGAACGTACTCGGTGACTTGCTGCGGCAGTCCAACGCGGCTCGTGTGCTGGCTGGTCAGCATCGAGTCGACGTTGCCCGGTCCCCAGTTGTACGCGGCGAGCGCAAGTCCTTCGTCGCCGCGATACTTGCGGAGTAGGTCGGACAGATAGCGCGTTCCGCCGTCCACGTTGCTCGCTGGATCGAGTGGATCATTGACGCCGAGTCCAGCCGCCGTGAGCGGCATAAGTTGCATCAGGCCTAGCGCGCCCTTCGGGCTGCGCGCGTTCGGGTTGCCGCGGGACTCGATCCAGATGACAGCGCGCACGAGCGCGGCGGACACGTTGTGCCGCGCTGCAATGCTCGTGGCGAGCTGCGCGATCGCGGGTGACAGTTCCGAGCTCGGCGGCGCTGCTTTGCTCATCGGTAGCTCACTTGCGCGGCGGCGGTCGTGGACGTCCAAAACGCGGCGAAGATCGGGATCGGGTGCCAGAGTCCGAGCAATGAAAGCGCCACGGGTGCGCCCACTACGTCGCCTGTGATGTCGAAGAATTGCACTTGCTCTGCGCCGGCAAACTCGAGTCCGGTGCTTGGATCGGTGAAGCGCATTTCGCTTGCGCCAAGTGGGAACTGCTGCGGGTTACCCGGTGCGGGTTGCCCGAACGAGCCATCAGTCAGCGGTAGCAGCTGAGGTTCCATGCCAGCGCACGGCTGCACCGAAACCTGGATCGTGCAGGGTGCGCCGCCGATCTCGTTATCGGGCGGCGGCGGCGATTCGGGCGGCGTGGAAAAGAAGATTTTGAGCGCGCGCGATGGCAGCCGCAGGCGCAGGCCTCGCCCCGGTAGCATCCATCCACGGTTTGCTTGGAACGGCGCGGGAATGCCGAGCGGCGAGTGTTGCGGAACGCTGTACACCACTTCGCCGTGGCCGTATTCGATGCGCCACCACACGAGCGGCGGATTGTTGGCCGGTCGAGTCGCTTGGACCCACATCATTTGCAGATCGAGATCTCCAGCGGGCGCTTTGCCTGGTACGTCGTGCGCTTCCGGTTCCCAGCTGTACTGCATGGGATCGCGTGCGCCTGGCTCGAGCGCGATCGTGTATCCGGCGCGACCGGCGAGACAAACGAACGACCGTGCCGCTAGTAGCGGCATCGGTGTTCCTTTGTAGATCGGCGTGGTCACGTTCGGATCTCTTGACTCAGGCGAAGCCGCCGTAGTTTTGCGGCGTGTAGTACTGCGGCTGCTGCTGCTGCGGCACGTAGTATTGCGGCGCGTACTGCGGCGCGAAGTACTGCTGCGGCTGCGGCTGCTGCGCGTACTGCGCATATTGGGGCTGCATGTACAGCATCTGCTGCTGTGCCTGCAGCTCTTGCTGCTGCTGCTGCTGCTGCTGCTGCTGCGCTGAAGCCATGATCGCGCCGTACGCGGCATTACCGGGGTTGACGTTGCGCGCGCCGAACGGTCCGCCCGTGAGCTCTTGCGCTGCGCGTGCTTTGTCGCCAGCGATGGTCAGCAGCGACGGGTACGCTTGCGGCGAAAGGATCTGAGCATCCTGCACCGCAGACTCCGTCATTGCGGTTGCTGTGCGGTCCGCGCCAACTTCAGACGCTGTTTTCGCGCCGAGGATTTTGCCTGCGATGCCGATTCCGGCAGACACGCCGAGTGCTGCGGGAGCGAGCGGACCGAGGAACGGCGCAGCGAATGCGAGGCCTTTCGCGGCCGTTTGCATGATCTTGCTCGTGACAACTTTTTTCGCGAGCTTCGCCACGCCGCCGACGACTTTGACTGCACCTTTGGCGACGGTCTTAAGTCCTTTGCCCACCGCTTTGACGAGGCCGCCGAAAAACGAGCCCACTTCGTCGACACCGTTCCAGCCGACTTCCTGGATCGCGTAGCCGATCTCTGCGCCTGCGATCTGCGCTTCGTACGTCGAAATGTCGGTAGGCGTGACGTCTTCGACAAACGTGTAGCTCTTACCGTTCGGGAGCGTGATCGTCATGCGCGCGCGCGAACCACCGCCCGGGAGGTCGGTGTAATCGATCCGCTGTTTGCTCAGCCGATCGAACCGGCGCGTATCGGGTGATTTGGTGGCCATTCGGAAATCCTTCTACGTTCGAGCGGGGAACGTGACGCCTAACAGTGCCTTGCCTTTGGTGCGTGTCTCGGGGCCGTAGATGCCATCAGGCTTAACGCCCATGTCGATCTGTGCAGCTTTCACGAGCGAGTTGGGGGCGCCTTTGACGCCGAGATCCGAGCCACGTTTCGCGCGTAGAATCGGTGTCACGTACTCGAGTAGGTCCGCGGCGGCCTGTTGCGCCGTGCGCTTTGCCGCGGGTGTCGGCGCAGCGGGGATCGCGGTGTTGCCTGCGTCTGCTTCCACGTCGAGCGGCTGATCGCCAAAGGGGCGCTTTGTCGGGAGTGTCGGCGGCGCGCTCGAGCTCGGCGGCGGCATGATCGGCGGCGCGCTCGAGCTCGAGCTCGGCGGCGGCTGGACGATCACGGGTGGCAGTACCACCGGCGCCGGCAGGCTTGGTTGTGGCAGGTCCGGTGAGACCGGGCCCACTTCGATCCGCGGGCCGGATGGCGGCGGATTCGGCGCGGGCGCGGGTGCATCGGGGAATGAAGCTGGAAGCTGCGGGCGCGCGCGTTCGTCGTCGGGGTTGGGCTGCGAGTCAGGGTCCGCCGCCGCCGCCGCCGCTGCTTTCTCGCGGTTCGCGGCCCATGCGAGCGCGAGGCCGCCGAGTGCAACGCTACCGAAAATCATCAGCTTCCGATCCATCGCTCGAATTCTCCGCGGCGGTTGTCAATGGCGAGCTCGAGCCGAGCTCGAGCGTTTGGCGGTAGCGGCATGCCGAGGATCACAGACGGATCGTCGATCGAGCCGTCACCGCGCAGCACAATCGCGTGGTAACCGCTGCCAGGTTTTACCGCGATCGCGCGCGCCCTGCGATCTTCGCCGGTGTGAATGAGCTCGGCGCAACGATACGCCGCCAGGTCGTCGCAATCCCCTACGCGCTCGCGGAGTAGCTGCTCCGCGGTTAAAAAGCGCTCGCACGTTTCGGGGACGGATGCCACGAGACACCTTTCACGTTGATAGCGAACACCCGAAGCGTACAGCGGCGGCAACGCGCGTTGCGCCATCTGATGGAGGTTCACCACTACCGTTGCCGCCAGCGCGATATCTATATCGCGCTGGCCGGCAAACGGTAGGATGATGGAGAGGATCGGCAAGAAAAGAGGCGAACGCTTTCGGCGCCTTTGCCGCTTAGCGCTGCACCCCGCCCTTCATTCCGAGCGTCACATCGATCGGCGCGCCGGTCGTGTTCCGCAGGGTGATGGTGACGGTCGTGCCCGTCTGCACCGGGCTGAAATTGTCGGCCAGCGTATCGGTCAACGCCTCGGTGCCGTACAGCTCCACCGGCGTTCCGGACGTCACAACCTGCTCTTCATCGCCAACCCGGATCGAGTCGATCACGATGCCAGGGGCCGAAGGCACGATCAGCAAGCGGTCCGGATGGAACACCCGCGAGACTTGCTGCGAGACGAAGATCAGCGATTGATTGGCCGGGATCGTGAGATCCGGGAAACCGAGCGGCGCGCGCCGGAGTAGCGAGCGTTCCGAGCGGCCGAAGGGCACGCTTGGGGGCGCTGCGCCGGGCATGCCGCCGCCACGGCGCGCGCGCTGCTGCGCCGCGTTCGCTTGAGCGGCTGCCATCACTTCTTGGGGGTCGACGTCGCCCACTGCGACGACGCCACTCACTGCGTTCCGCAAGATGCTGTCCACGTAATCCATAGGCCTGTGTCCCTCTCCAACACCGTGCGTGCACCCGCAGCGGTTTTTGCTTGCAGCCATTAGCTGCGAACCTTTTCTCAACGGTGCGAAGCCCCGTTGTTGCTCCGCGATGATTTAGAGCGAGCCGCCGTCGCCAGCGATGAACGTTCCGGCTCTAACAGCGGCGTACGAATACGCGGCGAGCTCGGAGTCAGCGATCGCGCCGAGAAAGCGGCGCGTGGTCTTGTCGCGCGAGAGCGCTTCGCCCAGCGATGCCAGCGCAGCGATCCCGACTTTCGTGGGCACGCCGAAGTACGCGGCCTGCATCCCTTTGTTTTCTGCGAACGCGGTTGTTGCGGCGGTGACTGTGATTACTGCTTTGCGAACCACTGTCGCTTCCAACTCGTCGCCGCGCTTTCGCTGATTCGCGATCGTTGCTTTTGCTCGAGCAAGCTCAGATGCCATTTGGTTTTGGGCCTCTCAAAAAATCAGCGCGCGCAACCCGGCGGCGCTCCCATGCATGCGAATCAAATGCTGCCATAGCGAATCGGCGGCGCTGACATTTCGTGTGGCGATCTTGAAGATCGGTAGGACACGTAGGTGCAGCTGTCGGCGGCTGCCGCCGATGGCTCCAGCCGTTGGATCGGCGAGCTAATCCGGTCGGTTACGTGCGAATTTCATGCTCGCAATCGTGCGCGTAGGAGGTTCGGTGCGGGTGCCGCGCGTTCTTCCGTCGCTGGGTTACGCTTGCTGGAGTGGAAACGCTGCTAACGGCGGCACTAGGCGCACTCGTTCCGGCGGTGATCGCAGTGTGTGTGATGTATCTGCGGGTGCTGCGCGCGCGATTGCGAGCGCAGCGGCAACGATTGCCGCCGAGCTCCGAGCCACCGCGGCCAACGTGGTGGGAGTCGCTCCGGCCGAGCAAGCGCCGCCGCCCTTTCGAGCGCTTCGAACGCGACGACGACGACAAAACGCCGCCGCGGGGCCGGAATCGAGCGTGATCCGAGTCGGATCCCCCCCGACGGATCGCCAAAGCAATTCGAATTGGGGCGCCCAGATCGCCCGGTCCGGCCGAATTTTTGTCCCTGACGGTGTGTTCAGTGGTGACAAAAAACGCTTGATTTTAGGTGCGATCGTCTCGTGCGCTGAAAAGCGCTCGAATGGCGGCGGTGTAGGACACGCACCAACAAGTTGATCGAGGCCGCTCACAGCGGCGAAAAGGACTGCACCCGAATCGTTACTAGCGATCGGGTGCAGTTGAACGCGTGGTCATCCGGCCACGTGGACGGACGTTTGCGTTCTGCGGGCGTCCCGCCCCTTTTCCGCCGCGATGGCAGACCTAACACACACGGCTAGCGACTGCACTGCGTGCGCGAATCGCACGTGTGCGCGCTGCATCCTCGCGACGAAGTTCGTGAGGCTGGCACGTGCGATAGGTGTCGACGTCGCCCCACAATCCGGTGAAGATCGTTCGAGTCCCGGAAAAGACTGTTTGCCGCTTGCGCCGAGCGGCGGTGTAGCCCCCCCCATACCGCCGCTCGGCGAGGCCTGCGACGTCTCAGAGCGCGCCCCCTGGGACGCGATCGCCGCGGAGACCCCCCCCGCCAAAAACCAGCCAGCGCGCAAGTTCGCTGGCGCCGAGCTCGATCTCGAGGCGGAGCTCGCGAGCAAGCGCCGCGAGTGGCAGCGGACCGACGACGCCAGGCGCGTTCGAAAGCAGCTCGCGGACCGTCGGCTAGTAGCCAAAACGGCTAGGCGTGCAGAGCAGCGCAAGCGCGCGCTCGCCGAGCTCGCCGAGCTCGAACGGACGCAGGCGACGATCGCCGGGCAGATCGATCCCCACGACGTCACGAGCCTCGATCCGTCGAGCCTCACGGACGAGGAACGGCGCGCGCTGCTGTTTGACGGCGCGGAGTCGGATCCCGAACCCGAGCCCGAACCCGAGCGGGTAGGGCCGGCGCCAACGCCAGCGCCGCGATCACGTGCACGCCGCCGCCAAGCGCAGGCGCTTGCCCCCCGAAGTGCCCCCCCCGAACCGAGCAAAGCGCGCGCCGCTCGAGCTCGGCGAAACGCGGATCACGTCTCGAGGCATCGCCAGAAGTTCCTCCGTCGCCACGGCGGCGACGATGCGCCGCCGACGATCCCCCGTGAGCTCTGGATCCAAGTGCAGCTAATGGCTGCGGACAAGCGGACGACGGAGTATTACCTCTCCGAATGCCCGAACCTTGCTCTGGTGGGCGCGATCCGAAACGGCGCGCGCGCGCCGCTCGGCGACGGAACCACGCGTTACACGTTTGCGGACCGTCGCGCGCGCGTGATCGCCGCGCTCGGGTTGGCGATCTGGCAGCTCGGACGCGACACCCGCCACCTGGAATTCAGCCGCCTTACCCGCGGCGTGAACCGCTGCGCGCTTGCGCTACTCGTGCGTGACCCACACGGCGGCGACCCGCACTGCAAAGCGTGTGGGAACACGCACCCGAGTTTTTCCGCGCTCACAGGCGTACACCGCGACGGTGGCACGCTCAGCAACGGACAGATCGGCTGGCTGCGAGCGCTGGAGCAAGCCGGCGCAATCCAGCGCTATCAGCTGCGCCACCCCGCGGCGATCGCGCGCTGCTGCCAGGCCTGGGAGCTCGGCGAGCGGGGCTATCCGTGCGCGTGGTACTGGTCCCTAGGGATGCTGCATCACCCCGACGAGTTTACCGATGCCGAGCTCGCACGCTTCGCCGCATTGCGAGAGCTCGCTTTGCAGCTCCTAGACGATGCGGCGCCACGCCGCGTTTCGTTTCGACGTGCAACGCAGTGCAACGACACGTTACACGCTGCAACCGAACCGAGGCCGCCGCCATAAGCGGCGAACCGATCGAGTAAGATTCGAGGAAACGGGGCGCACGATGCTTCAGGGCATCGTGCGCCCCGGGCTGTTTTAAGCGCCGTTCGGACCCATCGGCGAGGCCTGCAGACATGGCCGCCGCGACGCATGCGACGGATCGAGGGGCGTGTGCGAGGCAAAGTCCGTCGGCTGGCTGCGAGGGAAACGGTTTTCTGCGCCGTGTAGCCTAGTGGATAGTGCACAGTCACTGCGTACCCACCCCGTAGGGAACCCTGAACAATTGAGGTGGCGCAGAAAACCGTTTCCCTCGCAGCCAGCCGACGGACTTTGCCTCGCACACGCCCCTCGATCCGTCGCATGCGTCGCGGCGGATTTTTATCGGACGCGCAGCCAGCCTTACGAAAGCTCGAACCGCACGCGGGCCGGTGAGTGCGCGGTTCGAGAGTTTTTGTTCGAGAGGCGAGAGCTTGGGAAAGGGGAGAGCGAGAATCGCGCCAAGCCTTTTTAGAAGCCGCGCTGCTCCACGTGATCGGCTTCCTCCATGCAAAGCCGGATCCATCGATTCATGGCGTACCACTCGGCCGATTGTGCGGGGATGCGCTCGCGCTGCAGGTCTGAC
>Ga0315910_10003143_pt1 | contig 14202 bp, 11 predicted proteins | sample EdamamesoilMG_FD_204470 | JGI IMG/M metagenome (GOLD analysis project Ga0315910, IMG submission 204470) | Garden soil microbial communities collected in Santa Monica, California, United States - Edamame soil | ecosystem: Environmental > Terrestrial > Soil > Garden | place: USA: California...
GTGCGCGCGAACTCGGGGCCCTTCTGGATGTCGTGGAAGCGCTTGGTGACGCTGTCCGTCGCGTTGACCTCGAGCACGCTGATGTAGTCGGCCTCCTCCGTCGTCAACGTGACGAGGTCCTTGTAGGCCCCGGCCGGGAACTCGTTGAGCGCGAAGACGTGGCTGAGCACGGCGTGCTCCTGGCTGGCCCGCTCCTTGATCTGCAACACGGTCACCAGCGCCGAGATGGCGCGCATCAACTCCCCGTCATCGGTCAGCTGCGAGAGCGCGGCCGTGGCGCTGATCAAGCTGGAGTTGGCGTCCTTGTAGTAGCCCCACATCTCGTCCACGGGCTTCTGCCCCGCGAGCTCGGTCTGGCGCTCCGTCGCCAGGCTGCCCAGCTTGGTCTGCGCGCGCTCCAGGTCGCGGGCGAGGCGTGCGGGCAGGTCGGACACCTTGCGTGTCGACAGGAAGCCGTCGAGCTGGGAGCGGGCCTCGTCGGTGGCGGCCAGCCGCGCCTTCACCTCCGCGCCGTCGAGCGCCTTCTCCGCGCTGCGCAGCGAGAGCTCGTGGCGCTCGAACTGGAGCTCGTGGACGAGCCGGCTCATGTGCCCCGCGAGCTGCGCCAGGTCCTCGATGGAGCCGAGGGCGGCGGCGCTCTCCGCTTGCCGCCGCGCCTCGCGGGCGCTGGATATGGCGAGCAGCAAGGCCCCGATCACGGGAACCCCCGCGAGCAGGATCAGTTTCAGGCGGATGGGGAGGCGTCTCAGCATGGGGGACCTCGCGAGCGCAGGCGCTCAGAACTTGACGCAAGCGGACGGGTTGCCGGCGCTCGACAGGCACATCCAGTCGCTCGGGCAGACGCCTTCGTTGGCCTCGCCGGCCTGGCACAGCACCTGCGTACACATCGTCCCCGCGGGCAGGTCCGCGCAGATGGGAGCGCCTTCGCCGCAGTCGCTGTGGGTCTCTGTGTCGGCGCAGGGCTGGCCGATGTAGGCGGCCGCTGGCGCTGCTGCGCCGCCGTCGCCGGCGTCCACGTTTCCCGTCGTACCGGCCGGTCCGGCGCCGCCGGCTTGGCCCGCGCCGCCGCCCGTGGGCAGCGGATAGCAGGCTGCTGCGCCCCGTTCCTCCTGGCCCTCGTCGCACGGCGAGTCGTCCTTACACCCGAGAATGGCCAGCGCCGCCATGACCCAGACGAAGGGTCCCAGCGCCTCCAGGCGGTGATCACATGTCTTCATCGAAGCTCCTTCAGAGGTAAAATTCGGGCGCGGCCTGCTCAAGGCCCGCGCAGCTTGCCGTCGACGACCCGCGCCACGATCTTCACGCTGGCGTTGGCTTCGCTGGCTTTCACATATCCGACGGCGCCCGTCTTCGCGGCCACGCCCTTGACCACCGCGCCGGTGCTCGACACGCGCACCGGCGGGCGCGCCCCGCCGCGGATCTTGCGGTCCTGCCAGTAACGGGCGACCCGATCCGGGTCGAGCCCGAGCACCGCCTTGTCGAACTCCTGCCGCATGGGGTTGTCTTCGGGCAGGTTCAGCGGCATGGCGTCACCGGCGCTGTTGCCCCAGCTCGTCTTCGTGGTCTGGAAGATCGGGCGGAGGTCGCCGGCCTCGATCGACGCGAGAGGATTCTGTGGGTTCACGATGACGACGATGTCGTCGGGGCCAGCGCTGGAGCTCGAGCCGTAGAGCTGAACGGCTGCCATCGTCAACAGAGTCGCGAAGAAGGTACGCCGGGTCATGGTTCAGAACGCCATCACGAGGCGTGAGTAGAAGGCCGTGAGATTGTCGATCGAGGCGTCGCTCGGGTTGTCGTACAGCCAGTCGAAGAACACAGCCCGAGTCAGCTGGTTTTTCCACTGAATCGCGTGATTGAAGTGAACGTTGAGCCCGATGGACCCGACGAACACACCATCCGCGACCACGCCGGGGGTCTCGAGCAGCTCCCCGTACAGGAACGGCTCGAGCCCAGCCCACGGCAACTGCTGCGCCACCAGCAAATAGGTGCTGTATTGCCAGCTGTCCCCGTCGACCGAGCCCGGGGTGAAGATGGGGTCGCCTGCCGGGCGTAGGCCTTCGGTATACGTCAGCCGGCGCACCATGCCCTCTGCGCGGATGCGGGTCGATTCGATGTCGACCGACACGTCGGCGCCCAGCACGTGCTCGTTGTATTCCCAGAGCGTCGGCTCATCGAACACCACGGGGTTGATGCCGGTGATGATCTTCTCTCGATCGCTCGTCGTGCCCGTGAAGTAGGACAGGCCGAACGCGGTGTTGACGCTGCCCGCCTCGCGCCGCGCGTACACGCGCCCGCCGTAGCCGAACTTGTCCTCGAAGTTGAAGTTCGAGAGCTCCTGACGGCCGTTGCTGAAGGTCAGAGAGTAGCCGAGCTCCCACTCGTCCGCGAACGTATTGCCGTACGCCATCAACCCGGTCTGTCGGATGGGGATCCAGCGTTGCAGGATGAACTGGGGCAGGGCGATCGAGATCAGGGTCGGGCTGCCGTGATCTTCGTTCCAGATCCCGAAAGGCGTGAACCAGTTGCCCACCCGCAGCTTGAAGGACTGGTTTTCGTTCCATTCGATCCAGGCGCGTTCGAGCACGACAGCGCCTGCCCACATCGGAGCGTTGACGGCTGTGCCGTGCGGGTCGTAGGAGAACGTGTCCTCGCGCGTGTACGTGCCAGCGATGCCGCCGTAGGTGATGGTGTCACCCAGGGGCGCGTTGGTGAAGCGCACCTCGACCAGGCCGCGCCAGCCGTGGATGGGCTGCGCGTCAAAGTAGAGGTTGACGTTGCCGATCACGAACGAGGTCGAGTTCGTGTCGAAGACGTGTGCCAGTAGCGAGCTCTGCTTCGCCCACTGGCGCTGCACGCCCATGTCCGCGAAGCCATAGATCTTGAGCAGATCCTCGGCGGGCGCTTCCGGCTCTGCGCTGCCGAGCGCCGCGACCTCGGCCTCGTCCTGGCGCTGCTGGATGGCGTCCAGCTTCTGCTTGGTCTCGTCCAGCTCGGCGCGCAGCGCCGCGACGTCGTCTGCGCCCGCCGACGTCGCGGGCGGCGCCGGGGGCGGGGGCGGCGGCTCGGGAGCGGGCGGCGGAGGTGGTGGCTCTGCCGGGACTACCTGCGCCGTCGGAGGCGGCGGCGCGGGCGGAGGCGGCGGAGCGGGCGGCGGCGGAGCGGGCGGCGGCGGAGCAGGCGGCGGCGCCGCTCGCTGCGCCGGGGCGGCGCCCGGCGCGGGCTGCGCTGCCACCCCGGGAGGGGTGCTGGGCGCAGGCTGGGCGCGCGCAGGCGACGCGCCGAGCGCGCTCAACAGTACGAAGGGCGCCGCGGCGAGCGGCGTCGAGATCGGACGTCGTGGAGACATGCGGTGGTTCCGTTCGAATGAGGCGTGCCGAAGCCCCGGCACGCTGACTCGGGAAGAAATCGTGAGCGGGACCCGCGCGCGCGGTGCGACGCGGCTCGAGGTCGCGCGTCACTGCCGGTGTGACTCGCGCACCAGGCGCGGTGTTGCCCCGGTGTTCGCCTCGAGGTCATCAGCGAGCTCCACGCCGCGTTTGGCGCGCAGGCACGCAACCCGTTCATTATTCCTCCCCTGCCGCTCCCGAACGGCACGAGCGAAACAAAAGCTATATCCCCAGGCATGACGATTTTTGGCTAGCCTGTGTCGGGCTGACTCGAACGAGCAACGCGGTGTTGCACGTGGCATTCTTCTACGTTGGCGTGTCGATGTTCGACACCGCCTGTCCCGCGTGCTGCGCGAGCGGCGCGGACGCCGTCGTCTTTATCTTTCCTTGATGCCCGCGCGCAGCGGTTTTACGCCTTCCTGATTCGGTGAGCGCTAGCTTGTGACCGGTCACGACAGCGGCGTGTGGTTGCACGCTGCAGCGCCGTGGCTGTCACTGTAGACGCCGCTGGAGGCCCGATCGCGGCTCTCTCGCGCGTCGTTCGCGAGGGTGTTCCCATGGACATCGTGTACCTGACACTGGTGCTGGCGCTGTTCGCCGGTGCGTATGGCCTGATCTCGCTGTGCGAGCGCTCGAGAGGGCAATCATGACCGCGCTGTATGCGATCTCGGCGCTGCTGGCGGCTGCGCTGCTGGTCTATTTGACCCTGGCGCTGCTCAAACCGGAGATGTTCTCGTGACCCTCGACGGCATCGTTCAGATAGCGATCTATCTCGGCGTCTTGCTCTCGCTCGTCAAGCCGCTCGGCTCGTACATGGCTCGCGTCTACGAGGGTGAGCCGGTGCTGTTGCGCCGCATCTTCGGGCCCGTCGAACGCCTCTGCTTGCGGCTCGCGGGCGTCTCGCCCGACGCAGAGATGAAGTGGCAGCAATACGCCAGCGCGGTGTTGCTGTTCGGCCTGGTGGGGACGCTCGCGGTGTATGCGCTCTCGAGGTTGCAGGGTCTGCTGCCGCTCAATCCGCAGCAGCTCCCGGGCACCACGGCGGACCTGGCCCTGAATACCTCCGTCAGCTTCGCCACGAACACCAACTGGCAGAGCTACGCGGGCGAGACGACCCTGAGCTACCTGACCCAGATGCTTGGCCTCACCGTGCAGAACTTCGTCTCGGCGGCGGCGGGAATGGCGGTCCTGATCGCGACCATTCGCGGTTTTTCCCGGCGCTCGTCGCAGACCATCGGCAATTTCTGGGTCGATCTGGTGCGCGGCACGCTCTACATCTTGCTGCCGCTCTCGTTCGTGCTGGCGTTGTTCCTCGTCTCGCAAGGCGTCGTGCAAACGCTGTCGGCTTATCGCGAGCTGCCCCTGCTCTCCGCGATCCGCGACGCCGACGGCAAGCCGGTGTTGTCGCAGATCCTGGCGGTCGGCCCCGCCGCGTCGCAGGTCGCGATCAAGCACCTGGGAACGAACGGTGGCGGCTTCTTCAACGTCAATGCGGCGCACCCGTTCGAGAGCGCGACCGCGTGCTCGAATTTCGTGCTCATGCTGTCGCAGCTCGCGATCGGCGCAGCGCTCTGTCACACGTTCGGCAAGATGGTGAAGGACACGCGGCAGGGCTGGGCGCTGCTCGCGGCGATGCTGGTCATCTTCGTGCCCTTGCTCCTGCTGTGTTACTCGGCAGAGCAGGCCGGCAACCCCGCGTTCGCCGCGCTGGGCGTCGATCAAGCGCCGAACGCGCTCCAGAGCGGCGGCAACATGGAGGGTAAGGAGGTCCGCTTCGGAATCGCGAACACGGCGCTGTTTGCCGCGACGACGACCGCTGCGTCATGCGGCGCGGTCAACGGCATGCACGACTCCTTCACCCCGCTGGGCGGCCTGGTTCCGACCTGGCTGATGGAGCTCGGTGAAGTCGTCTTCGGCGGAGTCGGATCGGGCTTGTACGGCATGCTCATGTTCGTCGTCGTCGCGGTCTTTGTCGCCGGGCTCATGGTGGGCCGTACCCCCGAGTACCTCGGCAAGAAGATCGAGGCTTACGAGATGAAGATGGCCTCCCTCGCCATCCTGATCCCGGCCGCGGTCGTGCTCGTATTTACCGCCATCGGCGTCCTCACCACGTCGGGCACGGCCGGCATCCTCAACCCGGGCGCGCACGGCTTCAGCGAGATCTTGTACGCCTTCTCCTCTGCCGCCAACAACAACGGCAGCGCGTTCGGCGGCCTGACGGCGAACACCCCCTTCTACAACACGCTGCTCGCCATCGCCATGTTCTGTGGGCGCTACCTGCTGAAGGTCGTCGTGCTCGCGCTCGCGGGCTCGCTGGCGGCGAAGAAGCTCGTGCCGCCCGGGGCAGGCACGCTGCCCACGCACACCCCGCTGTTTGTCGGCTGGCTCTCGGCGACCGTCGTCGTGGTGGGTGCGCTCACGTTCATCCCCGCGCTCGCGCTCGGTCCAATCGTCGAACACCTCGTCCTCTACCCTTGATCGAGATGGCCATGTCAACTGTAGCTAGCTCTCCTCGCGAGTCCGAGCGCCCCGCTGTCGTCGCCGGCCCAGGTCCCGACCGGGCCGCACTCTCGGATGTGGTCGCCCCGGCACCGGCGCGTGCGTCCAGCCAGGCGCGACCGCTCTTCGAGCGCGCCATCGTGCGGCGTGCCCTGGCCGATGCGGTGCTGAAGCTCCACCCGCGGCACCAGCTGCGTAACCCCGTGATGTTCGTCGTCGAGGTCGGCAGCGCCTTCACCCTGGCGCTGTTCTTCGTGGCGCTCGCCGGCGGCTTACCCGAGAGCCCGGCCTTCATCCTCGCCATCAGCGTGTGGCTCTGGTTCACCGTGCTGTTCGCGAACTTTGCCGAGGCGATGGCCGAGGGGCGCGGCAAGGCGCAGGCCGACACGCTGCGCGCTGCGCGCAAGGACGTCCGGGCGAAGCGCCTCGCGGGCGCCAGCCGCGCGTCGGGCGTGACGCTGGTGTCGGCTTCCACGCTGCGCAAGGGGGACATGGTGCTGGTCGAGGCGGGAGATCAGGTCCCTGGCGACGGCGAGGTCCTCGCAGGGGCCGCGTCGGTCAACGAGAGCGCCATCACGGGTGAGAGCGCGCCCGTGATCCGCGAGAGCGGCGGAGACCGGAGCGCAGTGACCGGCGGCACGCTCGTGCTCTCGGACTGGATCGTGGTGCGCATCACGACCAACCCCGGCGAGACGTTCCTCGATCGCATGATCTCGATGGTCGAGGGGGCCAAGCGCCAGAAGACCCCGAACGAGCTCGCGCTCGACATCTTGCTCGCGCTGTTGACCATCGTCTTCCTGCTGGCGACCGTGACGCTGCTCCCGTACTCGCTGTTCAGCGTGCGCGCGGCCGGGCAGGGCACGCCGGTGACGATCGCCGTGCTGGTGGCGCTCCTCGTCTGCCTCATCCCGACCACCATCGGCGGGCTCTTGTCTGCGATCGGCATCGCCGGCATGGACCGCATGATCCAGGCCAACGTCATCGCGATGTCCGGGCGCGCCGTCGAGGCGGCCGGCGACGTGGATGTGCTGTTGCTCGACAAGACGGGGACCATCACGCTGGGCAACCGCCAGGCGACCCGCTTTATCCCCGTCTCTTCCGTCTCCGTCGAGGCGCTGGCGGATGCCGCCCAGCTGGCCTCGCTCGCGGACGAGACTCCGGAAGGACGCAGCATCGTCGTGCTCGCCAAGGAGCGACACGGCCTGCGCGAGCGCGACGTGAGCGCGCTCGGGGCAGCGTTCGTCCCGTTCTCGGCGCAGACTCGGATGAGCGGCGTCGATCTGCCCGGGCGCGAGATCCGCAAGGGCGCGGCAGACGCCATCGAGGTTTACGTCAAAGGGCACGGTGGCGCCTTCCCGCGCGACGCGCGCAGCAGCGTGGAGACCATCGCCAGGGAAGGGGGCACACCGCTCGTCGTGGCGGACGGCGCTCGCGTGCTCGGCGTGGTGGCGCTCAAGGATATCGTCAAGGGCGGCATCCAGGAGCGCTTCGCCGAGCTGCGCCGCATGGGCATCAAGACGATCATGATCACCGGCGACAACCCGCTGACCGCCGCGTCGATCGCGGCCGAAGCCGGGGTCGACGATTTCCTGGCGCAGGCGACGCCGGAGAACAAGCTGGCGTTGATCCGCGAGCACCAGACCGGCGGGCGGTTGGTCGCCATGACGGGCGATGGCACGAACGACGCGCCCGCGCTGGCGCAGGCGGATGTGGCCGTCGCCATGAACACGGGCACGCAGGCCGCGAAGGAGGCTGGGAACATGGTCGATCTCGACTCGAACCCGACCAAGCTGATCGAGATCGTGCAGATCGGCAAGCAGCTCTTGATCACCCGGGGCGCGTTGACCACATTCAGCATCGCCAACGACATCGCGAAATATTTCGCGATCATTCCCGCTGCGTTTGCGAGCACTTATCCGGCGCTCGGCGCCCTGAACGTCATGCGGCTCGGGTCGCCCTCGAGCGCGATACTGTCAGCGGTGATCTTCAACGCCCTGATCATCATCGTCCTGATTCCGCTCGCGCTGCGCGGCGTGCGCTACAAGGCGCGCAGCGCCGCGCTGCTGCTGCGGACCAACCTGCTCGTCTACGGCCTGGGGGGCATCGTTCTCCCGTTCATTGGCATCAAGCTGATCGACCTGGTCCTGATCATGCTCGGGGTCGCTTGAGGCGAGGCCGAGATCGAAGAAAGGAAAGTCATGACCGCCCTCTTGCGCCCCGTCGTGGTCCTGTTCGTGCTGCTGAGCGGGCTGACGGGTCTCGTGTACCCGCTGCTGGTGACGGCCGTCGCGCAGGCGGCGTTCCCGAACGCCGCCAACGGCAGCCTGATCGTCCGCGACGGCGAGCCGCTCGGCTCGCGTCTGATCGGACAGCCCTTCGTCGATCCGCGCTACTTCTGGGGGCGGCCATCGGCGACGCTGCCGGCATACAACGCGGGCGCTTCGACCGGGTCGAATCTCGGCCCGCTCAATCCCGCCTTGCTGGCGGCCGTCAAGACCCGCGTCGAGGCGCTGCGCGCGGCCGACCCGGGCAATCGCGCGCTCGTCCCGGTGGACCTGGTGACCACGTCGGGCAGCGGCCTGGATCCTCACGTGTCGCCGGCCGCAGCCCACTATCAAGCCGGGCGCGTCGCGCGCCTGCGCGGCCTCGACCCGGCGCGGGTAGAGGCGCTCGTGCGCGAGCACACGGAAGGGCGGCTATTGGGCGTCATCGGGGAGCCGGTGGTCAATGTCCTGGAGCTGAACCTGGCGCTCGATGCCCTCGACGCCATCAAATGATGTCGGTTAAGATGAGCGGGCGCGAGGGCCTCGTCCCGCAGCGCAAGTGAGCTCTCGTGGCCACGACCGATAGTGAACGACCGAACCCGGACGAGCTGCTCCGCCGCGTCGAGGCCGAAGCCGAGCGGGCGCGCCGCGGCAAGCTCACCTTGTTTTTCGGAGCGGCGCCGGGCGTGGGCAAGACCTACGCCATGCTGGAAGCCGCGCGCGCGGCCGTGCGCGAGAAGCGCGACGTGGTCGTCGGAGTGGTGGAGACGCACGGGCGCTTCGAGACCGCGGCGCTGCTCGCTGGGCTCGAGCTGCTGCCGCGGCGCGTGCTCCACGACCACGGCATCGAGGTCGAAGAATTCGACCTCGACGGCGCGCTGAAGCGCCGGCCAGGGCTGATCCTCATCGATGAGCTCGCACACAGCAACGCGCAGGGCTCGCGCCACCCCAAGCGCTGGCAAGACGTCGCCGAGTTGCTCGACGCCGGCATCGACGTGCTCTCCACGCTCAACGTGCAGCACGTCGAGAGCCTGAACGACGTCATCGCGAAGATCGCGGGGATCGTCGTGCGCGAGACGGTGCCCGACTCAGTGCTGGAGCAGGCGCACGAGATCAAGCTGGTCGACCTGCCTCCCGACGATCTGCTGGAGCGCCTGCGCGACGGCAAGGTGTATGTCCCGGCGCAAGCGCAGCGGGCGATCGAGAACTTCTTCCGCAAAGGCAACCTGATCGCGCTGCGCGAGCTCGCGCTGCGGCAGACTGCCGAGCGCGTGGACGCGCAGATGCGCGCCTACCGGCGCGAGCAAGGCATCGAGCAGACCTGGGCGGTCGCCGAGCAGATCATCGTCGGCGTGAGCCCGAGCCCGTCTTCGCTGCGGCTGGTGCGGGCGGCGCGGCGCATGGCCGCGGCCCTGCACGCGCGCTGGTTTGCCGTGTACGTCGAGGCGCGAACCGCCCGCGGCCTGTCACCCGGCGACGCGGCGCGCTTGGCGTCCAACCTGCGCGTGGCGGCCCAGCTCGGCGCAGAGGTCGTCACGCTGAGCGGCGACGACCCCGCAGAGGCGATATTGCGCTTCTCGAGGGAGCGCAACGTGACCAAGATCATCGTCGGCAAGCCGCTCACCACGCGCCTGCGCGACCGCTTCCGGGCCTCGCTGGTCGACCATCTCGTTCGTCGCAGCGGCGACATCGACGTCTACGTCACGGCGGGCGATCGCGAAGGCGAGGCGCTCGCCGCCGAGCGGCCGAGCCGCCCGCCGCCGCATGTCCCGAGCTTCGCGGCCGCCGCCCTCGTCATGGCCACGGCCACGGGCGTCGCGTGGCTGCTGTTCCGTCGTGACCAGCTGCCGGACGTCGTCATGACGTATCTGCTCGGCATCATGCTCGTGTCGAGCCGATACGGCCTCGGGCCGTCGGTGTTCGCGGCGCTGCTGGGCGTGGCCGCGGTCGACTTCTTCTTCGTGCCGCCGTTCCTCACGTTGGCCGTCAGGGATTTTCGGCACGTGGTCACCTTCGCCGTCATGTTTCTGGTCGCGGTGGTGATCAGCGGGCTCACGCAGCGCGTTCGCAACCAGGCGGCCGCCGCGCGGCAGCGCGAGCAGCGCACTCAGGCGCTGTATGCCTTGGCGCGCGAGCTCACGGGCGCGCAGGATGGCAAGCGCGTGCTCGAGATCGGCGCGGCGCAGATCGAGGCCGCGTTCCGCGCCACGGTCAGCGTGTTTGCGCCAGACGCGCGCGGCGAGCTCGTGCTGGTGTTCCCGGGCGGCGTGGGCTCGGCTGCCGGCGTGGCGCAGCACGAGAAAGACGGCAGCATCGCCCGCTGGGTCTGGCAACACCGGCAAGAGGCGGGACATGGGACGAATACCCTGCCTAGCAGCGACGCCCTGTACGTGCCGTTGATGGCGTCAGGCGGCGTCGTCGGCGTGCTGGGGTTGCGCGCCGAGTCCTGGCAGGCGCTCACGACCATCGAGCAACGCCGCCAGCTCGATGCGTTCACCGTTCAGCTGGCCCTCGCCCTCGAGCGCGCCTGGCTCACCGAGCAAACGGAGAAGGCGCGGCGCGAGGTCGAGACCGAGCAGCTGCGCAGCTCCCTGCTCAGCTCCGTGTCCCACGACCTGCGCACACCGCTCGCCGTCATCACGGGCGCAGCGAGCACGCTGGTCCAGCCCGGAACGCGCCTCGAAGAAGGGCTGCGCCGCGAGCTCACGCAGAGCATTCTGGACGAAGCCGAGCGCTTGAACCGGTTGATTCGCAACCTGCTCGACATGACCCGGCTCGAGTCGGGCACGGTGCGCGTTCAGAAGGAGTGGCAGCCGCTCGAAGAGGTCGTCGGCGCCGCGCTGGGGCGCCTCGAGCGGCGGCTGGTCGGGCGCGACATACGTGTCCACATCCCGGCCGACTTGCCCCTGGTGCCCTTCGACGCGGTCTCGCTGGAGCAAGTGCTCATCAACCTGGTCGAAAACGCCGTGAAGTACGGGGCCGATCCGATCGAGATCCGCGCCAGCGCCGCCGCGCACGAGGTCCAGGTGCAGGTCGCCGATCGTGGCCCGGGCATCCCGGCCGGCGAAGAGGCGCGCGTGTTCGACAAGTTTCATCGAGCCGTGTCGGACGGTCGCGCCGGTGGCGGCGGCGTGGGGCTCGGGCTCAGCATCTGCAGGGCGATCATCGCGGCCCACGGCGGTCGCATTTGGGCGGAGAACCGAGACGGCGGCGGGGTCGCTCTTCGGTTTGTCTTGCCGGTCGAGGGTGACGCTCCAATACTGAGCCTGGTGCCACTGCCAGACGTCCTGGTGGTGCCGCCGCAAACATGAGCGACACGGCTCCGACCATCCTCGTGATCGACGACGAAATGGCGATGCGGCGCTTCCTGCGCGTCTCGCTCTCGAGCAACGGTTACCGCCTGATCGAAGCCGAAACGGGGCAGCAGGGGATCGCGCAGGCCGCGGCCTCGAGCCCCGAGCTGATCTTGCTCGACCTGGGTCTGCCCGACCTCGACGGCGTCGTCGTGACGCAGCGCCTGCGCGAGTGGTCCAAGACGCCGATCATCGTCCTGTCGGCGCGCGGGCAAGAGCAGGACAAGATCCAGGTGCTCGACGCCGGCGCGGACGACTACCTCACGAAGCCGTTCGGGGTCGGTGAGCTGCTGGCTCGGATTCGGGTCGCCCTCCGGCACGCCGCGACAGGCCCCGCCGGAGAGCCAGAGCTCTCGGTCGGCGACCTCCGAGTCGATCTCGGGCGCCGCCAGGTGTGGATCGGCGGCCAGGAGGTCCACCTCACGCCGATCGAGTACAAGCTGCTCGCCGTGCTGGTAAAACACGCGGGGCGCGTGTTGACCCATCGCCAGCTGCTCAAGGAAGTGTGGGGGCCCAACGCGAGCGAACAGGTCCACTATCTGCGGGTGTACATGGCGCAGCTGCGGCACAAGCTGGAGCGGGAGCCCGGGCGGCCGCGTTATCTCGTCACCGAGCCGGGCGTGGGCTACCGCTTGCGCTCGGATTGAGGCCGCTGCCGGAGCGCCAGGCGGGCGCCGAGCTCCAAACGGTTGCGACAAAAGCGCGCGTGGTCCGTCTTCTGGTCGAAGCTCCCCAAAGCCTCCAGGAGATTTTGGCCTTGCACCCCATGTTACGCTGGCACGACGGCTACGACGGCACCTCACCCGAGATGCGCGACGAGGTGCGGCGCCTGCAGGAGCTGCTCGTCGAGCGCGGCCTGCGCGTCCAGGTCGACGGCTTCTTCGGCAACGGCACGGACGAGGCCGTTCGCGAGTTCCAGCGGGCAACTGGCCTCGACGACGACGGCATCGTCGGCCCCCGCACGTGGGCCGCGCTCGAGGCGCTGCCCGCTCCCGACGAGCTGTCGCTCGAGTACCCCACCACGTTCTCCCTGCGCCACGTCGCGTTGACCGCCCAGCTCGGCGCTGCCGCCGAGTATCGAGCGCTCGCCCAGGCCGCCGCTCGCCGCCACGAAGTCCCCCTGTGCATCGTCGCAGGCGTGGCCTCCCGCGAGAGCGGTTGGGGGTTGCACCTCGACCCGCGCGGTCCCGGCGGCACCGGCGATCGCATCGCGCGCGGCCCGCGCCCCCCCTCGCGCCCCGGCCCCCTCCCGCCCGACGGAGGCTTCGGCCGCGGCCTGATGCAGATCGACTACGACAGCCACGAGTTCGCCCGCGCCGGCACCTGGCAAGACCCCGCGCAGAACCTCATGTATGGCGCCTCCGTGCTCAATAGCAGCCGAGCCCTCCTGCAGCGCACCCTCTCGCTCGCCGCCACCGACCTCATGCGCGCCGCCCTCGCCGCCTACAACTGCGGCCCCGGCAACGTCCTGCGCGCCCTCCGCAGCGGCCGCGACGCCGACTTCTTCACCGCAGGCCGCGACTACGGCCGCGACGTCCTCAACCGCTCCGGCTGGTTCCTGCTGCACGGCTGGCGCTGATTTTCGGGCTCTGGGGCCCCGTGCCCGCGCGCCCTCCGCCCTTCGCAGTGGCCCCCCAACGGCCGCGCCCCGCTGCGCGCTCGCGGGTCGCCTCGGCCATCAAGGCACACCACGAATCCGGCGCAAGGCCTCGCGCAGCAACTGCTCGATCGGCGCACCGCGCAGGGTCGTGTCCTCCTGAATGTCGGCGAGCACCGCGCGGACCTCGCGCTCCCGAAAGCCGAGATGCCGCAGCGCCGAGAAGATCTTGGCAAACACGGCCATCAATTCCGCCGCGACCACGTGTCCGTACGGCGTCCCATCGGCGTGACGAAAGCTGGGCGCGGACGCACATCCCTCCATGCCGAGCTCGCCGCGATGGACGGCGCGGTGGTGGGCAATACACAGCGTGATCAGGTTCTCGATCGCGTTGGCGCCGCCCTCGGATCGCGGCCGGATGTGGTGCACGTCGACAAACAGCGTGTGCGTGCAGCCCGGGACGCGACAGCTGTGGCGATCGCGGGCCAGCACGGCGCGACGCAGGGCAGGGGCCACGCCCTGCCGAGCGCGTGGGCGGCGCGAGGCGCGCGGCGTTTCGGCGCTCTCGGAGGGATCCCTTTCGGCTTCGTCGGAGCTGGCGCGACCCACGTGGGCCGCTCCGGTAGAGACTCGTGGGTCGCTGGCCTCTGCCGCATGGTTCTCGTTGGCCGCTGGAGCGGAGTGGACGCCGATCCGCTCCCCGTCGCAGGTCGCCATCTCCAGGATCTCGGCCCCGACCCGGACGGCCTCGCCGCCCGCGACCTGGGCACCTTCGCCGCAAGCCGGGCACAGCTCATACGAGATGCGATAGCTCGAACGGCCGTCGTCACCGGGAGCGCAGAGGACCTGCCGCGCCATCGCGAGCAACAGCGCATCGTCATCGAGCTTCCCGCCGGCTCCGCGCCGAAGGCCGACCATCGCTTCACGGAATGTCACGAACGTCTCCGGCGCAACCTCGAACCGCAGCACCTGTCGCCGCGGCGCCTCTCGGTCGCCCGCGCGCGGCGGCAGCTCGCCCGGATGCTTGCCTGCCACCAGCCGCTCGAGCTCCCGCGTCGTCTTGCCGCGTGCAGCCTCCAACCACGCCGGCTCCGTATCGGCGG